>Ga0302319_10014301_pt1 | contig 14814 bp, 10 predicted proteins | sample Bog_T0_2_FD_203319 | JGI IMG/M metagenome (GOLD analysis project Ga0302319, IMG submission 203319) | Peat permafrost microbial communities from Stordalen Mire near Abisko, Sweden - Bog_T0_2 | ecosystem: Environmental > Terrestrial > Soil > Wetlands > Peat | place: Sweden: Abisko, Stordalen Mire... | reverse complement strand
CCCCGGCTGTGTTGCAAACCAATCCAGATGCCGGCGCATATCGTTCACAAGCATCCCCGCCAGGTCATGCGTAAATCCGTTGCGAATCACGGCCCTCTGCAGCACCAGCTCTCCGCGGTTGGCCGGCATCCGATAGCTGGGCACCTGCCAGCCCCGGTCGCGCAGCCTGTCTGACAAGTCGTAAAGCGACCAGTTCGGTGCGGGCCCTTTCAGCGTCCACGCCACCACCGGCAAATCGTGCCCCGTCGACAGCAGCCGGAACGGCCCCAGCGCCGCAATCTGCGCGCCCAGTTCGATGGCCACCTCCTGGCACGCCTCGTGAATCTCCCGATACCCCGACCGCCCCAGCCGGATCAGGTTGTAATACTGCGCCACAATCTGGCTTGCCGGCCGCGAAAAATTGATCGCCAGCGTCGGCATCGCGCCGCCCAGGTAATCCACGCTGAATATCAACTCCGTATCCAGATCCGCACGCTCGCGCCACACAATCCACCCCACCCCCGGATACACCAGCCCATACTTGTGCCCCGACGTGTTGATCGATTTCACGCGCGGCAGCCTGAAGTCCCACACCAGCCCCGGCTGCAGAAACGGCGCCACAAACCCACCGCTCGCCCCGTCCACGTGGATCGGAATGTTCAGCCCCGTCCGCTCCTCAAGCCGGTCCAGAGCCGCTCTCAACCCAAGCACGTTTTCATAGTCGCCCGTAAACGTGCTGCCCAGCACGCAAACCACCCCAATCGTGTTCTCGTCGCAGGCCGCCGCCGCGCGCTCCGGGTCGGTCACCACCTCATCGCCCTCCAGCGCCACTTCCCTCGCCTCCACATCCCAATAGCGCGCAAATTTGTGCCAGCACACCTGCGTGTTCGAGCCCATCACCAGGTTGGGCCTGGCCGCGCATGTCAAATCCGTCGGCTTGCCCAGCTTCTGCATCTTCCGCCGCCAGCTCCACTTCAGCGCAAGCCCGCCAAGCATGCACGCCTCGCTCGATCCAATCGTCGACGTCCCAATCGTCCCATCGGGATCGGGCACATTCCACAACTCGGCCAGCATACGCACGCAACGCATCTCCAGCTCGGCCGTCTGCGGGTACTCATCCTTGTCGATCATGTTCTTGTCAAACGTCTCGGCAATCAGGCGATGCGCCTCCGGCTCCATCCACGTCGTACAGAACGTAGCCAGGTTGAACCGCGAACTCCCGTCCAGAATCAGCTCGTCGTGGATCAGGTTGTAAGCCGTGCCCGGCGCCATGCCCCGCTCCGGGATCGAGTGACGCGGCGTCGGGCCCAGAAGCGATTGCCGCGCATACATCGGACGGACCAGGTCTGTGCTGTGATGCTTCCGCTTCGGCAAGGGCAGTGCAGCTTCATTTTCCATTTTCGTGTGCCATCCTCCGGAACCCCCATACTAGCCGCGCCGCCCGCAATCTGTGTATCAATAGTCAACGAAACCATCATTGGGCGCCCCGACCCTCCCCAGCCCATCGCCAATCCGAATGGGCCAACACGCTGGGCGCCCCGACCCTCGCCACGTTCTTGTTCTTGTGGCTAGGGTGGGTCCAGGCTGGGTTGTGGTTTCCCCCTGACATCCGGGTGCCCCATCCTTCCCGCGTTTTTGCGGGAAGGGTGGGATCGCAATCCTTCCCGCGTTTTTTACACAAAGGCTGCGCAAGCCCAAACCCACAGCTTATGCTGTAACGGAGTTTCAAAATCCCCGTAGCACCACCCGCTTCATCAACCCATGACCAACAAGCCACATCCGACCCGACAGACCCCAGCGCCGGACACCACACCCACTCGCCCTGGCTGGCAAGCGGCATCGCTCGCCGCCCTCACGTTCGCCGTCTGCTGCCTGCGCCTCTTTGTCTTTCCGCATACACCGTTGCTGGTTTGGGGAGACGCAATGGGATACGCGACAAAGGGAGTCAGGCTGCTTGACGGAGAGCTTCCTTACCGGGATTTCTTTGAGTTCCTCACCCCAGGCACCGATCTTGTCTACGCGCTCGTGTTTCGCTGCCTGGGGGTATCGCTCTGGGCCATGCATTTTGTCATGGCCACTCTCGCGGCATTGGCGGCGTTGTGGATCACCTGGTGCGCCGGCCGCCTCGTGCGTGGCTGGTTTGTGTTTCTGCCCGCTGTGCTCCTCATGGGATTCGCGCTAAGCTATTCGCTCGATCCCACCCATCATTGGTTCAGCACCGTGGCCGCCATGGCCGCAGTTTGGATTCTCTTCAACGGCCTCTCGCTTGGTCGAGTCGCAGGCGCCGGCGTGTTCTGTGGAGTTGCGGCCAGTTTTACGCAAACCAAGGGAGCCGCGGTCGTCCTCGCCCTGGTCGCCTATTTCATCTGGATCGCCGTGCGCGAGAAAGACCGCACAGCACAGTGGTGGCCGAGAGCCCTCGTGCTCTGCGGCTCCGCGCTCGCGGTCTTCGCCCTCATCAATGGCCCGTTCATCCTGGCCTCCGGAGTGGATCGCTGGGCCTGGGATGTGCTCGTGTTTCCGGCGCGCTACTTCGGTTCGGTGTCGGGCAACAACTTCACCGGAGTGGCGGCGCAGTTTGCGGAGTATCCCGCAAAAGCGAAATGGATAATCTTCCCTTTCCAGTTCTTCGTCGTGCCGCTGATCTATGTCTGGTTCTTCGTCAGGCTGGATCGAGCCAGGCGCGAGCCGGAGGAGCCTTGGAATCGACTGGTGCTGGTTGCGGTGGTCGGCATTGCCCTGCTCGCATCCGTCGCGCCCGCGCCGTCCATTCGCAGACTCTCCGCAGCCAGCCCTCCGGCCATGCTGCTTCTCACGTGGTTGCTCAGCAAGAGCGGAAAGGTGAGAACAGCCTTCGCGTTGGGTGTGGTTTCCACGGCCCTCGCAGCGCTCCAGATCGCTGCAACGCAACTAAGCCCGAAGCGGATTCTCGACCTTCCCGTGGGCCGTGTGGCCGTTCCGCCCAAAACGGATTATTACGACATCTACCGGTGGATGGCAGACAACACCAGGCCCGGGCAGTGGTACTTCGGGCTGCCCTTGCTGACGCTTCCCCTGGAGCTGCGCAACCCGACCCCTATGGCAGAGATGACTCGCGGCGAATACACCAGGCCCGATCAGGTTGCCGCCATCGTCCAGGGCATCGAGAGGGTCAAGGTTCCCGTGATCGTCCTCAGGCAAAAAAAAGACTCTGCCGGCGCGCGAGACCAGTTGCCCGATCATCTGCAGCCGTTTCGAGACAATCTCCACCTCCATTACCGCAAAACAAAGACCTTTCCCAGCGGAGATGAGATATGGCAGCGGGTTGACAACTAAATTCCTAACCGCCAGTCGGAACCAAACGCGAACCGCCAGGAACGAGCGAACACGCGGGGTGCCGCGTGCCCAGCCATCGAGCGCCCCGGGGTCCCCAGCGACAGGTCTTCGTCGCTGGGGTGGGTGGTCGATGGGTGGGAGATAACAAATGCCCACCGTCGGCCATCGGGTTTTTCCAACTTCCATCCATCCATCGAGGGTATTTTGCTCGACGGGCACAAAGCGTCGCACCGTGCTCTCCCGTTCCCATCGCTTCGAACGCGGAAAGCGGTAAAGTTGTTCAAAATTGGACAGCCTTTTTCGCCTCGGCGGGCGTACAAAACTGAAATGCTTACCAGTGCCGCGCCCTTGGCGCACTGCAACAACACCCCCCTGAATTTCGTTTGTCCTATTTGCGGCGCACAGCCCAATCAAGGTTGCGCCTTAACTACCGGCGCTCCCCGTTTCCAGTCTCACGTCGAACGGGTGTGGATCGCCGAGGATCATCGGCTGAGGCCCGGCCTCACTGAACCCCCGCAGGGCTGGGCGGAGTAGCACAGCCACCGCGGTGTGTCGTGGTTCTCCCCGCTGCTGAAACGCGCCATGGGTCCGCCCCAGCACGCTCCTTTTCATCCCCCTCATTGGTGGGCGCCGAGTCACGGCACGCGCCGCATGCGCTGCTGTTGCTCTGCTTGCGATGATGTGTCGGGGTCTCAGGGCCGCTGGCTCAGGACTCGTGCGCGTCGGCAATCACGCGGCGGCGGAGTCGTCGCGCTCATCTCTACCGCGGTCAAAATCGACAAGCGCGCGATAGGCGTGTTGCGCCGCCTGGTACGGCGGCTCCTGGTAAAGCTGCGCCGAGTTGCAAGTGTGGGCGTCCTCATGCTGAGTGAGTTCGGACTCCCGGGGCGTCGATGCAACTGTGAGGTAGCAGTCGGTGCAGATTGAGTTGTAGGCTCCGTCCCCGTTTGGCCTGTGGTAAAACTGGTGGCCGTTTCTTTCGTGCATGGACTCCCCCTTTCGTGTTCCGGTTTCCCGAGTTCTTTAACTTTCACTCACCTCGCAAGCCCTGTCAGGTCAACTCTGCACACTTTTCTGGCAATTTGGCGTTCTCTACTCTTGCGGGGATCGGCTGCGCCGTGGTCAAAGTTGGGCAGCCCCATCCACCTTCAGGAGCGTACAAAACTGGAATGAATAACAACGACGCACCCTTGACGCACTGCATCGATCTTTCCCTCAGTTTTGCATGCCCGATTTGTAATGCGCAGCTCAATGAAGGTTGCGAGATGAGGAACGGCGCTTGCCGTTTTCAATCTCACGTTGAACGCGTGTGGGGCGCCGAGGACCAGCAGCTAAGGCTTGGCCTTACAGAACCACCTCACGGCCGCCCTAACTAGAACACGCGCAGCGGCGATCAAATCAGCCGGCGGGTGGACCAAGTCCCGGCCAGCGGCAACCCCACAACCAGCGGGTGCCCCAGGTCCCGGTCAGCGGCAACCCCACAACGAGCGGGTGCCCCAGGTGCCTCGCTCTTGGGCACCTGGGATGCGCATGCTGGCCACAACCCCTTGCCCCGCATTTGGGCCGCCGGAAGAAGGCAATCCCAAGCGCAAGGGCACAGAAAACAAAATCACAATAAATCACACAGAATCAATAGGTTATGTCAATATCTCGTGCAGTTTCAGCGCATTTTGCAAAAAATGCCTCAATTCTCAGCAACCCTTTGCCTCCAAATGTTCAATTCCCAGCAACCGATTCGCTCCCACGCATTGTCCACAAAGTTAAGGCCTCAACGAAATGCAAACCTATAAGCAGTCATTTGCCCCTGTTTGCACCTTTGTAGGCAACCTAATCGACCACTCAAGCACCCTTATAAGCCAACATTTGCAGGCATCGGAACGGAGCGGTGCGGACTCATCCCTTCGCCGCCGGCTTCAGTCCCAGCTCCCGCATCGCAATCTGCAAATCCGCCCACGCTTCCTTCTTTTGCCGCGGATCCCGCAGCAGAAACGCCGGGTGATACGTCACGATCAGCTGCATCCCGCGGAACGCATGGACCCGTCCCCGCAGCCCTGCCAGCGGCTGCCGCTGCCCCAGCAGGTACGTCGCCGCCGTCGCCCCCAGCGCCACCAGAACCTGTGGCCGCACCACGTCTATCTGCCTGAAAAGAAACGGCGAACACGTGTTTGCCTCCACAGGCTCCGGCGTCCGGTTCCCCGGCGGCCTGCACTTCACCACATTCGCAATGTAGACATCCTCGCGCTTCAGCCCCATCGCGGTGATCATGTTGTTCAGCAGTTGCCCGGCCTTGCCCACAAACGGCAGCCCCTGCGCGTCTTCGTCCGCACCCGGCCCCTCACCCACAAACATGATCCGGGCAGTCGGCGACCCGTCGCCAAACACCAGCTTGTTGCGCCCCTTGTGCAGCGCGCACCGTGTGCAGTCGCCAATGTCTTCGCGAATAACTTCGAGCCCAGCCGCGCGCTCCGCCGACGCCACAGCAGCCGCGATTTCAGGAGGTGCAGGGAAACTTCTACGTGCGGGAATCGTATGCTCCTCATGGGACTCTGCGTGCCCCAACTCCGCGTACAGCGCAGGCCGTAGCGCCTCCGCCGAAACAGGTTCGATCAGCTCCGGCTGCCCGGCGTCTTCCGCAATGGCCGCCAGAAGCGCCGGGTCCAGGGGGCGCCTGTAGAACTCGGTCAGGCCCAGGTCGCGATAGAAGCGGACACGCTCAACCAATGCTTCCCGGGTTATGGAATCAAGCGGTCGCGCCAACGTTGCTCACTCCACAATCAGTTGCCGGTGCGTGCCGACTGCCGGCGCCATTGACTCGTTGAGCACCTGATCCTGACTCGTCAACTCGGGCCTCAACTTCGCATCCACGTGTTCATCCATTTCCAGTAGCAGCGATCGTGGACGGCGGAGCGTGACAATCTCATCCAGAATCCGGTCAGCGAGCTTGCGCTTGGTCATCTCGGGCAGTTCAATCGATGTACTCAGGGTAAGAAACGTAGCCGCATTCGTATCGGCTTCAATCCCCACTGCTTCGCCTGAAACATCATTGACCACGATGGCGTCCGCGCCCTTGCGCAGCAGCTTGGCCCGGCCATTTTCCATCCGGTTTTCCGTCTCCGCGGCAAAGCCCACAATGAGCTGGCCGGGCCTGCGCCGGCGTACCACTTCAGCCAGAATGTCTTCCGTAGGCGCGAGTTCGATAGTCAGCGGCCCCGTGCGCTTGAGCTTTTGTTCCGACACGCTAACCGGGCGGTAGTCGGCCACAGCAGCAGCCTTCACCACCAGTGTCGCTTCCGCCATGCGCTCAAGTACAGCGCGCCGCATCTCGTCCGCGGTAATCACCTTCACCACTTCGCAGTGTGCCGGCGGATGCAGCGCCGAAGGCCCACTAATCAAAATAACCTTGGCACCACGGCTATGCGCAGCTTCAGCCAGCGCATAGCCCATCTTGCCGCTGGAGCGGTTGCCGAGATAGCGCACTGGGTCCAACGCCTCGCGCGTGCCGCCGGCGGTTACCAGCAGAATTTCACCGGCCAGATCATGACGTCGACCCAGAGCGCTGAGCACCGCATCTGCAATCGCTTCCGGCTCGGCCATGCGCCCCGCGCCTACCATGCCGCAAGCCAGTGCCCCTGTGCCCGGCTCCACCACGCGCACCCCGCGCTGCCGCAGAATCTCCAGGTTCGCTTGCGTGGCCGGATGTTCCCACATATTCACGTTCATGGCGGGAGCAACCAGCACCGGCGCCTGCGTGGCTAAATACATTGTGGTCAGAAAATCGTCGGCGATGCCGTGAGCGAATTTAGCCAGGATGTTCGCCGTTGCAGGCGCCACAACAAGAGCATCAGCCCACTGCGCCTCGCCGATATGCTCAATGCCGTTCTGTTCGCCCGAGGCCTCGTAGGAACCTTCGCCGGTTTCCCACTCATCCCAGAGGCTGGTGATTACTTTGTGTCCGGTGAGCGCGGCAAATGTGAGCGGCTGGACAAACTTCCCGGCGGCAGCCGTCATCACCACGTGCACTTCAAGAGCCTGGCGCTGAAGGGCACGCACCAGTTCTGCCGCCTTGTATGCGGCAATTCCGCCGGAGACGCCCACGGTTACTCTCATAACTCGATTGTAGCCGCTTTCGAGTGTGAAACACCGGTGACGGGGATGGAGAAAACGGGCGCAAAAAACTAGCTGAGCAGAATTGGGATCGCCGGCCCCTCGATCAACGGTTTCACCACTGGAATCTCAGTCTTGACGTAGGAGATCTTGCCCGCGTCAATCTCGTCCTGCGCAATGCGGCAGGCCTTGGTGGAATGACTGTGGACAAGCGCGTGTGCGCCGCTCTGAATCTGACGAGCGCGCCGTGCGGCCACCAAAACCTTACGGTAGTTCGAGTCGAAGCCAGTTTCAATCGTCATTGGGGTTCCTCCTTATCGTTCTTTGAGTCCTCCACCCTTTCCTCGGAGTCCTCGTCTTCATCATCCGGGCCTATCTCGAAATTCAATTGCTGCTGGCCAGTTGAGCCAAATATCCCAAATGCCGCCAGCACCGGTTTGAGCCGCTCCTGCGAGTTGAACTGCAGGCAGGCCGCTGCCACCTCCAACACCCTGCGCGACCGGTACGCGATAGCCTCGCCATTGCGATAGTAGCGCTCGGCAAGCACGATGGCTTCCAGTTGCGCTACCGCCCGATCAAGGATGTCGTTGACCAAAATATAACCGTACTCGCGATAATTCTCAATCTCCTTGCTGGCTTCGTTGAGCCGCCGGTACACTTCTTCTTCGTTCACAACCCCCTCAGCGCGGCTGCGATTGCGCAGTCGTGTGCGCAAAACCCTGGGGTTGGGTGGCATCACAAAGATGCTCACCGCTTCAGGCATGGCGGCGCGCACCTGCGCAGCTCCCTGCACGTCAATGTCCAGCAGAAGATCGTGGCCGGCAGCACGCGCTTCGTCGAGAGACTGGCGCGCAGTGCCGTAAAAGTGGCCAAACACCTCGGCATGCTCCAGAAAGACGCCCGCGTCGAGCATGCGCTCAAACTCCTCGCGCGACGTGAAGTTGTATTCGCGCCCATTCTCCTCAGAGCCGCGCGGAGCGCGGGTGGTCCACGAGATGGCGAATTCGACGCCGCTGACTTGCTTGCGCAGCTCGCTCACCAGCGTGCTTTTGCCCGAGCCCGAGGGCGCCGAAATGATGAAGAGAATTCCTGCCACGTTGCGTTTTTCCTTTAGGCCGATTTGGCGCGAGTGCTGGTCTGCCGTCTCTGTTATTCAATGTTTTGAATCTGTTCGCGGGCCTTTTCTATCTCCGCCTTCATAGCCAGGCCCAGTTCGGTGATACGCGTTCCCTTGCCGCCTACGCCGCCGGTTTTCGAGAGCAGGGTGTTGGCTTCGCGGTTCATCTCCTGAAGCAGAAAATCCAGCTTCTTGCCCACTTCACCGCCCGCGCCCAGCAGCTCGCGGAAGTGGCCGATGTGCGTGTGCATCCGCGCCAGTTCCTCCGAGATGTCGCTGCGTTCCACAAACACGGCAACTTCTTCTAGAACCCGCTGGCGGTTGAAGTCCGGACCCGTTGCCGCTTCCAGGCGCTGGGCAAGCCGCTCCTGGTAGCGCTGCTCAATCTCCGGCCGCAGCACAGAGACTCCGTCGGTTGCTTCTGCCAGCCGATCCAATGTGCCGTGGAGAATGACTTCAAGCGCTTCCCCCTCGCGCGCGCGCATCGTCTTCAGCTCCTCGAGCAGCGGGCCAATCTGATGCTGAACACTGGCTGCCAGGGACCCTGAATCCTCATCTCCGTTGGCCCGGTTGTCGTTCTGCAACGCGCCAGGCAAACGCAGAATCGCGTTCAGGTCCGGCTCACCGCTCAACCCGAACTCATCGCGCGCCGCTGTGAAAGCTGACACGTATCCAGCCACCAGTTCGCGATTGTATCCGGCTATCTGCTGCGCGTTGCGATCGACAGACAGAGTCACATCCACGTGACCGCGCACAAGCGATTCTTTCAGCGCCTTGCGCAGTTCCATCTCGAGTGCATCCAGGCCGGAAGGCAGACGCAACTGCACGTCGAGAAACCGGTGATTGACGCTCTTCAAGCCCAGCACGTAGCTGAGTTGATCGTGAATGCGAACCTGAACCCGCGCAAACCCGGTCATCGAATAAATCGGCATTTCGTGCTACTCCTGCGGCCCGGTAGTGAGCGCCGGTTCCAATCGAGAAAGGTCTTTTTCCAAAGGGTTTGCGTTTTGCGGCTCGGCAACGTCCATGAATTGCAATTGATAAAGCCGTTGATAAGTAGGTGAAGAGGTCAGTAACTCTTCGTGAGAACCAATCGCTGTGATGCGCCCGCCTTCAAGTACGGCGATGCGGCTGGCTCGGCGAATGGTCGAAAGCCGATGAGCAATGACGAGCACAGTGCGCCCTTGCATCAGGTTGGCCAGCGCGGCCTGAACCAGCGACTCGCTCTCCGCGTCCAGGGCTGAGGTGGCCTCGTCGAGAATCAGGATCGGCGCATCCTTGAGAATGGCGCGGGCAATGGCCAGGCGCTGACGCTCGCCGCCAGAGAGACGAAAGCCTTTTTCGCCGATCACTGTATCGTAGCCCTGCGGCATCCGCAGGATGAAGTCGTGTGCGAGAGCATTGTGTGCGGCCTTCTCCACCACGGCAATCTTCACGTCCGGCTGCCCATAGGCGATGTTGTTGCGCACCGTGTCGTTGAAGAGAATAGTCTCCTGCGTGACCTGCGCAACCTGGCGGCGGAGCGAGCCGAGCGTCAGATCGCGCACGTCGTGACCGTCGATGATAATGCGGCCGGAAGTAACATCGAAGAAACGCGGAATCAGGTTGACCAGGGTCGACTTCCCTGCTCCGCTGGGACCGACCAGGGCAAGCACTTCGCCGGCTCGCATCTCTAGATCGACGTTATGCAGAATCTGGTGCTCGCCCTCTTCGGTTGAGTAAGAAAAACCCACGTTCTCAAACTGGGCGGATTGCGCGAAGCCCCTCAATACGGTTGCATGGGGCCGCTCCCTCACATCGTCCTTGGCATCGAAGTAACCAAAGATCGACATCGAAGCACCCATCGCCTGCTGGAAACTGTTGTAAAAGTAGGCGAACTTGCGCACCGGATCGTAGAGCTTGAAGAGCGCGATGATAAAGGCGATGAATGTCTCAGTCGCCATGCGACCGTGCAGAATCTCGTTGCGGCCAACCCACAACAGCAACGCGATAGCCACCGCGCCGATAGTGTCCATCAAAGGCGAACTGATGGACTGAATCCGGACGCTGCGCAGGTTGGCTCGGAAGAGACGGGCAGCCGCCTTTTTGAAACGCAAAATCTCCCATAATTCAGTGTTGAAGGCTCTCACGATGATGTTGCCTGTTACGGTTTCATGGAGGATATTCTGGATTTCTGCCAGCTTGTCCTGGCCAGTGCGAGTGCGTGTGCGCACTGATCGTCCAATGCGTCTGGATGAAACAATGACCACTGGCACGAACAACAGCAGCACCCAGCCAAGCCGCCCACCCAGCATAATCACTGCCACCACCGTGAAAACGAAGGTAAAGAACTGCTGCAGAAAGTCACCTAGCACCGAGCTGACCGCATTCTGAACACGATCCACGTCGTTGATGAGCGTGGAGAGAATCGTGCCAGTGGGGTGCTTGTGGAAGAAGCTGGAGGACTGGCGCAGCGTAGTTTCGTACAGGTGATTGCGCAGGTCGGTAATCATGCCAAAGCCGGCATAGTTCACCAGGTAAGTGCCGAGATAATCGCTCAGGCCCTTGATTACGGTCGAGGCTATGAGAGCAAACGCCACCACCGTCCAGGCGTTGTGCAGTTGGTGAGGCACAAAGCTATGAATATCGAACTGCCAGCGCGGCGGTGCCAGGGGAAAGAGCTTGAGTTCATTGGATTGGTTGTGCGGATTAAGCACCACGCCCAGGATGGGAACAAACAGCACAATGCGCAGCGCTTCCAGCATGCCCACTACGGCCAGCAACGAAACGCCAGGCAACCATTCCAATGTGTACGGGAGCCCGTAGCGAAGCAGGCGCAGGAAATTCTTCATGCGGTTTGGCCCGCCTCACGGATTCTGAATCTTAGGGCGTTGAGCCGCCGATGGCTGGTGCGCAACTCCATCCCACTATTGTATCCGGGCAGCCGAGGCAACGAATTGACCTGCTACGGGATAGCCCGCCCGATCAGTTTCCGTTGCCCGTTGCTTCCACGAACGGGTTAGTTGACCTTACGCCCTCTCCCACGGCAGCCGTGGGAGAGAGCTTTCACCTGCAAAGAGGTGACGGACAGGTCGAACGCAGGTGACACCTACCGGGTCAGACGCGCCTCGGGATGCTCATGTTCCTGATACTTCAGGTCATGCTGAAGTACCTTGGGACTTTGCCCCTGTTTCTTCAACCCCTGCTTAAGTTGGGTCTGTTGTTGCTGTTGCTCGTTTTGTTGATGGTGTTGATGCTCCTTCTGGTGTTGCGTGCTTGGTTGAAGTTTGTTGTTTTTCATTGAGGAACTCCTTCTGCCCAGCAATATACACCTATAAGAAACAATTTGCAGAACCTGCGGCGATGAAGAGTTAGATAAATTCCTCTACGCACCAGACTAGGAAACGGGGAAGATACAGGCAGGAAGTACTTGTTACAGTTAAAATACTTATTATGAGTGATATAGATAAATTAATGCGGGAACAAATGGGCTAATTCACGCGCCCAGAGAATCTTACACGAGCTTCACCTCAGTAAGGACATCTGCTCCCCGAAATGAAAGAACCGAGCAACTCTGACTTACTCTCAAAATTGATTTGTTCCTTCTGAATCGTGCGAGCATTTCAATCGCCGCCACTTACACCGCCGATGGTTACGGCAATGTTAGCTTCCACCAGACCGATTCGCCAGGCCTGGGAGGCAAACTGACTGGCAGGTTCCTGAATCTGCATGTTTGGGAGGGTTCAATGATCTGACTGCGCATTGGGGCCGCGTGAAGGGCGAACCAGAGAAACCAACCAGCAGCCGCAGAACCCTGAATCAATACGCTTTCAGGTCCACAATCGCCTTGAGGATGGTCTCCGGCTGGAGCAGGATAGCGTCTTCCAGGACCGGCTGGTAGGCGACAAACGTGTCCATCGAGCCGACGCGACGGACCGGGGCATCGAGAGAGTCGAACAGCTCGTCGGCGATGCGGGCAGCGATTTCCGCGCCGTAGCCCCAACTGAGCATGTCCTCGTGCGCCACAATCACCCGGCTGGTCTTGCGGATGGAGGTGGCGATCGCCTCCCAGTCATACGGGTTCAGAGTCCGCAGATCCAGAACCTCTACGTCAATACCTTGGCGCTGGGCCTTTTGCGCGGCCTGCAACGCACGGGGCACTACCGCGCCATAGGTCACCAGGGTGATATGCGTTCCGGGTCGGACGATCTTCGCCTTGCCAAAAGGAATGGCGAATTCCGGTCCCGGATAAGGCGCGCGGCCATAGGTTTCGCGGTAAAGTCGTTTGTGCTCGAGAAACAGCACCGGATCGTCGCAGCGGATGGCAGTGCGCAGCAGCCCATTCGCATCGAGCGCATTGGAGGGAAAAACCACGCGCAGGCCCGGGATATGCGTGAAGATGCTCTCGCCCGACTGCGAATGGTAGATAGCGCCGCCGGTAAGGTAACCGCCGATAGGCACGCGCAGCACCACCGGAGAAGCCCACGCGCCGTTTGAGCGCCAGCGCATCAACGCGAGCTCATTGCGAATCTGGTGCATCGCCGGCCAGATGTAGTCGAAGAACTGAACTTCGACCACCGGTTTCATGCCACGGGTTGCGTAGCCGACGGCCCGACCCACAATATTGGCCTCAGCCAACGGCGAGTTGAAGACCCGCTCCGAGCCAAATTCGGTTTGAAGGCCGGCGGTCAGCTTGAACACGCCGCCCTTGCCCTCAACCTCAGGGAGTGCCTTCTCGCGGCTTGCGTCCGCCACGTCCTCGCCATACAGAACAATGCGTGGATCGCGGCGCATCTCGTCGTGCAGGCATGCGTTGATCAGGTCCGCCATGGTGCGCGGACCGCTGCCTTTTGCGCTGCCGGCCACCCCGCCACCCGCCAGGCTTGCCCCCTCTGTCTGCTCTTGAATCGTCTCCGATGCGAAAGCCTTGCTGGTGGGGTCAATGTCCTCAGAGTAGACATGCTGTGTAATGCTCTCCACCTGGGGCAAGGGCGCCTCGAGCGCACGCTCCGCGGCTTCCGCAGCCACCAGGTCCAGGGACTGCTCTAGCGCGTTAATCGCTTCCTCACTCAGAACGCCTTCCCGCAACAGGCGCATCTGCAACGTTGCAAGAGGGTCGCGCAATGCGTCGGCCTCGCGCTCGGCCGCGCAGCGATAAAGCTTGTCGTCGTCAGAAAATGCGTGCGAGTACGGCCGCACCACGTGGCCATGCACAAACGCGGGCCCATGGCCGGCTCGGCAGTGGGCCGCAGCCAATTGAAAGGCGCGCAGGCAGACCTCCGGATCGGTGCCGTCCACCTCGGCAAAGTGGAAGTTGGGGAAGTTGGCCACCAGCCGGGAAATGTTTCCACCCGGCGTGTTTACCTCAACTGGGACGCTGATGGCATAGCCGTTGTCTTCAACGCAGAAAATGACCGGCAGCTTTTGGTTGGAAGCAGTATTCAACGCCTCCCAGAACTCGCCCTGGGAGGTCGAACCCTCGCCTAGCGACGTGAAAACCACTTCATCCCCGTGAAACTCCACATCATGGAACGAGCGGTAATCGCCTTCGGCCTTTGCGGCAGCTTCAGGATGGCGGCTGAAAAAGCGGCCGGCCTCCGCGCAGCCCACTGCATGGAGCAGTTGCGTGGTGGTCGAGGACGATGTGCTCACAATGTGCAGCGGGCGGCTGCTCCAGTGTGTCGGCATCTGGCGGCCGCCACTGGCCGGATCAGTGGCCGCACCCACGGCCTGCAGCAGCATGTCCGCAGGCGTCACACCCAGTCCCAGGCACAGTGCACGGTCACGGTAATAGGGGAAAAACCAGTCGTAGCCGGGACGCAGCGCCAATGCGGCCCCCACCTGCAGCGCTTCGTGACCAGCCCCAGAAATCTGGAAATAAATCTTCTGCTGCCGCTTGAGAAGAATCTCGCGGTCGTCCACGCGGCGGGAGAGATACATCAGCCGGTAGATCTCGACCATCTGTTGAGGGCTCAAGCTGCCTGAGGCGGCGGCCGTCTCGGACTCGCGAGCGCTGGAAATTGCCAGTTCCATTCCCGTCACTCCCCCAAAATACCGATTCCCTGCAAGACCAGACCTGATTGTAACAATCTCGCCCGTCGTCGAACAGCGGAACAGGTTCCAATCTTGCCATCTAGAAAAATTGAGACTCTCGATGGGGAGATACCCGGCCTACCAAATCTCGGGACCCGGAGGGCGAAAAGCTGGTGGACCCTTCACAGAGGTGCTCATCTTGTCCTTTACACTGTGCGCCAGCTTTTCAATCTCTGCCAGCTTCTGGAGCTGGTCGGCGTTGAGCGATTCAGGTTGGGTACTGGCTA
>Ga0302319_10014299_pt1 | contig 14815 bp, 12 predicted proteins | sample Bog_T0_2_FD_203319 | JGI IMG/M metagenome (GOLD analysis project Ga0302319, IMG submission 203319) | Peat permafrost microbial communities from Stordalen Mire near Abisko, Sweden - Bog_T0_2 | ecosystem: Environmental > Terrestrial > Soil > Wetlands > Peat | place: Sweden: Abisko, Stordalen Mire... | reverse complement strand
CAATCCCAACATCCACATCACCACGAGCAACGGCCTCGCCATCACCCCGCTCGCCTTCAAGGCCGCGACCGATCGCGACCTCGCCATGATTACGATCAAGGACGCCGGCTACAGCTACCTGACGCTCGCCGCTGACGTCACCGCCGTCGCGGCCGGCGACCCGTCGGTCACGCCCGGCAACAGCGAGGGCGGCGAGGTCATGCTTAACACCACGGGCAAGGTCCTCGCCATCGGGCCGGACCGCATCGAGATCGACAACCCCTTTTACCACGGCAACAGCGGCGGCCCGGTCTACGACAGCAAGACGAACCAGGTCATCGGCGTCGTCACCGAGGCCATCAAGGTCGACACCAGTGATGAGTTGGACAAGGCCTCCTTTTCCAGCCGAAGTTCCGCGATCCAGGGTTCCATGCGCTACTTCGCCATGCGCGTCGACAACGTGCCGCAATGGGAGGACATCGACTGGCGGGCTTTCCAAGGTGAGACCTCGTTCCTCGAAAAGTTCGACCAGCGCAGCCGCTGCCTCGACTCCTTCCTGAATGCGCCCACGCCCAACCCGAACAGTCCGCAGGCGCAAACCAGCGAGGAAACCGAGGCCGCCAACCTGTGGAAGCAGGACACCACAATAGCGCGGGCCAACACCCAGTTCGACGACCAGTCCGGAGAAGGCGTCGCCAGCGGGCAGAAGCTCGACGCCCTGCACGAGCTCTTCGGCAGTCTGGTCGACGCCGCGAACACCGACGTGACCAACATTAAAAACCCAAACAATTTCTACATGTACGACCGCCAGCGCGCGAAAGAGGAAATGGAGTACCGCCAGGCGATCCAGGACGAGCTCGACCGGATCAGCAGCAACATCTCGCGACTTGGCGGCCTGCCGCGTCACATGTAAGTGCCAGAGGGGGGAATCGAACCCCCGACCAAGGGCTTATGAGTCCCCTGCTCTACCGCTGAGCTACCCTGGCGAAAGCCTCTCTGCCAGACGACAGAAATGGAGCTCGAAACAATATGGGCGCCCCGCCCTTAGCGGCAAGCAGAAAGGCGTCCAGGCAGGACGCTACGGCAACCCATTTCCACCCGCGGCGCCATGGAAGTGCCCCGTGGTGTAACTGGCGTCGCTCGCCTCTGAATATAGATCGAGGCAAGCTCCGCCGGCTCCCCGTCTCGGTTAGTTGGAGTGAGCGACACTCGACGCCGGTTCGCCCTTGCGATGGCCGAGCGGCACCTGCGCGTTGAGCGACTGCGCGGCAGTCGTCAGCTTCTTGTCCGTGGCGCCTTCTTCAGCAAGCGTCTGCTGCAGAAGAGCGGCCGCGTCATTGTGGCCCATAAGTTCCGCATAGGTACGCACCGTGCCGTAGCCGGCGATCTCGTAATGCTCGACCCGCTGGGCGGCGGCAATGAGCGCAGCGTCCTTCACTTCCGGCGAGGCGTCCTCATGGATCGTCTCCTTGCCCTCCTTGATCAAGCCTTCCATGGCCTGGCAGGTCTTGCCCGTCGGTTTCTCGTCGAGAGCGTTGAAAATCTGCTCAAGGCGCTGAACGTGGCCCTTGGTTTCTTCAAGGTGCGTCTCGAAGCCCTGCTTGAGGTGCATGTCGTTGGCCGCCTCGGCCATTTCCGGAAGCGCCTTGGTCAACTGCGTTTCCGCGCTGTAGAGGTCGCGTAACTGCTCGAGGAATAATTCGTGGAGCGTGGTGATCTTGCCTTTGCCGAGATGGAATAGATTCATTCCTCCACCGGTGCACTCAATGTGCCAGTGCGCGGATGAAGCGGAAATTCCCTCTCTCCAGAGGAGGAGGCGATGTCGGGAACTCCCGGCTTCCCGCCGAGACGCTTGCATATCGCACAGAACTTTAATCCTGTTGGACGCGACGCGCATGCCGCTTAATTCCCGCGAATGAGGAGCGGGATTTCACTTACAGGAAAATGCCGATGGCAGCGGCGAACATGCCCAGAGTCGTGATGATCACGACGATGCGCGCCAGCCATGAACTCGGCTGGCCTCGCATGATGGCGTTGTCGGACGCGACCCACACGATGGCGATGAGCAAAAAAGGCGCGAGCATGCCGTTGATGACGGCGGTGAGAAAAAGCGCGTCGGTGGCCTTCACGTGGGTGAAGCACAGCGCGATGCCGAAGACGATTGAGCAGGCGAGCGTGCCGTAAAAGGCGCGGGCGCGATGCAGTTTCTGGCCCAAGCCCTGTCGCCAGGCGAAGGTCTCGGCGAAGGCGTACGCGGAGGAACCGGCCAGCGTGGGGATGGCGAGAAAGCCGACGCTGATCAGGCCGGCGGCGTAGAGCAACGCGGCGAATTTTCCGGCGAACGGCTCGAGCACGCGGACTGCATCGCGCGAGGACTCGACCTGCGTCGTGACGCCGTGGCGATGCAGTGTCGCGGCGGCGGTGAGGATGATGAAGTACATGATGAAATTGGAAAAGAACGTGCCCAAGCCCACGTCGATCACGCGGTTGTTGAGATCACGGGCCGGCGCGCCGCGGCGGCTGGCCTGGGTGCGATGGCCCTTCTCTTTTTCCTCCTCGATTTCCTGCGAGGCCTGCCAGAAAAAGAGGTAGGGGCTGATGGTGGTGCCTAGGATCGCGACGAGTGTGGTCCATTGCGTGCGCGAAGTCGGCCACTGCGGCAGGAACGTGGCCCGTAGGATTTCGTGCCAGTCCGGATGAACGAGAAAGCCGGTGATGACGTATGCGAACAGCGAGGACGCGAGCCATTTCAGGACCGAGGCGAAGGCCTTGTAGGGAAAAAAGACCGTGGTGACGATAATGATGATTCCAATGATAACCACGGATATGCCCGCAGGAATTTTCACCAGCATTTGGAGTACATCGGCCATGCCGGCGAGATCGGCGCCGATGTTGACGGTGTTCGCCGCGAAGAGGGCCAGTGCGGAAACAATGAGCAACCAGCGGGGAAGTTTCTTGTGCATCGCCGCGGCGAGGCCACCGCCCGAGACGAGCCCGATGCGCGCACACATGAACTGCACCGCGCCCATCAGCGGCCACGTCAGCAGCGCGGTCCAGAGGAGGCTCGTGCCCGTTTGCGCACCGGTGATGGTATAGGTGACGATGCCGGACGGATCGTCGTCCGCCGCGCCGGTGACGACACCGGGTCCGAGCAGCGAAAAAAAGCGGCGCAGCGGTCCGGATTTGCGTTGGTTCTCCTCGGGCATCGTGACGATTTACCTTTTTTTGCTGATCCACGTCTTGCGCGAGAACTTCGTGATCTGCGCCATGCTCCGCTTGGAGAGCGCGGAGGAATCATCCTGCTTCGCGGAAAGCGGCCTCATGTTCGCGCCGTGCTTGAGCAGGAGCCACTCGGTGCCCTTGGTGGCGCGAGGACCGTGCATTTTCACGAGCGCCCATTCGCCCTTCAGCTTTTTGCCGTTGAGCTGAAAGTGAAGCTTGCCGGTGCGCAGGCCCTCGTGCGGCTCGGGCCCGAGATTTTCCCACGTGCCGATGTCCCAGACCATTACCGTGCCGCCGCCGTAATTTCCCTTCGGGATCGTGCCCTCGAATCGTGCGTAATCGTAGGGATGATCCTCGACCATCATTGCCAGCCGCTTGGTCTCCTTGTCGAACGGCGGGCCCTTCGGCACGGCCCACGATTTGAGCACGCCGTCGAGTTCCAGCCGAAAATCGTAGTGCAGGTGTGAGGCGGCATGCTTCTGGATGACGAAGAGGCGTTTCTTTCCTGCGGCCTTCTTCGTGCCGCGCGGCTCGGCGGTCTGGGAAAAATCGCGTTTCGCGTTGTAGGCGGCGATGGATCCGTCGCCCGTTCCCTTCAACCGCTTGGTCGGCGGGGAAGTGCCGAAGTTCTGCAGCGCCTTCTTGAGGCTTTGCTTCAGTGTCAGCACCGGAGCGAAAAGATCGCCTTTTTCCTCGATGCGTTTCAGCGCGTCCTCCGCCTCGAAGAAAACGAGCGACGCTTTCTTCTGCTTCAGGCATTTCTCGACTTCGCCCCACTCCAGCGGCATTGAGACGAACGGCTTTTCCTTCGCGCGCAGCGAGTAAACCGACACGGTGGTTTTCGTCTCCGAATTCTGGCTCCAGTCGACCAGCACCTTGCCGTGGCGCAGCGCCTTTTTCATGTCGGAGACGACCAACTCCGGGTGCGCCTGCTCAAGGGTCTGCGCTACCGCCTTCGCAAACGGCGAGGTTTCCTCGTAAGTCACCGGCGTGTTCAGCGGCACGTAAAGCTGTAGCCCTTTCGAGCCCGACGATTTCACAAAACTCTCCAGTCCCAGGTTGCCGAACATCTCCCTCAACCAAAGCGCGACCTGCGCGCACTCGACCGCCGTAGCCGGTGCGCCGGGATCGAGGTCGAAGACGATCGACGTGGGCTTGTGGACGTGTGGCGCCTTCGCGAGAAATGTGTGCAGCTCGAGGTCGCCGAGGTTCGCCGCCCAAACAAGCGTCGGCAAATTCTCGACCACGCAATATTCGATCTGTCCCGGCTCGTGATGTCGCGCCACTTTGGTGGTCTTCACGAACGCCGGACGCGGACGCGGGCATTGCTTCTCGTAAAAGAACGGCGCGTCGACGCCGTTGGGGTAGCGCTTCAATGTGAGCGGCCGGCCCTTTAGGTGCGGCAGCAACACGAGTCCGACCTGCATGTAGTAGGCGATCATCTCGCCCTTGGTGAAACCGGTCTTTGTGTAATAGACCTTTTTCAGGTTCGAAACCGGAACCGTTTTGCCGGCAACTTTAAGAGAAGAGCGCTCCGTCATAAAAAAACGTAAGCTGGAAAGTCACCTGCGGCAATTTGCGGAGCCGTGGGGTGTGCGTAGAGTAAGTCATGCGCTCGATGTGGAATGGAACCATCTCCTTCGGTCTGGTCACGATCCCGGTCGCGCTTTATCCCGCTACGCGCCGCGAGGAATTGAGCTTCCGCTTGCTGCGAAAATCGGATCACAGCCCGGTGAACTACAAGCGCGTGGCTGAGGCCGACGGCAAGGAAGTGCCATGGGGGGAAATCGTGAAAGGCTACGAGTACGAGAAAGGCCAATTCGTCGTGCTCAAGGAGGAGGATTTCAAGCGGGTCGACCTCGAGGCCGCCGCGCAGACCATCGACATCATCGACTTCGTGCCGCTGGAGGAAATCAACCCGATGTATTTCCAGAAGCCCTACTACCTCGAGCCGGCAAAGGGCGGCGACAAGCCCTACGCGCTCCTGCGCGAAGCGCTGGGCGACTCGGGCCGCGTCGGTATCGCGAAGGTGGTCATTCGCACGCGCGAGCACCTGGCCAGCGTGAAGGCGCAGGGCGACGCGCTCGTTCTGGAGATTATGCACTTCGCGGATGAGTTGGTGGAAGCGGACAAGATGAAATTCCCCAAGGCGAAGCAGGCGCGGCCGCGCGAAGTCGCGATGGCGAAAAAGCTGATCGACGGCATGACGACCGAGTGGGATCCGGAAAAGTATAAGGACGAATACCGCACGCAGGTGATGGCCATGATTGAGGAAAAGGTAAAACATCCCGGGCACAAGTCCGCCGCGCCCAAGGCGCCGAAGCGGCCCTCCAACGTCATCGACCTGATGAGCGTGCTGCAGCAAAGCCTGTCGCAAGCGAAGCCCGCGAAAGCGAAGCGGGCCAAGCACAAGACCACCAAAGTACGGCATCGCAAAGCTGCTTGAGTTCGCATGGCCGCGCCGCGCCGTCTCAAGTTCGTCGAGCCGATGAAGGCGGAGCTGGCGCCGCCGCCTCCGCATGATGGCCACTGGCTTTACGAGGTGAAATTCGACGGTTTTCGCGTGCTCGCGATCAAGGACGGGCGCCGCGTGGAACTTTGGTCGCGCAACGAGAAATTGTTCAACGAGCGTTTTCCCGAGATCGCTTTGGCCGTGGGCAAGCTCTCGACCACGCGGGCCATCCTCGATGGCGAGGTCTGCGCGCTGGACAAGTCGGGCCGGAGCTCGTTTCAGCTTCTGCAGAACGCGGGCGAAGGTCCCGCGCGGCTCGTCTATTACGTTTTCGACGTCCTGTTCGAGGGGAAGAATGACCTGCGCGAGTTGCCACTGCTGAAGCGCAAGGAACGCCTCGAGGCGATTCTGCTGAAAGCGGTCGATCCGATCCGGCCCTCGCCGTCCTTTACGCAGAATCCCGCGCGCATCCTTGCGAAAATGCGCGAAGCCGGCGCGGAGGGCGCGATCGCCAAGCGGATCGACTCGGTGTACGAAACGGGCCAGCGCTCGGGCGCGTGGACCAAGATCAAGTTTCACAAGGCCCAGGAGTTCGTCGTGGTGGGCTACACGCTGCCGAAGAAATTGCGGCAGCATTTCGGCTCGCTGATTCTCGGTTACTACAAAGGCAAACGCCTGATCTTCGCCGGTCACGTGGGAACCGGCTTTAATCATCGCGCGCTCAAGGAGATTTTCGCGCTGCTCAAGAAACTCCAAATCGATGAACCGCTCGTGGAGCAAATCCAGGAACAATCCACCCGCTGGCGCGCGAAGGGCTGGAAGCCCTCCGAAAGCAAATGGGTAAAGCCCAAGCTTGTCGCGCAGGTGCAGTTCACGGAATGGACCTCGGACGGTATCTTGCGACATCCGTCCTTTCTCGGATTGCGCGAAGACAAATCACCGCGCGAAGTTGTCCGCGAGGATAAAAACTAAGCGTGCGCGTTAGGCTTCGCCGCCGCCGAAGCGGTCGAGCGCCTCGCGGATGGAGGCTTCCTTCTCGACGAGAATCATCTCCAGCGCGCGCCATTCATCGAGCTTCGCCGGCGGAGCCTTGGCCTGCATGTTCGGGTCGTTGAGTTTCTTGCGCGTCTGCTCGAGGTCCTTGATCACCTTCGCGAGTTCCTTGTTCAGGCGGTCCTTTTCCAGCGCGGGATCGACCAGGCCGGTGGCGGGCAGGTAAAGCTCGCCCAGCGGCGTGAAGGTCTTCGGGCCGGGATTTTCCGGCGGCACGGTATGCACCTGTACGTCCGAGGCGTTGAGCAGCGCGGCGAGCACGGTGAGCTCGTCGTCGGTGAAGCCATTGCCCTTGGTCACGAGCATGAACGGTACCTTCTGGTTGGACGCGATCTTGATTTCGCCGCGAAGCTGGCGGCCGGCGTCGGCCGTCGCGTAGATGTCGCGCGCGCGCGGCGTCCACGTCTTCGACTTTGGCGTTTGCTTCGGCCAGAGCGTGGTCTGGATCGTCTCCGTGCCGAAACCGAGCTCGCACCAGAGTTCCTCCGTCACGAACGGCGCGAAGGGATGGAGCAGGCGCAGCACGTGGCTCATCACGTAATCGAACGTGGCCAGCGTGCCGGCACGCGTGGGCGAATCGCTCTCCGCGAAGTCGGCCTTCGAGGCCTCCACAAAGCGCGCGGCGAATTCATTCCACACGAAATCGTAGAGCAGCGCGGCAGCCTCGCTGAAATTGAACGCGTTGATCGCGGCGTTGACGTTGCGCTCGCCCTCGAGCAGGTCGTGCAGGCGTTCGAGCAGCTCGTCGGCGAAGATCGAGCGCTGGTGCTTCCATGGCTCGGCGTTGAAGTCGACGTTGCCCTGCATCGTGCGGAAGCGGCAGATGTTCCAGAGCTTGTTGCAGAAATTGCGGCCCTCCTCGATCTGCTTTTCATCGAAGCGGATGTCCGCGCCCTGCGGCGCGATGCGCACGAGGCCGAAGCGCAGGCCATCCGCGCCGTACTTGGCGATGAGGTCGAGCGGATCGGGCGAGTTGCCAAGCGACTTCGAAAGCTTGCGGCCCTGCCGGTCGCGAATCAGGCCGGTAAAATAGACGTCCTTGAACGCGAGGTTGGCCTCGAGCATGTCGGCCTCATTCGGGCGCGTGCCGTTCGGCTTGAAATGAATGCCCGCGATGAGCATGCGCGCGACCCAGAGGAAAATGATGTCCGGCCCGGTGACGAGCGCGCTCGTCGGGTAAAACTTTTTGCGCGTGCCGTCCTCGGAACGCATCGTCTCGTAGGCCCAAAGCCACGAGGAGAACCACGTGTCGAGCGTGTCGAGATCCTGCGTCCAGCCGTTGCCGGGCGAGGTGAGCTGGCACTTCGGATCCTCACCGTCCTTGTACCAAACCGGGATGCGATGGCCCCACCACACCTGGCGCGAGATGCACCAATCCTGGATGTTCGTCAGCCAGTGCTCGTAAGTCTTCGTCCAGTGCGCGGGATGAAAGCGCACGTGGCCGTCGCGCAGCAGCGCGAGCGCCTGCGGCAGGTCCGGATACTTCATGAACCACTGCTCACTTAGGCGCGGTTCAATGGCTTCATTCGCGCGCTCACTGAAGCCGACTGTGTTCTCGTACGGCTCTTCCTTCTCGAGCAGGCCGCGCTCCTTCAGCATCTCCGCGGAACGCTTGCGCGCGTCGAAGCGGTCGAGGCCGTGCAGTTCAGCGGCGTCGTGGTCGCCAGGATCGTTGATCTTTGCCGTGGGCGTGAGGATGTCGATCGGTGCGAGGTTGTGGCGCTTGCCGATCTCGTAGTCGACCCGGTCGTGCGCGGGCGTGACCTTGAGCACGCCGGTGCCGAAGCCTTCCTCCACCGCGTCGTCGGCGATGATCGGGATTTCCGTGCGATGCAGCGGGCGGATCGCCTTACGGCCCACGAGATGCGCCCACTTGCCGCCGGGTTTCACCGCGAGGGCCACGTCGGCCATGATCGTCTCGGGCCGCGTCGTCGCGACGACGAGAAAATGCCGTGCGTCGGGCTCCCCGGCGGTCGCTTCGGTGCCGATGGCCGGATCAATCTCCGCCGGCGAGGGCCCGCTGAGGCTAACGTGGGGCGCGACGGTCGCGGTGCCTTCCTGGATAGGTGCGCGGCGTGACTCGTCGAGCGAACCGCCACGATCATAGACGCCCGCCACGGAATCGGCCGCGTCGGGGACCAGCTCGTACTTCACATAATAAAGCGCGCCCTTTTGCTTGGTCGGGATCACTTCCTCGTCCGAGATCGCGGTCTGCGAGCCCGGGCACCAGTTCACCATGCGCGTGCCGCGATAGATGAGGCCCTCGTTGAAGAGCCGCACGAAAACTTCCTGCACCGCGCGCTCGTAATCGGCGTCCAGGGTAAAACGCTCGCGCGACCAGTCGCACGACGCGCCGATCTTGCGCAACTGCTGCGTGATGATGCCGCCGAATTCGTCCTTCCACTTCCACACGCGCTCAACGAATTGCTCGCGCGTGAAATCGTGGCGCGTCTTGCCCTCGTTCTTGCGCAGGTGCTTTTCCACCGCGCTTTGCGTGGCCAGGCCGGCGTGGTCGGTGCCGGGCAGCCAGAGCACCTCCTTGCCCTCCATGCGCGCCTTGCGGCAGAGGATGTCCTGGATGGTGTTGTTGAGCACGTGGCCGAGCGTCAGTTTGCCGGTCACGTTCGGCGGCGGCATGACGATCGAGTAGGGCTTCTTCGCGGACTTGGGGTTGGCGCGAAACCAGCCGCCGTCCTGCCACTTGGCATAGAGGCGGTCCTCGACCTGTTGCGGTTCGTAAGCTTTGGCGAGTTCGGGCATGGCGAATTAGGAGAAAGTGGCGGATTAAGAAAATAACCGAATCAGGCGAACGGCGCGAATCGGGAGAGTGGAAAATTAAGCTGTAATCGAACTGAAGCCATCAAAAGTTTCATGGGTTCGGCGCGGCGAAGGGGCTCACCGGCGGCGTGTCGATGTCGTTTGAGCCGGGTTTGACGTGGAAGCGCTGGCGCAGGTCGGCGGCGATCGGATCGTTGAAGGTGAGGCTGCCGTTGAAGCCCTTGTAGCCGGAGATCATCGCCGTGTCGTGGCCGACGGTGATGCCGACGCCGTCGAATTTTGCGAGGATTTTCCCCAGGGCCGTGGCGTCATCGGCCGTGAGCACGATGCGCACGCGATGCTTGTCGCCCTTGAGGTAGATGTCGCTGAGTTCCTCCACGCTGAGCAGCGGACGGTCGCGATCGATGGAGACGACCTTCGAGGAATTCTCGATGAGCGGGAAGACCTGGAAGATCGGCACGCCGCTCGCGTCTGGGCGGATGGTGTCCGCCATCAACAGAGAGGGAGCGAGAATTGCCGCGAGGAGCCAAAATGCTTTCATCCGAGAAATTTCTTAGAGGCTAACCATGACGTCAGCTAGGTCAGGGCGAATGACCGAAGAGAGAGTTCCAAATCAAAAGAAGTAAGTAGGGTGCCACGTAGCCCACTAAGCAAATGCCTGCCTTGAGACTAAAGCCCTTGTCGTCCCACAAGCAGCTAACGGCTAAGCCAAATCCTATCAAATAGGTTGTGGCAAGGATTCCGGCCTGCACCAGGCTTTGTCCGAAATTGGCTGAGTATCCCTCGTCGGCTCCGTGATGAGATGAAGCGCCGGCGAGGAAAAGTAACCAGAACAAAACCGCGTAAGCCGCCGCCAGAATGCCGAAGGAAATCTTCAGGCGAATCGGAAACGGCCGACGCGAGGAATCGTGAGCTGCGTCCATCATTCTTATACTTTCTCGAACTCGCTCATGGCCGCCATCTCGCGCGCGAGGAAGTAGTCCACGCTGTCGCGCAGCGCGAGCCAGCTCGCCTCGATGATGTCGTTCGACACGCCCACCGTGGCCCAGGAGTTGTCGCCTTCGGTCGACTCGATGAACACGCGCGTCTTGGCCGCGGTGCCGTTGCGCGAATCGAGGATGCGCACCTTGTAGTCGGTCAGGCGCATCTGCGCCAAGCGCGGATAGAAGGTAAAGAGCGCCGCGCGCAGCGCCGCGTCGAGCGCGTTCACCGGCCCGTCGCCTTCCGCCACCACGTACTTCTTCTCGCCATCGACCTTCAGTTTCAGCGTCGCCTCGGACACATCGTAATTCGCCTGCGGGTTCCGGCGGATGGAGACGTGGTACTCGACCAGCTCAAAGAACGGCCGGTACTGGTGCAGCGCCTTGCGCGCGAGGAGCTCGAACGAGGCGTCGGCCGCCTCGAACTCGTAGCCCTGATTTTCCAGCGCCTTCACCTGCTCGAGCACCTTCATGGCCTCGGGCGATTTCTCGTCGAGCTTGATGCCGAGCGTGCGCGCCTTGAGCATGATGTTGGCGCGGCCGGCCAGTTCGCCGACGAGCACGCGCTGGCGGTTGCCCACTTTCTCCGGCTGGATGTGCTCGTAGCTGGCGGCGAGCTTGTTCACGGCGTTGACGTGGATGCCGCCCTTGTGCGCGAACGCGGTGTCGCCGATGAACGGCGCGCGCGGGTTCGGGCGCTGGTTGGCCACTTCGTCGACGAAGAGCGAGAGATCGCGCAGCTCGGCGAGTTTTTCATCGCTGAGAACGCGGTGCTTCATCTTGAGCTGCAGGTTGGCGATGGAAGTCACGAGGTTGCAGTTGCCGGTGCGTTCGCCATAGCCGTTGATCGTGCCCTGCACCTGCAGCGCGCCGGCGTCGATGGACGAGAGCGCGTTGGCCACGGCGAGGCCGCAGTCGTCGTGCGTGTGGATGCCCAGCTTCGCTTTCTTCACCGCCGCGCCGAGCTTCTTGGTGATCTCCGCGACTTCGCTCGGCAGCGTGCCGCCGTTGGTGTCGCAGAGCACGAGGTAGGATGCGCCGGCCTCGTCCGCGGTCTGGTAGCACTTGGTCGTGTACTCGGGGTCGAGCTTGTATCCGTCGAAGGTGTGCTCGCCGTCGAAGATCACTTCGCGTCCGCTCTGCACGAGATATTGGATCGTGTCGCGGATCATGGCCAGGTTCTCTTCCGGCGTGGTGCGCAGGATTTCCGTGACGTGCAGCATGGAGGTCTTGCAGACAAGCGTGACCACCGGCGTCTCCGCTTCCAGCAGCGTCTTCACTTGAGGATCGGTCGCGGCCAGCTCCGTGCCGCGCAATTGTGGCTGGCTGGTGCTGCCGGACGGCGGCGTGGCGCGGCGGGTGCTGCCGAACGCGGCGATCTTGGCGTGCTTGAGCTTGAGCTTCTTCACTTCGCGGAAGAACTCGATGTCCTTCGCGTTGGAGCCGGGCCAGCCGCCCTCGATATAGTGCATGCCGAAGGCGTCGAGCCGCTGCGCGATGCGGAGCTTGTCGGCTAGGGAAAAGTTGATGCCTTCGCCCTGCGCGCCATCGCGGAGCGTGGTGTCGTAAAGCGTGACCTGGGAATTTGTTAGTGACATGGAATTAAGAATTTAGCTGACAATGAATACGTAAGGGAACGGGACGATTTTTCGGCCATGGCACCGACGCGTTCCGACGTGCGAAGGATGCCAAAGACGGCGCAGCAGGGCAACGCCGCGCGTCAGCTAATTCGGACGCTAATGCGCACGAAGCCGCTCCGGAGGAGACCGGGGTTACGAGGGCGAGAGGTCGCGCGCATGGGAGGTAACTGTAATGATTTGTTCAGCAATGTCAAGTAAGTCGGCCGTGCGCTTTTGTCTCCATTTGAAAGCTGTCTCGGGGCGGCCCGAGGACAATATTGGGGCAGCTCGTGACAAAGGGTGGCGAGCGCATTGCGATTCGAGGCGCTACATAGAAGCGTGCCCTATGCCTCTGTCCTCGCGATTCGGAAGATGGTAACCAAGCGGATCAAAGCCGAAGGAGGGGTGGGGCCCTTCCTGCTCCTCCACTCCGATTTAGTGCTTTTGATACTGCTGTCTTTCTTCGCGGTAGCGGTCTGCTTGTTTTTCGCACTGTCGCGGTCCTGATTTCAAATTTGGACACTACCCGCCCTGTCGGACATTACGGCTATCTAAGCTACACATTATTCGTCGCAAAGGTGCCGGGGCGTGCGATAAGTGGAGGATACGACTATGACTCGGAAACATCTCTTCGGCGCGGGTTTGATCCTCATGCTTTCCACGGCGGTTTTCGCGCAGGCGGAGCCGCCCGGTACCAACGCGGCGCCGGACAAGTCGGCGCCCGCGATCAATTCGCCCGCCCAAGTGGCGTGGGACAAGATCAAGGCCGACTTCAGCTCGCTGCAATCGGTGAAAAGCGAGGACGAAGCGAGGAAACTCCTGCCGACGCTCGCGGGCGAGACGAAGAATTTCTTCACGAAGTTTCCCGACGATACACATGCGCTCAACGCGACGATGCTCTGGGCGCAGCTCGGCTCGGACATGAACGACCACAACATCGCCGGCGGGCCGCCGGAAGATGAAATCAACCAGGTCTTCGAGAAGCTGGCCACCGATCCCAAGGTGCCCAAGCCCAGGCGCGCGGAAATTCGCGCGATGCAGATCAGCAAGTCGATGCAGAAGGCCGCCGGCAGTAACGCCGCCGCGGATTGGGACGCGGCCGACAAGCGCTTCGACGCCTTCGAGAAGGAATTCGGCTCTGACTTCACCTTCGACGGCCAGAAGCAGGTCGTGCCGGCGTTGCGCGGGCAGGAATTGCAGGCGCTGTCGCAGAGCCCCGACGCGACCCGTTACAACGCGCTGCTGAAGAAACTCGGCGCCAGTTCCAACCCGCAACTCAAGGAGCTCGCCACGCAGGTACAGGAAAAGCAGAAGCGCATGGACGACATGAAGGCGAAGCCGCTCGACATCAAGTACACGGCGATCGACGGGCGCGAGGTCGATCTCTCCAAGCTGCGGGGCAAGGTCGTGCTGGTCGATTTCTGGGCGACGTGGTGCCCGCCGTGCCGCGAGGAAGTGCCCAACGTCGTCGCCGCGTTCAAGAAATACCACGACAAAGGGTTCGAGGTCGTCGGCATCTCGCTCGACCAGGACAAGGACGCGCTTCAATCGTTCGTGAAGGACAAGGGCATGGTGTGGCCGCAATACTTCGACGGCAAGGGCTGGGACAACGAGATCAGCTCGCGCTTCGGCATCGACTCGATCCCGGCCATGTGGCTGCTCGACAAGAAGGGCATGCTCGTCACCACCGATGCGAGCGACGACCTCGACGCCGGGATCGCCAAGCTCCTTGCCGCGCCGTAGCCCTCAGTTTTCCGCCGCCGCAGCCGATGGGATTAGGGGAGATATTCACTGATGGACCGGCTACTTGTTCTCGTCGCGGTAGTGATCCTGGGAATTCTGGCCTGGTTCGCTTTTCAGCCCGTGCCGCCGTTTGAACTGAAGTACACCGCCGTGGACGGCACGCCGGTCGACCTTGCGAAAAGGCACGGCAAAGTGGTGCTGGTCGATTTCTGGGCCACATGGTGCCCGCCGTGCCGCGAGGAGGTGCCCAACGTCGTCGCCGCGTACCAGAAGTACCACGACAAGGGTTTCGAGGTGATGGGGGTCTCGCTCGATGAGGACAAACAGGCGTTGCTCGATTTCACCAGCCAGAACGGCATGGCTTGGCCGCAATATTTCGACGGGAAGGGCTGGGACAACTCCATCGCCAGCGCCAACGGCGTGCGCTCGATCCCGGCCATGTGGCTCTTTGGCAAGGATGGCAGGCTCATCACCAAGAATGCCCGGGAGAATCTCGATGGCCAAGTCTCCCAAGTCCTGGCCGCGCCCTGACCAAAAGACGGTTAAAAAAGAGCACGTTAAGCCTTGGACAGCGGCAGAAGCGGGATATAACTTGAGTTGCTATGCAAATCCATATCAGTCCGCGTGACGTGAAGCTGACCCCGGCGATTTATTCCTTTGTGGCCCAAAAAATCGAGGGTCTGGAGCACTTTGGGTTGAATCTCATCGGGGCGCATGTGGCGCTGTGGCACGATGACAAGCGTGCCTTCAAGCACGCGTTCGTGGTCAAGGTGCACCTCGCGCTGCCCGGACCGGACATCTACGCGGAGGATCACGGCCACGATCTCTACCAGGCCATCGACCTCTGCCACGACCGCCTCGCTGAGCAGCTCCGCCACCGCAAGAGCCGCCTCGTCAAGGGCACGCGCGAAAAGAGCCGCAAGGCCAAGCTAAAGCGCCAGGCCGCGCTGGTGTAGCGCATTGCTGGTAGCCCGTGCGCGACGTCGCGC
>Ga0302319_10014297_pt1 | contig 14815 bp, 12 predicted proteins | sample Bog_T0_2_FD_203319 | JGI IMG/M metagenome (GOLD analysis project Ga0302319, IMG submission 203319) | Peat permafrost microbial communities from Stordalen Mire near Abisko, Sweden - Bog_T0_2 | ecosystem: Environmental > Terrestrial > Soil > Wetlands > Peat | place: Sweden: Abisko, Stordalen Mire... | reverse complement strand
GCCACCGCAATCACTTGGTGAGAAATGGCCAACGGCCTGGACCGTCCGGTTTGCATGGTGCATGGATGCGGTGCATCCGTGATCAGAGTCCCTAAAATAGGGCAGAATGCACCATAATACTTGTGCTAATTAATTAAAAATATCTTGCCGTCGCGCGTGGCGATCAGGTATGAAATAGCATTGGGGTCACATCCCAATAATTGACAAAGCGGGCTTGACATTGTGGCTGGGGCGGCGGGCAGGGCGATTGAGTTTGGCGCCACTGGGGGAGCTGGCCGGGGGAATGGATTACGCTGCGGTGGGGCAGGCGGTTAGTCGGTTTAGTAAGCGGCTGCTAAGGGAACCAGCTTTGCGGCGGCAAATGAACCATCTGAAAGCACAAGTGTAAAATGTCGAGACATGACCCCAAGGCCTACCAATGCCTATTAGTAGAATGACAATGATTCAATTTTTTGTCGCTGTTGGCATTGTGGCAATGCTAAATGCAATAATTGTAATTGGTTTAAAAATCACAGCCCCAAAACTTTGCGCTCGAATCATATTCAGGCTGATATTCGGTTTCACTTCATTTATTTGTATCATTGTGGATGGATGGCTTTGTATTTTCTTTGAACTAGCATTTGAAAATTGGTCGGCACTAAGTAATCCAGCTGAGCTTTTAACTTATCATTCTGTGGTATTGTTTAGTTCGTTGTTCTTGAACCTTATTGCGGCTATCTTGCTCTTAATAAGAGTGAGCGATGCGAGCCAACCATAAGGAACCGGAAATAATGATTATGCCCTGGTTTGCCACATTGGGAGAAGACACGGCCTACCAGAGGCTGGACGCAAGCGTCCATTCGCAAGCCTCCGTTCAGTGATTTATGAGCCCCTAACTTTTAACCGTCGCCACCCGTAACCTTCACTCCCGATCAATCATGGAAAACACCCCGGACATAACCCCATTGGAAACCCCGCTGCCGACCTACAAGGATCGTTCCACCGGTCTGACAATCTTCGGCATCCTGACGCTGTTGCTGGGCGGCGGGTGTGGCCTGTTCGCACTGGCGATGTCCGTTTCGTTGTTGAAAATCAGGGCTGCCGGTGCGCCGCCGGTCAGCGTTTGGGGCATCCTGTCGGCCTTCGGCATCTACGGCGGACTGGCGGTGGCGCTCATCTGGCTGGGGATTGGTTCGATCCAGAAGCGCCGCTGGGCGCGGGCACTGTTGTTGATTTTCTCGTGGAGCTGGCTGGTGCTGGGCATTTTCATGACGGCCATCACGCCGTTCTTCATGGCCGGTGTGCTGGCGACCCTCCCGCCCAATGCCGAGACCGGCCAGCCGAGCCTGCCGCCGGGTGCGATCACCGGCATTGTCATCTTCATGGTGATCATCCTGCTCGTATTTTTTGTGCTGGCGCCGGCGCTCTGGGTCTTCTTTTACCAAAGCCGTCATGTGAAGGCCACCTGCGAGGCGTGCGACCCGGTGAAGCGCTGGACGGATAGCTGCCCGCTGCCGGTGCTATGGTTTAGCCTGTGGACATGGCTGGCCGTGCCGACGATGCTGCTCTGGCCGCTGACGGGCCATGCCGTGATGCCGTGTTTCGGGAGGTTCGTTACGGGCCTGCCCGCCGGGTTGATTTGCGTGGTCAGCGCCGTCGTGTGGGGCGTGGCGGCAAGGTGGCTATACCGGCTGGATGCGCGCGGATGGTGGCTCATCCTGGTGACGATGCTGGTGTTCCAGGGGTCCTCGCTGCTGACCTATGCGCAACATGACATCGTGGAGATGTACCAATTGCAGGGATTGCCGCCGGCGCAGATTGACCAGATGCAAAAGCTGGGTTTGTTCAAGGGCCACCGCATGGGCTGGTTCATGGCGCTGTTCACGGGGCTGTTCCTGGGCTACCTACTGTTCATCAAGAAGTATTTCGGAGCAGAAGCAAACCGGCCCAGTTGACAGCAGCGGGACAAACAGGGCATTTCAGAAATTAAACGTGATAATCGGTTCATTAATTGCATTTCGCTATGTTGATGTTACGGTAAAGGGAGAGAGCCACTTTGTTGTAAGTCGCACGAGCGGAGGAGGGAAGGGCAGGCGTGTCATACTGGGCGCGATGTTGAATGCGGAAAATGAGATGTGGGTAAAACCGCGGGTGGGATTGGGGCGTGGTTGGATTCGCCATCCTTTCAGGAGTGGGCGATTTGCAACCCGCGGCTTCGCTCTCCTCCCCCCGGCCCCCTCCTCGTTTTGGATGCGGTGGGATGCGGGATTTCGCCGCGGTCGAGGAGTTAAACAAAAGCTTGTGAAATGGCCATGACGCGCTTGACGGATTGCTCCATGGCAAAGCAGTTCTCCGCGATCCTTCGGCACTCACCTTCTGGCATTTCCATAGCTGCCGCGATATGATCTTTTATTCCTGATAAATCGGCATCGAGTCCAAAACCCGTCATATTGACCCATTGATTGGCTTTGATATTACTCGGAGTAATCAACCCGGCGTAGCCAAATCCCGCGCACAGGACCGGAATATCACAAGCCAGCGCCTCCATTGCGCCGCGGCCGGAAGAGACAACCAAATCGAATTCCGGAAGAAAGCCATGGATCGAGTGACAAGGAATGTGGTGGATCAAAACCGCTTTGGTTCCACAGGTGTCACTCAATTGCCAAAACCCTTCACCCCCGCCCAGGATGGTTAAATTCACGCCGAGTTGAACCAGTTCCCGGGCGACGGCAATCAGGGTTTCCTTTCTAGGCCCCTCCAATCTTCCATAAAGCAGAATTCGCGGAGCGCTTCCGTGATGGGTTTTTGAACGCGGCAGGAAACGTCGCAAATCGACTCCCTGGCCCATGAGCGCCAATTTGTCCGCCGGCACGCGCTTTGCCTGGCCACGAATGGCGGCGGCTGACATGCACAACAGCCGTTCGCAGCGCGCGACGAATGCCGGCGGATAATTAAAGCTCGAATCATGGACAATGCCCATCCCGGGAACATCCTTGGGCACCCGGCTCAAGGCCTCAAGCGTTATGGTATCGAAAAGAATCACCGAGTTTCGCCACCAGCAATGATCGACATTGGCGGGTGTATTGATGGGCAGGACCCGAGCAAGGGGGCGTAGAATGGGGAGGTTTTCCTCGTTTTCGACAAGGAGGCGCAAATCAACTCCCAGGCGGGCGGCGGTGAGGGCAAAATCGTAAAGAAAACTTTGCTGCCCGTAGGACATATATCGGCCACCGCAAAAATGACGCCCACCATAGAGCTCATTATTACCGGCGGATATAAAGTAAACCAATTTCAGGCGAACGTCCTGATTAACCTCACGGCGCTGGTTCATTATTTGGTCCGGATGGTCGATCATTGCGGGATTGGTGCTCCTGGAAACGGCAATGGTAATCGTGGATCAAGCGATTCACCTCCGCCCGCTTATAACCAAATAGCAGGGCTTTATCATAAGGCACGCCTTCGTTAAGCTCGTACGTTGGATCAATTGCCGTATAAGCATCCACCTTTTCAATTCGCTCCTGCAGGGTTCCCCAGCCATCATGGTGAAACAAAATCTCCCTGATGGTTACGACCCGGCCCCGATTTTCAATCCCTTCCGGCAGCCGGCAATTATGGAGTTGCTTGCCGCGCGCCTTCAAGCCCGGAAAATAACGCCAGGTGTCGCCTTGAATGGATTCCGCCTGGCCCATCAAAGGCACCATCAAGGGATGCAGCGGGTCATTCCAAACCGAGCGCTTGCGTGCCTTGACGGCCACGACCTCCGGGGGCTGGCGGGCAAGAATGCCTCGCAAATCAACCCCGGGTGAAAGGATTTCGTCGGAATCAACGACCATGACCCAATCCGGCAGATAAAAATCGGACATGCGATAGAGCAGCTCCAGCATGAGCGATTCGGAGAAAAACCAATCCTTGCCGGATATGAATCGCGGCGCGGAAAAGATGTTTGAAACCAGCGGATGATTTTCCAGAATGGCTCGCGTGCCATCCTGACTTCTGTCCTCGAGGGCGTAAACCGTGTCGCAATATCGTTGCATGGAGTCCAAACACGTGCCGAGGGTCCTGGCCCCATTGCGAACCATCATTAGTCCCAAGATTTTAACGCTCATGTTTTATCAACCACATTCGAGTTTTCCGGTATTTCACGGCTGGCGATTTCTTGAAGGCAGGTACTGGTCAGACTGATGGACAAAACTCTTGATCTTCCAGCCGGCGGGTTCCCGCGTGACCGTTACATATACGAATTCATGAATTTCATACTCCCGATAATCATCTTTTGATTGCAGGGCCGGATGCGGCTTGGGAACGTCAAATCGACTGATGATTTCGGTATATAAGTTCGGACTGGTCAATTGCTCCAGATTGCGATTGCCGAGATAACCCCGGATTTGATCCCGCAAATGATTGGTGTCACCCTCGGAGGCGGCTGGCAACGGAAACATCAGTGAAAAATCATCCATTACGCCTTCGATCAGTGAATTGGCATCGGGATAGAGCGCGTAGAATTGTTTGGCCGTAAACTCGCTCTGGGGATCATTGAAAAGGGAATTAAGTTTGCCCCGGGGCAGAGTTTCCACGAGCGTATATTCCACCTCGTAGCGCTCACCTTCAGAGGTGGATTCCAGAAACCTTAAAACGTCGATGGCATGGTGGCTGCTATCCAGATATAGGTTGGCCAGTTTGCCTGGATACACTCCAGGAAACTTGGTGAGCAGGTAGCTTTGGCGGTCGGTGGAAAGCGTATTCCATGCATCATTCCAGCCGGATGAGTCACCGGCGAGGCCACGGTTTATGCCGTCATAATAGGCTTTAATGACGCGGGATTGCGGCGTGTCGAGGTGGCTTTGCATCCCAAAGACAAAGTACGCCGCGAGGCCAGCGCTCGGCAGGATAATTGAGAGCAGCAAGGGAATGAAACTTCCCGGCCGCATATTCAGGGGCATTGAATCGACCAGGTGGGCGGCCTTTTTTTTGTTGGTGTCGGCTGCGGTTGGGAACGGAGGGAGTTGGCTACGCTTTTGAAACGCCAGGAGTTCCGGTTCCGATAGCCGCAAAAGTTGGTCACGCAGCAAACCGACCGTGTGTGGAATGCCATCAGGGCTCCCCGGCGAGGGTTTATTTCGCCGCCGTTTCCAGTTCATCAAAATATAGAATCCGAATGGGGCAACGAGGAAGGCCACGCCGACGGCGCAATTCGCGGTCGATAGCGCGCCGCGGGTTAAAAAGAAAATGGCGCTTAGAACGGCGCCAATGGCAAAAAGGGCAATGCCTCCCAGTAGATCCTCATTCTTGATTTTGCGGACGGCCGAATGGGCCAGAGAAGCCACTTCCAGGAGCACGGAATTCGCAGGCCGTTGGTCTTGAGGACTCCGGCCATGAGCATCGCCACGGGAATCTGGTTCATCACGCATAGATATCATTTTTCGGCAAGCTGCCGACAGGGGAGACTGCGCATCCCGATGATTTTGACCACCGCACCCAAAAATATTGGACAGCGGTGCGATAACTACCGGAAATTTGCCCGGGATTGGCGGACATTTGCCGGAGCGTAGCGACGCTCCAGCAGGAGTCTTACAAGGGGAGTCGAGATGGGTCAAGTTATTCTCCGCTTTTGAGCGGCTATTTTAAAAATACGTTAGTTTTGAAAGCCAGAAGTGCGGGTGCCGGACGCCCGGGGCGTCAAGCCGGCAACGGGAAAGGAAATGCTTTAAGTGCGGCAAGCGCCGCCGCACGGATCACCATGGTCGGACTCCTCCGGCGAACCCGTGAAATCACGATTTGGCCAAATGCGAGTCAATATCGGTCTGCAAAAGATATAAAATCGGTTTGGCTACGAACTCATTCTGCAGCGTGAAGAGAACCGGATTCACGGTGGAATCCACCCATTGAACCGAGATAGCAACCGTGCCGGGCAGCGAGAACATGGCATTGACGAGGGGAATCAGAATGTTGGTGCTGTCCGCCCGAATATTGCCGCTGAGTTGCAACTGGCGGGGAGCCGCGTTGGGCAAGGAGGCGAATGTTATGTTGACCGAAACGGAAGCAACCCGGGCAAAGTCCAGGCCGGAACCATCGATGGCCACCAAGTATTGGGTGTTTTGAACATCGACCGTGGTGAAGTTGAGGAACTGGGTGACGGCGGAGAGGCTCATCGGATTGGGTAGCGCCAGTTGGGCGGCGGCGGCGAATTGCAGGCCGGAATTATTGGCCGGCAGCGGCAGCGCGGTGGTGCCATGCGCCGCGAGATTGATGACGCCGGGAAATTCCGCGAGGTTGGCGCCGGTGATCAAGGCATATTCAGAAAACTGGAGATCGAGCGGCGATTGGTTGGTCACGTTGATGACGGCGCCGGCGGGATCCAATTCCACGAGCAATTCATCCGTTCCCACCGTGTGCTGAAAATTCAAATCGACCATGGCCAGAACGGGATTGGGATAGCCCTCGTCGAGTTTCAAATTCAGGGAACCGGTCAAATCGGTTCCCGTTTGGGCAATGAGCTGCAGGATGAAAAGATTGGCATCGACCACGGCGGGCGTTTTCGGCCCATCGTCCCGCACCGTCACGGTGAGGGCAAAAGTGTGCGGATCGGCCCCGGCATCGAACTGCGCACTGGTTTGGAAAGCGGTTTGGAGAGTGGACGGCGGCGTATCCCGCACAAAGCTGGGAAAGGTGATCTGATAGCCGTTGAAGTCGGCGCAGCGGGAAATTTCCTGCTGGAGCCTGGCCAGTTCGATGCGGCTGACATCGGGCGCCAGGGTGAAACTCAATTCGAAGAGACATTGGCTGCCGGAGGCGGCGGAGCTGTCCACCCGGGCCAGACAGGTGGCGGCGCAGCCGGTCTTGCCGCGCACGATGGCATAGCGTTGGGGAATCAACACAATCGTGCGACTGAGCACGCCGAAATACGCGCGACTCACGCTGGGATATTTAAAGTTGAGATTGCCCAGCGCTTTCAGTTCGGCAAATTCGGTCTGGCTTTGAGTGAAATCACCCAGGTCGGCGGTGGTGAGGATCACATGACCGGCGACGGTGGGGGAGGAAACGGTGTAGCGCAATTGATATCCGTCCAGATTGTATTTCAATCCCAGGGGCAAGGCGGCCCCCCACGACTGCTGCATTTGAACCAGCGGAGGGGGAGCCGGGGGATTCTGCGGCGCGCCGGGATTGACTGGAACCGCCGGGGCAGGGCTTACATTGTTAATTGGAGCCCCATTCAACAGGTTGGGCATGGGGCGCGGCGGCGGTTGGAGGGTGGTGCCGCCGGCGGCAACCGCTTGCAGCGGGACCAGGGGCAGCAGGCGCAATCGGAGATTGCTGGGCGGCAGCGGGGTTCCGGGTTTGACCCAAGCCTGGTAAGAGGCGGAAAGAATGATGACGGCTTTTCCCATCATCCGGAGATCCTGATAAAGACCCAGCACGGAAAAGCCAATGATCGAACCGAAGGTGAGCAGAAAGGATCCGTTTCCGAGGTCCTGAAGGCTGGTGGAGTTAAAGGTTCGTTGCTGTGGTTGCCCGTTTTGATCGGTGTAAGAACTGCTTAGCACGGCCGTCAGGCCAGCCAGCGGAATTTCCTGAAGTTTTGCCCCCGGATTGCCAAGGGCAAACTGCGCCACGTCAGCCGGCCGGGATTTAACCAGCTGCAACGTCACCTGGGCCACGTTCAATGGATGTCCCTCGCCATCTTGCTGGCCGGATTGGCTGGCCACGAAGGCAAAGTTTGGATCAACGTCAGCGGCCAAGTTGAATTGGGGAAGATACCAATGGAGACTGGCATCGTTCCGATCCAAAAAAAGATTACCGCTGGCGGTGGCGGCCAAAGGCAGACTGGCCGGGAGGGGCGGCTGGAGCATTGGCGCGATGGTAAATCGCGGAACGCTGGCGACGGGCTGCAGCGGGATGTTCGCGGGAGCACGGGCAGGGTTAACCGCCTGTGCTCCCGCAAAAGGAATGGCACTGTGCGCCATGATCGAGTTCATAGATTTGATTTCCCCAGCGGGCGCCGCGGTCAACTGGCGGCCGCTTCTTTTTGTGACTGCAGGATATACTGGCCCGCCAAGGTGGCTTGAGTGGGATCGGATAGAACCGGCAATTGAATCGTATAGGGCACGATTCGCTTGATCCGTCCAAGGCCAACCGGGACCGCCTGATTGCCGCTCCAAGTGACCGGGGTTCCCGCAAAGTTGGACGGCGGCGGCGCGACTTCAACATCAATCTTAACCGCGGCCACATTGGCATCAAAATACTTGTCGGAGAAGACCTGCCAAAGTGCGGTTGGTTTTTGTTTGGGATCGGTGCTGGTCAAGGTGAGGACATCCGTGCGGGTACCCTTTGAACCGGCCAGGGTGATGGTCAACGTGACCGTGACGTTGGCGGCGATGGCCCGATCCAGCACAAATTTCACATAGACATAACCCACATCATCGGGGCCGACCACCGGCGTGTGATCGGTGCCGGTTGATACCACCGTGATTTGAGGCGTTCCCGTGGACAAATCCACCCGGGGATCGTCGGAATTGTAAACCAAGGTCTTGGTAATTTTGACCTGATTGGCGTCCCAATTGGGTAGGCTTTTGAGCAGCCGCATGAACGAGATATTGATGATGTCACCGGGATTGTCCTTGGTCCAGCGGGCCAGCGCGCTGGGGGCGGCCTGGTTGTTGACCGTGGGGGTGTAGTGAAATCCGTCGCCCAACGTTTTTAAGGTGGGCGTGCCATCGGCCAGCAACGACACCGAGCCATCGGGCCCGGCCACGGGATAGCTGACTTCAATCGAGGCCGCGGTGATCGGATCGGCCAGATTGGGGTCCGAGAAATTAATGTTGGGCGTGGCGGCAACCTGGAGTTTCTGGAAGTATGCGCCAATATCCACGATGGCGAGGTACTTGGACAAATTAGCTTTGATGGCGGGCTGCAACTCAGTCAGGGTACCGGAAACCGTATCCAGTTTGGTCACCGAGTCATTCAACGTCCAGCCTTGATCAAATTTAACGGCGTGTTTCTGATAATTTAATTTCAGGGAGACGGCCACGCCGCCGCAGGCCCCGGCGCTGGCGGAGGCGGGGGTGTCGGGGGTTGGTTGCCAGTCAAAAATTTCGGCTTTGACGAGATCCCAAGCCTTGGTCTGCATGTTGCCGCATTGCTGGTCAATCATCGTCTTCAGGTCGGCGTCGAGCGCGATTCCATTCTCATTGATGACGGTGGTAATCGAGCCATTGGTGAGGCAGGACTGGTAGTTGGCTTGAAGATCCGCCTGGACAAAGCCGTATTTTGCCTGCACGGCAGCCGATAATTGGGTGAACGTCTTATCCACATCAACGTGCATTTGAACCTGGCAGGCGTTCATGTAAAACATCAGGGTGAGGTTGTAATGGACGGTGAACGGCGAGTTGCCGGCCTGCAAGGCTCCGACAATGGCTCCGGCCGCCATCTGGTTGCAAGTCACCAAGAAGCTGCTGATGCCGGAAGCTTCGATGCTGCCGTGGCCGGTTCCCTGGGCGCTGATAAACCAGGGTGATCCGGTATTCGTATTACCGGATGCGGCGGTGGCAGGGGCGGGCGCAGATGCGGGTGCGGAGGTCGATGCCGGTGCCGGTGTGCTGCCTGTTGCGGCGGCGGGGGCAGGTGCGGGGGGGGTGCCAGACCCCGGCAATTGTGGAACTTCAATCGTGACGCTATTATCAACAATTGGAACGATTCCCAACAAGGGGGCCGGATCATTGGCATCATGCTGGCACAAGGCCGCGATTCTGGGTGGCGGCGGCCCGGCAAATTGCTGCGCTTTCAGTTTGGCGGTGGCGGCCGCAATCACGCTATCGGGGATGGCCATGGTCGTGGAAAAACTGACAAAAGCGCCACCGGCGTCCACCTCGCCGCCCGTGCCGGGCACATTGGCAACCCCGAGCGTGTCCTCCGTGGTCATCAATCCTTTAAAGAGGGTGACGCTGAAATCAAAATCGCCGCTGGAGTTCTCCCGCTTCGCCAAATAAATCTCCTTGGGCATGTAATAATACTGGGTGGGAAGTCCGTTGCTTTTAAGCGTGGGATTGTTTGCGTCCGGAAAAACTTCCAAGGCAAACGTACCGTGGGTTTGATCGTCTACTTCGATGGTAACGAAGTCCGGTCCGAACAGCGGGCCGGCTGGCTGTACGCTAAGGTCTGGCATAGGTATCTCTTTTTTTGGTTAATTTTTGTTGGTGATGGGAGGCTATTGAGGAGGCATGGTGGCAATGATCGCCCCATAATAATTGTCCGCGAAGGCCTGCATGGGAACGCTCAGGCATTTGCTGTCCGTCGAACTGTCGTAGGTGGCGCCAGGGAGTGGCGGTTGGGAAACCGGGCTTTGGCGGTTGGACACCAATTTTGCGCCCCAGCTCCAAGGCACAAACTGAATATCCTGGGTCGTGATGTTTTGAACAATTTGCGTCAGCAGCACGATGTAATGATTGGGGAACTGTGACAACAGCCAGTTGCCGTTCATGGGCGAACCGTTGGCGGCATTGATCAAGTTGGCGTTCACCAACAGGATAATGTCGGTTCCGGGCGAGAGGTTTAGCCCGGTGGCGTGCGGTATTCCCTTGGGGGTGGCCCAATTCGCCTCATTGCTGACCTGGCGGTAAAGACCGGTGGCTTGCAACCAGCTGGTGACTTCCTCCGGCCGGGTCAAGCCCGACAGTTTTTGACCCGGATCACCCTCCCAAGTGCCCTGCCAAAACACATTGGTACTGTTTCGGATTGCTCCCAGGATCATCCAGTCGGCCTGCTCCGCCACCAGGGGAGGCTGAAGATCGGGGCATTTGGCAGTGCTGAGATCAATCATGCGTTGCAACATGGCGGGATAATCCTGGGCAATCAGATCCGCGCCCGGAGCGATGGTGAGATTCCCAATGTTGGCCTGCCCGGTGTCAAACAGGGTGGTGGCGTATTTGATGAAGGCCACCGGATCCCGCCAATTCCAAGTCAGCAGGAACGAAGCCGGACCACAAAGGTTGAGCCAGGCCTGTTGCAGCAGCCGGGGCTCGTCAACCAGAGCGGAAAGACGATCGGCAACCTTGGTACGATCCAGCGAAGTCCACGGACTCGTAGCGGTACTGGATCGGAAGGTATCGATCAGGCTTTTCGCATCGGTCCTGGTGGATACGGCGCGTGTGTCCGCAAAGCGAAGATCCTGCATGGGATCAAGCTGGTTGGCGTCGGCAAAATTTTCGTTTTCGTTGCTCATAGCGAGGTCAGGCGGTTAATTGGAATTTTGGGGCGGTGGATTGATGACGGTGGCCGATCCGTCATCCGGACTGAAGCTGTAGACGGGTCCTTCCCAGCCGCCAAAGTCGATGGTCCCGCTTTTACCGGTAATCCAATCCCAGAACGATTTGTCGATTGAATAAAACTGGGTCTGCGTCGCGGCAATAACGGTGGCCCCGGTCCACATGGCAATTTCACCGCAAAAACGTTTGCCATCGGCCATGGTGCCATCGTTGCCGGTGCCGGTATCGGCGGTGGCGCAGGCGAAGATGATGATGGTTTTGATGTCACCTTTGAGCGCCTGCGTGAGGGTCGCATTATTCAAAGACAGACCTTCAGCACACAGTGCCAAGCCAAATCCACCGACCTGAAAATTGGTGCAAGTCTGGTCGCCCAAGTTCCAGTTCGCCTCGTAGCCGTGGCACATGATATAGAGATTATCCAAACCGCCCTGGGTCTGGGCATAGGAGTGGATCCAGTCAATCATGTGTTGGATGGCGACATTTCCATCGACCTCGTAATTATTATCCGCAAGGCCGCCGGGCGTTTTTCCGGTCAACCGCAGGTCATGAACCAGCATTGAACTCATAATTTCCCCTTTCGTCGTTGTTTTGTTGCTTACCGTGAACCGTTTCAACCATTTAAAGCAGCGATACGTTCGTTAAAATGATTTCGGCCTGGTTATAATTGCCGGGAGCCGGTTGGAAAATTGGGCGGGGTGGGGGGGTGAAAGATATAAGCGCGGGCCAGGCGGCGAAGGCGGCGATGATCCCAGCCGCCAAGGCGCAGTCCACCCATGAAAGAAAAACCATTCGCGTGGCGGAACAACCTTGGTTTCCCTCCCCTTGATTTAACCCCAGCAATCCATTCATTTATTTCCCATTCCCTTTCCCTGGTGAGCGTTCCTGGTTTGGTCGCTCAATTAAATGACGAACCAAACCTTGACGCTTGCCAAATTACGTAAGTAGCACGACCGGAGTCAATAGTTTTTGTCGTTTTTTTCGGGCGAGCGAGTTGACTCAAGTTAAAGGGCACCGGGGCGAAGAGCCGGGGGGGGAGGCTCCCAAGAGTCGTTGACTCATGGAAAAAGGACACCAGAGAATGGCGGCCCAAGTTGCGAGCGCGCCATCAACGGCGCAGTCGGGAGGCCGATGGTCGGCGGTTCGGCGATGAGCGCAAGAACGTGATGGTTGCATTTGGAATAAAGCCTTCAAATGACGGTCCCGATCGCGCCGGCAAGGGCGGCCGGGTGGACACCTCACAGTTTGAGGTTGACACACCTCATGGTTATAGGTAAGGTGGTGGCGATGAAGAAAACCAACCCGAGTTTTTTGAATGGCGTGCCGGAGTTGCTGGTATTGCGGCTGCTGGCGCAGCGGGAGATGTACGGCTACCAGATTGTGGAGGAGATCCGGCGGCAGACGCGGGAGGAGTTGACGTTTGGGGAGGGGTGCATTTATCCGTACCTGCACCATTTGGAAGCCGAGCGGCAGGTGAGTTGCACGCGGCGGGAGGTCGAGGGGCGCAGCCGGAATTATTACCAACTGACGCCACGCGGCCGGAAACGGCTGGAGGAATTAAGCACGGAATGGAAACGCGTCACGATGGGGGTGGGTTTGCTTTTGGGGGGACGCTATGCGTGATTATCTGGGGCGATTGCGTGGGGGGCTCCTGAAAGAAGGATGCCCGATTCAGTGGATTCGGCGGATGGTGGGCGAGGTGTCGGATCATCGGGAGGATTTGACGGAAGCGTGGCGGGCGAGGGGATTGCCGGCAGCGGAGGCGCAGGCGCGAGCGGAGCTGGAATTAGGGGATCCGGAGGAACTGGCGGAGAAGTTGGCCGCGGTAAAGCGGCACTCCTCGTGGTTTGGCCGGCACGGGCTGCTGGCGTTTGGTTTGCTGCCGGTGGTGGGTTTTCCCGTACTGTGGGTCTTGGCGTTGGCGGGGGAAGTTTGGGTGATTTGCGGTGTCGGTTTTGGATGGGACGCGCACAAGATACATTTGGCGGGTGATGATCCCGTGAGCTTCCGGCACTGGGCAATGGTGGTGTACGGCGCGGATTATGTGGCAATCGGGCTGGTAGCACTGTTGTTTTGCTGGCTGTCACGCCGGGCGGGGGCACGGTGGGCTTGGATGGGGATCGCTTGTCTCATTGGTTCCGCGCTGGCGGCTTTTTCCCACATCCATCTCAGTGTGCACGACCTATTCGTAGGGTGGGACCGGCGGGTACATTGGAGCCGGGCGTTGATTCCGTGGGTGGTGGCGGGGGCCAACCGGCTGCGGTATTGGCGGGCGGGGCGCGGTTTGGGCACGGGGGATTCCGCTTGAAACATTTTCAGATTTTATGAGAAAGAACATGATAAAGATCGTGGGGTGGTTTTGTATTCCGGCGCTGCTGGCAGCCGGATGCGCGAGTGAGAAAGCGAAACCGCTGGCGGAGCGGGGATGGATCGGCGGCGAGTACGTAGCGGCCAGGCCGTCGACGCTGTGGAACCGGTGGAGTGGGGAAGGAGTGGCCTGCACGTTGCCGGAGGCGCTGCAGACAAACCGGTCGGTGGCCGTTCAAATAACACGATTGAACACGAATTCGCCCGTGGCGCTGGCAGGTTTGCGCAAGGATGATTTCATTTTGGAAGTAAATCACCGGCCGGTGAGCGGTCTGGAGGCGTTCCGGCGGACGGTGGATCGGAGCCAACCAGGGACCACCCTGGCGGTGACGGCCTGGCAAGATCGGAAGTTGTTGGAGTACAGCGTGCTGGTGGGGCGGGAGAAATACAAATCAGGGGGCAATTTACACGTCGGCCTCCCCACGGTGGTGCATCGTTGGGATCTTTGGCCGGACCCAGGTTTTTCGCTGGTGTGCGTTGGTTATGAGCCGAACCCGGGACTGCGGCATGAGCTGGCGAGCAGGGCGAAACCCCAGGAGGTATACAACGAGGACTGGAAAGCGTATCTGGGATTCATTGAGGTTTCCAAGGGTGAGTGGGTGACGGCGGAAGAGCCGGTGACGGATTCGGCGCCGACGAAATAGGTGAATTACGACGGTGCCCAGGCCGTTGGCGCTGGCAGGGCAGGGCGGGGGCGGTATTTCGGAACTGGAAACAAGTCATTGGTTGATCATACGATGATAATCATTCTTGATGGTGCGCTCCGTCGTCCCTCCGGGACGAAGCTGACATGGGGGATGTTCCAGACACTGGCGTGTCTGGCTTAATGTCCGAGGTCGCTTCCCGACAAACCCTTTTGCCGATGGCAAACTTCAAAGGAACATAATTCCGCAAAAACGAATGCAGGCCTTTAGACATTTACCGGTCTCCCAAAAGAGGGAGAAAGGGGTGCCGCGTCCTGACATAATCGTGCGGCAACGGCGTTTCCGAGTTTGATCAAGGGTGGGAATGCTGTTTGCCGGTGGCGTGGTGCCAAGCGTGGATGAGGTGGGAGACGATCGCGGGGACGGCGAGGCCATGTTTAACTTGCGCAAAGACGAAGGGGCCGTTGCCGCGCACCCGTATGGTGTCGCGCTCCATGACGGTCAAATCGGCGCCCACCCCGGCGGCCAGGTCGGTCTTGTTGATCACCAGAAGGTCTGATTGAGTGATGC
>Ga0302319_10014296_pt1 | contig 14815 bp, 13 predicted proteins | sample Bog_T0_2_FD_203319 | JGI IMG/M metagenome (GOLD analysis project Ga0302319, IMG submission 203319) | Peat permafrost microbial communities from Stordalen Mire near Abisko, Sweden - Bog_T0_2 | ecosystem: Environmental > Terrestrial > Soil > Wetlands > Peat | place: Sweden: Abisko, Stordalen Mire... | reverse complement strand
GGCGAGATCATGGAGGAAGCGCAAGGCGTCGGCCTTGCGGGTTTGAAAGCGCAAGAGGAGATTGTGTCCGGTGCGACGAGGCTTTCGGCCGCGCCGTTGCTCGCCGTTCTTGTTGGGGTCATCGCAGAATCTTCCCCAAATCGTACGCTAAGCGATAAACGCTGATATTTCATAGTGATACGGGACAGCGTGCGAGCGCGGCGTAGAGCGCGGTCTTTCCGACTTTGACCCTCGCCGCGACTTCGCGAACCGTAAGGCCTTGGATGATCAGTGTCTGAGCGCGGCGGAGTTTTTCGTCCGTCACGACCGGTTTGCGTCCGCCCTGACGACCGCGCGCTGTCGCGGCGTCGAGGCCGGCGCGGGTTCTTTCGCGGATGAGGTCGCGCTCGAACTGCCCCAACGCGCCAAAAATGTGGAAGACGAGCCTTCCGCCCAGCGTCGTGGTGTCGATCGCTTCGGTTAGAGAACGGAAACTGACGCCGCGCGCCTCCAGAGCGTTCACCGTCTCAATCAGGTGCGGCAACGAGCGGCCGAGGCGATCGAGTTTCCATACCGTGAGAATATCGGCCGGAACTAACGAAACGCCCTGGATTTGACAGTTTCTGGACGGACCATGAACAAGGCGATTGTATTTCCCCGACTGAGCCGATTTTGGGCGGTCCACCTCCTTATTGGCGCCAAAGGCCCTGACGGAAATCAGTTGATTTCCGTCGGGTGACGGGAGCGCCCCCACAAGGCGTTTTTTGACCCAAAAAACTGCACGACAAATCCTGTCGGAATGGTGCAGTGTGCGGAAACCCCAACGAGGATGTTTTCCGCACATGCTGGTCGGCTACATGCGTGTCTCGACCGACACCGACCGGCAGGTTCTTGACCTGCAACGAGACGCGCTCATCGCCGCTGGCGTCGATAAGCGCCACCTGTTCGAGGACCGGGCCAGCGGGAGCCGCGGCGATCGCGCCGGCCTAGCCCCAATACCGTTCAGATAAGCTCCGGGATGAGTTTATGGATAGGCTTGCTTGTCCGCGCGGATTGATTGGAGGGGCGAATCGGCCTGAGAGAGTTTCGTGCGGCATTTTCCGCTCGTGGGGTCAGCCGGAGTTTTCGGGTCGCGTCGCGCCTTGCGGAGGGTCTGGGGGTTTTGAACGCGGTCGGCGTTGGGCGGGCGCTCGGAGGGGTTCGCTTGGGAGAATTCGGATGGCTGCCGCGATGTCGATCTTCGGCGGCGGCCGGTCGGCTTTGCGGCGCACCGGGAAGCTGCTCATCTTGCGTTTGACGCCGCGTTTGTTGCGGCGATGGGCGCGCGGCGGCAGGCGCTCCTCGAGGATTTCGTCGAGAACCGCCTCATGCAGCGCGGGCCTGTCCCGAGGGGGGAAAGCCGCCGAACAGCGGCAGTTTACGGCGCACGACTCGGATCGCATGCAGGAACGACAATCGGTCGGGGTCGACGTCGGCCTTCAAGGCCGCCTCGTGCATGAGGCCGCGAACGGCGAAATGCAGCATCATCATGCCGAAGAATTCCTGCCGGACCAATTCCTCGGTTTTGCTGCGCAGGACGATTCTGGCGCCGCGAACCCGGGTCTTCAATTCGGCCAGGGCGGTCTCGATTTCCCAGCGTTCATGGTAGAGCGCGGCCAGTTCCTCGGCGCTCGCCATCGCCGGATCGAGAACGGTCGTGACCAAGCGATAGAGCGGTTCCGCGTCGGCGACGCCCTCGAGGGCGTAGTTGATGACGCGGACCTCGACGCCATGGATCCCGCGGCGCCGGTCGGCCTCCGAAGGATAGATATGGCTCAGATACGAGCCGTCGGGCAGGCTCTTTTCGCATTTCAGCCGGGCGTTCGTCTTGACTCGCCAGAGAAGGTCGGCGCCGGTGGCGCGGGCGAGGCCCCACATTTCGAAGCCGAAGAAATTTCGATCCGCCAAACACAGCATCCCTGGGCGCAAGGCCGACAGGACCCCCTTGGTCAGAGCGATCTCACTGGTCGCGCAGCCCTCCATCTTCGTGCCGAACAGGACATGCGTGCCGTTTTCCACCAGCGAGACGAAGCGGATTTGCGGATAGGCGCTTTCTCCGTGGCCCGCGCCGGGCCGACCGAAGGCCGCCTCCAGCGACGGTTCGTCGGCGACGTCGAGCGTACTGCCGTCGAGGCTGACCAATCGCCAATGCTTGAACCAGGCCCCCTTGGTCGAAGGCGTCGCGATCGGCCGCACGATCTCGTCGTGCAGGCGGCGCACCGCCTCGTCGCCGAGCCGAGAACGAGCCTGCGAAATGCCAGATTTTCCCGTCGCCTTGATCGGCGCCGGACCGCCCTTCAGCCAATGCAGGCCTTCCAACAAACACCGCAATACCTCTCGGCACGAGGCGTTCATGAAAAGCGCGAGCGCGATCACATAATACACCATGACGTGAGCGGGCAGTTCACGTTGGCGAATGCTCGATTTGCCGGTGGCCGCCAGTACCTCATGGACCTTCGCCAGCGGAAACGTCTTGGCGATGACCCCAAGGCTGATGAAATCCGAAGTCCGCCTCCCCGAGCCAAGCCCCGCCGCCGTCCGAGCCATCGATCCCACCCAACGATTCGAAAGGCACAAGTCTTGGCGAACATGGTTAACAAAGCGCTAATAAGCTGTTAAATGAACCGTATTGGCCCTAACCGCCCTCCTTCACCCATTGCACCACCGGCGCCGCCATGCGTTCGGGCGTGAATTCCGCGTTTCGCCGGATCGCGCGCGGCGCCAGTTCGGCGATTTTGCGCGGGTCGGCGATTTCCGTCAACGCGTGGGCGAATTCGTCGACCGAAAGCGGGTCGAAATAGACCCCGGCGTCGCCGACCACTTCCGGCAGCGACGATGAGCGCGCCGCGAGCACCGGCTTGCCGAGACTCATCGCTTCCAGCGCCGGAATGCCGAAACCCTCGCAGAGCGAGGGGAAGACGAGAAACCGCGCGTTGCGGATGAGCCGATATTTGATGAACTCCGAGACGAAGCCGGAAAAGATCACGCGCTCGCGTTGCGCCGCGGTGAGCTTGGACAGGATCTCCTCGACGAGAAAGCCCTCCTTGCCGAGGACGATGAACAACAGTTCGGTCCTGGCGACCCGCGGATGGTCGAGCGCATCGAACAGAAGCTGCAGGTTCTTGCGCGGCTCGATCGTGCCGATGACGAGCGCGTAGGGGCGCACCCGCGGCGTCGACAAATTGCGCTCGACCATCGCGAAGCTTTCCGGCCAGTCGACGTATTGGAGAATCAGCCGGACGCGGCTCGCCACGGAGGGAGCGGCCTCGATCAAAGTGGCGCGGGTCGCCTCGCTGATACAAAACACCGCTTCGTCGGTGCGCAATTCGGCCGCGAGATGATCGAGGTGGTGGGCAATGTTCGTCTCGTCATGCGTATCCGGCATGAAAAGCGTCGTCATGTCGTGCACGGTGCTCGCTTCGCGCGGGATTTGTCCGCTGCAACGCCCTTTGTTGCTCGGATAGAAGACGGGGACGCGGGGATCCACGGCCTCGAATCCCGGGTCGTCCGTGGCGTATCGCGCGTCGCGCATATAGCGGCCCGTGCCGGTATGAAACGCATGGCGCACGAGATCCTCTGGAACGCGCACGAGGTCGTTGGCGAATTCGAGGTCGAGTTCGCCGTTGCCGAGCAACGCCTGCGCGAGCCTGCGCGTGAACACCGGAATCCCGGTCCAGCGGCTGGCGAACATGGGGCCGATATCGAGCGTCAGCCTAGGGCGTCGGATCAGGGCCGTCATGGCGGCGAACCCGCGGGCCGCCGACTCGATCGCGATGAACTCATGGGGCCTCGCCGGCGACGTCGCGCCAAAGGATTTCCGTGCCGGCGCCACAGAGCGCGTCGATCAGATGTTCGAACTCGTCATTCAGATTTCGGTTGCGCCTGGCGACGACCTTCCGCGACCGGAAGCGGCGATAGTCCGCGGGCGGCGCGCGCCAAAAATCGAACGTGTCGTGCGCCAGGAAGTTTGCGGCGCTGGAAGCGCCCGCCAGCGCCGTCGCGGAGACGTCCTCGCTCGCCAGCCAGGCGTTGCGCGCCCGCGCGAGCGGAGCGCGCGAGCCGCCTTCCACGAGCGCCGTGATACAGGCCTCGAGCCGGTCTTCAAGCTCGCTGGACGCGCCGATGGCTTCCGGAACCCGCAGCACGAGCCCGCGCGCCGGCGCGAAATAGTGCGCGTCGTAAAGCGAGGCGATCGATCTCATGAAATCGGGATCGCCCAGGCTCGCTTCCGTCAAGGGAACGTAAGTCACTTCGTCGAAGCCGCTCGGCAGTTGGGTCCGAGATCCGCCGTGCCCCTCGCGTCTCAGGCCTTCGGCGGGGGAATAGGCGTGGAACGCGATCGGATAAAAGGTCGGCATGCGAGCCGACAGGGCCGCGCCCTCGATGGCGATGGGCGCGGGCGCCTCCACGCCGGATCCGATTCGCAGCGCCGAATTGACCTGGCTGCGCATTGCGACGAACAGTTCGGGAAATCGGCGCTTGAGCCGATCCAGCGCCTCGGCGTCGGCGCGACGGCCGAGCCCATAGAAGAACACGTGGTTGCGCAGGCCCGGGATCAGTTTGATCGTCGCGCCGTCGCTGAACGAGAGATGGTCGCGCACGGGGCCGAGCTTCGCCATCAGCCAGGCCAAACTCTCCCCGTGGGTAAAGATCTCGGGCCGCGCGACGAAGGCCGGTTCGAAGCCCGCGTGGGCGCAGGCCGACGCGACGAGATCGAGAGCGCGCACGAGCGGCCTCGAGAAGGGCTGACCGGCGATGTCCCGGCGGAAAAACACCGAGCCGGGCGGGCGGGTCGATTTCCATTCGGGCGCCGGAACAGAAATGGCGAGCGCGCCTTCATCGAGCATGCGTCGCCTCAACGAAAGGAAAACCCGGCGCGTTTGGCGCGGCCAGCTCCCGCGGGCGGGCGCGAAACTCCGTTGTTTCCGAGATCATTTGTAGCAGCCGCAAGGGGGCGAGTTTCCCCTTGGCCAGCATTTCGGCGTGAAGCGCGAGCGTCTCGGGATCGGCGGCCCGTCCGAGCATGTACATGTAGGCCACCCGGACGAAGTCGCTGGCGCTCTTCGCACGCACGAAGCGCGCGAACAGCTCCTCGCAGGCGCGCAATTGCGAAAGTTGCGAGATGACGAAGGGATCGAACCCGGCGATGTCCCCGTCGCGACTCTCGTCGTGGACGTTGCCGGCGACGAAGGGGATTCCCACCGCGAAATCTATCCGGAAGCCCGAGGCCTTTTCGTGAAGGGCAAGCAGGCCGCGCCTGAACTCGGCGGCCGAGCGCGCGAGACGGAGCCGAAAAGCGCACCAACCGAGGCCCTCCCGCGCGTTGGCGAGATCCTCGCGATACAGATTGGCGAGGCCTTCCGCGACGACCGTTCCGTCGCCGGCGCGGATTTCGACGGCGAGCGGGCGCTCCGGAGCCCGCGATTCGTTGGCCCAACCTTCGACGTATCCCCCCGCAAACAGCCTCTCAAGTCGTCCCGTGATCATTCCCGAAGCTCGCGAGGGTTGAAGGCGCATCGGTAACACGACACGGACAAACCGCAAGCTGTCCCTTCGAGAAGCTCGGGGCCCGTTGCGGCCCGTGACGAGGCGGGGTAGGTCTGCGCTTCCATGCGCATACTTTTCCTCGCTTACAACCACGTATCGATCTCGCCCGGCGGAGCGCAGCAGGTTGGAGCCGAGATGGTCCGCGCCGCACTCTCGCAAGGCCACGAAGTCGAGATGGTCGTCGCGCTCGACCCCGTCGACACCGCGCGCTTCGCGCGAGCCGAGACCGCGATCGTCAAGGCGCCGAGAGAGCGCGGCGTCACTTATTTCGTGCCGCGCGACTATGACCTCGAGCTGATTTCGTGCGCCGACTGGCGCGCGACCGGCGATCTGCGCGAGTTCATTCGCCGCTATCGGCCGGACGTGATCCATTTCCAGCACTATCATCGCCTGGGCGTGGAGGCGATCGTGGCGGCCAGGCTCGCCGCCCCGCAAGCGACGATAAGTCTGACATTCCATGAAATGATCGCGATGTGCCCGGCGAACGGACAGATGGTCAAAATCCCTTCGCGCCGGATTTGCCACGAGGCCGCGCCGGAAGCTTGCGCGCAATGCCTTCCCGAGCGCGGCGCCGAGTTCTACGCGCTTCGCGCCGATCGCATCCGCACCGCGTTCGCCTATTGCGATGGCTTCGTGTTCCCGTCCCGCTATCTGCGAGACCTCTTCGTGGGCTGGGGGCTGCCCGCCGCCAAGTGCGCCGTGATCCCGAACGGTCTCGCCCATCCCGCGCTGCGATTCGATCGCACGACGCATAGCGCGAATGTCAATCGCTTCGCCTTCTTCGGCCAATTGATCGACCACAAAGGGGTCGATGTCGTGCTGCGCGCGCTGCTGATCCTGGCCGGCTCGGGACGCATCGCCTCGGCCGGCGTCGAATTTCACATTCATGGCGCCAACCAGCGGTATGCGACGCCCGCCTATCTCGACGACCTCGAGGACCTCGCCCGCGAAGTCGTAAGTGTTTCGGGAGGTCGCATTCGCGTGGTGGATCGAGGCGAATATCGTCGCGACGAAATCGGAGAACGCATGGCGGACGCGGATTGGGTCCTCGTCCCCTCGGTCTGGCCGGAGAATGATCCGCTCGTCGTTCTGGAAGCTCGCATGTTCGGACGTCCGGTGATTGGCTCGGCGGCCGGCGGGCTCGCCGAACGCATCCGCCATGGCGTCGATGGATTCACGTTTCCGCTTGGCGACGCGGAGGCGCTGGCAGACCGAATCGCGGCGGTTTGTAGCGACGAGGCGACTTGGAAACGTCTCTCCAAGGCGATCGTCGCGCCGTCCTCGGATGAGCAAATGTTCTCCGCCTACGAGCGGCTTTGGAGCCAGCCGCGGAACTGAGCGCTGGGACTAGCGAGTCCCCGCCGCGACAAGTCCCGCCTTCTCGACGAATGCCATGCCGGTGGCCTCGTCCTTCTCGACTCCCATGCCCTTGAGCAGCATGACGCCCCAATTGTGCATCGCGTTGACGTGGCCGGAATTCGCCGCGGCCCCGTATAGGCGCGCGCCCATGGAGAGATCCTTTTCGACGCCTTCCCCGGTGCAATACATCACGCCGAGTTCGAACTGAGCGGCGGCATGCCCCTGCTCGGCCGCCCGCGTCAGCCACAGCGCGGCGTCGGCCAGGTTCGTCGAACCAAACGCGCCGTGGCGGAGTATCGAGCCAAGCCAATACTGCGCCTCTGATTGGCCTGCCTCGGCCGCGGTCCTGTACCAGCGGATCGCATCTTCCGGGCTCGGGGCGAGGTCGTAGCGTCCGGCGTAGACGTGGCCAAGTTGGGTCGCGGCCGCGGAAAAGCCGGATTCGGCCGCCTCTTTGAGCAAAAGGACCGCCTTATCGTTGTTGCGCATGCCGAAAACGCCAGACAAATAGAGCGAACCCATCAAAGCTTTCGCTTCGGCGTCACCCCGCGCAATCGCCCGCTCGAGCCAATTGCGCGCCGCCTCTTCGTCCTTGGCGCAGGCTACGCCCTCCAAATAAATTCTCGCCAGACGAACCTGCGCCTGGGTGACGTCGGCATTCGCCGCCACCAGGAACCAGCGCATGGCCTGCGCGGGGTCGCGCTGTACGCCCTGGCCGTTCGCATAAAAACTGCCGATATTGTGCGCTGCGATCGGATGGCCTTTCTCGGCCGCTCGCAAGAACCATTTCGCGGCTTCCGGCAAACTCTGCACGCTGCCGTCTCCTGTCGCCGCCAAACGGCCGGCGATGAACTGCGCCTGCACGTTGCCGCTTTCCGCGGCCTTCAAATACCAAACCTCGGCCTCTCTAAGATTGGGTTCCGAGCCCTGACCGCGGCTATAGAACTCGGCGAGCGTGAGGATAGCCCGCGGATCCCCGGCCTTTCCGGCGCGACGCAGAAAGGTTTCCGCGCGAGGCAAATTCCGCGGCAACCCTTCGCCGGAGAGATGCATCATTCCGGCCTTGTAAAGCGCCTGCGTATTCCAATTCTCGGCCGCCTCCGTGAAGTAGCGTCCCGCAAGGGAAATATCCTTGTTGCGTCCCTGACCCGATTCGTAGATGGCGCCCAACGCCAAGTTCGCGTTGACGTGACCCTTGTCCGCGGCTCGCTGATACCAATCCGCCCCGAGTTCATGGTCGGCGTCGACGCCCAACCCCTGAAAGTAAATGTCGCCGAGGCGAAACATCCCTTCGGGGCTTCCTTTGTCCGCCGCCGTCGTGGCGTAGAGCCGCGCCGCTTCGTAATCCTTCGCGCAACCGCGCCCTTCGATAGACAACAGTGCGAGCAACGCGTTGGCCTCGCCATGCCCCGCGTCGGCGGCGGCTTTCAGGAAGCGCACCGCCTCAGCTGGGTTCGATTCGTAGATATATCCATGTGGAAACAACGCATTGAGGTTCGCCGCGACCACCGCCTCCGAGGAGCGGCCTTCGCTGGCCTTGATCCACTTGAGTGCGCCGCCATCCGCGGCGCGCCCCAGCAGCAATCGCCCGACTTCGTAGCTGGCCTCGACGTGGCCGAGTTTCGCGGCTTTTTCGAGCCAATACTTGGCTTCGACATTCATTCGCTGAACGCCTTTGCCTTTCAGAAACATCAATCCCAGGCGAAAAGCGCTCTCCGCGTTCCCCTTGGCCGCCGCCGCCTTCCACTCGCGCGCCGCTTCCAGAACTCGGCCCGCGTCCTGGGCCTTTTGCCCCCGCCTCAAGCCGCCGCGCGGCATGACCCAACGCCTCGCGCCGCGATAGACCTTGAAAATCGAAAACATTTCGGCGCTCAAGGTTCGCGCATGGCGTTGCCGATGCCTCGCGCGACGGCCCCAAATACATACTGGGCCAACGAATGCGTTCCCACTTTGATGTTCGCTTCGAGCGTCATGCCTGGGATGAAGCGGAAAACCGCGGGCGTACCGATCAGATTGATCTTGCCGATGGAAATTCGGGCCACATAATAGCCGTAGAGAGGCGTGCCGAGGTGGGATTCCGTAAGCTCGACCCCAGCAGGAGCAACGCTGCCATTGAGGGTCGGCGACGGCAGATTGGGGTCGACGATGTCTTCGCTGATCCAGCGAACCGTACCATCCACCAGACCATGTTCCGTATAGTTGAAGGCGTCGATCTTGAGCGTAACCGGATCGCCAACGCGGATGAACCCTATGTCCCTGGGCGAAATTTTGGCTTCGACTTCAAGGGGAACGCGCAAGGGCGTGAGCGTCAAGAGCGTGTTGCCGGGGTTGAGGACCGAGCCCACGGACAGGTTTGCGATTGAAAGCACCTGCGAGTCTTCGCTGGCCGCGAAGCGTACGAGTTCCCTGTGCCGGGAAGCCGCCGCGAGCTGAGCGACGGCGCCATCCAGGTTGGTCTTCGCGGTCGCCATCTCCTGGCTCGCGGTGACGAGAAATTGCTGCAAAAACGCTTCCCGATCCGCTTGAAGGGAGGCGAGCGCATGCACGTTCTCCTCGACGCTGTTCTTATCGAACTCCATGTTTCGTGAAGTATCGACGCGATTATCCGCCGACGTGAGCGAATTCAGCAACGACCCCGTGCCATGCTGTTCCAGCGTCGAATACATGCCTTCGATCTGGTGCTCGATGTCGACGCGTTCCTTGTAGCGCAATTGATCGTTGGAATATTTAAATATCGTTGGGCCTAGCCCGTGCCCTTGCTTTCATTCAGGCCGGGGACTGCCTGGTCGTTTGGAAACTGGACCGGCTTGGCCGATCGCTTCCGCACCTTCTGGCGACGGTGACAGACCTCAAAAAGCGGGGCATCGCTTTTCGCTCGCTGACCGAACAGATGGACACCACCACGCCACAGGCCTGTGCGGCTGAGAGGAACAGAAAAGCGGCGTAAGGCCGCTATCCCTCAATGACGCGGTAAATCGTCGCCGGATGAACGTCGAAGGTCCTGGCAACGGCGCTGATGGACTTTCCGTCGCGAACGAGGTCCCTGGCCACCTGCTGCTGGTCCGGGCGCATTTTCTTCGGCCGGCCGAAGGCGACGCCGCGCGCCTTGGCAGCGACTCTGCCATCGTTTGTGCGGCTAAGAATCAGGGTGCGCTCGAACTCGGCGATGCCTGCGAAGACCGTCAAGACCATGCGGCCGGACGGGCTTGTCGTGTCGGCCCACGGCTCGTCAAGTGATTGTAATCCTGCATTTTTTTCTGTAAGGCGCTCGGCTATCCGCAAGAGGTCGGAGGTCGAGCGGGCTAGGCGGTCCAGACGTGTCACCACCAGGATGTCGTCCTTGCGCAGGTGCTCGATCAGCTTTTCGAGCTGGGGGCGGTTGCGCGTGGCACCGGAGATTTTCTCCTCGAACAGCTTGTCGCACCCGGCCGCGGAAAGGCGCTGGCACTGGATGTCCAAGCTCTGGTCCCCGGTCGAGACCCTGGCATACCCCAGCCTCATGTGACCGCCTCCCTGCCGCTGCAAAACATATTGCAAATATAATGGCTTTCGCATAGGTATTTTGCAAGGAAAGTATCGCATGTTTTTCGTGCCTCGTTGACCCTTCGCAAAAGTCTCAAGTTTCGCACGATATGCCCACCCGCCACCTGTCCGACGAGCAGCGGCAACGCTATGCCAATTTTGCCGTCGCCCCTTCGCCGGATCAGCTGGCGCAGTATTTCCACCTGGACCGAAGCGACCGCGAGGTCATCGACGGGCTCCGCGGCGACCATAACCGCTTGGGCTTTGCACTCATGCTGGGATCGGCCAGGTTCCTCGGCGTCTTCCCTGGTGCTGATCTTGAAATTCCCGGATCTGTCACGGCTTTCCTGGTCAGCCAGCTTGGCCTGAAGGGGGTCACGACAGAATCTTCCCGAAAGAGCACGGTAAGGCCTGTCGCATAGACCTGTTGCCATTCAAACGGGTTAGGCAACCGAATTGAGCGACAATGAAAGCTCAATGTTTCCAGTCACAGGCCAAACTGTTGCGCAAACGAACGTTTGCGCAACACGCTGATATAATGTCGGACTTCTCTTAGAGTGCTATTTCGGGAAGATTCTGCAATGACCCCGAGTGGCGCGACGACAGCATTTGACCGATGCCCAGATTGCGGCACTCGTGGTGCGCGACGACAAAACCACGGAGGCGACCGAAACCCGGCGAAGTGACGTGAAAAATGCTTCGGGATTGTAAAATCGGCAATGCTACTGGACTGCGTTCAGAAATTTGGCCGGGGATTGTAGCCCCTTTTTACGGCTTGTCCGTCAAACCTAAGGATGTTAGACGCAAAACAAAGCCGCGTTCCCGGACAATGCAGATTTAGTTCGATGAACCCGTCGTAGATATCGAGAGCCAAGAGGAACCAAAGCATTGTTGGCCGAATTGCAGAAACTGAAGGCCTCCAAGAGTGCGAACAACTTGTCAAAACTCGACCATCTGTTTCGCACCTACGATCCTCAGGCGATCGACGGAGACACGCCTGCCTTGGTCTGCGAGTTGGCCAAGCTTGCTTCGCAGACTGAGTTCGGCACAGTTCGCGGGCAAGCGCTCGCAACGCTGGAGGCTATATTCGATGCTTGCGAATCGAGAGCGCGGGAGTTCATGCTTTTGCCAACTCCCGTTTTGGTCCACCCCGCGTCTCCGGACAACTACACGCAAACCGCTGACCCGTCGCCCGAACTCGCTCCGGTAGTGAGTCTTACTTGTATTCGGGGTCGAATAGACCGGCTTGCGGCAACGATCGAAACTATAAACCGGCAGGAATTGCGGCCGCAGAGTATTAATTTGTATATTTCTTCAGAACCTTATCTATTGGACAAAGGTATAAGTGTGGATTATGATAAACTGAAGGTTATTCATAGGATGGGTGTTAATGTTTATGTTACTCCGAACATTGGGCCTTACAGGAAACAATACTTTATCATTTCGCAGCTTCAGCGTGTGAGAGCTAATCCGTCGACAATAGTTGTCACGCTCGACGACGATGTGCTGTATCCGCCAGATACTTTAGGCAAATTGGTCTCGGTGTGTCGAAAAGAGGAGGCGGTAACGGCGCAGCGGGGGCGTGAGATGTTGGTTGGCGGGGAGGGAATTGCACGCTACAAGTCTTTCAGAGAGGCGCAATCCCGCAAAAGTCATATGAATATAGCTAACGGGCGGAACGGGATAGCGTATCAACTGCGCTTCTTTCCCAAAGATCACAACCTGTACATTGGTCCGTTTCTTGCTCCGACAGCAGATGACCTTTGGTGTAAATGGGTAACGGCATACTATTGTATACCCACAATAATATTGGAGCCGAAGGCGGCGTATGATGTACGGTTCGACTTTGCGGAAACCAGCGCCTTTGACAAGGAATCGCTTTTTCACTCATACAACGCACGCGGTAACAACGACGTTGCGATTGGCGCCTTGGAGGTATACTTCCAGAGCCGACTCATAGGGCTTTATACACTTCACGGGGGAGCGCGCTGATGTATGACGTTGCTGTGGTGGTTCCGATATACAACACGCAAGACTATCTACATCGGTGTGTGGTGAGTGTGCTTACTCAGAGTAAAGTGAATTTGCAGTGCATACTCATCGACGACGGCTCGACCGATAATTCTGCGGACATCGCGAGATACTACCAACGCAGGGATAATCGGGTCACTTTCGTATTGAAAAGCAACGAAGGGCAAGGATCTGCACGTAACTTAGGCATTGGCATCGCACAATCGCAATTTATATACTTCGTGGACAGCGACGACTATCTCGGTGAAAATGCGCTTCCAATTCTTTTCGAGGCAGCTAAGAAATCACATTTAGATTTATGCTCTCCAGGTGTACCTAGCCACTACTTCGAAAAACCATTGGAATATATAGCGTGCTTGCCAAATAAGTCTCAATTTATGAGAAGAGAAATTCTAGTCAAATACGACTTAAGGCAACCTGAAGCCAGAAGCGGTCAAGACGGTGTCTTCAGCCACCTATTTTTGACACACGCCACCCGCGTGGGGATGGATAAAGCCGCTCAATACAATTATACACACGCTCGTGAGGGATCTACTTTTCAAACTTATTTAAAACGATCCGACCTTGTGGCCGATTTACTAGATCAGCACTACACCGCAATCTTCGAACACTACGAGCGTTGGAGACTTTGGCCGAAGAATGCTATGAGGTTGTTAGAGTTTCTCGTCGATGAAACTTTGAAGAATCGCCTACTCCCGCATTTGCCAAATATGAGCGACGAACACACGGTGCGTTGTCTGAAACTTGTCGATCATTGGGCCCAAATGGCCGCGCGCCACCTGTCTAAGGGGCAACTGGATTCGCTTGGACCTATTCAACGTCTTTTGTTGTCAGGCAATGCGGACGAAATCAGGAAAAGTCTCTTTAGTGACAAGATAAGTAAAATTCAACGTAAATACGATATAAGCAGAAACACCAGCCGAGGTTCCACGCTTATATGCAAGTACCTAGACAGTGCGCTTGCGCCTGTCGCCAATGAAGCGGAGCCGAGAGCTGTCTCCAAGCCGGATTCGGCGGTCGACATGACCAGTAGATTGGATGCGATTTCAACTTTGACCAAGACTCTGTCGAGCAAGTTGGATTTAGCGATAAACGCGACGTTCAATTCAGCGTCCCAAACCCGGCTCACTATGTTTGAACAGGGGATCCAGCCGCCGTCTGGCAACCGTATCAAGGCGGTGATCAGTCTCACTTCACTTCCCGCTAGGCTTCCCATTCTACCTCTCGCTCTTGAATCGATTTTTTCGCAATCCGTAATTGGTGAGGATGTGATCTTGTGGCTTCCGGCCGCGGCCGGTATTGAAAAATTAGCGAGGAAATCGTTGAAGAAATTCTGCGATGCCGGACTCGACCTGCGATTTGTTGAAGATGTAGGGCCGCATACGAAGCTTATATATGCGTTACGTGAATTTCACGATTTACCAATTATTACCTTGGACGACGATATGTTGTATCCATACAATACGATTCAGGTATTGTGGGAACAGTATCTTCGAAATCGGAATGCAGTGATTGCAAACTGGGCTAGAGAGATAGCGTTCGACAAAAATGGTAAGGTTTTGGGAGTTAGATCAGGAAAATTGTTAACACCTCCTCTGCAGGAGAAAAGACTTGAGCAAGACACCGCATTCGTTGGGACGGCAAATATGTACGCGTTCCCATACGGAACGTGTGGTGTTTTGTATCCACCTGGGAGTCTGAGCGATCAAGTCTTCGACGTGAAGCTGTTCCGGCAATTGTGTCCAAAGGAAGATGACCTTTGGTTCAAGGCAATGAGCCTTTTGGCGCATACGCCTGTAGTTGTGACGAATCTCGGCATCAATCCACCTCATTACAGCGTGGTCGGTAGCCAATTTGAGGCGCTGCGGCACTTCAACCATGGCGCGAAGCAAAATTCTGAGCAGTTCCGCGCAGTGTTTGATCACTTCGATCTATACTCGATCTTTGACGGACTGCCAGAGAGTCGGCCTGAAAAATCATGAGGCGCGAACGAGCCTCGGGATAAACGGAATGACCGAAGCCCAGTTCCTGTAGGACTGAGTTCCTTCGGGCAACGGTTTCGGAGCGTATTCTTCGTCGCTCATATCGGGTTTCGGGGTGACGGCGGGTCGTTCGGCGGAATTGTGGAAATTCGGAACATTGCTTTCATCAAACGCGTCCGATCTCGGGGGCGAGGAGGGCCTCGACGAGGGTTGGCAGCAGCGCTTTGCCGCGTTTTCGCGCGTTGTGGACGAACTGGAAAAAGGCGAGATAGCGCGGCAATTTCTCCTGCGAAATACCGCGATGGGGCCGTAGCCACGAGCGCAGCAACGACCAGACGCCTTCGATGGTATTGACG
>Ga0302319_10014291_pt1 | contig 14817 bp, 14 predicted proteins | sample Bog_T0_2_FD_203319 | JGI IMG/M metagenome (GOLD analysis project Ga0302319, IMG submission 203319) | Peat permafrost microbial communities from Stordalen Mire near Abisko, Sweden - Bog_T0_2 | ecosystem: Environmental > Terrestrial > Soil > Wetlands > Peat | place: Sweden: Abisko, Stordalen Mire... | reverse complement strand
TTATGAGCACACTCAAAGCCGTTCGCGGCACACGCGACTTGCTGCCGCCGGAAACGGCGCTCTGGAACCGCATCGAAGCCACCGCGCGCCAGGTCTTTGCCCGCTACAACTTCGGCGAGATTCGCACGCCTGTCTTCGAGGACACGGCTCTCTTTGCCCGCGGAGTGGGCGAGGAGACCGACATCGTCTCGAAGGAGATGTACACCTGGGAGGATCGGGCGCGGGCGCAGTCGGAGAAGACGCAGACGCTGACGCTTCGGCCGGAGAACACAGCCGGCGTGGTCCGCGCTTATATCGAGCACCAGTTGGGCGAGAGCGGGCAGTTGCAAAAGCTCTATTACATCGGCCCGCAGTTCCGGCGCGAGAGGCCGCAAAAGGGGCGCTACCGGCAGTTCTCGCAGATTGGCGCGGAGGTCATCGGGCCGCCGTCCGCCGGGAGCGAATCGCCGCTGCGCGACGCGGAAGTGCTGGAGATGTTGGCCACGCTGTTGGATGAGTTGGGCATCAAGGGCTGGACGCTGCACTTGAACTCCGTCGGCTCGGCGGCGGACCGGGCGCGCTATAACGAGGCGCTGCGGGCGGCGCTCGTTCCCGTGGTTTCGCAGATGTGCGTGGATTGCCAGCGGCGCGCGGAGACCAATCCGTTAAGGGTGCTGGACTGCAAGGTTCCCGCCGATCAGCCGATTATCGAGACGCTGCCGGTGATTGCCGATTCTCTCGACGAAGAGTCAAAAAAACACTTTGCCGCAGTGATGGCGGCGCTTGACGCGGCGGGCGTGCCGTACACGCGCAATCACCGGCTGGTGCGCGGGCTCGATTACTACACGCGGACGACATTCGAGTTCACGCATGGCGGCCTGGGCGCGCAGAACGCGCTGCTCGGCGGCGGGCGCTACGACGGGTTGAGCGAGATGCTGTGCGGGCCGCGCGCGCCGGGGATCGGTTTTGCCATGGGCGAGGACAGGCTGGTTCTTACCCTGCTAGGACAACTCGACCAAAAGTCCGCCCCGTTGAAGGCGGACGGGTACATTGCTCCTTTGGGCGAGGAGCGGAACGCCGCGGCGCTCAGCCTGGCCCGTGAGTTGCGCCATAAGGGATTGTGGATCGAGCTGGGCGATGGGAGCTTCCGGCTGAAGAAATCCTTCGAGGCGGCTGACAAGACGGCCCGGCAGATCGTCATTCTGGGCGAAGACGAGCTTCAATCCGGTATTCTTACGGTGAAGAACTTCTCCACCGGCATACAGACAAAGGTTCCTCGCGCGGAGTTGGCGGTTTTTCTTTCCAATTGATTTTCGGATTGAGTTCCTTTCGGTTCTGGTTTTTTGGGAGAAATCGAACGATGAATCTACCAAAGGTATTTTCTCGCAGTCCAGCGCTCTACTTTCTTGTCGCCGTTTTGTTGGCGCGTACAATTTTGCAATTTTATATCGACCGTGACATTCATAGCTTTCTCGTGGCGTGCATTGCTATTCCCGCCTTCTTTATATTATTCATCGCCTTAATGTCATGGATTTTCAAAAAAATGGATAGCAGTCAGAATTTCACGATGGTTTGTATCATCTTCTCCATCGGGGTATGGGCTGATTTCTGCAGGAGAAATTTTTCAAAGACATTGGCCGTTGTTCTCGCATTGATTGGAGCGTTTATTACAATCGGCCTAATTTTGCACTTGATTGCTCCAGATAGCGAGGAGCGGAGACAAGCAAAGCGAATCAGGAGTGAGAATCTCCTTGCCGATCGGGTTGCGTTTGAGAAGAATTGGCAACGGAGAATTAAAATCGCAGAAGGAACAATTTTTCTGTTATGCACTTTACTGGCCTTTGTTAGTTGGATCACATCTTTCAAAATACTGGCGATGGTACCGGTGCTATTGGGAGTGCTCTTTCTATTCGGCTTATTCGCCAATTTGACTCCCATGAGCGACGAGAAATTCGAGAAGCAATTGGCCAAAGCCAAGGCTCGCTACGAGCGCCTCGAAGCCCGCCGAGCCAAGTTTGTTATTCGCAGAGCCGAACGCGCGGAGCGGCTGGAAGAGCGGAAAAAGCAACAAAAGCCGAGAAGCCCTGCGAAGGAAAGTTTCCATTCGTTTGTTTATTGGTCTGTGATACTTTGTTTCTTCTGGTTTAAGGATCGATCCAGCTTGGGAAAGCCAGATTTAATCTTTTGCACCATCCCGGCATGGTATCTGATCCGAGCGATCTATTTCTTTATCCGGCAAAAGGATCATCCCAAGGGGCTTGAGGCTCCATTTGTATCGGGGCCCCCGCCATCCAATTGATAGGGAACGCACATGCTCTGGCGATACCTAAATCCCTTCCATTACAATTAGAAAGCTATGTCTCTCGACTTCTTAGGTAATCTCGAACGGACGCATCTTTGCGGCGAATTGCGCGCCGCCAACGCCGGCCAATCTGTCATTTTGATGGGCTGGGTAAACCGGCGCCGCGACCACGGCAACCTTATCTTCCTCGACCTGCGCGACCGCACCGGCATCTGTCAGATTGTTTTGGACAAGGAGCTCACCCCCGACGGCCATCTTAAAGGCGAGCAAGTCCGGCCGGAGTACGTTGTGGCCGCCGTGGGCAAGGTGAGCCTGCGCGACGCCGACGCCATCAATCCCAAGATGCCTACCGGCGAAATCGAGATTGAGGCCACCCAGCTGCTGGTTCTGAATGACGCGCGACTGGCGCCGTTTTCGCCGTCCGAAGAGGCCATCCAGAACGAAGAGACGCGGCTGAAATATCGCTACGTGGACATGCGCCGCGTGGAGATGCAGCGCAATTTCTGGCTGCGGCATGAGATCACCCGGGCAATCCGCGAAAGCCTCAGCAAGCAGGGCTTTCTGGAGATTGAAACGCCCATCCTGACCAAGAGCACGCCGGAGGGCGCGCGGGATTTCCTGGTTCCCAGCCGTGTGCATCCGGGCGAGTTTTACGCGCTGCCGCAGTCGCCGCAGATCTTCAAGCAGATTCTCATGATCTCGGGGTTCGACAGGTACTTCCAAATCGCGCGCTGCTTTCGCGATGAGGACCAGCGCGCAGACCGGCAGCTTGAGTTCACGCAAGTTGACCTGGAGATGAGCTTTCCGCACCAGGAAACAGTCTTTGCGGTGGTGGAGCAGTTTCTGGAGGCGGCCTTCTCCGCGGCTGGGGTTGCATTGCCAACGCCATTTCCCCGCATCACGTATGACAATTCAATGCGGAACTTTGGAAGTGACAAGCCGGACCTGCGCCTGCCCGGCCTGACTGACGTTCGTTCAGCATTTCCCGACGAAGCCCTGACCACGCTGCAGATCGATCCCGCGCTGCCGGTGGTGGCGCTGCGCATTCCCAAAGTCGGCGAGCTGAGCCGCAAGGAACGCGAAGACAACCACCCCATGTTCGACCAGAAAAAGGGCGCCAAGTTCATTGACGACTTCAAGCGGCTGGCAAAAAGCTTGCCTGAGGCCGCAGTGAGGGTGCGTGAGTTGGCGGGCGCGGCAGACGACGATTTTGTCATCATCGTGGCCGGCGATCCGGCGCACCCGGTGAAGGCCAGCGACACCAAGTTTGAAGGCCGTCTGAGCGAGCGCGAGATCAATGTGTACTCGGCTGCAGGCAACTTCCGCACCGAGCTGGCGAAGAAGTACGCCGACAGGCACGGAGCCTTTGGCGTGACCGAGAGCGCAGTGAAGGAAGCCGATCCGAAAGGTGGAGTTACGGTGGACGGCGCGGCTGCGTTCAACCCCATCTGGATTGTCGACTTCCCCATGTTCGAGTATGACCTGGGCGCGGCCAAGTGGGTTCCTGCGCATCATCCGTTCACATCGCCCTATGAGGCGGACATGGCCAACCTGCTCACCGATCCGGCCTCAGTGCGCGCCAACTGCTACGACCTGGCGATGAACGGAATGGAGCTTGGCTCGGGTTCCATCAGGATTCATCGCAAGGATGTGCAGCAGCAGATCTTCAAGGCGCTGGGCATCAGCGACGAGGAGGCTCGCGCGCGGTTTGGCTTCTTCCTCGACGCTCTAGAGTACGGCACGCCGCCTCATGGCGGCATTGCGCTGGGTCTGGATCGGATCGTGATGCTGCTGACGGGTGCGCCGAGCCTGCGCGAAGTGATTGCGTTCCCGAAGACGGCGAAGGCCATTGATTTGATGGCAGACGCGCCAACTACGGTGACCGAACAGCAGTTGAAGGAGCTGCATATTCGGGTGGCGCTGAAGAGCTGAGGGCTGAAGCAGCTTACTCCGCGTCCGCCTCGTCCGTATCCGCCCGCACGCTGTCCTTATCCTCGCCTTCGACAGAGATGCGCAACGAGCGGAGGAAGTGGAGATCGTTCTGGGTGAACGGCGTGTCTTCGGTGCCGGGTTCGGCACTTGCGGGAGCATCCTCGCCATCCTTGGCACTGACTTCGTTGAGGCCGATGGTGGCCTCAAGCATGAGCAGCACGTCAAACCCGTGCTTGCGGATATCCTGCACTACGCCGGCAATCTGCTCGCTCTCAATCACCGACTCATGAATGGCCTCGCCCAACTGCTGAATCAGTTCACGCATACGGGATGTCACGGATACCTCCGGGGGCGGCGGCCGGCGCGGTGGTTGGCGCGGGTTGCAGCGCAGGATTTCTCTACCTTACGTCCGCCGCCGCATTGGAGCAACTGTGAAAGCTACAGCAGGTGTTGAAAAACGGGCGGCAACGGTACTGCTAACATCATAAACGGAATGAAACCACACTCCATCGGCCGCACCCTGGGCATCGGCCTGCGCGTTGCGGGGCGAATTGCGGGCCGGCATGCAGTTGCCAGTGCGCAGGGTACGCCGGCTCCGGGTAGCGCTGCTCCGAATGTCGCAGCCCAGGGACGCGCGGCCAGCCAGAATGCCGGCAGAGCCGCCGGCGCGACCACCCGCGGAGTTGCGCGCGGCGTGGGCGGGTTTCTGCGGCCCTTTGGCCGCGTGGGCAGAATTCTGTGGCTTGAAGTGATGGGCGTTTTCTTCTTTCTGCCCGTGGTGGTTTTTGCGCCCACGCTGTGGCGCATTCGGGCCAGCTGGCTTCGCGGGCCAGAACACAGCACATTCCTCATCACCGCCGCAATCATGGCGTTGTTTTTCTACCTGAGCCTTAGTTCGTTCTGGCGGTCGAGGAAGAAATGATCCGGGCTGCTTAGGCTTCTATTGTTTGGGCGACTGGGAACCTGATTCGCGAGTAAAGGCGTAGATTGCCACGCCGGCAAACGCCAATACGATCAGGAACATGAACGCGCCACCGCCGCCTCCGCCAAAGCGCATGAGCGCCAGTGAATTCGTAAGATTATTTAACATCGATTCACTCCGCGGGCCGGGATCGAAGTCCCAGCCGGTGCAATGGACTAGACACGATGTTGGCCGGGAAGTTGTCCGGAATCATTTTCCGCAACAGTTGCAACGATGCCGCTCAGCGTTCCTTCTTTCGCCACCAAAGCCGCGGGGCGAGCGCGTAATTCAACTGGACCAACACGATGGCTCCAATGCCGACCCAGGTGTTGATGACACACAGCGCAGCGCCGACCGCATAGAGCGACTGCGCAGTCAGAATTCGCTTGCAGATGCTGGTGCGCACTTCATTGGGCGTGTCGTTTTTAACCAGGTTGGCGTGCGTGGCGTGTGTCCAGCTCCAATAGAGCATGGCGCCGAGAATGAGGATGTTGAACCAGTAGAGCAGCAGGGCGCTGCGGTAGGTGATGAACTCGGCCAGCAGCCGCGTGGAGAGCGGCAGCAGCGTGACGGCGAAAAGAAAGCCAAGGTGAATCCAGGTCAGGTCGCGTGTGCCCTCGCCGATGTGGTTGAGCTGCGTTTGTTGTCCCGCCCAGAAGATGCCAAGCGTGAGAAAGCTCATCAGGTAAGCCACCCACTGAGGGCCGAGAGCGCAGAGCGCCGCAAGCAACTCTCCCTCGCTGTGCACCTGCGCGGCAGTGGGGATGTGCAGATCGAGCACCAGCAACGTCATGGCCACGGCAAAGATGCCGTCGCTCAATGCGGCCAGGCGCTCGAGGCTGCGGCCCTGGATGCGATTGTAGAGAGTCGGCATCAGGTCACCAGATTACGCGCGGGGCCCGGGGACGCGCATTTGAGGCGCGGGGCGCGTCAGGTGCCATACCGCAAGCCCCAAAGCCAGCACCCCGAGCGCATAGCCAAGCAGCGCGGTTGACCCCGTGTGAATCTTCCAACCCTTGTAAAACGCGATGACCGAAGCAATCAGCATCAGGATTCCGCGAAAATGATTCATAGAAGTACCTTTCAGACGATCCTAACGGGTTTGACCCGGAAGGTACCGAATCCCTATCGTGAAAAGAGTTGAGCAACGCCGAAAGGAATCCCATGACCGACGCCACCGCTCCCGTACTCAAGAAAACTGCCCTCAACGCCACGCACCGCGCCCTCAAGGCCAAGATGGTGGACTTTGGCGGGTGGGATATGCCGGTCGAGTATCCCTGCCCCGGCGGCGGTCTCATCGCCGAGCACCTTGCTGTGCGCAACGGCGTGGGCCTGTTTGACGTGAGCCACATGGGCGAGATTCAGTTTCGCGGCCCCGGTGCCCTGGCCGCAGTGCAGCATATCACCATGAACGACGCGGCGCGGCTCAAGGACGGCCAGGCGCACTACTCCGCGCTGCTGACGCCCGAGGGCACATTTGTCGACGACATCCTGGTCCACCGGCTCAGCGACAACGACTACCTGCTGGTGGTCAACGCCGGCACCAAGGACAAGGACTACGCCTGGATTCGCAAGCAGGTGGGCACGTTTCCGTCCATCCACATCAGCGACTACTCCGACTACTACTCGCAACTGGCGCTGCAAGGGCCGCGCGCGCTGGAAACGCTACAGAAGCTGACCAAGGTGGATTTGGCGTCGATCAAGAACTACTGGTTCACCTGGGGCACTGTGGCCGGCGTGCCCAACGTGCTCATCGCGCGCACCGGCTACTCCGGCGAAGACGGCTTCGAAGTCTACCTGCCCGCCGACGAGCCCACCACCGTAAAGATGTGGAATGCGCTACTTGAAGCCGGCGCGGAGTTCGGCATACGGCCATGCGGCCTGGGCGCGCGCAACACCCTGCGCATGGAGGCCGGCATGAGCCTCTACGGCCACGAAATCTCCGACGAAATCAACGTGCTTGAGGCGGGCCTCGACCGCTGGCTCAAGCTCGACAAGGGCGCGTTTATTGGGCGCGACGCGCTGCTGGCCGTGCAGGCTGAGGGCGGACCCAAGCGCAAGATCGTTGCCCTGGAGATGGTAGACCGCGGCATTGGCCGCGACGGATACCCCGTGCTCGATCTCGATGGCAACGAGATTGGCGTCATCACATCCGGCTCACCCGCGCCGTTTCTGAAGACCAACATTGCCATGGCGCTGGTGAAGGCGGAAGCCGCCGCCAGCGGTGCGGATGTGCTGGTGCAAGTCCGCGCTAACCAGGTAAGGGCAAAGCAGGTCCCGCTGCCGTTCTACAAGCGGGTGAAGAGATAGTATGGTTCCAACGCACTTCAAGTCTTAGTTCCCTTACCCAGGAATCCAGATTGGTGTCTTTCAAAAAGACGCGAGGAGATCGCCGATGGAGATGCTCTGTCACTTCAAGCTAATTTCAAAATCCACCACCAAATTTGTTTTACCGATGACGGTGATCGCCATGGCGTTGGCCGCTACCGGAGCCACGGTGACCGCGCAGACCCCGGCTGGCGCGCATGCGGAGTTGAAGCAACTGGTGGACCAGAACGCATCGAATTGGAAGCAGGTCTCCAAGCAGATTTGGGGCTATGCGGAACTGGGCTATCACGAAACCAAAAGTTCATCGTTGCTTCAGGAGCAGTTGAAGGCTGCGGGATTTCAAATCGAGGCGGGTGTTGCCGATGAGCCGACCGCATTCATTGCCAGCTACGGCGAGGGAAAACCTGTAATCGGAATCCTGGGCGAGTTCGACGCGCTGCCTGGACTCTCGCAAGAGCCGGTGCCCACGCGATCACCCGTGCAGGCCGGTGCGCCAGGCCACGGCTGCGGGCACAACCTGCTGGGCTCGGGCGCTGCGCTGGCCGCCGTGGCGCTGAAACAGTACATGCAGCAACACCACATCGCAGGCACGCTGCGCTACTACGGCACGCCGGCGGAAGAAGGTGGATCGGGCAAGGTATACATGGTCCGCGCCGGCGCATTCAAAGACGTGGATGTCGTGTTGCACTGGCATCCGGGCGATGGCAACTCAGTGAACGACGGCGGCATGCTCGCGGTGATATCGGCCAAGTTTACGTTTCATGGGATCGCGGCGCACGCGGCCATGTCGCCGGATCGCGGCCGCTCGGCGCTGGATGCGGTGATGCTGATGGGCAACGGCATTGAATTCATGCGCGAGCACGTTCCAAGCAACACGCGCATGCATTACATCATCTCCAAGGGCGGCGTGGCGCCGAACATTGTGCCGGACCTGGCGCAGATGGACCTGATGGCGCGCAGCCCTTCGAACACCATGCTCAAGGACATCTGGGATCGGATTCTCAAGGTGGCGCAGGGCGCGGCCCTGATGACGGGAACCACCCTCGAGGTGACCGGCATTGGCAGCGACGCTAACATTGTGCCCAACGATGCGTTGGCAGCCGTCGCGCAGAAGAACCTGGAAGAAGTGGGCGGATTCAAAATGGACGCCGAGCAGCAGAAGTTTGCGCTTGAATTGCAGAAGACGTTTGGCACGGAGACCGTCCCCAGCCTGGATCAAACCGACGTGGTGGAACCGCTGCGGCACTTCGATCCCAACGAGCCGGCCGCCTCAACGGACGTGGGCGACGTGAGCTGGAATGTGCCCACCATCGGCTTTTCCGCGGCTACGTGGGTACCCGGCTCCGCGGCGCACACGTGGCAGGCAGCGGCCGCGTCTGGCATGAGCATCGGCCAGGACGGAATGGTGATCGCGTCGAAGGCGATCGCGCTCACAGCGATTGATCTATTCACGAGCCCGGAACTGGTACAGGCGGCCAAAGCGGACTTCGCGAAGCAGCTCGCAGGCAAGAGCTATTACACCGCGATTCCGGCGGATCAGAAGCCGCTGATTCACTACCGGAACGACTAAGCGGGATCGAGGGCCGGGCCTTCGATCGGAAAACGGCGCAAAAACAAGTGCGCGACAGCCTGAGCTGCCGCGCCGTTCCTCAAGACCAACATCGCCATGGCGCTGGTGAAGGCCGAAGCGGCGGCTAGCGGGGCGGACGTGCTGGTGCAGGTCCGCGCCAACCAGGTGCGGGCAAAGCAGGTAGCCCTGCCGTTCTAGAAGCGGCCGAAGAAACGAAATGATTCATACCTTGACCCGGCGCTAATGAGAAAATAAGCGCATGAAACGCCTATGCATTGCACTGTTCATGTGCTGCTCACTGCCGCTGATGGCGCAGACCGCTGCCAATGCCGCACCTGACCCGTGGAAGGCTCTGAGCTTTCTGGAAGGCACCTGGGATGCAATAGCTCACGGCAATCCCGGCGTAGCTACGAGCGGGCTCTACTCCTTTCAGCGCGAGCTGAATGGTCACATCATGGCTCGGCACACCACTTCAGATCCGGGCTGCAAAGGCCGTGCCAGCTTTGATTGCGCGCATGGCGATCTGCTTTATATTTTTCAGGATGCGCCCGGCCAGCCACTCAGAGCGATCTACTTCGACAATGAGGGCCATGTCATTCACTACGACATCTCCACGCCGGAGCCAAACTGCGTGGTCTTCCTGTCAGAAGCAGGGTCGGGTCCGCAATTTCGCCTGGTGTATGAATTGAAAGCCGCAGTAATGACAGGCAAGTTTCAGATGCGCATGCCGGGGCAGAGCGAATGGAATTCTTATCTGGAGTGGTCGGGCGGGAAGAGGTAGCGGGTCACACCTGCATGACTTCGGCTTCTTTTTTGCGGGAGAGCTCTTCCATTCGGCGGATTTCTTCGTCGGTCATCTTCTGCACTTCTTCTAACGCGCGCTTCTCGTCGTCTTCGCTGATCTTCTTTTCCTTGGCGAGCTTTTTGAGGGCGTCGTTGCCGTCGCGGCGAACATTGCGAACAGCAGTCCGGTGCTCTTCGAGGACCTTGTTGAGGTGCTTGCAGACGTCGCGCCGCCGCTCCTCGGTCATGGGCGGAACGGGGATGCGGATCACCTTGCCGTCCGACTGCGGATTGAAGCCGAGATCGGCGCCTGACAGTGCCTTTTCCATCTCCTTGATCACGGTCGGGTCCCATGGAGAGATCAGGATCAACTGCGCTTCGGGCGTGGACACCTGGGCCAGTTGGCTGATGGGCGTCTGCGTGCCGTAATAATCCACCTTGACCTGGTCAAGCATGTGTACGCTGGCGCGGCCGGTGCGCGTGGAGGCCAGGTTGGCCTGGAATGTGGCCACGGTGCCGTCCATGCGCCGCTTGAGGTCGCCGTAAAGCGCTTTGGTTGCCGGATTGCCTTCCATGAACAGTGCCATCGTATTCCCCTCGCAAGTGCCGTACTGCCAACGGCTATTCTACAACCCGTGGCGGCACGGGTCGAGGTTCAGGCAGCTCTACGCCACAACCGTCAGCCCGGTCGACGCGGCCTGCTCATGCGCATGGTAGCTTGAGCGCACCAGCGGGCCCGATTCAACGTGGCGGAAGCCCATCTTGAGCGCTTCGGTCTTCAGCTCGGCAAACTCGCGCGGGGTGTAGAGGCGGGCCATGGGCAGGTGGTCGCGCGAAGGGCGCAGGTACTGGCCGATGGTGAGGATGTCGCAGTGGACGGCGGCGAGGTCGCGAAAGACCTGGAGCAGTTCATGCGTCTCTTCGCCCAGGCCGACCATCACGCCTGACTTCGTAATGCCATCGGGACGCAGTTCCTTGGAGTAGCGCAGCAATTCAAGAGTGCGCTCATAGCGCGCGCCGGAGCGCACTACGCGATAGAGCCGCGGCACCGACTCGGTGTTGTGGTTGAGCACTTCGGGCCGCGCTTCAACGACGGTGCGAATCGCTTCCCGGTTTCCCTGAAAGTCCGGGATCAGCACTTCAACGCGGCAGCCGGGGGCCTGGCGGTGAATCTCCTCAATCACCAGCGCAAAAGCGCGCGCACCGCCCACCAGGTCGTCGTCGCGATTGACGCTGGTGACCACGGCGTGTTGCAGGCCGAGAATGGCCACAGCTTCGGCCACGCGGCGCGGCTCATCGAAGTCGATGGGCTCGGGACGGCCCTTGGGCACGGCGCAGAATCCACAGCGCCGAGTGCACAGGTTGCCGAGCATCATGAAGGTCGCGGTCTTCGAGTGCCAGCACTCGCCGATGTTGGGGCATTGCGCGCTCTCGCAAACTGTGTGGAGACCGAGCGAGCGGGCCAGGCGCTTGAGGTCGTGGTAGTTCTCGCCCATCGGTGCGCGGGCGCGGAGCCACTCAGGCTTGGGAGCGGGTGTCTTGCGCGCGGGAGCGATCTGGACGAGTTCCATCACGCTTTTCATTGTAACGGGAGTTGGTGTCGAAGCCGTTCCGGCAATCAGGACGCTGCTTGGTAGACTTGCCAGTGAGGGTGCATGGGAGGGTTTCATGCAGCGATGGTTGGCGCTGGTAATTGCGGGGGTGTTTGCAATCCCGATCGTGGGGCAGTCGTCGCACTCGCCTTACCCCGATGAGTCGAAGGACGCATTTGCAGCACTGCGGCGGCAATGGGCGCGTAATCTTCACGACAAACAAATTGACGCCTCGGTCGCGGAGTACATGGCGGACGCGGAGTTTATCAATCCTGAAGGAAGCCGCGTGCGCGGAACGGCGGAATTGCGTCACTTGTTTGAAACCGTGACAGCCATGTTCGACAGCGACATTGAGTTCGACTCAAAGCAGTTCGAGTTATCAGGCTATCTGGCGTATGACTCGGGGACCTATCAGGAACACCTTACGGTTCGAGCTACAGGAAAAGCGCAACGGGCGAGCGGGAGTTATCTCACTATTTATAAATGCACGAAAGAAGGTGTGTGCCTGATTGCGGAACAGGTTTGGACGGGCGCGGTAACGGATGCCGCGACCGCTTCAGAGCTCGACGCGCATCCGATCGTCGCGCTCACATTTGACGATCTGCCGGCAGCGGGCAGGTTGCCGCAGGGCGAGAATCGCAGCAAAATTGCGGCGGCTCTATCGGCTGAGCTCAAGGCCAATCACATGGAAGGCACCTATGGCTTTGTGAATGCAGTGAAGCTTGAGAATGATCCCGATGCGCAGCAGGCTCTGCACATCTGGGTGGATGCAGGCATGAACATCGGCAGTCATACCTGGTCGCATATCTCGCTGTCGGATAACTCGGCAGCGGCCTTTGAGCATGAGATCGCACTGAATGAGCCGGCGCTTGAGCAGTATGGCGCCGGGCGCGACTGGCACTGGTTCCGCTATCCGTTTTTGTGGGAGGGCGACACGCTTGAAAAGCGCCATGCCGTGCGGAGTTATCTCACGGAACATGGGTACCGCACGGCGCAAGTTACGCTGGACTTTGAAGACTATGCATGGAATGACGCGTACGGTCGCTGCGTAGCAAAACAGGACGATGCGGCGATTGCATGGCTCAGGCAGAGTTATCTCGAAAATGCGGCGGATTATGTAATGCTGGGACGCGAAGAAGAACGCATCGTGTTCGGTCACGAGATTCCCAACGTGATGCTGCTGCACGCCACGGCATTTACCACGCTTATGCTGCCTGAGCTGATTGACCAGCTCAAGAAAGAGGGTTTCGAATTTTCCGCGCTGGCGCAGGTGGAGCAGGATCCCGCTTACGCGCAGGACCCCGACGCGGCGCTGAAGTACGGCGGCACGCTTCCTGACCAGTTTATGGATTCACGGAAGCTGCCGTATCCACCCTTCAAGCCAAAGCCCTTCGACAAGATGAAGACTCTGTGCAACTGAGCTACTTCTTCGTTTCCGCGGCAGGCGCGGGCGGTTTCAGGTACTTATCCCACCATGCGAGCCAGCGCTCATAGCGGTCGCGGATGTAACTCGGGCGCGTGAAGCCGTGGAACTGGCCGGGATAAACCACTAACTCAGTGGGACGGCCCAATGACTTGAGCGCTTCGTACATCTGCTCGCCGCCAAGCAATGGCACATTCATATCCGACGTTCCGCCCATGAAGAGCATGGGGGTGTGGATGCGCTTGTCTATCTCAAGAAACGGATAACTCATCTTGATATAGAGTTGCAGGTTCTTCCATGGGGGACCAAGCTCATTGTCATACTGAAGAATGTATTGATCCACACCGTAGAACGACATGGGCGCAGCAACACCGGCGCCGCTGATGGCCGCCTTGAAGCGATCGGTGCTGGCGACGGTGTAATCGGTGAGGATGCCGCCATAACTCCAGCCGGTCACTGCCAGGCGGTTTGGATCGGCCACACCGAGGGCGACCGCCTTGTCCACGCCAGCCAGCAGATCCTGCACTTCATAGTGGCCCCAGTCAGCGGCGATGGCTTTTGAATAATCCTGGCCGCGACCTGAACCGCCGCGGTAGTTCACATTCAGTTCGGCGTAGCCCCTGGTGGCGAGCCATTGGCGAAGAAAGTCGAAGGTGTGCTCGTCCTGGCCGTTGGGGCCCCCGTGGATGAAGAGAATCATGGGCACGGGCGAGCCTGCCTTAAAGTCCGCCGGCTTGGTCAACAGGCCGTGGACATCGGTTCCGTCTTTGCTCTTGAACTCGATATCTTCGGTCGGCACCAGGTTCAGTTCGGCCATCAGCGCATCGTTGTTGTTGGTGATTTTGCGCAGCGCGCCGTTCTCGAACGCGTAGATTTCAGCGGGGTCGCTGTCGTTGGTGTAAAGCACGGCGGTGTGGCCTGCGGCGTAGGTCCATCCCATTACCGCGCCTTGCTGCGCCAGCAAACGCTTGGCTCCGTTACCGGTTAATTCGACTTCGGCTGGGTACTGGTTGCGATCGTCGTCGACCAGGTAACTCAGGTGACCATCAGCCAAGAAAAGCGGCTCACGCATGGCGCGGTCAAGCTTGGCAGCGGGGTAACTCACCTTGCCGTCCAGAGTTACGACCGCGGCGCGGGACTGCGAGTACTCCAATAACTTCAGTTCTGCGCCCTCAATAAAGGCGATGGATTTTGAATCAGGAGACCAGGCCACGCGTCCGCCGTCGGGGCCGGGCCAGGTGGTCAGCTTGCGCGGAGCCGAACCGGGCTTGGGCGCCACCACAAAGACATCGGTGTTGTTGCTGCGGTCGGGATCGGGGTCCTGGTTGCTTACGAAAGCGATCCACGCGCCGTCAGGTGACCACTCGGCGTTTTCTTCCGACACGTTCTTGCTGGTGGTCAGCTTTTCGGCCTTCTTCGTGGCCAGATCGTAGAGATAGAGCGCATCCCAGGCGTCGTCGCGCAGGTAGCCCTGTACATCCTGCTTGAAATGGTAGCGGTCGATCACGATGGGCTTGGGCGACACGGGGGGCTTGCCCTCTTCGGCATCCGGCTCGGCCTTGGGATGGAGCGTGAGCAGCAGCTCTTTCGAGTCGGGTGACCAACTGTAGCCCTCGATGTCCTGGTCGGTAATTGCGGTAAGCTGCTCAGCTTCGCCGCCGCGCCGGTCCATTACCCAAACCTGGGAGCCCTTGGCCGGACCGGGCCGCGACGAGGTGAAGCTGATGTATTTGCCGTCGGGGCTGAATTTTGGCGACGAAGCTCCCTCTTTGCCATAGGTTAGCTGGATGCGCGCCGAGCCGTCCCATTTCGCCATCCACAAGTGAGACTGGCTCTTGTCTTCCTTAATGTCGATCTGGCTTACGGAGTAGAGAATCCATTCGCCGTCTGGCGAGAGAACCGGGGCGCTTACGCGCTGAATGCGGGCCAGGTCGTCGAGGGTGATTG
>Ga0302319_10014290_pt1 | contig 14818 bp, 11 predicted proteins | sample Bog_T0_2_FD_203319 | JGI IMG/M metagenome (GOLD analysis project Ga0302319, IMG submission 203319) | Peat permafrost microbial communities from Stordalen Mire near Abisko, Sweden - Bog_T0_2 | ecosystem: Environmental > Terrestrial > Soil > Wetlands > Peat | place: Sweden: Abisko, Stordalen Mire... | reverse complement strand
GATGTCGCCCCTGATGCCGCGCCCGATGCCGCGCCCGATGCCGAAGCCCTCGGCCACTGCGAGCTCTGCTTCCAAGGCGCAACAACCGCCCAGATCGCAGCCTGCGAGATGCCCGTCCCCCACGCGCTTGAAGCCGAGCTGCTCGCCCAGCTTGCCCAAACCGGCGATACCCCTGCGCAATCGGGCGATACAATCGTGGCCTTTGCTTTGCTGCGGTGAGCCGACCATCCACGAATCCCGGTAGTGTCTCAGTTTTGTTCTTCATCCCAAGTGTGTTGGGGGTCTGGGAGAAAAGTTAGACCTGAACCTCCACCGTAGCCACAATCTACAAAGATCAGCCATCCACCAGGAACCTTTGCGCGACATATTTGTCCCGTTCCCGGTCCTGCCTCCCCGATTCCGTCAACCTGTTCCCACTCCATTTGCACAGACATTTGTATCTCTCCTTAGCCTGCTAGGGCAGCGATTTGCTCGTAACTCCAAACATGATCCGAGATGCCAGCGGCCATTGCCGGGGTGATTCACTGTGTCCTCAAGTTCGCCGCTGACAATTTCCACCACCAATTTAGCCAGTTGGTTCAGATCACGCGGTCTCTTCGCAATTTATCCAATATCGGCCACCCTCACACCTGGCGCAAGGGCTGTGGATTTCAAACTGAGAACCTCCCCGAATCCCAATCCCTGCCGACGATGCGCCGTGTCCGCGTAACAGCAAAACCAGAGCAGGTGTACCCAGAAGCAATGCCCTCTACTGGCTTTTTCCTCAAGGAAAAGCCAGCTCCTCGGCTCTCAGCAATGGCACGTTTGCTCTGGTTTTGCTCTAGACTGAGGTTTGGACCCCCTCATGCCAACACGCCCCTGCTGGGTTGAGATTTCAACCCGCCGCCTTGAAGAGAACTTCCGCTTTCTCCAGAGCCTTGCCGCTCCCCACGCAGAGCTGCTGGCCATCGTCAAGGCCGATGCCTACGGCCACTCCCTCGCGCTCTGCACGCCCGCGGTGGTGTGCGCCGGGGCGCAATGGCTCGGCGTCACCAGCGTGGAAGAGGGCATTGCCGCCCGCTCTGCCTGCCCTCAGTCGCGCGTGCTGGTCATCGGCGGCGTCTTCCCAGGCCGGGGTGCCGCGGTGGTCCAGCAGCGCCTCACCGCCGTCGTCTGGGAGCCCTGGCAGCTCGACGAGCTCGAATCCGCCGCCCACGCCGCCGGGTCCGCACCCGCCTCCCTCCCCGTCCATCTTGAGATCGATACCGGCATGAGCCGCCAGGGCGTTGCCCCGGAAGACCTCGCCCCCCTGCTGGCGCGCTTCCATCCTGCCTCCCCGCTGCGGCTTCAGGCCGTCATGACCCACCTGTTTGCCGCCGACGAAGCCGACGGCGCCGTAACCGACGCGCAGTTGGCCCAACTCGACCAGGTGCTGGGCCGCGTAACCGCTGCCGGCCTGCTTCCCGACTGGCTCAATGTGGGCAACTCCGCCGCGCTGCTCGCCGGTCAGGCAGAGAAGATCGCCGACCTGGCCGCGCGCCACGGAATGAACGCCCTGCTGCGTCCCGGCCTGGCGCTCTACGGCCTTGCCCCCGAGTACGATCCGGAGTTCGTCACCGAGCCCACATCGCTCCAGTCCGCCCGCGCCCGCCTCCAGCCGGTCCTTACCTGGAAGACCCGCGTCACTGGCGTCCGCGCCGTCCCCGCCGGAGCCGTCGTCGGCTACAACGGCACCTTTGTCGCCACCGAGCCCATGCGCCTGGCCCTCCTTGCCGCCGGATACGCCGACGGCCTCGACCGCCGCCTCGGCAACCGCTTCAGCCTGCTCGTCCGCGGCCAGCGCGCGCCGCTCGTGGGCCGCATCAGCATGGATCAGGCCGTCCTCGACGTCACCGACATTCCCGAAGTCGAAGCCGGCGACGAGGTCGTGATCCTCGGCCAGCAGAGCGAGGAAACCATCACCGCGTTCGACCACGCCAAAGTTGCCGGGACCATTCCGTGGGAGATCTTCACCCGCATCGCAGCCCGCGTCCAGAGAATCGAAGTCTAAGCTCACGATGCGCAAAAAAACAGGCGCCGGAGGTAACCCTCCCGCGCCTGTTTCCTGTTCGTGAAGCTGCTTATTGCGTGACCGGCTGCGAACTCGATGTCTTCGGCGCCTTCAGGTGCGGTGCTTTGCCCAGGTCCGGAGTCTTCGGGAAAGGCGGCACGTTCAGCTCAGGCGTCCTCGGCATCGGCGGCGTGGCCGGGAATGTCGAGGAGCCCTTCTTGATGCGAACGTCGCCGTTCTCCGCGGTCAGCGTAACCCGTGAGCCGCCGGAGCCGATGGTGAAAGTGGCAACTTTGTTCTCGCCTTCCCCGTTGTTGGGCAGCGGGAAGTCCGAGACGATATCGCCGTTGTGCGTCCGCGCGCTCACTTGGGCTGAAGCGTTCGGCGGCAGCGTCACCTCCACATCCCCCTTGGTGTTCTTGGCCTCCACGCCAAAGTTTCCAGCCGGCTCCACCGAGATGCGCCCATCCCGGTCTTCCACGTAGGTCTCGCCGTAGATCTGGCTCAGGTCCACGTCTTTGGAGTGCGTGGTCACCCGCACCGGCCCCTTGGCTTCGGTCACGCGCAGGTCATCGGGGTTCAGGGTCAGGTCGCCGGGCAGCGAGCCCACTTCCAATTCCGTCACTGAAGTGTGGATGGCGATCGGACCAGCCACGTTCTCCATGTGTACCTCGCCGAAGATCTCGCCGTTGACCGTGATCTTGCCCTTCACTTCTGAGAAGGTCAGGTCATTGGTGTGGCCGTCGGCAGTGATGTCGCCGGTCACGTCATGGGCAGAGAAGTCGTGCTTGTCGTTGCTCAGATGCACCTGCACCGACCCGGTAATGTCGCTCAGGTGGATGTCGCCGTGTTGTGCGCTGATGTTGATGCCCGAGCCCAGAGAAGCCGCGGTTACGTCCCCTCTGCCTGCGTTCACCGTCACCTTGGCGGACTTCGGAATCGTCACCGTCAGGTTCAGCCGTCCGCTGTTATTGCTGTCGGACTTGACCAGCACCGCGCTGCCGCTCACCGTCAGGTGGGGCGCCTCCGAGTCAAAAATCTTCTTGGCCTCGGAGTCCGAACTGGCATAGGCCACCTCGTGCGCGTGCACCTCGATGTTCGGTCCGTCGCCGGTCGCAATGCTCACGTCGCCGCGCGGATTCTGGATCTCCACGGCCGAGTTCGCCGGAATCTGCGAGTTCAGCACCAGTTGGTCGTTGTCCCGCTCCGGCTGGCCAAAGGCGTTGAAGAAGTTATCGTCATGGTCACCGAACTGGGCGCGGAACGGGCCCCACCAGTTGTTCCAGCCGGCCGCGCTCAGGCCCACAATGGCCAGCAGAATCAGGATGCCCACAAAGCTCCCGCCACGCCGCACGGGAGTTTCCCGGCGCATGTCCAGAGCCCACTCAGCCAGCAGTCCCAGGCCCGCGGCTATCAGCAGCAGCGGCCACCAGCGGCCATACCAGCTCCAGAACTCCCCGGCATTCATGTGGCCCGTCACCAGCAGCAGCGCAATCACGCCCACGCCGATAAGGATGACAGGGCCAACAATCGAGGGAACCCGTGGTCCGTAGGCACCCACATAGCCGGCCTTCGCTGCATAGCGCTGGGCCTTCCAGGCGTCGCGCTGGGCCCGCCAGGCTGCCTTTTGCTGCTCGCGATAAACCCGCCACTGGTTCTTCGGATCGTAAGGTGGATACGGGGGCGGCGCGCCGCCGCCGGGAGGCATGTTCGGGGGTACGCTGCTCATCGTTGGCCTCCTTCCGGTTCATCTTCGTACTCCTGCGCGTGTGCGGGAACAATCGCTGAAGAGGTCCCCGTGGGAATCCCTCCACTCGCAGCATTCGGGTCCGCTCCGCCGGGGTACCCCGCGCCCGCATTCGGCACTGCGGCATAGCCGCCCTCGGTGGCCAGCGCCGTGCGCTCGGCAAGGGCCAGCACGCCGGCCAGAATCAGGAAGAACGGCCAGCTCTTGCCCCAGCTCAGAATGTCAGCCTGGTTCAACAGCGCAAGCGCGCCAACAAGCAACAGGTACGCAGGGCCGCGCAAGCGGCGAATCATGATGTAGCGGTTCATTTTGAACCTCCTTGCGACTCTCCAAGACGACGAACAATCAGCCACACACCCAGGCCGATCAGCATCAGCGGCCAGGCAAACTCCATCAGGCGGCCGTGGAAGATATCCAGTTGCCCAAGGAGAAACAGCATTCCCAAAGCGATCAGCACCACCGCCCCAACCGGCTCCCTGCGCTTCCAGAACAGCGGCTGGATATAGTCCGGGTGAACTGGCGGCGGAACCGGAGGCATCGCCGGATCCACATACCCCGCAACCGGCGGGTTATACGGCGTCTGGTAAGGCGCCTGCCCGTATGGCTGCCCGTACGGCTGTTGCGCCTGTCCTGCGGCCGGTGGCGGAGCGCCCCACGGTGCGGCTGGCGGCGTCTGTCCTGGCCCGGGCTGCCCGGTCCTCTGGTTTGCGCCAAGGTTCAGCCAGTTGCCCACCTCGTTCAGGCCTAGCGGGTCCGGCAGCGGCTGCCCGTCGCGGCGCGCTTTGGCGGTGTGGTATGCCTCAAACGACTGGTAGAGGATCCACCCGCCGATGAAGATGCCGAAGATCCCGTAGTGGTCCGTGATGCTCACCAGCACCGCGAAGATCACCACGTGGATCAGTCCTTTGAAGAACTGCCCGTTGTACATTGCGCCCACGCCGGGAATCAACCCCAGCACGGCCGCAGCCGAAGGATTGGGCGCGCCTGCCGGTGCCGCTGCAAAGGGCGCCTGAAACGCTTGCCACTGTACCTGGCAAGGCTCGCACAAGATTTGTCCTCCGCCCACGTTGCGAATGCAACTGGCGCAGAGAGGTTTGCCACAGCTCTGGCAATAGGAGGTCGCGGTCACGCCGCTGTGATTTACGCAGTCCATGTTGTGCTCCTTTCCCGTATTTCCTTAGCGGAGCCGCCGGAGTGCGCGGGCCGTTCCTGAAAAGTCAGGGAAGCTTCAAGAAAATCAGTTGAATCATTGCGCGTCGGGTTCACCGACTGCTGCGGAGGATCCACGCGGGAGCCCCCATCCTTGTGGCCCGGACCCTGTCCAGGACCCTGTTTTGACTCGCCGGGTGCGGCGTCTTTCGGTTTCTGCTGGTTGTCGTTGTCTCCGCCCTGGCCTTCACCCTGGTTGCTGTGGCGGAGCTCCCTCATTCTGGATTCAACCTCGTAGACAAACCGAAGATGGTCGTAGTAGCGAATGATCGGGGTGGAGGCCATCGTCAGCCGCCGCTCCATGAACGAGCGCACCGCCGAGGGGCGCAGGTCAGCAAGCCGCAGGCTGGTCAAGCGCACACCAGTCAGGTTCAAAGTCAATGCGATCGAGAAGAAGGCCATCGCCGCCGTCATCAGCAGCCGGGGCTCGGCAAACCGCCGTACCCGACCCACCAACCCGGGCCGCTGCCACGCCGGAACCATCGGCAGCACATTGCTCGGTCCCGTCACCAATCCATAGCCTGCCACCTGCCCGGGGCCCGTCTGCGCCAGAATCCTGTCCAGCAATCCAGCCGGCACCTCGGGCTCGGGCGACAGAAACTCCAGCCACTCCCGCCCGCGCTGCGCTTCCTCGAACAGTGCCGTGCAGGCCGGGCAGACGGCCATATGCGCGGTAAACGTTGCCTCGTCCTGGGGCTGCAAAAGCCCATCCAGCGCGTCCGCCAAAAGTGTCTCCCATTGCCCGCAGGCCGGGGAGTTCGGAATGTTTGTGCGCTCTGCCATTTACATCACCTCCCGTTTATTACGTTCCAGCAGCCGCGCAAGTTCCGCGCGCCCTCTGCTGATGCGGGACTTGACCGTCCCCTCGGGAATGCCCAGCACCTGGGCGATTTCCTTGTAATCCAGATCCTGCAGGTCTCTCAAAATCACCGCCTCGCGCAGCTCCACGCTCACCCGCGCCAGCGCCTCCTGCACCATCTTCGCCAGTTCCTTCTGTGCGGCGGACTCGTGCGGCGTCGGCCCTTTGGCCGTCAGCCGGTCTATCGGCTTCAGCTCCTCGGCACTCTCCCAGCCATCGTCCAGCGAGCCCGTAGCCCGCAGGTTCCGCGTCCGCCGGAAGTTGTCCACCAGCAGGTTGCGGGTCATCGTCGTGATCCACACCTGCAAGGAGCCCCGCCCGGTATCAAAGCTGCTCAGGTTCGAGTAGACCTTCAGAAACACGTCTTGCGTCAGGTCCTCGGCGTCGGCCGGGTTGCCCGTAAAGCGATAGCACAGCCCATAGACGCGCCGGTGGTGCGTGCGCACCAGCTCAGCCCACGCGCCGGAATCCCCATCCATGCAGCTGCGAACGACTTGGGACCAATCGGTCTCCAGCGGACTCACCTCCACGCGGGATGGACGCGCCGCCGGCCCCACGGAAGTCACGCCGTGGCCTGCAACCGGCTGCCTTGGAACGCCAATCTCGGGCGCCTCCATGGTACGCCGAGAGGGCTTGGAAGGCGTCCCCAGCGACAATTTTTTGTCGCTGCGGCGGTCTGCCGGCAACGCCAGCCCCATCCCGTTCCAGCTTAATGTACCCACGCATTGCATATTGCGCTAGTACGAAGGCAATGTGCGATTGGTTCCACAGGGGCTCCCTTGCCTTGTGACCTTTCCCGCTCAGCCGCATCTCAAGCAGTACAGCCGGCACAGAATGTCCGCCGAGAAACGTTTCCGGAGACCCCCATGACCTGCACACTTCCCCTGCGCAGCGCCTTCCTTGCCCTGTTCTTTGCCGCAGCTCTCAGCATCGGCTGCAAGGCCGCCGCCAAATCCCCCGTCCCACCCGCCGTCGCCGACGCCCCTCTCGCCCAGGCGTCCGGCCACGAGACAGCCGTCTTCGCCGGTGGCTGCTTCTGGGGAACCCAATCCGTCTTCGAGCGCGTCAAGGGCGTCGTAGCCACCACGGTAGGGTACGCCGGAGGCTCAGCCGATACAGCCACCTACCCCCAGGTCACCACCGAGACCACCGGCCACGCCGAATCCGTCCGCGTCGTCTACGACCCCTCTAAAATCACCTACGGCCAGCTCCTCCGCATCTTCTTCTCCGTCGCCCACGACCCCACCCAGCTCAACCGTCAGGGCCCCGACGTAGGAACCTCCTACCGCTCCGCCATCTTTTACTCCGACGACGCCCAGCGCCGCATCGCCCAGGCCTACATCGCCCAGCTCGACGCAGCCCGCGTCTTTCCCGCCAGAATTGTCACCGAAGTCACCCCGCTCAAGGGCTTCTACGACGCCGAGCAATACCACCAGCACTACGCCGACCAGAACCCCGAAAACCCCTACATCCTCGTCTGCGACCGCCCCAAAATCGAAGCCCTCAAAGCCCAATTTCCCGAGCTGTTTCAGGAGTACAAAGACAAATAAGCTCTATCCTCTCTGAACAGATTTACCGTTTCCGTTTCGCCGAGGTTTCGGTAATCTGGAACAAATCCTTCGGAGGGACAACCGTACATGAAGCTAAGCGTCTTCCGCACCATTCTGCGCTGGATGCACATCGTCGTGGCCATTCCGATTTATGGCTACATCTACAGCCCGTTTGACAAGATTCCGCTCTACGCCTTCCCTGCACGGTACATCTTCTTTCCCATCATGGTCGTTACCGGACTCTTGATGTGGAAAGGCCATCTGCTATGGCGGCTCTTTTCCAGGCGTCCGGCCTGACAGGCCTTGCCCCCCGCCTGCGCCTTGCGCGTCGTTCCGGGTTTCATGGCTAGTGGGGTGGCTGGCTGAAAGTTGCCGCTCACCCCAGCTTCACAAACCGCAACGCCACCGAATTCATGCAATACCGCAGCCCCGTCGGCGCGGGCCCATCGTCAAACACGTGCCCCAGGTGCGCATCGCACAGCCGGCAACTCACCGCCGTCCGCACCACCATCAGGCTCCCGTCCACCTTCTCCACCACGTTATCCGACGCAATCGGCTGCCAAAAACTCGGCCAGCCCGTCCCCGAGTCGAACTTCGCCTCCGACCGGAAAAGCGCCAACCCGCAGCAGATGCAGCGAAACAGCCCGCGCTCTTCCAGGTTCCAATAAGCCCCGGTAAACGGCCGCTCGGTGTCTTCGTGGCGCGTGACCCAATAGGAAGCCTCAGGCAACTGCCGCTTCCACTCCGCATCTGTCTTGATCACCCGCGGAACCGTCACCGTCCCCGTCTTCTCCCCACCCGCGGAGAACTCCGCAACGGTCACCTCCGCCGGTCCCTCGCCCGCCGCCAGCGGACGCGCTGCCGCAACCGTGCTCCGCCGTAGCCCCCAGAAAGCCACCGCGCTCACCGCCCCCGCCGCCGACAAAATAAATGCCCGCCTGCCAAGGTCCCGCATGCGACCCGGCTCTTTCAAGTCATCTGCGACAGATGATTGCTGCTTATCAAAAAGCATGGGGACTCCTCCACCCTGCGCGGAATCCCCAGGAACAATCCGGCTCGTGGAGTCGAACTCCTGCGCGTGTTGGTTAGAGCGCGGCAAGGCAGGAAAAGTTACCAGATTCGAAAGGAATCGGCGTGATTCCTCCAGGCGAGTTCCCTCAACGGCTGGCGCAGTTGCCCCGCGTAAATCCTGCCACTCGCACCGCCAGCAACAAATCTCTACGGTACGCTGAAACTCCCCGCCGTTTGCACGTTGTCAGAGGAGTCGCCCACATAGACTGTGTAGGTACCCGGCGCAACTGCCCAGCCATTCGTGCTCGTGTTCCAGTAAGACAGGGGATGCGACGGATCGCTTGCATTCACGGTCACCGTCACCGTCTGTTGCGCGCCGGATTGAAGAAGAACCTTGCTCCATCCCACCAGCCGCATCGGCGGCTCTCCACTGCCCGCGGGAAACCCCAGGTACACCTGCGCCACATCCGCCCCTGCCACATTGCCTGTGTTCTTCAGGTTAAAGCTCACCGCAAACCCATTGGCCGCGCTGGAGTCTGGAGTCACCTGCGCGTTCGAGATCGAAAACGTCGTATAGGACAGCCCGTACCCGAAGGCAAACAGCGGCTGAAGACCCTCAGCTTCATACCACTTGTATCCAACGTTGAATCCTTCGATTGTGTAATCCACGTCGAACGGCGCGGTCGACGTGGGCGGGGATGGAATCGGAATCACCGGCCGCGGCAACTGGCTTACGCTCGCCGGAAAGGTGATGGGCAGTTTGCCCGAGGGGTTCACCGCGCCAAACAGAAGGTTGGCAATGGCCGTGCCGCCTCGCTGCCCTGGGTACCAGGCCTCCAGCACCGCGCCCACGTTGGCCAGCCACGGCATCACGTGCGCCCCGCCGTTCTCCAGCACCACCACGGTATTCTGGTTCGCCGCCGCCACCGCGCTCACAAGAGCATCCTGGCCGTTCGGGAAACTCAGATCCACGCGGTCCATTCCCTCGCTCTCCCAGTCGCTCACAAACACGATGGCCACTTTCGAGGCGCCTGCCAGCTTGGCGGCCGCTGCGGCATTGGTCCCATCGTTGTAGGTAACCTTGGCACCCTTGGCCATCGCCTGGATCGCCGTCAACGGCGGCGACGGATCGTAGATCTGCTTTGCGTTCGTGCATGCCGCGCCGCCCGGCGGCGGTGTGTAAGGCGGGCACGCCGATGCCAGGCTCAGAGCCGCCCCACCCACCGGAGTTACCTGCGCCGAACCTCCTCCCGAGAGCACCCCAACGTTGGCATGGGCCCCAATCACGGCAATGGACCCAACCCCCGAGGAACTCAACGGCAGCAACCCTCCGGCGTTTTTCAAGAGCACAGCGCCCTGTTCCTCGGCCTCCTGGGCGATCGCCGCGTCTGCCGTCGCATTGATCGGCGCCACCGCGACAGGATGATCGATAACCCCCGCCGCGTACATGCCGCGAAGAATCCGATGCACCATGTTGTTCAAGCGCGACATCGGCACATCGCCGTTCGCCACCGCATCTGCAAGGCTCTCGGCGGTCCACACTCCGTCAAAAAAGTAACCTCCCGGTTGTTCCTGGTCCAATCCCCCCATGGCCGCGGTCACCGAGCTTTCCGTCGCGTAGGCATCCGAAAGCACAAACCCCTCGAACCCCATGCTTCCCTTCAACACGTCGTTCAGCAGATGGTCGTTCTGGCAGGAACTTGTCCCATTCACAAAGTTGTAGGCGCACATCGCCATCTGCGCGTTTGAGTTCGCCAGCGCCACTTCAAACGCCAGCAGGTCGCTCTCCCGCGCCGAGCGTTCATCGATCACCGCATTGGACTGCGTCCGCGCCGTCTCCTGGTCATTGAAGGCGTAGTGCTTCACGCCCGCAATTACGTTTTGATCCTGAATGCCAAGCAGATGCTGCGCGTTCATCATCCCCGAGAGATACGGGTCTTCCCCGCCGGTCTCAAACGTCCGCCCGTCGCGCGGCTCGCGCCCAATCAGGTTGACGTTCCCTCCCAGGCTCACATTGATGCCAAAGGCCCGCGTCTCCTTGCCGATCACCTCGCCGTACTTGTAGGCCTCATTCAGGTCCCAGCTTGCGGCGTTGGCCAGCGGCGAAGGCAGCGCCGTTGCCTGCCCCACGCCATCCCCCAGTCCCGCCGGTCCATCGGCGCCCAGTTGGTCAGGAATCCCAAGGCTCGGTATGCCCGGAACCCAGAAGGGCGCGCCATGTGGGCCCGCGGTCACCGTCAGTGAAAGGTTGCCATGCACCAGTTGCAGCTTCTCGGCCTCGGTCATCTTCGCAATCAGAAGATCGGCGCGCTGGTCGGGGTCCTGCTTGATGGTGAAACTCGCCGTAGCCACCGCGCTTTGCGAGTACGCAGGGGCTTGAGCGATAGCCTTGATCGTCTCGGTCGATGAAACCGTGATGGCCGAAAAGTACTCTCTCGATGCTGTCGCCGGCCCTGTCGCCGACCCTGTCGTCGGTATCGTCCCGTCCGTGGTGAAGTAGATCGTTGCCCCCGCCGTTGCGTCCGTGATCGTGGCCGTCTTGGCCGCCGCAAACGAGCCTCCCCCCGGCGTGATAACCGGTGTCGCCGTCGGCAAGATGATCGTGTAAGCCGCCGTGCCAACTGCGCTCGGCGAATACCCCGTGGCTGTGGCGATCGCCTCCACGGTCTCCGATCCCTGAACCTTGATGGCCGCGCTGTACTTGGTCGACGCAGTCGTCGGTGTCGCCCCGTTCGTGGTGTAGTAAATCGCCGCCCCAGCCGTCGCATCCGAGAGCGTCACGCTCTGCACCGACGTGTAGGTGCCCCCTGCCGTCCCGAACACCGGCGTCGCGGCAAGCGCATTCCCGGTCCCCGTCAGCGCAATCGAATGCGGCGAACCGCTGGCATTGTCTGCGATCGTCACCGCAGCGGTGGCTGGCCCAGGTCCCAGCGGATCGAAACTCACACTGATCGTGCAGCCCGCGCCCGCTGCAAGACTCTTCCCGCAATTGTTCGAGGCCCCAAACCATGAGGCATTCGCCCCCGTCAGCTGGATGCTGGCGATGCTCAGCGCCGCGCTGCCGCTATTGCTCAGGGTCACTGTCTTGGCCGCGCTCTTGACATTGACGTTCTCCCCCCCGAAGGCCACGCTGGTCGCCGAGAGCTTCACCTGGGGCATAACTCCCGTTCCCGTCAGCGCAATCGACTGGGGCGAGCCGCTGGCATTGTCCGTGATCGTCACAGCCGCTTTGGCCGCGCCCGCGGCCTGCGGATCGAAGCTCGCACTGATCGTGCAGGTCGCGCCTGCCGCCACACTCGTGCCGCAGTTGTTCGAGGTCGCAAACCACGCGGCATTTGTCCCCGTCAGTTGGATGCTGGCGATGCTCAGCGCTGCGTTGCCGGTATTGTGCAAAGTCGCCGTCTTCGCCGCGCTTTGCGTGTTCACGTTCTGGTTGCCGAAAGCAACGCTGGTCACCGACAACGAGACCTTGGGCGCGCTGGTTGTTCCCCAGGCCGGCGTGCCTGACAGCAAGCACCCAAATAACATTGCGAAAACTACCGGTAACAATGCCCTTGACTTGGCGAACATGGATTCCTCCCAAAGCGCGGGCTGCAGCTGAATACTGCCCATCTCCCGCAGACGATGGATTTGGCTTTCAATCCCTTGACTCGAACAGGCCTGCACCGCTTTCAGCCCATGGAAGAACGGCCCCAGCATACGCTCGGGAGGCGCCTCAATACAATTCATCGATTGGAGAACTTGGCCGGTACCGGCTTTAGAGTAAGCTAGTGTCCCGAATCTGACGTTCTTAACATAATTGCCGCTGTCATTCAGAGCGAACGGGGCCCCAAACGTTTTCCAGTTTGGGGGTGGTGAGCGAAGAATCTGCTTTTGCCTTCTCGTACTTCTGATGCGAACTTTGGATTCACCACACTGGAGCATTTTGGGAGTGGCGCCAGCGGACACCGGCCCGTTGGCGCCACTCCCCTCCCTTTGCAGCTCGCGCCAGCGGCGCTGCGTCACTCCTGCAATTACTTCTATCCCCAGCGTTGAAGTGCAAAAGCAAAATGCGAGCCAAGCTCTCAATACCGCTGCTGAAACTCCGGATCGACAGGATTCTCAAACAGCGAAGACTCGCGCGTCACAATCGTCAGCCCGGAAGGGGTGACAAAGTACCGCCGCTTGTCTTCCACCGGGTCAAATCCAATCACCGTGCCTTCGGGAATATGCACGTCGCGATCGATAATCGCCCGCCGGATGCGGCAATGACGGCCGATGTTCACGTGGGAGAAGATGATGCTGGCGTCCACGCTGGAGTACGAGTTGACGCGCACATCCTGTGACAGCACCGAGTTCGACACCGAAGCGCCGGAGATGATCACGCCGGCCGTGATCACTGAGTTGACGGCCATGCCCGAGCGGCCCGGCTCGCCAAACACAAACTTTGCTGGCGGATACTGCCGTACCCGCGTGCGGATCGGCCAGCCCTTGTCGTAGAGGTTGAACGTCGGCGAAACCGAGCACAAATCCATGTTGGCGTCGTAGTAGCTGTCCAGCGTCCCCAGGTCGCGCCAATAAAGAGCCTGCTGCTTGTTCTCGTCCACAAAGTTATAGGCCATCATCCTCTTATTGCCCAGCATGCCGGGCAGAATGTCGTGGCCAAAGTCGTGCTTGGAGTTTGGATTCTCGGCATCGGCGATCAGCGCCTTCAGCAGAATCTCTGTGTTGAAGATGTAGATCCCCATCGAAGCATCTACGGAGCCGGGATTGAAGGGCGAGCGGAAGCTGGTGGTGACGGGCTTCTCCTCGAAGCCGCGAACCTCGCCAGTCTGCCCCACCTCGACCACGCCGAAGCTCTTCGTCTGGTCGGGCGAAACGGGGAGGGTGGCCAGCGTGACTTCAGCCTTGCTCTCTTTGTGATAGGCCAGCATGCGGCTGTAGTCCATCTTGTAGATGGCGTCGCCCTGCAGGATGATCATGTACTTCGGCTGCTCGCTGCCAATCGAATAAATGTTCTGGTAAACGGCGTCGGCCGTGCCCTGGTACCAGGCGGATCCGGTGCGCTGCATCGGCGGCAGGATCTCAAAGAACTCGCCCAGCTCCTGGGCCACAATCCCGGTCCAGCCTTCGCGGATGTGCCGGTTCAGCGAAAGGGCCTTGTATTGGGTGAGGATGTAGACCCTGCGCAGGCCGGAGTTGATGCAGTTGGAGAGGGTGATGTCGATGATGCGGTAGTGTCCGCCAAACGGAACCGCCGGTTTGGCACGATCGCGGGTAAGCGGGAAGAGCCGTTCGCCGGCGCCGCCCGCAAGCAAGACTCCAAGGGTATCTCTCATGTCCATTTTGACCTGCCTCGTTCCATCCTCTGTCCGAAAAGCGCCTGCCTTTGGGCAGTGCCGCTATCCGGTACGGCATGTTTCCCGGTGACACCTTTCTAGAGGTGTTACCGAACGGTGGAGAATACCACACGCAGATGAAACTGGCAGCCTGTCATTTTTGGGCCATGCGCATGGAATCAAAACACATGCTGCCGGAACCCCTGGTTCGGCCTGGGCCGCGAGAGAATGCCTCAAGAAGAGCCGGCCCCCGAATCCATGGCTTGCAGCGCCATGCATTCGGGGGCCGGTCCGGTCCGACGCGATTCTTCAGCCGTGCTGCGCTACCGCTTGCTCTTGAACTTGTACTCCACCCCCACCGAGATGGCAAAGTTGATATCCGTCTGGGTGATCTTGGGGCCGTAGTTGATACTGTAGCGAGTCATTACGGCATCGGGCGTGACGCGGAAAACCCAGCGGGCTGAGCGGTTCAGGTCAAAATGGCCGCCCGCAATCAGGACCGGAGCAAACTGGTCGTTGTAGAAGCCAACTACAGAGGGTGAGTTGCCGCGCAGGTCCTGTTCGAAGTTCCCGTTGATTTCGCCCACCAGCACATGGGCCAGAACGGCACCGTGCTTGTTGTGCGGACCCAGCCACTCCGGACCGCCGGCAAACAGATACTCGCTCACGAACGGCCCATTAATGAAGACGGTGTTCGGTGCGGCGCCGCTGGTGCCCAGGTAGTAGCGGCCTGTGCCCTCGGCTGCAAAGTGCTTGCTGAACCAGTAGGAGGCCTCCAGGTTCAGTCCGCCAAGATTCGATCCCTGCAGCAGGCTCGGGCCGGCCTTCATGTGGTCGTAGGCCATGCCCAAGGAAACGTCGAAGCGGTTGTCATAGCGCACATTGGCCAGCGGGTCAGTGGCAATATAGGTACCATTGCCGGCGGTCGGGCTGGCTGTGCTCTGGCCCGGGGCGCGGGTTCCGGCACACAGAGCCAGCGCGGCAACGGCAACAAGAGAGGCGGAGATTCTTACGGGTAGGCGCATCACCAACCAGCTTACAGGACCACGCCGACCGGGGACAATGCGATCACCGCAGGTTTCTTCTAGCGCCTCA
>Ga0302319_10014289_pt1 | contig 14818 bp, 9 predicted proteins | sample Bog_T0_2_FD_203319 | JGI IMG/M metagenome (GOLD analysis project Ga0302319, IMG submission 203319) | Peat permafrost microbial communities from Stordalen Mire near Abisko, Sweden - Bog_T0_2 | ecosystem: Environmental > Terrestrial > Soil > Wetlands > Peat | place: Sweden: Abisko, Stordalen Mire... | reverse complement strand
GGAGACCGCTACTCTACCAATTGAGCTACACCCCTATAATCGTGGAATTGTTTAGACGACGACGCCGAGGCCCGGTTTCGGAACCTCGGCGAGCCGGGTTTAAGTGGTTCGGGACGAACGATTACTCGGTGATCTCCGTGATACGACCGGCACCAATCGTGCGGCCGCCTTCGCGGATGGCGAAGCGCTGGGTCTTCTCCATGGCGATCGGCACGATCAGGTCGATGTCGACGTTGATGTTGTCACCGGGCATGATCATCTCGACGCCCTTCGGGAGCGTCAGGACTCCCGTGACGTCGGTCGTCCGGAAGTAGAACTGCGGACGATAGCCGTTGAAGAAGGGCGTGTGACGGCCGCCCTCGTCCTTGGAGAGGACGTAGATCTCGCACTTGGCCTTCTTGTGGGGGGTGATGGTCTTGACGGCGGCCAGAACCTGGCCGCGCTCAATTCCGTCCTTCTCGATGCCTCGCAGGAGGACGCCGACGTTGTCGCCCGCCTGGCCCTGGTCGAGCAGCTTGCGGAACATCTCGATGCCGGTCACGACGGTTGAGCTCGTGTCCTTGAGGCCGACGATCTCGACCGTCTCGTTCAGCTTAACAATGCCGCGCTCAATACGGCCGGTGGCGACCGTTCCGCGGCCCGTGATCGAGAACACGTCCTCGACGGACATCAGGAAGGGCTTGTCGATCTCGCGGACGGGCTCCGGGATCTCGGAGTCGATCGCGTCCATCAGGTCGCTGATCGCCTTGACGCCCTCGGGCTTGCCGTCGAGGGCAGCCGTGGCGGAGCCGCGGATGATCTTCGCAGCCTTGCCGTCAAACTTGTACTTGGTCAGGAGGTCGCGGATCTCCTCCTCGACGAGCTCGAGGAGCTCGGGGTCGTCGATCAGGTCGACCTTGTTGAGGAACACCACGATCTTCGGGACGCCGACCTGGTAGGCGAGCAGGATGTGCTCACGGGTCTGGGGCATCGGGCCGTCGGCGGCGGAGACCACAAGGATCGCCCCGTCCATCTGGGCGGCGCCCGTGATCATGTTCTTGACGAAATCGGCGTGCCCCGGGCAGTCGACGTGGGCGTAGTGGCGCTTCGTGCTCTCGTACTCCACGTGCGCCACGGAAATCGTGACGATTTTGGAGGCGTCACGGAATGTGCCGCCCTTGGCGATGTCCGCGTACGACTTGAACTCGGCCAGACCCTTGTCCGACTGGACCTTCAGGATCGCGGTCGTGAGCGTCGTCTTGCCATGGTCGACGTGACCGATGGTGCCGACATTGACGTGCGGTTTCTTGCGTTCGAATGTTCCTTTAGCCATAGCGATTCCGGAGCTTTGAGACGTGTATGTGGGTTTGTTTGAGTAGAGTAACTGCTGACTAATTAGCCTCTTGCATGGAGCCCAGAACCGGATTCGAACCGGCGACCTCGTCCTTACCAAGGACGTGCTCTGCCAACTGAGCTATCTGGGCAGACCAAGACTGCGTTGCAAGAAACGAAAAAGAGCGAAGAAAGTGCAGCTTGGATTTTGGTGCGTCAACAGAATATTTGCCTCCGTTGCGATATTTCCTGAAACGCCCCCGAAAAGGGCTCTTTTCGAGGCATCAGGGACCCACGCTGATCCGGTAGAAGCCAGGCGCAAACCGCTGGCCAACACGGAGGGTTTCCGCGAGGTAGAGCCCAAAATACGCATCCACCTCGGCCACGCCGGAGCGCGTGGTGGGAACCACGGGCCCGACGAGGCCTGAAACGTCGATGGCAGCCATGAATTCCATGGGCTGCCAGGGTACTGAGGTGGCCGGAGGATGAGCGTCCACGAGGGGTTTTCCCAATACGGTCCTGCCGGTGCCCGCCTCCGTGATCTCGACGTAGGCACCCCTTGGACTAAGGGGTTCCATAAGTGGGTCGGCACGGTCAAAGCCGACAAAGGTCGCCCCAGGGGGCTCTCCCCGAAGCGCCTCGGCAGGGGATGCCGGCACGGCCACGGGGGCCGGCAGGTCCAGGACCAACTCGGCGGGGTCAAAGGTCAGGATCGGAGGAAACGCCGCAAAAGCGCCGCCTGGCTCGCTGGGGATGTAGTTCCGCCGGGAGCTGTTGAACCCGGTCGGCAGGAAAAGCGGGGTTGGATCCCGAAGCATCGTTCCCATGATGACGACCGGGTCCACCAGGCCCACCGATGGTGGCGTTTCACGCGGGAGGGATTCAATGGGTTTAGGGGTCTTTACAAGAAACGTAAGAGCCACAAGGGCAATGACTCCGGCAAGAGACGCCCCGATCCATGGTCTGTCAAAGCGTAGGCCACCCGCCTTCATTTGGTGTCGGCTGACGGAGCCTGCCCCCGCTCCTCGGCACCCAGGAGAACCCTGAAGCCCGCACCGTGTGCAACCCCATCTATTTCAATGAGTTCTGCAAGAGTCACCCCGGAACTTGCACGGACCAGAAGGGTCGGGTGCGCGTCCCGACCCGAGTGGGCCTTTAGCCAGAGCCTGAGCTGCCCGATGTCCACAAGGCCTTCGTCCGAGGTGAAAATCTGGCCCGACCGAAGAACGCTGATGACGTCCGTTGTCTGGGTGGCACCGGACTGGGCCCCGGGAAGCTGAGGGAGCTGGAAGTCCACCCCCACCCCGGGTGCCAGGACAAAGCGCGAGCCAAAGAGTGCAAAGAAAAGGCCCAGAAGACCCACGTTCACGTAGTGGAGCGAGCCGCTCCCGTGGGGGGGCGGGCGAAGCCTCGAGGCCAGGTCAAGCGGGCGCGCGATCATTTGGGCGGTGCGGCCAACTTGTATTCAGTATTTAGATACTTCATGATCTCGTTGCCCGACCACTCCATGTCGCGAACGATCGCGCGGACGCGCCCGTTGAGGAAGTGCAGCGCAAGGTGCGCGGGAATCGCCAGCATGAGGCCGCCGGCCGTGCACAGGAGCGCACGCCACATGCCCTTCGCGAGCACGCTCGCCGTCTCGAAATCATGCTGGAACGCCGCGAAGGTGGTGATCATCCCGAGGACCGTGCCCAAAAGGCCAACGAGCGGCGCCACCTGGGCTATGGCGCCAATGGCGCCAATCCGCCGCTCCAGGGCGGGCAGCTCCACGACAGCCGCCTCCTGCACGTGGAAGCGCATGGCCTCGGCATCGTCGTCGGCGTGAAGGAGCGCGGCCTTCACGACCGCGGCCACCGGTCCAGGGGTCTCCTCACAGACCGTGAGCGCCTCGACTAGCCTGCGCTTGGCCAGGATGTTCTTGATGCCGCTGACGAACGCCGTCGACCGGATCTGGCCCCGGTGGAGATAGAGCGCCCTCTCGGTGAAGACGATCAGGAGGATCACCCCGAGCGCGAACAGGACCCACATCATGGGTCCGCCTTGCGTGAGGAGGTTCGGTTCTAGGGGGGGCATGACAAGGGGTTACATCAGGGCTTGGCCGCGGGCAAGTGGAAGCGGGCCAGCCGCTGCCGGGCGAGCGCCTCGCCCGGAAGACCCGTGTCGATGATCAGTGACCATGCGCGCTTGGCCTCCTCGAGCCGGCCCTCCTGCTCGTAAAGGGAGCCCACGTCGAGGAGCGTCCGGGCGATCCACCAGCGTCCCTTGGGGCCCAGGTCCTTGGGCCCGCCCGGCCTGACCAGGAAGGCGTCCACGACGTCGTTCCACCACACGGCTTGGGCCTTCGCTCGGTCGCTGCGCGAGAGGATCACGCCCAGGTTGTAGCCGGCCTCGACGCGGACGTCGGCCGGAGCGTCCACGCGTTCGACCAGATCCTCGAAGAGGCGCTTCGCGCTGTCGGAATGCGACAGGTCGCTCGCCGACTGCGCGTTGTGGCACTCCGCAAGCGCCAGCTGCGCGAGGATCGCGTCCGCGCTGTGGGTCGCCGGGTTGTTCACGAGGGACTCGTAGACCCGCTGGGCCTGCGGGAACTGGTTCATCTCCCTCAGGAGGTCGCCCTGCCTCATCCTTGCCGGGAAGATGAGGTCGCTCGAGGCGTACCTCGGGCTGGTGACCAGGTTTTCCAGGAACTTGTAGGCCTCCTTCAGGTTCGCGTCGGTCCCGAGCCGCTCGGCCTGGAGCGCCGCCTGGTAGAGGGCGTAGGGGGCGTAGGGGCTGCCGGGGAAATCGTCGGCCAACTTTGTGAGTAGGCGCTCCGCGTCGACCACCTTGTCCTGCTGCGCGTAGCGGTCCGCCTCCACGATGTAGGAATAGACGGCGGCGTCCGACTTCGGGAAGTCCGACCGGAGCTTGAGCAGCGTGTCCTCGGCGGCGTCGTCCCGGCCCAGCTCGAAGCTGGCCTGGGCGCGAAGGAGAGCGGATGTGCTCGCGATGTCGTTGGCGAGGCCCGGGGCGAGCCCCGCGGTGAATGGCGCCAGCGAATCCACGAGGGCGAGGGTCTCCCGGGGCTGCTTGGCGTCAAAGGAGAGGCGCGCCTGGAGCCACGCCATCCGCGCGCGCAGGTCGGCCTTGATGTTGCCGGCCGGGGCATCGTGCAGGAGGCGGTTTACCCGTTCGTACGCGGCCGAGACCTCCCCGTGGACCTCCAGGCTCCTCGCCAGGTTCCACTCGGCCTCCCAGCGGTACTCGGGCCCGAAAGCCTTGTCGCGGCTGAGTTCATCGAGGACGGAGACGGCGGTCGTGAGCGCGCCGGACTGGATCTCCGACTGGACCTGCTGGAACATGAGTATCCCCGGGGCCACGTCGTCAGGGCGGGAGCGCAGCGCGGCCGCGTAGGCGTCCGCGGCGTTTCGGAAATCGCCGGCCCTGAACCAGGCCTCGGCGACGAGGACGTTGAACTCCGAGCGGATGAGCCCCGGGGGCAGCTCACCGCCGGCCTTGAACCCGAAGTCAGCCGCGGTCCGGTAGCGGTGCTGCTCCCAGGCGGAACCGGCGAGGACCGCGTAGGCGTGGGCCTTGAGCGGCGAGCCCGGAAATTTCTCAAGGAGGGCGTTCGCGTCGTCCTCTGCCCGGGCGTAGAGGGAGGCCGACTCGGCGACTCCGAGGCGCGCCTCGCCCAGGCTCAGCTCCGCACGACACAGCAGAAGGCTCTCAAGGATCGGGTTCGGGGGCGTCTCCCCGATCAGGCGGTCGAGCCTCTCGCCCAGCTCTACGCGCGGGGCGCCGGAGGCCGAGGCCCGCACCAGGAGCTCGAGCGCAATCCGCTGCTGGTCCGGGTCGGAGCCCGAGGCCAGGAGCTCGAAAAGCTCGTGCCGGCCGACACCGGTCCCGGCACCGGCGATCAGGCCCAGGAGGATCCTGAAGTGGTCGGTCTCGGAGCGCTCCTCCTGCGGGAGCGAGCGGAGCGCCGCCTGGAGCACATCGATCGCCTGCGGCTTCCGGTTGAGGGAATTGAGGGCGATCGCGTATTCGCGCGTGAAGCCGTATCCGATCTTCTGGCTCTGGAATTTCTCGGCGTTCTTCCTGTCGGCGCTTAGCTGCTCCTCGGTGACCCCGCCGAGGCGCAGCCGGACCTGTTCCTCGGCCAGGAGGAACCGGGCGCGACCGAGGTCGGACACCGCCGCCGAGGCCGCCTGCTGGTAGAGGCCGGCCGCGCGCACCGGCTCGTTAGCCGCGTCAGCAAGCATCCCCTGCAGGAAAAAATGCCAGCCCCGCTCTGCCGACGAAAGTTCCTCAAAGTGCGCGGCGGCGAGCTCCGCCTTCGCCTGCTCGGTATGCTGCTGGCTTGCCGCGACGAGCCCGGCCCTCAGGTGCCATGAGGCGCCGCGGGCACCCGTGTAGGAGTCGAGCGCCTTGCCGGCGCCCGACACGTCGCCGTCGTCAAGGAGGGCCGAGGCGAGCGAAAGCGTCAGGCGCCCCGTGTCGGCCCCGGGCAGGGCAAGGAGCGAGCGGTAAAGGGTGACCGCCGTGGACGGGAAACCGAGCGCCTGGGCGCGCTGCGCCGACACGATCACAAGAGCGGACTCCCCGGGAGACACCGACGGCCGGGACGGGGCCAGCGGCACCGGGGGGTTAAGTGGCTCCAATGCGGCCACGCGCGCGCACACGGCTAGCATCGAGGCGAAGGCGAGGAGGGGTCGCATGTAAGGCGGCTTAATCCTTGTTTGGGCCCGCGTAACAATCAACCCGGGATTGGTGCTCGCGATGTGCAATTGACCCGATCGACCGGAGGATGCAGGATCGGGTTCCCATGATAGCACTCATCATCCTCATCGGATTACTCGCGGTCATCGTGATTGTGGCGCTCATGGCCACCGGGATCTACAACTCCCTCGTCTCGCTGCGCAACCGCTTCAAGAACGCCTACGCGCAGATCGACGTCCAGTTGAAGCGCAGGTACGACCTGATCCCCAATCTGGTCGAGACGGCCAAGGGCTACTTGAAGCACGAGCACAGCACCCTAGAGGACGTGATCAAGGCGCGGAACATCGCGCTCGCGGCCTCGCAGGCGGCGGCCGCGAATCCGGCGGACGGAAATGCCATGAAGGGCCTTGTCTCGGCCGAGGGCGGCCTGACCGGCGCCCTGAGCCGCCTGATGGTGGTGTCCGAGCAGTACCCCGACCTGAAGGCCAACCAGAACATGATGCAGCTCACCGAGGAGCTCACCTCCACCGAGAACAAGATAGCATTCGCCAGGCAGGCCTACAACGACTCCGTGATGCAGTACAACACGTCGCGTGAAACCTTCCCGAACGTGGTGCTGGCGGGAATGTTCGGGTTCCTTCCGGCGGAGCTCTTCCACGTCGAGGATCCCTCGGAGCGCAACGCCCCGAAGGTCTCGTTCGGCTGATGGACTTCTTCGAGGCCGAGGGACGTGCCAAGAAGCGCACGGCGCGGCTTCTCGTGCTTTTCGGTCTGGCCGTGGCCGGGACGGTCGTGGCCGGCTATCTGGCGACCGTGTTCGTCCTGAAGGCGTCGAACGCGGGCCGCCACGGGCGCCACGCCTACGGCTATTACGCCGACCCAGGCAATGATGCCGACCAGGCCGGACTGTGGCAGCCGGGGCTCTTCCTGGCGGTTGCCGCCGGCACCTTGACCGTGATTGGCCTGGCATCCCTCTACAAGTGGTCGGAATTCAGCGCAGGCGGCTCCGCGGTCGCCGAGAGCGTCGGCGGCCGAAGGGTTGATCCCCACACGACCGACCCGAAGGAGCACCAGCTCCTGAACGTGGTGGAGGAGATGGCGATCGCCTCAGGGACGCCCGTGCCCGCGGTTTACATCCTGGACGACGAGCCGGCGATCAACTCCTTCGCCGCGGGCCTTACGACCAGCGACGCCGTAGTAACCGTGACGCGCGGCACCCTTCAGAAGCTCACCCGCGACGAGCTCCAGGGAGTGATCGCCCACGAGTTCAGCCACATCCTGAACGGGGACATGCGGTTGAACGTGCGCGTCTCGGCGATCATCTTTGGCATCCTGGTGATCGGGCTCGCGGGCCGAGCCACGCTCTGGGGGATGCGCGGGGGAACGCGGGGAAAGGGCAACAGCGGCGTCCTTGTCATCCTTGGGATCGGCCTTGCGCTCCTGATTGTCGGCTACATCGGCTACTTTTTCGGGCGGCTCATCCAGGCATCCCTCTCCCGGCAGAGGGAATTCCTGGCCGACGCGTCCGCCGTGCAGTTCACGAGGAACCCGGACGGCGTCACGGGCGCGCTCAAGAAGATCGGGGGCTATGCGATCGGCTCCTCTCTGGACACCCACAGGGCAGCCGGCATCAGCCATTTTTTCTTTGCCCAGGCGTTCGATTCGAACTTCGGCGGACTCTGGGCCACGCATCCGCCCCTCGGCGTGCGCATCCGCGCAATCGACCCCCATTTCGACGGCACGTTTCCCGAGCCCCCCGAGGTGGTGGACGTGGCCAAGGAACCCTGGTCGAAGGTGCCCCACATGCCGCCGCAGGCCCCCTCCCCCGGGCCCCAGGCCGCCGCCGCCTTCGGCGCCGCGCTCGCCGCTGCCGCGGGTACCCTGACGCCCGAGGCCGCCGCGGGGGCCCGGTCCCTGCTTTCGGAAATCCCCGCGAGCCTGCGCACGGCCGCCCGCTCGCCGCATGACGCCCCCATCCTTGTTTACGGGCTTCTCCTTGCGGAGGACCCGGCCGTCCGGAAGGGCCAGCTGGCCTCGATTGCCAGCGGAGAGGGGGGCGACGCGCTCCATACACTGGAGCAGCTGGAGCCGGCCTTGAGGCAGCTAAAGCCCGAGCACAGGCTGCCGGTCCTGCAGCTGACGCTGCCGGCGCTAAAGGCGTTGCCCCAGTCGGCCCTGGGCTCCTTTGCCGGCACGCTTGACGACCTGGTCCAGGCCAACGGCAGGGAGACGACCTTTGAGTTCGCGCTCCAACGGCTTGTCCTACGGACGTTAGCCGTCAACCGCTCCCCGGGCACGGCGGTGACCCAGATCTACTCCTTCCAGGCCGTGGCGGACGAGATCTCGGTTGTCCTTTCGGCGCTGGCGCACACCTCGAGTGAGAATGCGGACGAGGCCGGGAAGGCGTTCGCGGAGGGCGCGTCCCAGCTGAAGCTTGTCGAGGACCGGATACGGTTCCTTCCGGACGCGGAGTGCGGGCTCGTTCAGCTGGACGCGTCGCTCGACAAGCTGGCGTCGGCAAGCGGCCCCATCAAGCAGAGGCTCCTCATGGCGGCCGCCCACGTCGTGAGCGCCGACGGCGTGGTCCTCACATCAGAATCGGAGCTCCTGCGCGCCATTGCGGCGTCCCTGGACGTGCCGGTGCCCCCCCTGTCGACGGCGGCGGCATCCTGAAAAGAAAGGTTGGGGCTTGCGCGACCTTTTGTTGGGGTTTGCGTCTGTCACCCTTATGGCTCTTTGTGGCACGGTCGTTTCTCGACCCCTGAAGAGCCGATCGATTCCAGCATATCAGCCACCATGAGTAATTTACCCACTGACCTCGCCCCAAAGAAGGCGTCCTCGACGGCCTATCCGCCGCCGTCGAATGCCCCGCAGAAAAAGAGGAAGCACCGCTGGGTCGTCTGGATCCTGCCGACGCTTCTCATCTTGGGCATTGTCTATGCCGGCATTCGCTCGCGGATGAGCTCCACGCCGAGCCCTTATGCGGGCATGGCCGGCGGCCGAGGCGGCCGGGGCGGCCCGGGCGGCTTCGGAATGACCGGGCCCCTGCCTGTCGTCGTGCGGACGGCCCAGAAGGCCGACATCAACGTGATCCTGGACGGGCTCGGGACCGTGACGCCCCTTGCGACCGTCACCGTGCACGCGCAGATAAGCGGCCTCTTGACCCAGATCAACTACACGGAGGGGCAGACTGTGAAACAGGGCGATCTCCTCGTGACCATTGATCCGCGCCCGTTCCAGGCGGCTCTCGAGCAGGCCCAGGGCCAGCTGCTCCAGGCCCAGGCCCAGCTGAAGGAGGCGCAGATCGACCTCGACCGCTACGTGACCCTTTCCGGCCAGGACTCGATCTCAAAGCAGCAGGTGGACGCGCAGCGCGCCCTCGTGTCCCAGTATGAGGGGCTCGCAAAAACCGACCAGGCCGCCGTGGACAACGCGGCGCTCAGCCTCGCGTACTGCCATATCACTTCCCCGGTCCCCGGGCGCGTGGGCCTTAGGCTCGTTGACCTTGGCAACTATGTGACGCCGGGAGACGCCACGGGGCTCGTGATCGTGACCCAGATGAAGCCGATCACGGTGATCTTCTCGCTCGCCGAGGACTACATCCCCGCGCTTCAGAAGCGTATGCTCGAGGGGACCCCCATCCCGGTCTACGCCTACGACCGCACCGGCGCAAAGAAGCTCGCCACAGGCAAGCTCTCGTCGATCGACAACACCGTCGACCCGACCACGGGCACCTTCAAGCTGAGGGCCATCTTCCCCAACGATGACGAGTCCCTCTTCCCGAACCAGTTTGTGATGGCGCGGATGCTCCTGGAAATCGAGCACGGCGCCACGGTGATCCCGACATCGGCGATCGAGCGCGGGCAACAGGGCACCTTCGTCTACGTGGTCGGCAGCGACAGCAAGGTCTCGGCAAAGGCCATCACCCTTGGCAACACCGAGGGCGAGCGCGTGGCGGTCACCGCAGGCCTCTCGATCGGCGACAAGGTGGTGGTCGACGGCGCCGACAGGCTGAAGGAGGGCATGGAGGTCGTGGCACAGACGCCCGGCCAGAAGCCTACAGGGGCTCCCACGGGCGCGCCCGATGGGGCGCAGAAACGTTGGAAGCCGACGGGTTCAAACTGACGGCTCGCCCATGAGCCAACCCACGAAGGGATCCTCGCAATGAGTCCCTCCCGCATCTTCATCCTGAGGCCGGTCGCCACGACGCTGCTCATGGCGGCGATCCTGATCGTGGGAATCGTGGCGTACCGTTACCTGCCGCTCTCGGCGCTCCCCGAGGTCGACTACCCGACGATCCAGGTGCAGACGTTCTACCCGGGCGCAAGCCCGGACGTGATGACGTCCTCCATCACGGCGCCTCTCGAGCGCCAGCTGGGGCAGATGCCGGGCCTTAAGCAGATGTCGTCGACGAGCTCCGCCGGTGCCTCGGTGATCACGCTTCAGTTCACGCTCGACCTGAGCCTGGACGTGGCCGAGCAGGAGGTGCAGGCAGCGATCAACGCGGCGGGCAACCTTCTGCCCTCGGACCTGCCGGCCCCCCCGATCTACGCGAAGATCAACCCGGCCGATGCCCCGGTGCTTTCCCTGGCGCTCACGTCAAAGACGCTCCCCCTGACGACGGTCGAGGACCTGGCGGACACGCGCCTCGCCCAGAATATCTCGCAATTGCCGGGCGTCGGCCTCGTGAGCATCGGGGGCGGCCAGCGGCAGTCGGTTCGCATTCGGGCCAACCCCCTGGCGATGGCGGCCTATGGCCTAAATATCGACGACCTGCGCACGACGGTCGGAAACGGCAACGTGAACACGGCGAAGGGCAACTTCGACGGCCCGTCGCGCGCGTACACGATCAACGCCAACGACCAGCTGAAGAGCGCCAAGGATTACGAGAAGCTGGTGGTCGCCTACAAGAACGGCGCCGCCGTGAGGCTCTCGGACGTGGCCACGGTCGAGTTCGCCCCGGAGAACACGAAGCTCGCCGCGTGGTACAACACCACTCCGGCCGTCATCCTGAACATCCAGAGGCAGCCCGGAGCAAACGTGATCAAGGTGGTCGAGGGGGTCCGCGCGCTCCTGCCGGCGCTCCAGGCCTCGCTCCCGCCGTCGATCGAGGTCACGGTCCTCACGGACCGGACCGTGACGATCCGCGCATCGATCTCGGATGTCGAGTTTGAGCTCACGCTGGCCGTGATCCTGGTCGTTCTCGTGATCTTCATCTTCCTGAGGAACATACCGGCGACGATCATCCCGAGCCTCTCGGTGCCGCTGTCGCTTATCGGCACGTTCGCGGTCATGTACCTGCTCGGCTTCAGCCTGAACAACCTCTCGCTCATGTCCCTCACGATCGCTGCGGGCTTCGTCGTGGACGACGCGATCGTCATGATCGAGAACATCGCCCGCTACGTGGAAAAGGGGGATTCCCCGATGGAGGCGGCGCTCAAGGGCTCAGAGCAGATCGGCTTCACGATCATCTCGCTCACGATCTCCCTGATCGCGGTCCTGATCCCCCTCCTTTTCATGGGCGACGTGGTCGGCCGGCTGTTCCGCGAGTTCGCGATCACGCTGGCGATCACGATCCTCATCTCCGCGGTGGTCTCACTGACGCTCGTCCCGATGATGTGCTCGAAACTCGTCAGGCACCACAACGAGGAGGAGATCCCCAAGTGGAGCCGAAAGGTGGGGGCCTTCATCGACGGCATGATTTCCAAGTACGGGACGATGCTCACCTGGGTCCTTGACCACCAGAAGCTGACGCTCGTCGTGGCGGCCGGGACCTTCGTCCTAACCGCGGCCCTCTACATCGTGATCCCGAAGGGTTTCTTCCCGGTGCAGGACACCGGCCTTATCCAGCTCATCACCGAGGGACCCCAGTCCGCCTCCTACGAGGCGATGGTGGACCGCCAGCAGGCCGTGGCGAACGTGGTGCTGAAGGACCCGGACGTGGAGAGTCTTGCTTCGTTCGTAGGGGTCGACGGCTCCAACACGACGCTTAACAGCGGCCGGATGCTCATTAACTTGAAGCCGAAGGACAAGCGATCGGCGAACGCATCGGGCATCATCCGGCGCCTCAGGGAGCCCCTGGGCCAGGTACCCGGGATCTCCTCCTACATGCAGCCGGTGCAGGACCTGACGATTGATGACCGGGTTAGCCGCACCCAGTACCAGTTCGTGCTCGAGAGCGCGAACAGCTCGGACCTGGTGACGTGGATCCCTAAGCTCATGGACCGCCTCCAGCAATTGCCCCAGATCAACGACGTGGCGACCGACCTTTCTGAGAACGGACTCGCCGCGTTTGTGAAGATCGACCGGGACACGGCGGCAAGGTTCGGCATTACGGCCGCCACGATCGACAACGCCCTCTACGACGCTTTCGGGCAGAGGATCATCTCGACCATCTTCACCCAGAGCAACCAGTACCGTGTGATCATGGAGGCTAACCCGGCGCTCCAGCGGTCGCCGGCCTCGCTCGCCCAGATCTACATACCCTCGGCGGCGGGCGGCCAGGTGCCGCTCTCGTCCATCGCCTCATTTGAGGAACGGCCGGCCTCGCTTCTCATCAACCACCTTGGGCAATTCCCTTCGAACACGATCTCCTTCAACGTCCCGAAGGGCCAGAGCCTGGGGGCCGCCGTGACCGCCATTCACAAGGCCGAGTCCGAGATCGGGATGCCTGCGAGCATCCTGACGAGTTTCCAGGGAGCCGCCTCGGCCTTCGAGTCGTCGCTCTCGAACGAGCTCTTCCTGATCCTGGCCGCCGTTCTGACGATGTACATCATCCTGGGGATCCTCTATGAGAGCTTCATCCACCCGATCACGATCCTCTCGACGTTGCCGTCGGCCGGGATCGGAGCGCTCCTGGCGCTGATGATCGTGGGAAGCGACCTGGGGGTCATCGGCATCATCGGCATCATCCTCCTTATCGGAATCGTTAAGAAGAACGCCATCATGATGATCGACTTCGCACTCGACGCCGAGCGAAACGAGGGGCTTCCCCCACGCGAGGCGATATATCAGGCATGCCTCCTGCGTTTTAGGCCCATCCTCATGACGACGCTTGCGGCGCTCCTCTCCGGCGTGCCGCTGATGCTGGGCACGGGCATGGGCTCCGAGCTCCGCAACCCCCTGGGCGTCACGATCGTGGGCGGGCTGATCGTCAGCCAGGTCCTCACCCTCTTCACGACCCCGGTCATCTACCTCATGTTTGACGGGATCGCGGCCAGGTTCCGGAAGAAACAGCCGGTGCCGGTGCTCACCGAGGAGGCTGCGACGTGAACTTTTCTGAGGTGTTCGTCAGGAGGCCCGTCGCCACGACGCTCTTCACCTCGGGCATCGTCCTGGCCGGCATGGCGGCGTTCGTGAAGCTGCCGGTTTCGCCGCTTCCGCAGCTGGACCTGCCCACGATCAACATCTCGGCCAACATGGCTGGGGCGAGCCCGGAGACGATGGCGACCACGGTCGCCACGCCCCTCGAGCGCCACCTGGGGACGATCGCCGACGTGACGGAGATGACCTCCTCGAGCGGCATCGGCAACTCGAACATCACGCTCCAGTTCGGGTTCCATCGGGACATCGACGGGGCGGCGCGGGACGTGCAGGCCGCGATCAATGCAGCGCGCGCCGACCTGCCGACCGCCCTCCGGAGCAACCCGACCTACCGCAAGGTGAACCCGGCCGACCAGCCGATCATGATCCTTGCCCTCACATCGAAGACGCTCACCCAGGGCCAGCTCTACGACGCCGCTTCGACGATCCTCCAGCAGAAGCTCTCGCAGGTCGAGGGTGTGGGTGACGTCGAGGTGTTCGGCAGCTCCCTTCCCGCCGTCCGCGTGGAGCTTAATCCGTCGGCGCTTTTCAAGTACGGTCTGGGCCTCGAGGACGTGCGGGCGGCGCTCGCCGCCGCCAATGCCAACAGCCCGAAGGGCGCGATCGAGAATTCCCGGGCGCACTGGCAGATCTATGACAACGACCAGTCGCGGGCGGCGAAGGATTACGAGCACCTGGTCGTGGCCTACCGGAACGGGGCACCCATCCGTCTGAACGACATCGCGAGCACGACGGACTCGGTCGAGGACCTGCGCAATCTGGGTCTCTCCAAGGGGAGTCCCGCGGTCATGGTGGTCCTTTTCCGGCAGCCCCAGGCCAACATCATTGAGACGGTCGACCGCGTCGCGGGGATGCTGCCCCGGCTCAGGGCCACGATCCCGCCCGCCACGCAGCTGGCGATCGCCATGGACCGCAGCGTCACGATCCGGGCCTCGCTTGTCGCCGTGGAGCGCGCGCTCATGGCGTCCGTGGTCCTGGTCGTGTTGGTCGTCCTCCTATTCCTGCGTGACTGGCGGGCAACGCTTATACCGGCCGTGGCGGTGCCCGTGTCGCTGATCGGGACATTCGGGGCCATGTACCTGCTGGGTTACACCCTGGACAACCTCTCGCTCATGGCGCTCACGGTCGCCACGGGCTTCGTGGTCGACGATGCGATTGTCGTCATGGAGAACGTTGTCCGCCACATGGAGGCTGGGGTCCCGCGGTTCGAGGCGGCCCTGATCGGCGTGCGCCAGGTGGGCTTCACGGTGCTTTCGATGAGCCTGTCACTGATCGCCGTGTTCATACCCATCCTGCTGATGGGCGGGATCGTGGGCCTCCTTTTCCGCGAATTCGCGGTCACGCTCTCGGTGGCCATCCTCATCTCAATGGTGATATCGCTCACCACGACTCCCATGATGTGCTCGAAGCTCCTGAGCAGCCGAGGACACCTGCCGATCACGAACCGGTTCAGCCGGTTCACGGAGGGGGCGTTCCAGGACGT
>Ga0302319_10014285_pt1 | contig 14822 bp, 12 predicted proteins | sample Bog_T0_2_FD_203319 | JGI IMG/M metagenome (GOLD analysis project Ga0302319, IMG submission 203319) | Peat permafrost microbial communities from Stordalen Mire near Abisko, Sweden - Bog_T0_2 | ecosystem: Environmental > Terrestrial > Soil > Wetlands > Peat | place: Sweden: Abisko, Stordalen Mire... | reverse complement strand
CCGAACTCAAGTGCGATAAGTCCCAGCGAAAGCTGCATCAGGACATTCGCGCACAAAGCCGCATGCTCGCGGCTCAGTCCCAAATGCGGCTCGATCCGTTCCTCCCACGCGTCCAGATTCTCCTCGACCTCGCGGCTTAAAATTTTGCCGAACTCGGAATAGACACGGCTGATGTAAGAAGCCATCGTAGCCACCACCGCAAGCGCAGCAACGAAAATGATTTGCAGCAGAGTCATGGCTTGCGCCTCCGACTGCTCGCTCTTTTCACGCGCGGATGATGTGGTCTCTTCGCTCTGTCATCCTGAGCGGAGGCCGCCCTGGCGGCCGAAGTCGAAGGATCTGCGGTTGCTTTTCGCGTGCGCGCCCCATTCGCTGGCGTCCTTTGCGAAAGAGCTGGCCGGCCGGCTCGCTGACGCGCTGACTCGCTCCCCGTCCGCTCGATCAATCCCAACGGCAGCCCCAGCCGTGCGCGCAATCCGCCTTCGCGCCGCTCCATCTCACCCGCATCCATCTCGTGGTCGTATCCCGCCAGATGCAGCAGCCCATGCAGCATCAGCACCTTCAACTCGGTCCCCAGCGAATGTCCCTGTTCCGCGCTCTGGCGCCGCGCCGTCTCCACACTGATCGCCAGATCTCCCGCGACTCTTTCAGTTCCCCGAACCAGACGCTCCGCCGGAAACGACAGCACATCCGTCGCCTTGTTCTTCCCTCTGAAGCGCCGATTCAAGTCGCGCATCGCAGCGTCGCTGGTCAGCAGCACCGTCACCTGCCCGCGCAACCGCACGGCTTCTTGCGCCTTGGTCAAAAATTGCGCCAATGTTCGTGCGGAAGGCAACCGAAGCAGCGTCGCGCTCCGGGCCGCAGCAGAGCGCCTCGCCGAAACGGGTTTCGGCGGCGAGTCAGGCTTCAATTCTGGGTCGATGAGGATCATCGTGCGCAGCGCCGCGGTTTCTGCTCACGCGGCTTCGGGCTTGATTCGATGATACGCGAACCCAGCATGCCCCCGGAGCGCGCTTGCTTCGCTCTGTCACTGACGCAACCCCGATCCCGGAGTAGAATTCCCTGCGGAATGGAGTCCCTATGCGCAAGATCCTTTTATCTGCACTCTTTCTGCTCACCATGGCGGCAGGCGGCCAAAGCGCGGCCGGCCCCTTTGACGGCGCGTGGAATACAACCATGACCTGCGAAGCCAAGGGCAGCGCCCTCGGGTACACCTGGTCCTTCACCAGCACCATCGCCAATAACAATCTGCACGGCGAGCGCGGCGACGCAGGCCAGCCCGGCTACCTGTCGCTCGATGGGAAAATCAATCGCGATGGCAGCGCCAAGCTGACGGCTTCCGGCGTGGTCCTCTCGACGCAATACGCGCACGGCCCGCTCGTGAGCAAGGGCGAGCAATACAGCTACGAAGTGAAATCGCATTTCACCGCCACTGAGGGCGAAGGCAATCGCAGCACCGGACTCGGCATCTACGGCCGCCCTTGCCACTACGCGTTCAGCAAGCAGACGTCGCCCGCAAAACCGTAGGCACCCCAAAGACATCAAAGGCCGGGATCGCATTCCCGCGATCCCGGCCCGCTTTTCCTGATCCCTGTTCCCTAATCCCTGCTCCCTGTCTCACTGCGGCTTGCTTGGATGCTTCGCCTGCCCTTCCTCGATTGCCGGCCCGCCCACATTAATCGAGCCCTCCAGCGGCAACTCCTGCTGCTGCGGCTTGGCGCTCTCATACGCGCGCACAATCCGCTGCACCAGCGGATGCCGCACCACGTCGCCCTCTTCGAAGTGGCAAAACGCCACGCCCTCCACGCCGCCCAGAATATTGATCGCGTCCAGCAGCCCCGACTTGCGCGGATTGGGCAGATCGATTTGCGTAATATCGCCCGTAATCACCGCCTTCGAATTGTTGCCCAGCCGCGTCAGAAACATCTTCATCTGTTCGATCGTCGTGTTCTGCGCCTCGTCGAGAATGATGAACGCATCGTTGAGCGTGCGCCCGCGCATGAACGCCAGCGGAGCCACCTCAATCACGCCGCGCTCCAGCATCTTTTCCACCTTCTCCACCTCGATCATGTCGAAGAGCGCATCGTAAAGCGGGCGCAAGTACGGATCGATCTTCTCCTGCAAAGTGCCCGGTAAAAACCCCAGCCGCTCGCCGGCCTCCACCGCGGGCCGCACCAGAACAATCCGGCTCACGCGCTTGGCGTTGATCGCCGCCACCGCCATGGCCACAGCCAGGTAGGTCTTGCCCGTTCCCGCCGGACCCACGCCAAACACCATGTCGTTCTTTTCGATCGCTCCCACGTAGCGGCTCTGGTTCAGAGAGCGCGGCTGCACCGTGCGCTTGATCCCGACGGACCGCTGCTTGCCTTGTTCTGCCACCGCGCGCAGCGTCGTCGCGGCATCAGCCACCACCAGGCGCAACATTCCGTTCAATTCGCCATTGTGCGGATGAATCCCAGCGCGTCGCAGCACCTCAAAGTCTTCAAAAATCCGCCGCACGCGGGCCGCGCCTTCTTCCGGTCCCTGTACGTGCACGGCGTCGGAGCGTAGGTCGATCCGCACGCCAAGCGACTCTTCCATCAGCCTTAGGTTTTCATCGCGGGTCCCAAACAGGGGCTCAAGGTTTGGCGTGATCTCCAGGGCGATCTTCAAAGGGTCAACGTCCTCCGAAATAGTGAATTGTAATTACCGTGAACCGGCAGCATCGCAAGCGAACGCAAGCACCCCCGGGGCGCTTGCAGGCAAACGGCTGATTGTGAAGGGATCGTTTGAGCGCAGGGCACAACCGGGTCCATCGTCTGGGCTGCCCTGCAGGGTCGCGGATTGAAGTTGTGTACCAATCCAGTATTGCGAGATTAGCGCGACCCGCGCTGCGCGTCAACCGGCACACCATTACTTTTTGGTAGGGCGGTTGCCGAAGGAGATACGGGGCTGGGCAGCAAAGCGCGAATCGCGTCCATCCGGAACCCAATCCAACCTGCCTGCACCCAGCGCTAGAATCGGAACCATGAGTCATCACCATCGGAACGTTTCGCGGCGCGACGTCTTGCGCTGGGGCACCGCAGCCACGGCGGCCATCTGCACCCGCCGCCTTGCCTCGGCCGCTCTCCCTGCCTCATCAGCGCCCGCTTTCAGCGCCACCCTGCTCAACCAGGTCAACTACGCGCAAGTCGATCTTGCTCCTGGCCCCGCCCAGCAGCAATTCGAGCAGTGCCGTCAGGTGCTCCTCAACCTTAGTGACGACGGCCTGCTCCGCCCGTTTCGCTTCCGCGAAGGCCTGCCCACCCCCGGCGACGAGCTCGGCGGCTGGTACTCGACCGATGGCTTCGCTGCCGCCTGCCCCTTCGGCCAGTGGATCTCGGCTCTCGCCCGCATGTACGCCGTCAAGCCCGACCCCGCCATCTACGCCAAAATCGACCGCATGATTCGTGGCTACGCCGCCACCCTCGACCCCAGCGGCAAGTTCTATCAGAATTACGCCTTCCCCGGTTACACCTACGACAAGCTCTCCATCGGCCTCACCGACGCGCATGTCTTCGCCCACCACCCCGCGGCCCTCGAAGTCCTCGCCCGCACTACCGACATCGTCCTGCCCTACCTGCCGCCGAAAGCCATGCCGCACCAGGAAACGCCCATTCTCGCCGGCGAAGACTTCACCCGCCACGTCTGGGACGAAACCTACACCATGCCGGAAAACCAGTTCCTCGCCTGGCAGCGCACCGGCAACCCGCGCTATCGCGATCTCGCCCAGCGCTTCATCTTTCACGAGTATTTCGATCCGCTCTCCCGTGGCGAAAACGCACTCCCCGGCCGCCACGCCTACAGCCACGTCAACGCGCTCGGCTCCGCGGCCACGGCATATCTCGCCCTCGGCGACGAAAAATACCTCCGCGCCGCCACCAACGCCTTCACCATGATCCAGCAGCAGAGCTACGCCACCGGCGGCTGGGGCCCGCGCGAGCACTTCATCGAACCCGGCAGCGGCGCACTCGGCGAGAGCCTCAACTCCGCCCACGCCAGCTTTGAAACCCCCTGCGGCGCCTACGCGCATTTCAAATTGGCGCGCTATCTCCTGCGCATCACCGCCAATCCGCGCTACGGCGACAGCATGGAGCAGGTCTTCTTCAACACCGTCCTCGGCGCCCGGCCTCTTCAGCTCGACGGCTCCTCCTTCTACTACTCCGACTACACCTTCAAAGCCAAACGCGTTTACTACGGCGCCAAGTGGCCATGCTGCTCCGGCACTCTCCCGCAGATCGCCGCCGACTACCGCATCAGCGCGTACTTCCGCAGCGATCGCGGCGTCTACCTCAACCTCTATCTCCCCTCCACGCTTCGTTGGAACGCCCGCGGCGCACAGTTCTCTCTGCGTCAAAAGACCGCGTACCCTTACGACAGCCATATCCGCCTCGACGTCACCGCCTCCTCGCCCGCCGAGTTCTCCGTCTTTCTGCGCATTCCCGCGTGGGCCAGCGGCGCATCGCTCACCACAAGCGGCATGATCGGATCGCGCCCGCTCGAAGCAGGAACCTTTGCCGAAATCCGCCGTCCATGGAAGAACGGCGACCGTATCGAGCTCGATCTACCCTTCGCCACGCGCCTTGAAGCCGTCGACGCGCAGCACCCCGACATCATGGCGCTCGTCACCGGCCCGCTCGTTCTCATGGCATTGCGCAATGGCGATACGTCGCTCGAACCCCAGGCGCGGGCCTCACTCCTGGCCGCCAAACAAACCACTCCGCAAAGCCGCGAGTGGATCGCCGGCTCCGGCCTCGCAGCTCTGCACATGAAGCCCTTCGTCGACGTGGGCGACGCGCCCTACACAACCTATCTGAAAATCGCGGAGGGTTGAGAGCTAAAGAGAGCGAATCGAATTGAAACTGTCGTGAAACGGCACAAATTCCGTCGTGCCGCAAAATCCCAAAGATTGTCTGGGCTTTAACTCCTGGGGAGATCCATCTTCAATGCCGCGCGACTTCCTCTGACTTCTTTCTAATCCGCCTTCGCTCCGCCTGCGCCCATCAGCACCAGTGAGCGCTGCGCGAAGGGCGAGTAGACGAGCAACGTGGTGCAGGCCAGCGCCAACCCAAAATTGATGTGATGCAGAAGTAGGAAGGGCGAGAGCGACCAGACCTCGTCGAATAAAATCAGAAACGGCCACAGCTTCAGGAACTTCTCGCGGAAGCTAGGAGCGTGCAAGAGCGCGGCGCAGAGTAAAAAGGCGCGAACCGGGATGAGGATCGCGGCCGTAATGATGAGAACGCGGTAGGCCACGGCCGCGTTGGGCAGCGGCAAAAACAAATCTTCAATCTCCGCGAGATTGGCCAGCGCCCCCACATAAAATCCCAGATACATCAATTGAAAAAGAATGAAGAGGGTTTGCACCACCTCAAAAGAGGTCTTGGGCAGATCGTCCGCTGTCGTGAGGAGCTGAATGCGCACCCTTGGCCCGCGCTTGGCTGACGATTGAAGATCTCCTGTTGCCTCGGTATTGGCGATTTCACGACTTACCGAGGAAGAGCTCTCGGCGGCAGAGGGGCCCTTGCCAGAATCCACTCGCTCCACCGGCGCAATAAAACGATAGCCGCGGCGGGCGAGGGTCTCAAGAAAGCGCGGATTGGCGGCGGTGTCGCCAAGGGCTTCGCGAATGCGATTCACGGCCGAGTTGACGCCGTGCTCATAATCGACAAAGGTCCCATCGGGCCAAAGCTCGCGCGAGATCTCCTCACGCGTCAGCAACTCGCCCGGCCGGTCCAGAAGCATGAGCAGCACCTGGAAGGGCTGCGTGTTCAGTTTCACGCGCAGGCCCTGGCGGCGAAGCTCTCCCGTGGCGGCATCCACCTCAAAGATTCCGAAGCGATAGCGCGGAGCTGGCCGAGAGCCGGTGCTGTCTTCGATCATGGCTTTCACGGCATTCTCAAAAATATTTCGTACTCTTGAGCGCTGCGGATGTGGATTTTTCTTGAGGAAAAATCCACTCGGCAGGCGCGGCTTCGGTCTACACGATTTCCGAAAATGCTTTCAGACCAGTGTAGCCGATGGAGATTTGCGTGCGGGGCCTCGGCGCTGGTTGGAGAACTTTTCCCAAGTTGCGCCGATCGAGAGACTTGCACGGTGAGGTAAGATCGCCGCACAAATGAGACAACTTGCATTGCATCGCCACGTCTGACCGGTTAAGGTGCGAATCATGAACGAACGAAAGCAAAACGGTTGCGCATTTCTCAAAGCGGCTGGCCTGGCGCTTCTCTTGGTTGCGCCCGCGTGGGTGGCGGCGCAGCCCACGCCAGCGGCGACGGCCACATTCAACTCCTATGTGGAGCGCGTCGAAGGGCAATTGGCCGCGCGGCATCGATCAGCTGAGGGATTTCTTGGGGCCGTGGATTTTGCGCGTTTGCGCCGGGGCGAGCTAGCGATCGACCAGGTGACAACCGGAGCGGGCATGGAGTTGCCGGGGGCGCTATTGCACGACTGGCGCGGCGCCGCGTTTATTGCCGGCGGCAAAGCAGCGGACTTTGAGCGGTTGATGAAGGACTTCAATGCCTACCCCAAGGTGTATTCGCCGCAGATCGTTACAGCACGCGTCCTCGAACACGATGGGGATCATTTCCAGACGACGATGCGCGTGCGGCAGAAGCACGTGCTGACGGTGGTGATGGACACAACGTACGACGTGATGTTTGGGCGACTGAATGCGCAGCACGGATACAGCATTACGCGCAGCACGCAGATTGCGGAAATCGATTCGCCGGGAACGGCGCACGAGCGCGCACTCAATCCAGGCGAAGAGCACGGTTTTCTGTGGCGCATGAACACGTACTGGAGCTACGAGGAGCGCGACGGCGGGTTGTACATCGCGATCGAGTCGGTCACTCTGTCGCGCTCGATTCCCGTCGGACTGGGATGGGCGATCGGACCATTTGTTGAGAGCGTGCCGCGTGAGTCGCTCGAATTTACCTTGCGCGCGACACGCGACGCATTGCGAAGATAGCGGAAATTCAAACAACAAACTCGAACTGAAGACAAAACGCCGTGCGAGTAAGCATGGTGCCGGAGATTCTTGTCGCTTAATCCAGAACAGTGATTGCAAAAGGAGACGGAAATGAGCACACAGGCAGTTTCAGCGATGCATGAGCAGGCAGCTTCCGCGGGAGATCGGGCGACTTTCCGCAATGCGCGGCGGGTGAACCAGGCGCTCACGGCGCGCCTCGAAAAACGGGCCTTGCAATGGATGGCCGAGCGGGCTCCGCGATGGGTGAGTTCAGACCAGTTGACATTGTTGGGATTGGGCGCGCAGATCGCAGCGGGCATTTGTTATGCGCTGGCGCGCTGGGACCGGCGGGCCTTGTTGCTCGTCATTGTGTGCCTGGCATTGAATTGGCTCGGCGACAGCCTCGACGGAACGCTGGCGCGCGTGCGGCGGCAGGAGCGGCCGCGCTACGGGTTCTACGTGGATCACATCGTCGACATCATCGGCTCCGTGGCGCTGATGTGCGGGCTGGGCGCGTCGGGGTTGCTGCATTGGCCGATCGCCATGGCGATGCTGATCGCGTTTCTCGTGCTCTCGAGCGAGAGCTATCTCGCGACGTACACCTTATCGTGCTTCCAGCTTTCGCAGGGAATCTTTGGACCCACGGAGATTCGCATTCTGCTCGCGCTCGGAAACCTGGCGGCGCTGCGCAGCCCCTACTCGACGGTGTTCGGGCACAAGGTGCTGCTCTTCGACCTGGGAGGAACGATTGCGGCCGTTTCCATGGCTGCGATGGCGATTGGCGTCGCGGTGCGGCATACCGCGCAACTTTACCGGCAAGAACCCCTGAAGCCGGAGTCATTCAAATGAATATGCCAATCGACAAAATCATCCGCTGGGGCAAATTCAACCTGGTGGGCGCCGTGGGCATGGCGGTGCAGCTCGGAGCGCTGGCGATCGTCAATCGCCTCGCGCCGGGGCACTACATGGTGGCGACGGCCGCCGCCATCGAGATCACGCTGCTGCACAACTTTGTTTGGCACTTGCATTACACGTGGCGCGATCGCCGCTGCCGCAGTGCGATGGCACGGCAGTTGATCCGCTTTCATCTGTCGAACGGTCTGGTTTCGATGGTGGGGAACCTGGCGCTGATGCCGCTTCTGGTCGAAGGCGCGCGGATTCCTGTGGTGGCGGCGAATGCCATCGCGATCCTGTGCTGCTCGATCGTCAACTTCTTCCTCGGAGATCAATGGGCGTTTGCGCCACCAGTTAATGCGACGGCTTCTCCGATGCAACGCGAATGACCGCGTCGTATGCGGGCTTGGGCTTGCCGTCGCGATCGAAGAGCAGCGGATAATTCTTCCTGCCCGCGACCGGCCAGTCGTTCAGCCACGAGTCGCCGTCCGCGACATTCCAGAAAGTCACGCGCGCGATCGTTCCGCGATGCTTCAGGAAAACGCGAAATAGCTCGGCATAGCGTGCGGCGAGCTGCTGCTGGACCGCGTCGGGAAGGCCGTTTGCGAAGGGGTTGAGTCCTTCACTCGGCTGCACCTTCAAATTGACATCTGCGGTGGGCTGCAGGCCGCCCTTGGGCAGCAGGTTGATGTCGAGCTCGGAGATGACAACCTTGAGACCAAGCGCCTCGAATGCCGAGATGGTCGCGTCTTCCTGATCGACCGAGGGAAAGGTAAGGTTGTCGTGATTCTGCAGGCCGATCATCGCAATGGGGATTCCCTCAGCCTGTAGCTTCTTCACTAGGGCAATGGCTCCATTGCGCTTGGGCTCATTCTCGAGGTTGTAGTCGTTGTAGGTGAGCAGCGCCTTGGGATCGGCTTCGTGCGCGTATTGGAAGGCCTTTTCAATGTAGTCGTCGCCGATGATTTTGTACCAGAGCGATTGCCGCATCGTGCCGTCTTCGTTGAGCGCTTCGTTCACCACGTCCCAGCTCTGGATCTTTCCTTTGTAGCGGCCGACGACCGTGCGAATGTGGTCGCGCATGCGGGCGAGAAGAGCATCGCGGGTGAGGAGATTGCCCTTGTCGTCGTGAAAAACCCACGCCGGAATCTGATTGTGCCAGACAAGGTTGTGCCCCACGATGAACATGTGATGCTTCTGGCCGAAAGCCACGTACTGGTCGGGAAGTGCGAAGTCGTATTTGTCCGGCTGGGGATGAACGAGCAGCCACTTGAGGCAATTCTCCGGTGAGATGGTGTTGAATTGCGAGATGACGATCGCGTCGCCGCGCGTGTCTGTGCCCGATATTTGCGCCGCGTTGAGCGCTGCGCCGATGACGAAGTCGCCTTTGTAGGCGGCTTTGAGCGACGCGGGCGCATGAGCCGCGGCTGCCGTACCGGCAAGAATCAGACTGAGTAAGAATGTCGATCGAACATTTGTCCACAAGTTGCTGAACATGATTTCTCCTTGCAGAAGGCGGCGCCGGGTCGCCTGCGCATCTATGAACCGGCCTGCGGCGCGAACCCTTTGCGCCGCTCGGCGAGTTCGTTGGCAATTTTCTGATTCAGCTCGCGCGAAATGGGGTAAAAGAGCAGGCATGCAGCCACGGAGAGGAATGTAACGCCGGCATAGACCGAGGCGATCATGCGGATGCCTTCCAGGGCGTGCGCGGATTGCAATGGAGCCTTTGAGTCGAAACCGTAGAGATCGAGCAGCCAACTCGCGATGGCGCCGCCCAGCGCGACACCCACCCACAGGGCGAATACGACGCCGGAGATCACAGTGGCTGTGGCGCGGCGGCCGGTCTTCCACTCGCCGTAGTCCGCCACGTCGGCCATCATGGACCAAAGCACAGGGCCGGAGCAACCGAAGGCGAACTGGCGCAGAACCTCCAGCGCGATGATGGCTACAGTGGCCGTGGGAGGAATCAAGTAAAGCGCGATGCAACAGATTCCGGTGATGAGCATGCTCAAAAAGAAGAGCGACTTCTTGCCCATCTTCTTTACCAGCGCCGTGGAGCAGGTGACGCCGACGAGGAGGGCGGCCAGCCCAAAGCCGCTGAACCAGCTAAAGAGATAGATATTTCCCGCGAGCTTCTCAAAGTAGGGCAGCATAATGTTGCCGCGAATGAGCAGAGCGGTGAAGTAGAGAACCGTGGCCAGAAAGAGCATCACCCAGGGGCGGTTGCGCACCAGGTCGCTCAAATCGCGCCTGACCGAAGTTTCCTGGCGCGCATCGGGCACAATGCGCTCTTTGGAGACAGCGAAGGCAATGAGGAACAAAACAATGGAGAGCGCGAGAAAGCTGCCCATCGTGAGCTGGTAGCCCTTGGCGCTGTCGCCGCCGCCCAGGAACTTCACCATGGGAATGGCCAGCGCGCCCACGATGAAACCGGCAGAGTTGGCGAAAAACTGACGGTAGCTGGTGATGGAGTTGCGCTCGTCGGGATCGTCGGTCATAACGCCGGTAAGCGCGGCATAAGGCACATTGTTGGCGGCGTAGATAAGACGCAGAAGCAGGTAAGTGCACCAGGCGTAGACGAGCTTGCCATAGGGGCTGAAGTGCGGCGTGGTGAAGGTGAGGATGCCGATGATCCCGAAGGGAAATGAGGTCCACAGCAGCCAGGGGCGGAAGCGGCCCCAGCGCGTGCTGGTGCGATCCGCGATGACGCCCATGATGGGATTGAAGAGGGCAGAGCCGAGACCGACGACCAGAAACATCTTGCCGGCCTGGGCCGGCGTCAGCCCGTAGGTCTCGATATAAAAATGCACTTGCAGGGCCATCAAGGCCTGAAACACGAAGTTCGCTGCCAGATCGCCCAGGCCGTAGCCAAACTTCTCGCGGAAGGAAAGTTTCTCGGTCATCGCCGCCTCGTCTGTCGCCGGTTTCGCCGGTCGCCTCTACTGCGTCACATGGAGAATGATCTTTTTCAAGTCCGCGTCGCGGGAAGAGTTACCGACCATCAATTCAAAATCGCCGGGCTCGACAACATAATTCATATTCACGTCGTAGAAGGAGAGCAGCGCCGCCGTGATGTTGAAGGCGACGGTTGTAGTCTCGCCTGGTTGCAACTTTACCTTGTGGAAGCCTTTGAGTTCTTTTACGGGACGGGTGACGGAGCTGACCAGGTCGCGGATATAAAGTTGCACCACTTCCGTTCCTTCGCGAGTGCCGGTATTTGTCACGTCGACCAGAACGCGCGCGGAGCCGTCGCGGGAGATCTTTTTCTTGGTGAGAAAAGGATTGCCGATGGAGAACGTGGTGTAGCTTAGGCCGTAGCCAAAAGCGTAAAGCGGCGACACATCGTCCCACAGATAGCCGCGGCGCGCCGATGGCTTGTAGTTGTAGAACGCCGGCAAATGGCCGGCTGAGCGCGGAATCGTAATGGGCAGCTTGCCGCCGGGGTTATAGTCGCCAAAAATCACATCGGCAACCGCGCGCCCGGTCTCCTGGCCCAGGTACCAGCACTCGTAGATGACCGGCACATTTTGAGTCAGATAATTAATCGACAGCGGACGGCCGTTGAAGAGAAACGCAATCACCGGCTTGCCCAGCGCAACCATCGCCTTCACAAGTTCTTCCTGGCGGCCGACCAGATCGAGGCTGGTGCGGTCGCCCATGTGATTGAGCGACCAGGCTTCGCGCGAGGTTTGCTCGTTGCCGCCGATGGCCAGCACGATCACGTCGGCTTGCTTCGCGACTTCTACGGCCTCGGCGATCTGCTTGCGGTCTTCCTCTGGATCGCTGGGCACCACTTCGTCCTGATTCCAGTTGCCGCCGATGGTGATTTTGCAGCCTTCGCTGTAAAGTACCTTCACCTTCTCGCCGGCCTTTTCGCGGATACCGTCGAGAACGGTGACATTATGACTCGGAGTGCCGCTGTAACCGCCCAGCAGGCCGCGGTTCGCATTGGGGCCGATCACAGCGATGGACTTTATTTTCCCTAAATTGATAGGGGCGATGTTGTCGTCATTCTTGAGCAGCGTGATGGCTTCGTGAGCGGCCGTCAGAGCCAGTTCGCGGTGCGCTTCGCAGCCCACCACGCGTTCCGCCTCTTCGGGATCGACATAGGGATCGTCAAACAGGCCCATTTCGAACTTCCAGAAAAGCATCGGCGCAACCAGCGCGTCGAGCTCGGCCTCTTTGAGCACGCCCTTGCGCACTAGTCCGACAAGATGCAAATAGCAGTCGGGATCGGGCAGCTCGATATTGATGCCGGCCTTCACCGCAAGAGCGCAGGATTCCTTCTTGTCGTGGGCGACGAAATGACCATGCGTGTCGGGGCGATAGCCGAGTTCCCATATGGCGAAGTAATCGGAAACAACGAAGCCCTTGAAGCCCCACTCCTTGCGCAGCACGTCGCGCATCAGCCAGCGATTGGCGTGCGAAGGGACGCCGTCGATTTCGTTGTAAGAGGCCATGATGCTGATCGCGTCGGCCTCGCGCAGCACCTCGCGGAAAGTCGAAAGAAACGTCTCGCGCAGCACGCGCATCGAAATATTCGCCGGCGCGCAATTCATCCCGGACTCAGGCTGCCCGTGGCCCACAAAATGTTTCAGCGTGGCGATCACGTGGCGCTTGTCCTGGAACGTGCGGTCGCCCTGGAAGCCGCGCACCGCGGCAATGCCGAGCTGCGCAACCAGAAACGGATCTTCGCCGTAGGTCTCTTCCACCCGGCCCCAGCGCGGCTCGCGCGCCACGTCGACCACCGGCGTAAGTGCTTGATGCGTTCCGCGCAAGCCGGCTTCGGCCGCGGTCATCGTGAACAACTGCTCAACCAATGCGGGATTAAAAGTAGCGCCGAGCGCGATCGGCTGCGGAAAGCTGGTGCCATCCACCGCGGCGTGGCCGTGCAGACATTCCTCGTGAAACATCACCGGAATTCCCAGGCGGCTGTTCTCAAGGAAGAACTTTTGAATGGCGTTGGTCGTGGTCGCCATTTGACGCGCGTTCAGGCCTTTGCCGGCATCGCTCGGCCGGCCCACCTGGCCCAGGCCGCAACGATCGCGGAATGCGGTTTTGGCTTTCTTCTCGTCGAAGTTGCCGTCGGCGTCCACAAGGGTTTGCGGCTTTTGCTGCCAGATGCACAGCATTTGCGCGGCTTTTTCCTGGAGCGTCATGCGCGATAGCAAGTCTTTTACCCGGCGCGCCGAAGAGAGGCCGGCGTTCTTGTAGTCGAGAGGCTTGACATTCGCTTTTTTTGTAGTTGCTGCTGGCTTTTTCATCGCACCGTTCCTGTGCAGCACTTTGCCGACGATCGTGAGAGTGATCGTGGAAGCATTTCTTTCTGTCTCGAACAAAATGAAAAAGACAAACCGCGAGGCAGTAGAGAATAAGCGACCGGCCCAGATGCATGCACTTCGCCGCTGACCAGTGTAGACACAGGATCATGCTAAAAGCAATAAGAAAAGCGATTTTCTTGGCGCGATTGGATTCGGGGCAAGCGCCTCTTTCCAGCCCAGCGAAGGGTTAACGAGATGCGCGGCAACTCCCCGAGGCTAAACCTGGCGGCCTTGCGACCGGGGAAATGTATGCGCAATGCGCGGATTCGCTTCGAGGGCACAAGAAACACTGCCCGGCCCAGGTCAGGAGGCATCTTGGAACCAGGGCCGGACGGCCAACATGCTCATCCGTGGCGAATAAATTTGCCGTTCTGCAGCTCAGCCATGGCCTGCCGCAGCTCGGCCTGGCTGTTCATCACGATCGGCCCGTACCACGCCACCGGCTCCTCAAGCGGCTTGCCCGACACGAGTAGGAAGCGGATGCCCTCAGGGCCAGCCTGGACCACGATCTCGTCGCCGCGGTCGAAGAGCACGAGCGAATGGTTTTTCGCGTCGTAGACCGGTGCCGCGTTGGGGTCGATCGCCGACTCGGTAAGCACGGCCTGCGGTGCTGAGGCATCGCGGAAAGTTCCCGATCCGGCGAAGACATAAGCAAACGCGTTGCGCGTGGTCTCTACTTTCATCACCTTGCGCTTGAACGGCGGCACGGAAATGTCGACGTAACGCGGGTCCGCCGCCACGCCCTCAACCGGCCCGGTCTTGCCCCAGAATTCCCCACAGATGATGCGCGCGCGGGTTCCATCATCCTCGGTCACCTCCGGGATCGCGCTGGCCGGAATGTCCTGGTAGCGCGGATCGGTCATTTTGAGGCTCGCAGGCAAATTAGCCCACAGTTGAAACCCGTGCATGCGGCCCTTCTCGTCGCCCTTGGGCATCTCCTGGTGCAGAATGCCGCTGCCGGCGGTCATCCACTGCACGTCGCCCGCGGTCATGCGCCCCTTGTTGCCCAGCGAGTCGCCGTGGGCCACTTCACCAGCCAGGACATAGGTAATCGTCTCGATGCCGCGATGCGGGTGCCAGGGGAAGCCCGCCAGGTAGTCCGCGGGATTCTCGTTGCGAAAGTCGTCGAGCAGCAGGAACGGGTCGAACTCCTGTGTCTTGCCGAAGCCAAAGGCGCGCTGCAGCTTCACTCCGGCTCCCTCGATAGTGGGCGTGGTTTCGTAGATTTCTTTTACAGCTCTGAGCGACATGGTGGACCTCCGAAGACAGGGAATAGAGAGTAGCCAGTAGGGAGTAGAAAGCACCGGCTTCCAGCTCTCGACCCGCAATTGATTGGATGCAGCAGGAAGATATTCGTTGCAACAAGCATCTCCGCCAGGCGCGTCAGGCTACTCCCTGCTCCCTGCCGCCTATTCCTTGTTCTTGATGAACTCTACATCGAGCGTGATGGCGATCTCCTCGCCCACCAGGAAGCCGCCGGTCTCGAGGGCCGCATTCCAGGCCAGCCCGAAATCCTTGCGGTTGATCTTTGTGGTCGCAGAGAGCCCGATGCGCGTGTTTCCCCAGGGGTCTTTGCCCGGAGCGCTGGGGCCGTCCACAGCAAATGTCGCCGGCTTCGT
>Ga0302319_10014284_pt1 | contig 14824 bp, 12 predicted proteins | sample Bog_T0_2_FD_203319 | JGI IMG/M metagenome (GOLD analysis project Ga0302319, IMG submission 203319) | Peat permafrost microbial communities from Stordalen Mire near Abisko, Sweden - Bog_T0_2 | ecosystem: Environmental > Terrestrial > Soil > Wetlands > Peat | place: Sweden: Abisko, Stordalen Mire... | reverse complement strand
CGATATCCCGGCGCCAAGCCACTACTATCGGTAGCCTGAATCAACCTAAATGACTGATTCTGCGCTGGTTGTCCGTCGTTCTAAAATAGCCACACCCGATTGAAATCGGTCGGCCAGCAGCGGTTGAAGCAATTCGAGTTTCTGCCCATAGTTGCTCGGCCCGGTCGTCTTGACTTCGAGGGTCCATCGTTCGGAGCGGGTCCATTCCGGTGCGCCGAACACCTGATAGTCCTTCACTCGAAACGCATCCTGAATCAGAGATTCCGCTGCGTAGCCAATCAGCGTGAACCGATCCGCACAGAAATGGTTGTTCATCGGCGTAAGCCCCGGATCACTCGGCTTGATCGACGCGACATCGATCGCCGGCGGCGTCGCCGCAGGCTGGGCAAACGCTATCCCTGCGAACGTGAACGCCGTCAACAAACGTGATCTCGTCATGCAATTCATGACGCCCGTGCTCAGGCAAACGTGTAGCTCCACACTCAATGCGTCATCGAATAGATGATGTAATCGATCCCATACCGATACGCCAGCTCCGTCATCTTCTCGGGATACTTCGGTGCATCGGCGAACTCCCAGGCATCGCCCACATCGGTGTTGTAATTGACCGCGACCACCATCCGGTCCTTATCGTCGCGCATTTCGAACCATTCGGGCGTCGTTCCCGCAGGCTGCACGAGTTCCACCGAATCGCCGATGCAGCGCAAATGGCGCGAACCGGGGATCCAGGTCCGGTCCTTGTCGCGAATGTCGTAGAGCACATGCATGGCCGGGTCGGATTCCGCCAACTCCGTGATCGGATGGCCCGGCAGGGTCCGCGCCATCGTACTCGCGAAGACCGGCCAGGATTCCGGGTCCTGACTCCAGAAATCGTCGACGACGAGGAATCCGCCGCGCAGCAGATACTCGCGCAGCCGTGCAATCTCCTTCGGGTTCAGATCCCACCAGCCGACCTGCGTCGCGTAGATCCAGGGATTATCGAAGATCCTGTCGTCGCTGAGACTCATGTGGAGCGGCTCGCCGGTGTCGATTCTGGTGAGTCTTCTGACGCCCTCCGAAAAATGGAAATCGGCGTCCGGCCAGTCGACCACCCACCAGCCATTGCCCTGCGCCGTGCGCGACGCGAATCCAAAGCCTCGGTGATGGCTGGGCAGATCGGTGTATTCCATGCGGATGAAATGGAATTCGCCGAGCGCGGGGAAAGTCGGCAAAGGGGCTTCGCTCGTCCCCATGCATCCGCTGCCTCGCCCGCCGCCGCCGAAACCTCCGCCGCCAAAACCACCACCGCGCTGCGCCATCGCGCAGGCAGCCACAACCAACAACACGGCAACAACCAGTCCGAGACTTCGGGACGTGTTCATGGATTATTCAGCATCCACCGATAGCATAGACCCTGGGGAGGGCTTCGAAGTGAAATATATCGTAAATCTGGCGCTGAGCGCGTGCTTCGCTGTTTCAGTCTGCGCGGGTGATGTCAAAGTTCAATTGGCGGACCTGCCGACCGCCGTCCAGGCGGCCGTCAAAGAACAGACGAAAACCGCCACGCTGGTGGGACTCAGCAAAGAGACGGAGAACGGAAAGACGACCTGGGAAGCCGAAACCACCGTCAACGGCAAGACCCGCGACGTGAGTTTCGACAAAACCGGCGCCATCGTTGCGGTGGAGCAGGAAGTCGATCTCAACAGCATCCCGGCGGCCGCGAAAGCGGCCATTCAAAGGAAGGTGGGAAAAGGCACGCTGAAGAAGGTCGAATCGGTCACCGAAGGCAAGACGGTCAGCTATGAGGCGACCATCGTCACGAACGGGAAGAGCGCCGAAGTCGGCGTGAATGCCGATGGCACCCCGCACAAGGAAGATTAGCGGTACCGCCTGCTAAACTGGACTTTCCCTCCATATGAAGGCAGGCGTCATCGTTTTTCCCGGCAGCAATTGCGATCACGACGCGTGGTACGCCGTCAACGAGAATTTGCACGGCGGCGCTGAGTTCATCTGGCACGACTCCACCAATCTCGGCGACGTCGACGCCGTCATTCTTCCCGGTGGCTTCTCCTACGGAGACTATCTGCGCTGCGGCGCCATCGCGCGTTTCTCGCCCGTTATGCAGGCGGTGAAGAAATTCGCCGCCGATGGCGGCCTCGTCCTCGGTATCTGCAACGGCTTCCAGATCCTGGTGGAAGCCGGTCTGCTGCCCGGCGCCCTTCTGCGCAACGGCGAACTGAAGTTCATTTGCCGCGAAGTCCGGCTGCGCACCGAAACCACCGCGTCCCCCTTCACTTCGAAACTACAGGAAGGCCGGATCCTCCGCGTTCCGATCGCGCACGGCGAAGGCCGGTATTTCGCCGACGATCGCACGCTCGACGAACTGGAATCCGACGACCGCGTGGCGTTCCGCTACGTCGAGAACCCGAACGGGTCGGCCCGCTCGATCGCCGGCATCCTGAACCGCGAGCGCAACGTGATGGGCATGATGCCGCACCCCGAACGCGCCTGCGACCCTCTCATGGGTTCCACCGACGGTCTGGCCGTCTTTGAATCCATGCTTGCAGCAACGCTCAGCTTCGCCCCGGTCCTCGCTCAATGACGATCACCCCCGAGCTGATCGAACAACACCAGCTCACCACCGCGGAGTACGACAAGATCGTAACCCTGCTCGGGCGCGAACCGAGCTACACCGAACTCGGCATTTTCAGCGTGATGTGGAGCGAGCATTGCTCTTATAAGAGCTCCCGTATCCACCTGAAGAAGCTTCCGACCACCGGCAAGTACGTTGTCCAGGGACCGGGCGAGAACGCCGGTATCATCGGCATCGGCGGCGGCTGGGTGATCGCATTTAAAATCGAATCGCACAACCACCCCAGCTATATCGAACCGTTCCAGGGCGCGGCGACCGGGGTCGGCGGCATCCTTCGCGATATCTTCACCATGGGCGCGCGGCCCATCGCCGTGATGGACTCCCTGCGTTTCGGACCTATTGCAGGCGCGTCTGAATCCGCGCACAATCGACGCATCGTCGCCGGCGTGGTCAGCGGCATTGCGCATTATGGCAACTGCTTTGGCGTTCCCACCGTCGGCGGCGAATGCATCTTTGAAGACTGCTACTCCGCCAATCCGCTGGTCAACGTGTTCGCGCTGGGCGTCTGCAAAGAAAACGAGATCTTCTTCGCCCGCGCCTCGGGCATCGGCAACCCCGTTATTTACGTTGGCGCGAAGACGGGCCGCGACGGCATCCACGGCGCTTCCATGGCCAGCGCCGAATTCACCGAAGAATCGAAGCAGAAACGCCCCAACGTTCAGGTTGGCGACCCTTTCCTCGAAAAGCTCCTGCTCGAAGCCTGCATCGAAGCAATGAAGACCGGCGCCATCGTCGCCATTCAGGACATGGGCGCGGCGGGCCTCACGTCGTCGTCCTGCGAAATGGGCAGCCGCGGCGGCGTTGGCATCGATATCGATCTCGACCTCGTCCCGCAGCGCGAGACCGGCATGACGGCTTATGAGATGCTGCTCTCCGAATCCCAGGAGCGTATGCTGCTGGTCGCTGAAAGGGGCAGGGAAGAAGAAGTCTTCCGCGTCTTCCGCAAGTGGGGACTGGACGCCGTGACCATCGGCATCGTGACGCCCGATGGCAACCTGCGCGTGCGCCATCTCGGCCAGGTCGTCGCGGAAATTCCCAATCCCGCGCTTGCCGACGAAGCGCCCCGGTACAATCGCCCGCACGACGTCAAGCCGCATCGCCGGCCTCCGCTGGATCGTCCGGCCAACCTCCCGCAATCGACCGACCTCTCCGCAGATCTCCTGCGCCTCGTCGCGGCCCCCGACCTCTGCTCCAAACGCTGGATCTGGGAACAGTACGACTACATGGTGCGCACCAACACCATCGTTGGCCCGGGTTCCGATGCCGCTGTCGTGCGCATCAAAGAGACCGACACGTCCATCGCGATGTCGCTCGATGGCAACGGCCGCTATTGCTATCTGGACCCGCGCGAAGGCGCGAAACTCGCAGTGGCCGAGTGCTGCCGCAATCTCGCGACGACGGGCGCGGTCCCCGTCGCCGCCACGAATAATCTGAACTTCGGCAATCCGGAGCGCCCGGAAATCATGGCCCAACTGGTAGAGGCCGTGGAAGGCATCGCCGAAGCGTGCGCGTTCTTCGAAACTCCGATCACCGGAGGCAACGTCAGTCTTTACAACGAAACGCTCGGTGAGGGCATCTATCCCACGCCGGTCCTCGGCGTCATTGGCCTGATGAAGACCGCGATGCCCGCGCCTGTGCAATTCGCGCGCGAAGGAGCCGACCTGCTGCTGCTCGGCGGCTTCGGCGAATGCGACGATCGGCGTTTCGGCGCCACCGAATACGCGAAGGTCATCCTGGGCCAGCTCTGGGGATTGCCGCCGCAGCTCGACATGGATTACGAAAAGCGCGTTCACGATGCCATTCGCGCCCTGATCGGGGCTGGATTGATCGAATCGGCCCACGATCTGAGCGATGGTGGTCTCGCCGTTGCCCTCAGCGAATGCTGTACCAGCGATATCGGCGCAAAGGTGACGATTCCTCCGACAGAACGTACGGATCTGGCGCTTTTCGGTGAAGCTCCGTCGCGAATTCTGATCACAGTAACCGACGCTGGCCGGGCCCGCGAGATTGCCGCGAAATATGGAGTCGCGTGTCCCGCGATTGGCGCTACAATGAAAGGGCGGTTACAGATTGGAGACGATTCCCAGATGCTGATTGACGTCCGGACCTCCGATCTGAAGCAGGCTTTCGAAACCAGTCTCCCCCGACTACTTCAAGCCCAACATGACTAAGTCACCCGCTTTTCCGAGCCGCGACCGCCCGCGACCAGTCTCCGTTCCCGACGACAAACTCCACGAAGAATGCGGTGTTGCCGCCATTTACGGCCACCCCGAAGCGTCGAAGCTGGCCTATTTATCGCTCTACGCGCTGCAACATCGCGGCCAGGAGAGCGCAGGCATTTCGTCGAGCGACGGCGCCCAGGTCTACACGAAGAAGGCTATGGGGCACGTCGCCGATATCTTCACGAACGACGTGATTCAGGCGCTGCCGGGCTCGCTGGCCATCGGACACACGCGCTATTCAACGGCCGGAGACACCGTCGAGCGCAATGCCCAGCCGTTTGCCGTCCAGTGCAATAAGGGCCGCATCGCGGTCGCGCACAACGGCAACATTACGAACGCGTCGGAACTGCGCCGCAACCTCGAAGCGCACGGGGCGATTTTCCAGGCATCCAGCGACACCGAAGTCATTCTGCATCTGGTTGCCCATTCGCGCGAAAAAACGATGGCGGCCGCGCTGCGCGACGCTCTGCTCCAGCTGGAAGGCGCGTTTTCGCTCGTTTTCCTCGCCGAGGACCGCATCATCGTCGCCCGCGACCCCCGCGGATTCCGCCCGCTCGCCATGGGCAAGCTCGAAATCTCCGGCGGCAAGCCGGCCTACGTTTTCGCTTCCGAAACCTGCGCCTTCGATCTGATCAACGCCGTGTATCTGGGCGACGTGAAGCCGGGCGAAATGGTGATCGTCGGACCCGAAGGCGTCTCGCACGAACGGTACGCTCCCGAAAAGCCGCGCTCGCAATGCGTTTTCGAGCACGTCTATTTCTCACGGCCCGACTCTTTCGTTTTCGGCCGCCAGGTGCAGGATTCGCGCGACATGATGGGCCGTCTGCTGGCCCGCGAAACGCCCGCGCCCGCCGATATCGTTGTGCCTGTGCCCGATTCCGGCAACTCCGCCGCGCTCGGTTACGCCGCCGAATCCGGCCTTCCGTATCGTCTGGCACTCATCCGCAATCACTACGTCGGCCGGACGTTCATCGAGCCGTCGCAGGCCATTCGCGACTTCGGCGTTAAGCTCAAGCTCAACCCGGTCCGCAGCCTGCTCGAAGGTCAGAGCGTGGTGCTGATCGACGATTCGATCGTGCGTGGCACCACCAGCCGCAAGATTGTCCGCATGGTGCGGAACGCGGGGGCTCGCGAAGTGCATCTGCGCATTTCGTGTCCGCCCACGATTTCACCCTGCTTCTATGGCGTGGATACGCCGAACAAGAGCGAACTGATCGCGGCGAATAATTCGATCGAAGAGATCCGCCGCTACGTGGAGGCCGACTCGCTGGCGTTCCTTTCGCTGAACGGTCTGCATCAGGCCGTCGCCGATACGCGCGGCGAGTACTGCTACGCGTGTTACACGGGCGACTACCCCACCGACCTGGTCAACATCGAGCAGCTGATTCGCAACGGCAAGAAATCCGGCGGGTAGCGTATCTTCACCCTTTCTGGTTGTACCGCGTCGTTCCGTATCCAATTCATCGACAACAAGTCAATCGGCTCAATCGGTTGCCGAAAGCAGCATGAGAAACTCGTTGCTTCGCGCAAAGAAACAAAGATTCAGTAATACAGGCTTCAGTCTGTGAAACAAAAGGAGACATCAGTGCTGATTCGGGGAGCTGTTCTGTTTACTCTTCTTGCACTAAATGGTATGAGCGCTATCGCCGCCGTGAAAGTAGACAAAGCCGAGTACAAAGGCTGGAAGAATTGCTACCGCGTCAGCAACGGCGAGATCGAGGCCATCGTCACCGGCGACGTAGGTCCGCGCGTCATCCGGTTTGGATTTGTCGGCGGCCAGAACATGTTCAAGGAATACGCGGAACAACTGGGTAAGTCGGGCGAAACCGATTTCCAGTTGCGTGGCGGCAGCCGCGTCTGGAAGGCGCCGGAAGATCCGGTCGCGACATGGGCGCCAGACAACGTGCCGGTCAATATCAAAATCACTCCGACAGGGTTGATCGCAACCGCACCGATCGAGCCTCTGACGAAACTGCAAAAGGAAATCGAGATCTCGATGGAGGCGACGGGCACCAGGGTGACCGTGTCGCACCGGATTACCAATCACGGCCTGTTCCCGCTGGAATTCGCACCGTGGGTGCTGACGATGATGGCACCGGGCGGGATGGTGGTGTCGGGATTTCCGCCGCGTGGCACGCATCCCAAAGATCTGGCGGCGACCAATCCGCTGGTCATGTGGGCGTACACCGATTTATCCGATCCGCGCTGGAAATTTACGAAGAAGTACATGACGCTGAAGCAGGATCCGAACAATTCCAATGCACAAAAGCTCGGAACATTCAACGTGGATACCTGGGCGGCGTACTTACTCAATGGCGAAGCGTTCGTAAAACGTGCGAAGGCCGACCCCTCGAAGACTTACGCGGATTTCGGCTGCTCGTTCGAAACGTTCACGAACAACGATTTCCTGGAAATTGAAACCCTGGGTCCGATGACCAAGGTGCAACCGGAGCAGACGGTGGAGCAGGTGGAGCACTGGGGGCTTTATAAGAACGTGAAGCCCGCAGCGATTACCGACGATGAGCTCACACGCGTGCTGGAGCCGATACTGCAGTAAGGCTACGGGATCACGTGCAGTTTTACGGTCTGGCTGTCTTTGGCCTTGACAGTTACTGGCTCACCTTTGGCCTCGTAGTCTTTGAGAACGCCGGGATCAAACCAACTGTTTTCCTCGATATCGTCCCAGGCGAATAACTTATACTCGCCCGGCGCGGCATTCTTCAGTTCAAAATGGCCTGATTGATCGGTGACCCCTTCTCCTGAGAAGTCAGGCCACGCGCGAAGCGCCGGGTCGCTGGGTATAAGAACGACCGTGGCGCCCATAACCGGCTTGTCGTCCGCATCCGATACGACGCCCTCCACCCGACCTCCATCGGATGCGAGAACGATCTCCAGCTCAATGTGTTCCGAACCGGATGTCGTGAAGCCATTGCGCAGGACGTCCTGATCGCCGGAACGGATACTCTCCACGTACAGGCCGCGCGGGCCCGGTAAACCCGTAAAACGCAGAGTATGGCGACCGGGCGCACAATGAATCCCGAAGGTGCCGTCGGCTCTGAGAAAGACGCTGCCGTTCCCGACTCCGACCCCCGGGTCCAACTCAACCCACGTGAACCCCCCGGCAGAGTCCGATGGCTTCGCGCCCTTGATCGTGACGTGGCCCGTGACGTCGGCACATCCGGGCGCCGCAAGTTGCAAGCCCTCGACGTCGGAGTGGTCAACGGAAAGCGCAACGCTTCCGTCGCAGCGTTCTCCCCCCGACATGATGATGACGCCATCAAACGGTTTTTGCGGGTCGCTGACCGAGAACCGCAGCAGGTAGGAACCGGGCGGTACACCGGCGATCTCGACATCTCCGCTGTTATCGACCAGACGCGAATTCCCAACGCCGCCAAACCCGTCAACGGAGTAACTCAGAGCGGCGCTCACGTCAAGCCCGTTCGGCGCGTCGATGTGGGCGGAAATCCTGTACAGACGGCTGCGGATCAACGCAATGTCCACTCCTGTGACGCGCGCACCGACGGCTACTTCGACGAGTCTTGCAATGGACGGGTCTGCTGTTCCCGGATAGAAGGTCGTAATCCGGGCTTCCGGTTGGGTATCTGACTTAGCCGAATGATCGACTTTCGGTGGACTCTCGTTACGCGAACCTGGCACGGCCGAGACGTAATACTTACCCGACGGCAGATTGGCAATCCGGAATTGGCCGAGATCGTCTGTAGCAGCGTCAAAGTCCTGCCGGATACGGCGTCGCCCGGCGTCATAAGACGCGGTGTAAAGCACCACGTGGGCGTCAGTCATCGGTTCGCCGTCCGAATCCCGCACCGTTCCGGCAATCACGCCAAACGGCGTCATCCTGATCTGAAGATTCTCCGTCTTTTGTCCCGCTGTGACGGTAAGCGTGCTCCCGGTGCCGGAAGATCGTTTCGCGCCATAATGCATGTCCAGATAACCACTCCGCTTCGCTGCCAGACGATACCGGCCCGGATCGATGTCGACAAGAAGGAAGTTACCTCTTGCCTCGGTTGTCGTGGAGGCGCCCGGATCGTTGCCGCCAACGTGCTCCGCCACGATCTCCACTTTGCCTAGCGGCAGGCCCGTTACGGAATCGACCACCGTCCCGGACAGGGTGCATTTTTCGGGCGGCGCGGATTGCTGCGCGAAAAAAATGGCAAGAATCAGGATCGAGGTCACGACTAATAGACAGTCTACGCCGCTCCGTGCGTTTCGCCATATCGGGCGGAGGGCGGCTGAACGGTGCGATACTAACGATTTCCCCGTATCTTCGCGGCTCAGTCGCCGACTTCAATTCAAGGACAAGGCTGATGAACCGCTCTCTGGCTGGCTTGTGCGTCATTTTGTTTCTTCCCGCGCTGTATGCCGCGTCCCCACACAAAGGTACCGAGATTCTCTGGGACAAGTACGGAGTCGCGCACGTTTACGCGAAGACCACCGAAGATCTTTTCTACGGCTACGGTTACGCGCAGGCGCAAAGCCACGGCGACCTGTTGCTGCACCTCTACGGCGAATCGCGCGGGCGTGCGGCGGAATACTTCGGCGCCTCTAATCTCGCGGCCGACAAGTGGGTCTGGACGAATTCCGTCCCCCAGCGCTCGCAGAAGTGGCTGGACGAGCAGACGCCGGAATTCCGCTCGTACCTGGAAGCCTTCGCGAAGGGCATCAACGACTACGCGGCGAAGCATCCGGAAGCGCTGTCGGAAGAATCGAAACGTGTCCTCCCCGTAACAGCGCTCGATCCGATCGAACACACGCATCGTATCGTTCACTTCACGTATATGGGATCGCTGCGGCTGGCGAACGCGGGCGGTGGTCCGGCAGCGACAGCGAGCCTGCTGGACAATCCGGACGACGTGGGATCGAACGGCTGGGCGATCGCGCCCTCGCATACCGCAGCCGGAAAGACGCTGCTGCTGGGTAATCCCCATCTCCCATGGGGTGGCTGGGAAACTTACTACGAGATTCAACTGACGGCGCCGGGAATCAATCTGTACGGGGCGAGCCAGGTGGGCTTTCCCGTCCTGCGTTTTGTCTTCAGCGATTACCTGGGATTCAATCAGACGGTCAATTCGATCGACGGCACCGATCTGTATCGGATCAAGACGAAGGAGAGCGGCTATCTGTTCGACGGCAAGGTGCTGCCATTCGAAGACTCCACCCACGAACTGAAAGTCCGCCAGCGGGGCGGGTCGTTCAAGACCGAGACGCTGAGTATCCGGAGTACAATTCACGGGCCGGTTATCAGGACGCAGGACGGCGATCCCATCGCGATGCGCGTTGCGGCCCTCGACCGGCCATTCATGCTGGAACAGTACTGGCAGATGGAAACGGCCCACGACTTTGCGCACTTTGAAAGAGCCGTCGCGCGGCTTCAGGTGCCTTGTTTCAACATTCTCTACGGCGATCGCGACGGACATATCGAGTACCTCTACAACGGCACGATGCCGCGCCGGAAAAGCGGCGATCTGAAGTACTGGGCAGGCGTCGTTCCGGGCGACACGTCGGAGACGCTGTGGACGGACTACCTGACTTACTCCGAGTTACCTAAGTCGGTCGACCCGCCGTCGGGATACGTGCAGAATACCAACGACCCGCCATGGAATACGTCGTGGCCGACCGAGATCGATCCGGATAAGTTCCCGCCATATGTGGCGGCTCGCACGATCTCGTTCCGCGCGGAAAGGTCTTTGCGGATGTTATATGAAGATCCGAAAGTCACTTACGACAACTTCGTGAAGAATAAGCTTTCGACACGCTCCGAGATGGCAGATCGTATCCTGCCCGACTTGCTGGACGCGGCGGAGAAGTACGGCACGCCGCTCGCGAAAGAGGCGGCGGGGGTGCTGAAGGCATGGGACCGTCTGTCGGAGGCGGATAGCCGGGGCGCCGTGCTTTTCTATCAGTGGGCGCAGCAGTTCATGGGCGCGGGGCTGACATCGCAGGCCGGCTTCGCTGTTCCGTACGACCTGAAAGCTCCGCTGAAGACGCCGGGTGGGTTGAAGGACCCGCAGCAGGCCGCGAAGCAACTGGACGCGGCGGCGGCTCAGACCGTGAAGCTGTACGCGGCGCTCGACGTGCCGTGGGGACAAGTGATGCGCTTGCAGTTCGCGGGGCTGGATTTGCCGGGCAATGGCGGCTTCGGGCCTTTGGGAGTTTTCCGCGTGATTACTTATGGCGCGTCGCACGGGGCGACAAGATCGCAGACGGCCGGCGAGACTTACGTCGCTGCCATAGAGTTCAGCAATCCGCCGCATGCGAAGGTGCTGCTGAGTTACGGGAATTCGTCGCAGCCGGGATCGCCGCATCAGAGCGATCAGTTGCCGCTGGTGGCGCGCAAGGAACTGCGGACGGCGTGGCGGACGAGGGCTGAGGTACTGGCGAATCTGGAGAGCGAGGTAAAGTTCTGAAAATTGCGTGAGAACCTTCGGCCTGGATCGCACTTTATGTAAAGCAGGCGTTTGGCCTGCGGTTCTTAGTCTTACCACGAAAGAAATCTTCCGCACCTCTATCCTCCGGATGCAACGCTATTCCCGACGTGGCGTCTCTTCGGTTCCCTTCCGCGCGGGTTTCAGGACGTGCGTGCTTCCGCCAGTCCCGGTCAGCCTTTTCGCAGTCAGACCGATTGCTGGATACCTCGACCGAAGGTCCCCACTGGCTTCGAGACACACGAATCGCGAGTTTGGTCGCCGCTGCGCTTGAAGGGAATACCAACTTTATGAATTCTCCTGGGTTATTATGCCGAATCGCGTGCGTGCTGTTCTTCGACCGTTCCGTCCTTTGCCTGTTGTGATGAGGTGGCTCAAGGGTTCGACCGCTCGCTCCGCGAACCGCATTTTGGGACGCACAGGGAAGCCGTTCTGGCAGTACGAGAGTTACGATCACCGCATCCGCGGTACGGATGAGCCGAACCGCGTGGTTCGATACTTCGAACGAAATCCCGTTCGCGCGGGTTTGGCTTCCACCATAGAAGACTGGCCATGGTCCGGCGCCTGCCGCTCTGTAGAAAAGGCGCGGGCGTAAACGCCTGCTTTACCAGTTTGCCTTCGTGCCGTCGGGCAGTTCCATCAGCTGATCGCGCCACTTCGTGCCCTCCGCCGCGCCTTTCTGCACTTCCGCCCAGTCGATCTCCACGCCCAACCCCGCACGTTCGGTCACCGGCAGATGGCCGGTCTCGTCCGTATCGAAAAGCGGCCAATCGCTCTGGACGATGTACCGCATCCACGGATCCACCGAACCGCTGGCGCCGAACGAATTGTAGTGAATCCCCTTCGACCATTCGAGTATCCACCCCGCTCGCGACTGCGCCACCACCTGCAGCGACGCCATGAACATAATCGGCGATAGCGGACAATGCGGCGCCAGCGCGATGCCGTTCGCTTCCGCGAGCGACGCCACTTCCGCCGTGTTCATGATGCCGCCGATGTGCACCAGATCCGGCTGCAGGATGTGCGCTCCCTTCGCCGCAACCAGATTCGCGAACTCCGCCACCGTGTGCATGCGTTCGCCGGTCGCGATCGGCACATGCGTGATGGCCGCGATCTCCGGCAGCCACCGGTTGTAATCCGGCCGCACCGGCTCTTCATAGAACAGAGGATTCGCGAACTCCAGCTCCTTTGCCAGCCGCCGCGCCATCGGCACGTTGCACCGCCCGTGGAAGTCGAACGCGATATCGATCTCCGGACCGACGGCATCGCGCACCGCCCGCGCGCGATCCACAGCCGCGCGAATGCCGCCGTAAGTGTCGATGGCCGCAAGCGGCGGGCACGCGTTCATCTTCAATGCCCGCGCGCCTTCCGCCACCACTTGCGCGGCTTCCTCCGCGGCCGCGCCCGGCGCGTTATTGTTGCCGCCCGCCCAGCGGTACACTTTCACCTTGTCGCGAACCTTGCCGCCCAGCATGCGGTGAACCGGCTGGTTCAGGCTCTTGCCCAGGATGTCCCAAAGCGCCATCTCGATCCCGCCCAGCGCCGACATGTAGTGCGCGCCGCCGTGATAAAAGTTCTGGTCGTAGCAGCCGCGCACGAGGCGCTTCAGATCGCGCGCGTCCTGGCCGATGAAGTGCTCGGAAAGCTCGTGCACCAGAGCTTCGGTGGAACTCAGCTGCCCTTCCACGCTGTAGTCGCCGTAGCCCTCCGGGCCGCCATCGGTGACAATACGAAGCAGCCCCCAGCGGGGCGGGACCTGAACGGTTTCAATACGGTCGATACGCAGCACACAGCCAGTTTATTGCACGTCCTCTTGACAAGGAGCGGGGAAAGCGTGCAATATGTCGTTATGCGATATGTCGTACACGTAACTATGCTCGCCATCGCGTTGCCCGCGATCGCCTTCGCCGAGGCTCCCGCACCCGCCTTTGAAGTGGCGTCCGTCCGTTTCAATCCCCGTCCCGATCCTCAGGAGGTTCAGGTCTCGCCTGACGCGCTCACGATGCGCAACCAGCCGCTCTTCTTTCTCGTGCAATGGGCGTGGGACGTGACTCCGGCCCAGATCGAAGCCCCCGCCTGGTTACGCCAAAGCTGTTTCGATATTGCCGCGAAGGCGGCCGGCCCCGCCGGCGAAGCGCAAATGCGCCTCATGGTCCGGAAGCTTCTGGCGGATCGATTCGGTCTGACGCTGCACACGGACGCGCGTGTCGTTCCTGTTTATGCCATCACTCTCGCGAAGGGAGGTCCGAAGTTTCAGGAGTCGCCAACAGAAGGCACGTTTGTACTGGAACGGAAGAACCCCGTAATTCTGAACGCGCATCATGCCCGGATGATCGATCTCGCCCAGGGAATCTCCGGGGAAGTCGGCCGTCCGGTTGTCGACGACACCGGCCTCCAGGGCCGCTACGAAATCCATATGGACCTTAGTGCGTATCTGAATCGCAACCCCGGTGCCGGCGATGGCCAACTCGATCTGATGAGCATCCTGTTCTCGGGCTTTCAGGATCTGCTGGGCCTTAAACTGGAATCGCGAAAGCAAAGCGTCGACGTATTGGTAATCGACCATGTGGAGAAAATGCCCACCGATAACTGAACCATTCAACGACCATGGAAAACACACCCCTGACCGAACCGGTATTCCTCGTCCTGTTGAGCCTGGCCCAGGCTCCGCGCCACGGTTATGCGCTGCTGAAGGACACGGAAAGACTCAGCGACGGACGCGTGCGACTTAGCACCGGCACGCTCTACGGCGTGATCCACAGGCTTCTCGAAAGCAAATGGATCGAGCGCTTCGAAACGGACGATACTTCGCGCGATAAGCGGCCGTACCGGCTGACCTCGCTGGGCAGAAAATTTCTTCAGGCGGAACTGGCGCGCATGAAACAACTGACGCGCGCGGCCACGACGTGCCTGAAACCGAAGGAGGCGTGAATCCATCATGAGACACGCATTTCAGACGTTCCTGATGTTCTATCCTGCGCCATACCGGAACCTTTTCGGACGCGAGATGGTTTCCGTCTTCGAACAGGCGGCGGGCGATTTTGCGCCCCGCGGATTCCCGGCTTACTGCGCATTTCTGTACCTCGAATTCGCAGGCCTGATCGCGGGCGCGTTTTCCGCGTGGAGCGATGAGTACATGCAGCGCTCGCGCCGCCGCCCGACTGCGTCATTCGCGATTTCCATCTTGGGTGGCGCCGCCATCACCGCGTTCTTTCAGAGCTTCTTCTACGGCGGCCTGGCGAGACAGAGAGCGATCACGGTGCGGATGTCGGATTCACCGCCCGTCCCCCGCGACTACATGCTGCCGCTGGTCCTGGCGGGAGGAACTCTGATTTTCATCTCCGTTTTCTCCATGGCGTTCGTGTGGAATATGCGGACGGTCGGCAATCGCGCCGGAAGGCTGAAACCAATCTGGATGCCCGGGAGGGCACATGCTCGAACTGCGAGGCGTGACGAAACGCTACACCGGAATTCCGGTCGTCAACGACGTGAGCTTCATCGCCGCATCCGGTGAAGTAACCGGTTAC
>Ga0302319_10014283_pt1 | contig 14825 bp, 23 predicted proteins | sample Bog_T0_2_FD_203319 | JGI IMG/M metagenome (GOLD analysis project Ga0302319, IMG submission 203319) | Peat permafrost microbial communities from Stordalen Mire near Abisko, Sweden - Bog_T0_2 | ecosystem: Environmental > Terrestrial > Soil > Wetlands > Peat | place: Sweden: Abisko, Stordalen Mire... | reverse complement strand
CGAACCCGGTTGTATCTGGCGGTCTAGCTTCGGTGGCTGGATCAGCGACGATCTTCACCTACGGATCATACCCGCTTACGTTCGCAACGGCCGGAGTAGCTGCCATGTGGCTCGACACGAGCCAGAACCTTATCCAAGCGAGCGGTGCCTATCACCAGTTTGGCCGCGCGTACTCATCTGGTGTCGTAACCGCAACGGGCACGATAGACGTGAAGGATTCCTCAGGGACCGTGTACCACATGCTGGTTCATAACTAACATGAACAAAACAGCACTTATCCGATACGCGGACGTAAATCTTTTAGCTCACTCCCCGGTCCCCGCAGCGTTCTACGTGCCGCCCTACTACACCAACCCTACGGCCTCGGAACAGGCCAAGGCGGTCAGCGAGCAGGATACCTACAACGTGGCCATATTTGCCCGAGCCTATCTCTACACAAAGGATCAGAAGTATCTCGACGCCATCTCAGTGATCCTGACGAACTGGGCGGTTACGTGTACGTCTGTCTCTACGAAGGATGATACGCCACTCGTTGCGTGCTACCACTGGTACAAGGTCTTCGAGGCGATCACACTCATTGCCAAAGTCAACATGAAGGCGGGCTGGGTCTTTGCCACGACTATCCGGTCCTTCTCCGTCAAGCAGCTATTGCCAGCGTTCCAGAGCATTAGCGGGAAGTTCAACAACTGGCAATCATGGTCGATTCTCGCGCAGGTCAAGTTGGGGCTAATGGAGATCTCCGTAGGGCTCGCCCCTTCGGTCAATCTAACGAACCTGAAGGCGCAGATTAGTAAACACCTGAAGCACTCCACGCTTCCTTTCCCAATCATCAGCCGCTCGGGCGAAATGTGGACCGAGAACATTCGAGGTAACAACGCGCTGAGGTACACTCACTTCTCCCTCGCTCCGCTGCTTATCGCAGACAAGTCCTTGGGTGGAGGCGAAGACTTCCTGCCGTACGTAACGGCCTTTGCGAATAACTGCCGCAATCCGGCTGGCTATTATGCCCGCTACGGCACCAAGTCTGTTGTTGGTTGGGTGATGCACTTCTTCGCCTCGTCGAGCGCATCTCCCGAACTACCCGACCCTTTTAGTTGGAGTGGGGCATTCTTCTTCTACGCCAACATCGTCCACTACGGAGGCTTCACGGATTTGTTCCCCGCCACGCCCACCTTCGATCTCGGTCCCGGTGGAGAGCTTCTATACTTCATTGAAAACGACTACGAGCTGGGAGTCGTCTAGGATTTAACGTTAAATTATTCACGGTTGACACTAACCTCTCAAAAGTAATTGATATACACCATGAAACGTAACTGTAGGGGAGCGGCACCGGTCGTGTATCTGGTGGGGATTCTTTTGCTCGGTGCGGCTGCGCTCGTTCCTCATTTCGGTATTCCTGCGCTCCTCCAGCCGAAGCCGCCCACCGCGCAGCTCGACAAGGCCGATGCTGAGCTTAGGCAGGCGCAGGCTGAGCTAGCGACCACGCAGAAGGCGCTAAACGACGCCAAGACCAAGGAAGATAAAGCCACTCACGACCAGACACAGTACTCGCAGGGAATGGTCAGCGGAGCCAAGCAGGCATTGGCTCAAGTGCCACCCGAGCACCAGACTCCCGAGGTCAAACTTGCGGCGAACCTCATTGATCGCGCAGATCACGGACTTGTCCTTGCCATCGGCAGGCTACCAGAAGACCAGCAGGCCGAGATGACGCTGCTCGTCAATGAAGCCCTGTCCCAGAAGCAGGCGCAGATAGATGCCGCCTATACCGCCCTCGCACTGAAGGACAAGTCACTACAGGATACCACGACAGCTAAATTGGCCCTAGAGAAGCAGATTCCCGTTTTGGCCGCGCAGGTGGAGACAAAGAGTGCGCAGGTTAGTGCCGCCGATGCCCGCAAGGAGGACGCCATTGCCGTCGCGAAGCAGTGGATCATCAAGAAGGCTCAAGCTGATGAGGAGGCAGGCTCGTTCAAGGGCTATTTCATCGACGTATGCTGCGTCCTGTTCATTTTCATAATTGGGTACGTGTTGGTCCACATTTGCTTCCCGTCACTCGCACAAGAATTTCCGAACAACAACCTGTTGGTCGGATTAAACAAGGTAACTAAATCAATAACGTCCGCTCATCTCTAACACATCATGTTCTCATTCATTGAAGTAGTTCTGCTCCTCGCCATTGCCATCCTCGCGGTCCTCGCTTGGAAAGCCCATCACGATCACAAGACCCTGAAGCAGGAGGCCGCAGACGACCTCGCCAAGGTCGAGTCCGCAGCCAAGGCCGACATCGCCGAGCTGAAGACGAAGGTTTCGGCCCTCGAAGCCAAGGCCCTCGCCTTTCTGCCCGTCTCGGCCCCCACTGTCCCGGTGATTACATATAGCAACCCTTCGGGCGGTTCCACCTCGGGGGGCGTAATCAACGCCACGCCCGGGTCGGTCGTCACTACCTCTTCGTAATAATTACGCATGCGCGAGCTGCCCATTGAGCTGGGCAGCTCCGCACAATTTAACGTTAAATCGCCATGAGCAAGCTATCCACGAAGGCCCGCAACGCCCTTCCGAAGAAGTCTTTTGCCGATCCCAAGGACCGGAGCTATCCGATCCCTAACGTGTCTCACGCCCGTAACGCGCTAGCCCGCGTGGCACAGAACGGGAGCCCAGCGGAGCAGGCCAGAGTCAGGGCAGCCGTGAGGAAGAAGTTCCCCGGCATTCACGTGGGCTAACTTTGTCAGTTCAACACAAGCACATCCAAAACTAAATAAACGAAATGAAGCTACGTAAATTCGAGTTCAAGAGTGTTCCAATTTCCGATGAGGTATGGAACGAGTCCAAGGGGGAGATGATAACCGTCGTGGAGGGCACCTTCCACTACCGCGACATCATCCGTCAGATTCTCAACTCGCCCGGCCGTCAGGGGAGCATGGGATCTGAGGAAGTAATGAAGTCCGTGATGATCTATGGCAAGGTCAAGGAGGCTATCAGCAAATCCTCCGATTGCGTCCTTCTCGACGGCGAGGAGTACGAGTACCTCAAGTCGCGCATGGAGCAATTCCCTTGGGCGCGATCCCACAAGACCATTGGGGAGTTCATCACCTACGTCCGCGGACTCACTGAGTCGGACTACGACGCAACGTTCAAGGAGATAGTCAAGGAGACGCCGGCCGCTAGCTGATCCTCTAGCTGACGTCCTCGCCTACCAAAACCAACTTATGCCTAAAAACCAAAAAACGGACGAACAGAAGCAGAGGTTTCTGTCCATCGAACGCGACGGTATTGTTAAGGTACACAAGAAGGAATTGGAGGCGAGGGACGCCAAGATCAAGGAGTACGCTGAGGCGCTCTCCATCTCACAAGCCACACTCACCCGCCTGATGGACGTTAAAAACGCCCCACGGGAGCAAATAGACATCAAGTCAGACAGCCCGACAGAGGGCGAAGCAACGGCGGTCGTCATTGCGAGCGACTGGCATAGCGAGGAGACCGTTCTGCCTGAGACAGTCTTCGGTATGAACGAGTTCAATCCCTCCGTTGCCGACGCGCGGATCAAACAATTCTTCAAGAGCATTGTTCGCCTCACCGAGATTGAGCGCAACGGCACCAAGATCAATAAGCTTTCGCTGGGCCTCATTGGGGACTTCATCTCCGGGTACATCCACGAGGAGTTGCAGGAGTCCAACGCCATGTCGCCCACGAAGGCGATTATCTGGGTATTGGAGCGCCTGTCTGCGGGAATCAATTTCCTCAAGAAGGAGGGAAGATTTGATGTCATCGACATCGTTTGCTGCGACGGCAATCACGGACGGACCACGCGCAAGCCGAGAAGTAGCACGAGGACCGACAACTCAAACGAGTGGCTCCTGTATCAGGTTCTTCGCCGGGAGCATCCCGACGTCAACTGGCACATTGCAGACGGCTACTTCGTCTTCCAGAAAATCTACGACAGAGAAGTTCGGTGGCACCACGGCGACGACATCCTGTATCAGGGAGGCGTAGGCGGCCCGACGATTTCGATCAACAAAGCCATCGCGCAGTGGAATAAGGCGCGTCCAGCCTACATTGATCTTTTTGGACATCTGCACACGTACTTACAGGCTCCAAACTTTTGCCTCAACGGAAGCCTGATCGGATACAACGCTTACGCGATCACCATCAAGGCACCGTACGAGCCTCCGCAGCAGACCTACTTCCTTATGGACTCGAAACGGGGTCGCACAGTAACGACACCGATTCTGTTCGGTTAAGAACGAAGCCAATGAATAAAGTTAAAGCCGCAGTTCACCGGGTATGGGCAGCAAAGTACCCGAACCCGCCCAAGGGAGGATTCACGAAGGCCGCTATGGCGGAACTTCTGGAATGCTCCGAGGACAAAGTAAACGATGTCCTCCGAGACGCCATCAAGGAGGGGCTTTTCGAGATAAAGCCCACCAAGGTCTACGATAAGGCGTTGGAGGCAGTTAAGACTGTCCCTATCTACTTTGAGGTGGAGAAGGCCACTTCTTCCTCTGCCCGATAACTTTACGAAAACAACTTTCGTGCGTGCTCGGGCGGATCGTCCGAAATAAGCGCACGGAACCAAGGTGTGTGCTGACCGTTGACCGCGCCCTACCCGGACTGCTCCTCTGGGTAGGGTGTCGGTATTTACAAATTTAACGTTAAATTTCCCTTTACCTCGTTGACAGGCCCCGGCCACTAACCTTTAACTCTAGCTAAAATGAATCATACCGAAAAAGTTTCTCCGGCTGAGGCCGCTAGTGCTTCAGTTCTTCGCAACGGTCCCCTCGCTGAGGAGGCCAATGCTCATGGTCACTACACTGCTCGTTGCTACGATAAGGATGGCAACCTGAAGTGGGAAGATACCATCGACAACATCGTCTGCACGGAGGGGAAGAACATTCTCCTTAATGCGCTCTACTCGACCTACACGGTCGTAGGTCCGTACATGGGACTGATCTCTTCGACCCCGACCTGTGCCGCCGCCGACTCGATAGGCGGAACGCACGCGGGCTGGACCGAAGTGACGAACTACTCAGGCACGCGAGGCACTCCTTCGTGGACCGCCTCGACGTCCAACTCCCTCACGACCAGCGCAGCCACCACGTTCTCTATTACCGGCACCGTTGTCGTTGGCGGATTGTTCCTCGTCATTGGCTCAGGCGCGTCCAGCACCATCAGCAATACAGGCGGCAAGCTCTGGTCCTGTGGTGCCTTTACGGGCGGCAACAAGAGCTGTTCCTCGGGTGACACGATTCAGGCGTCCTACACGCTGACGATGTAATGGGCGCTCAAGGCACAACGTCAGTCTCTTTCGGCGTTGCTCCGGGGTCGATGTTGGCGACAGCCATCGTCACCGGACAATCCGGTATCCAATCCACCTCTCTTTGCGAGGCGTGGATTGGCAACACTCCGACTTCCGACCATACGGATTTGGAGCACTCAGTCATCGACTCTCGCGGTGCGAGTTACCGATGCGGCGCCATCGTTCCCGATACAGGTAGCGGTGGCGGCTTCACAATCACAGTACTACTCAATGTCCAAGTATCCGGTTCCTTGAATGTGAACTGGGTTTGGAACTAGTTTTAACCCTCTACTAACATGGCATCTGGTATTCCACTACAAGACGGCACAACCGGCAACCTAGCCGCAATCGACACCACAGGTGCCCTTCGCATCGCTGGTGAAAAAGCTCCGCTGACCAATTCAGGAAACGTAGGCGCAATGGTGCGTATGAAGCTTGTCGATCCGGGCTCACAGAACCCGACCGGCCTAGGCGCCAATGTTCCTATCCTGCGCACAGCGAAGACCTCTCGATACGGGCGTGACGCGGTGGGCATGGATAGCTTGCTCGATCAGGAGATCTTCGGCTACACGACCCAGAACACGAACAAGTTCACCTACACGTTCACGACGCTGACGATGGCGATGGTCTCACAGGCGTTGCAGACGAACGCGCTCGGCGTGACCACGCTGTCGACTGCGGCGAAGTTAAGTTCTTTCCACAACTTCCCGATTTTCTCTGGCAGCTCGCCAACGATCATCTCGTGTGACCAGTCGTTCTTCGCATGGACTGTGACGAACACGACGCTCTACGTGGGCCTGTTCCTGCCGGGAGCCGCTTCGCCCTACGCCCCGACCGATGGCATCTATTGGAAGGTCACGAACGCGGGCCTGCTTGGTGCGATCAACTACAACGGCACGGAGACGACGGTTGGGCCGTTCACATGGTCCCCGGCATCCAACGTCGTCAGTCAGTACGTGATCGTCGTCACTGACACGGCGGTCGAGTTCTGGATCAACGGCGTGCTGTTCGGCGTGATTAATGTCCCGAGCGGTCAGGGCCAGCCCTGCATGAGCGCCTCGCTCCCATTCTCAGTCGTTCACGCGATCGGCGGCACGGCGGCGGGCGCAGTTCAGCATTTGAACTTGGTCGACTATGCGATCTTCTCTGGCGATCTAGCCTTCAACAAGCCGTTCAACATTCAGGCGATTGATGCGGGAGGTAACTGTCTTTCTGGGCAGCCCGGCAATACGCAGGGACAGCTAGGTACCTACGCTCTCGGTGCCGCCCCCGGCGCAGTCACCCTGACAGCCAGCACTGCTCCCGCGACCAACACCCTCGGTGGTCTTTTCACGCTGCCCGCGACAATCACTCCGGCCGCGTCCGATTACCCACTGTTTGCTTGGCAAAATCCTTCCGGCAAGACCTTCTACTGTGACTCGATCATTGTGGTGGACATGCAATGCGTCACTAGCCTTGCAGGCGGTCCACTCTCGCTCCAGTACGCCGTAGGCATCGGTTCCACTGCTGCGACACTAGCCACCACCGAGTCGGCCTCATTTGCTTCGGCCACCGCCAAGATCGCTCGAAAGAACATTCTAGGGGCTCAGGCGATTCCTGTCACGATGGCCGCAGGTTCAACAGTGGCAGGGTTCCAGCGCATGTTCCCGACACCGCTCCCCATCCAACCGGGCGAATTCCTTCACATCATCCTGCGCGTTCCAGCAGGCACCGCAACGAGCGCAGGTGCGCTTCAGGGCGGAGTATTCCCAACCGGCTTCTTCGCGTAATACTCTCATGCAAATTCAAATCGCAAACGCTCCCGTCTACTCGGGGCAAACAACGCAGACTTCCATCGGTACTGCAACCGCCCTAGTCGTGAGTCAGGGCTCAGTCGTCTTAGGCCAGGGTGCGACATTCTCGTACTCGCTGCTCGACGCAGACGGAAATTTAATCGGCTCTCCCGGAACCTGTCAGCTAACCGCCGACCAGTACGCCAATTGGACAGGTGATGACATTTGGGTAGCCCAGAAGGTCGCAGCGAATCTAGGACTTACTCCCGTCTAGGCTTTTCTCGTCATGTCACTGCTTCTTGCAAGACTTAGCAGTGGCCACATCTGGGTAGTCTCTGTTTCAGAATCCGCCTCGTCTAGCGATACGCCAAGTGCGGTCGCTAGTTTTTCCACGTCCCTGACTGACGCTGCCTCGGCAGCAGACATCAATCCCGGCAACGCGATATATAACGACGGACTGGTCGATGCTGCGTCCGCCTCCGACGCTCAGTCTCAGGGAGCGTTGTTTGTCGTCTCTGTCTCGGAGAGTGCCTCAGCCGCAGATACTCCTACTGCCACAGTTGCCTATCTCGGTTCGGTTAGTGAGAGCGCGGGCGCAGCAGATACTCCGACAAGCGTAGCAACCTATCTTGCCTCTCTTTCGGATGCGGCGGGCGCCACAGACACTCCCACTGCCACGGCAGCGTACCTTGCCGCCCTTGTGGACGCCGCAAGCGCATCTGACACACTTTCGGCGGTTGCGAGCTTTCTAGCGTCCCTTACAGACGCAACCAGCGCCACGGATACGTCCACGGGAGCTATACGTTTTACGGTCACTGTTGGTGAGAATGCCTCAGCTTCCGATGTCGTCTCCGCAGTCGCAAACTACATTGCCTCCCTATCGGATTCGGCCTCCGCCACCGACGCAGGCTCGCAGACAAGCAGCAACTCCTATCTTGTGGCGGTCGCCGAAGTGGCCAGTGCGCAGGAAGGGAATGTCGTCATGGTCTTCCGGGCGATTCCGGTCGACTACACGATCACGAGCGCACTGATGACTCAACTGGTGGCGGCGGGTACGGTCTTGGATCTTCCTGCCTCAGCTAAGATGTCTCAGGCGGAAGCGACGGTCGCTATGGACATTCCAGCCTTAGCCCCCATGACTCAACCAGCGGCAACAGAAGTAACCCAAAGTCTCCAAAACTAACATGGCATCTGTAATCAAAATCAAACAAGGCGATACCCATCGCACCCTCACCGCCCAGCTTATGTTGGGCACCACGATCTTCGATTTGACGAATGCGGCGGTTGGCGGCGTCACTTTGACGTTCCTTCCGCTTAACGGTCTTTCGTCCTCGAAGGTCGTCCGTACCGCAACCATCGTGGGGCTACCTACTAACGGAATGGTTGCGTACAGTCCCAACTCCGCAGATGTTTCCACGGCAGGCACCTTTTGTCTTGCGTGGACGGTCGTTCTACAGGATGGTACCCAAATAACATTCCCGTCGTCGGGATACGTCACTTTGATAGTCGATCCAACCCTCTAACAAATTTAACGTTAAATCTTCAGATGATCCTGATATTCGGCTTCCTCACGGAAGGTTCCCTAGACTATATAGCAGCTCTGGGCGTCTTGAGCGTCGTGGTCGTCGCCCTCCTAGCGACCAAGTTTGTCACCAAGGAGGACTACGCTAGGCATCGCCAATATCGGGACGAAGTAGTTAAGAAACAGGATGAGCGTATGCAAAAAGCAGACGACAGACTTGTGATACTGGAAAAGAACCAAGCCCTCGCAGAGCAGCCGGTACGAACGATGAACGAGACATTAGGCCGAATCGAATTGTCCCTTAATCGGTATGTTGATTTGGCAGAACGCCGGCACTCCGAGATGTCCGAGCGAGTGGCTAGGGTCGAACTCCAGCAAGCCGCGCAGCACCACCCGTAGGTCTAGTTTTAGCTTGCAAGCGATATACGCTGCGCCTAGCGTGCCGAAGTCAATGAAACTTCGACACGCACATGGTATACGTACGCTGCAAGACACGAGCCGAGATTGGTAACGTAATCCGGCTATTCAATCTGCCCGAGCCGCTCCTATCCGAGTTGCGTCGGGCTTTCACGTTTGTAAATCCAGCCCTAGAGCTGGCGAAGAAGTACTCCCCTTGGGGCTCGGAGCACATTGATCCTGAGTTCCGCATGTGGCATACGATGCTACGCGAGAACGGTGAGGAGTATGACGAGATACCTCGGGGATTTTCAGCAAACAAGCTGAGCACCACGGCGCTAGCTCAATGGCTCAGGTTGCCGAAGCAGGATTATCGAACATCCTATTCGGTGAAGTTCCCGAAGAGGCTGCTCACGCCCAACCCCGACCAACTGAAGATCGAGAAGGCGTTCAAGAAGGCGGAAGCCAACAAGGCGCGTCCCGCGGGGACCTACCTCATTGTGGCGCCCACCAGCGCAGGAAAGACGATCTCTCAGGCGTGCCTAGCGGGCATTACAGGCCAGCGTACGCTTGTGCTCGCGCAGACCAACCTCATCAAGCGGGCTTGGACCGAGGATCTGTACAAGCTGTACGGGATGAATGAGAACGATCTGGGCATCATTCAGCAGAACAAGTACCGCTTGGGCCGGCACATCACAATCGCGAGCATCAAGACGCTGGAACGCCGCAAGCATCTTTGGCACGAGATATTCTCCAAGGTTGGATGCCTCATCATCGACGAGTGTCAGTTGATCGGGGCCGAACGCTTGGCAGAGATAGTGGAAGCGTGTCCCGCCAAGTACGTGATTGGGATGACCGCAACACCCACAAGGCGCGACGGGAAGAGCTTCATCGTTTATTCATCCTTAGGGAATCCGCTGATAACGATCGAGAACAAGCAGGAGGAGACTGCGACCTCGCTGCCGCTCGCAGACGCGGAGGTGGTGAACACCGAGTTCAAGTTTGAGAACGAGAAGGGCGAACAGATCGACGGCGAGGAGCTAGACTTCAACAAGCTGACTGACGCCATGATAAACGACAGGGCCAGGAACGAACTGTGCGTGAAGCGCATCGCGCAAGACTGGAAGGCGGGGCACAGCGTCCTAGTCACGACGCCGCGAGTGGACCACATTGCGACGCTGGTGAAGATGCTGCACAAGGCGGGAGTGGAGGACGCCAACGGCCTCACCGGGGAGCAGAACGCGAGCAAGACCTACGCCAACAAGCTGCTGGACCTGCTGATGAGCCGGACCTGCCGTTGCCTCGTTGCGACGACGCAGCTAATCAAGCTAGGGGCCAACATCAATCCTTTGGGCCGACTGCATGCAGTGATCCCGCCGATGAATGAGTCCGATCTGGAGCAGTTGATCGGCCGCATACGACGCAAGTCCCCCAAGAAGAAAGACGCTAAAATGGTTTGGTACCTGGACCAACATGTCCCGTACTTGTTTCGCAAATACAAGCGAGTCTTCTTCCCGGTCATGCGTAAGCTGAAAGTGAAGAGGTACGAAAACATTTTCGTGTGCTGAGGGATTGCTGTTGACTAATCCGTTTACGCCGTCAACGTATTGTTTTAACATGAAACTGAAACCTAAAAAGAAACTACCCGCGACCATCAGGGCGAAAGACCCGAGGGCCACGCTGCGGAAGAAGTTCGACGAAACTGTGGACGCCTATCACGCCAGCAAGGCCCGAGAGGATCTAGCTAGCGCCTCCGTGAATATCACCAAGACGCAGATCACCGAGATCGTCCAGTCGAAGGACGCCGTAGAGACCGAGAAGGGTCGTGAGTTTGTGGGCGACCGCTTTGTCGGGCGCATCACGCGGATCATGGCTTCGCCTGTCGTGGATGTCGCCATGTTGAAGAAGCTCTATCCGAAGCTCGCCAAGAAGGTCATCAAGACCGAGACGGTAGAGAGCGTAGATGAGGACGAGCTAGCCGCGTGCATCGAGCACAAGGAAATCAAGGCGGCAGACGTTGCCAAGATCGTGACGACTCCCGTTCGCGGCGAGAGGTTCTCAGTTACCAACAGGGAGTAGCATGCCTTTTGTTCGCACAAAGGCGAAACCCGCCATCGTCCCTAGCTTGTCGCAGGCGTTCAAGAGCCTCTGGCATCCTCCCGAGGAGCCAGCGATGACGAGCATTGCAGGGAACCTTGCCGCGCACATCCTATTGCTTTCCGAGCACCCCACCTTCGAGGAGCTGGACAAGGATACGCAGATGATCTCAGATGGCGGACGAGTCTATGCCAACATTCTAGCTGAGGCGGGATTCGATATGGAGCGGGACTTTCTTGTCATGCCCTATTCGCGCTTTGGATCGAAGCCGAACAAGGCCAGCACGAAGGACACATTCCCGCTGCTGCACGAGTGGCTCCCGCAGTTGAACGTGAAGTGCATCGCCGTGTTGGGGATGACTGCGTTCGGGCACACCTTTGCCGGGGGCAGGAAGACGCACGCGAAGTCGATCATAGGGAAGCCGATGTACCTGCCCGAGATGCACTCGCTGCCGGTGTTCGTGCTGCCCGACTCCACCCTTATGCACTCCATCGACGAGAAGGACTACAGGCAGAGGCGCGCACTGGAGGACAAGCAGAAGAAGGTCTTCCAGCACTGTCTGGACCTCGCCAAGTTCGTCGCCTCCCTTAGGCGCTAAAATTTAACGTTAAATCCAGCATGAGCAACAAACCAGCAAGAGGAGTAGCCATTCTCGTCCTTCATCAGGACAAGAAGCGTTTCGCCATTTCGCGCCGCGTCGATGAGTCGCGGGCATTCTACAGGTACTTCCAGTTTCCCGGTGGAAAGGTCGAGAACGGAGAGATGCCTATCACAGCGGCCATGCGCGAGCTTTCCGAAGAGACAGGTCTGGGCCTGCCCGAGCATCGCTTTGTTTATCTGGGCTTCGATCTGCGCGAGAACGAAGTGACGGGTTGTGGAGGTTATGAGGGACACGCCTTCCTAGTCATGTTGAAGGCTGGGGAGTATCTGCTGGACTCTGAGCCCGAGAAGCAGACCGCGTGGACCTTCCTCGGCAGGAAGGCAATGGGCAATCTTCGGATGATTCCCGGCCTGCTTGAGTATGCGGACATTGTAGTGGAGATGCACGAATGAGCGAAGACACCCTAGCCGGCGTTCCGTTGGTGCCCAAGATGTTCCCGACGAAGACCATCAAGTATCGGAACAGGCAATTGCGCCTGTACTCGCTGAAGTGGCTCGCCGTGATGTGCCATCGTCACCCGCAGACGTTCTATCGTCTAGAGAAGGAAGGCTCCATGCCGCGCCCCATCTTCGACATTGGAGACGCAGTGCGCTGGTACACCGCGGCAGAGATCAAGGGCTATGCGAAGCTGTTCAAAGCCGCGAAGCTTAGGCCAGGACGTATCTACATCGGCACCGTCAAAGCGAGCTACTGGTTCCAGACCAACGCGGCCGCATTCAAGGCGAAGCTGAAGACCTTCATCGAGGACCACACCGACAAGGTGCCTGAGAAGTTGGACAACGAGGACGACATCATCCAGTACATCGCAGATAGGAAGCAACTTGTCTTCTCGGACAAGGAGATCGAGTTGCTTGTCTCTGGGCGCCGCACAAAGATTTCATCAGTACGAAACACACTAGGAGCAAAAAATGAACCTCAAGAAACCAGCTAGCATCATCAAACCGAAACCAGAAGTCTCCGTCAGCGAGGCCGTGTCAACGCACGACGTCACGCAGATGGTCAAGATTTCCCACACGCAGGGAGTCAAGCAGTCGCGCCAATACCAGACAGGGGACGTCTCGTTCTCCATCGAATTGTACGTGCAGGACAGCCCGAAGACGATCGAGGCCGGACTCAAGCGAGCCGCGAACATCGTGGAGAATGCGCTAGCGCCGAAGCTGGAGCAGATGGGTGAGCTGGTTGACGCGCTCGGAAAGGGCAAGTGACCGACGATGGCACCAACTACCAAAGCATCACGACTTGCTTCCTCAAATTTATCCGACGGTGCGAAACTGACGGGACTTATGGTGGAGGCTTTGAATCTTACGACGCCGGACCAGATTGCGGCGGCACGGAAGCTTCCTCTGTTATTGGTGAGGAAACACCTAGAGGAGATCGAGAAGGCGTTACGTGCTACGACGGCGTGTTCTATGTCCTACTCCTCAACGTTCACATCGCTTGAGTACTTGAGGTTCTACAGGGACCTCTGCCAGAAGCGTTGGCCGGGGCAGTCGTTGCCTACCGAACGGGGAACCATACAGGCAATTTTCAGAAACCTAAAACGAGAACTGACGGTCGACGAAATCAAACGGATGACCGATCTGTTCATAACCCAATGCCAGCGTGCGGGTGACGCATATCTGGTGACAATGTACAAGAATAAGAAAAAATATGTCCGATAGCCAAAAAGTAACCACCGTCAATGTAACCGCCGTAGGGCGCGGCAACGTACTGCTCGTTCGCAGACCGGACGTCTTCAAGACCGTTACGGACGTGAAACTGACGAGGGACTACGATTCGAAGACCCATCAGGAGATCAAGGGCGTCACGCTCTACTTCAACTATCACGAACCGATCAAATATAAGATCACGGATACGGTGCTGAAAGTACAGGCAGTCTGAACCGAAACAACCGGCAAGAAAGCCCCTGTTTTTCCAAACCCGACCCTAGACCCGTTTTCGACGGCAAAAGCCCTAGAAACCCGGTAGAAATCGCCGTATTGACCGGCCTAACCACCACACAACATGCCCAAATCAGGATTCAGTTTCAAATCTAAGCACAAAGTCATCGAAAAGACCTCCGTGAAAGCGGAGTCGCATTTTATTAAAAGGGAGCTTCGCAAGAATCCGAAATCGAAGATCCACGCGGCGAAAGCGCACAAGATCGTGAAGATGAGGTTCAACGTGAAGGACAAGTACCTGTGATGCTAGCAAAGGCATGCACTAGGCTCCCCTCGCGTGCGCCCTCACGTACGCGAGCGCGTTAGTATTATATATAAACGGATATTACAAAAATAAGATAAAACAAAACACAGATACCAAGAAGCAGTATACGGACACAATTTATGGCCCCAAGAAAGATACGAACCACGATCAGCCTTTTGAGTCTCGAACGGATTGAGGAATCGAATATCCCCGAAAGGTATCGTACGCTGGACATTGAGCACTATAAGGGTGAGCCCTCTGCGATGGATGCCCTTTGCGTCTACTGCCTCAACATGAAGAAAGCGAGGAAGACCTGCTTAGGGCTCCGTCTTGAAGGAGGACCTAGCACGTTCAAGACTTTCCTCCTTTGCTACGTTGGGCTCCACGCACTGAGCACGGGGTACCATGTGCGTTACTGGAAGCTCACCGAGTTGGTCGATGCGATACTCACCCAAGGAGAGGGACGGCTACCCGCGAAGGAGTACATTAAGCCAGACTTTGTGTTGCTTGATGATTTGGGGAAGATGGCGACCGCGTTCCAGAGTCAGACGCTCAACAACGTTCTTGTTAGTCGCAAGGACGCAGGGAGGCCGACACTTGTCGCGACCTCACTGGACGAGGCGCAGTTCCTACAGACCTACGGGGAGGACAATGCAAGACTGCTAGAGCAGTACGCGAAGACCGTTCACACCCTCGCAGACGACACCGTGATCGAGGAATGGAAACTAAAAACACAAGATATGTTCAACGAGGAAGTATGAATAAAGTAAACCCACTACCCGCCGCATTAATCATAATGGCAGCCTTTGCCCTATCGGCATATCTCATTTCCTACAAGCCGACGCGAAGCGCGACAATCATAGGCATGCAGTACGAGGGGCACTACACCTATTCGGGCGA
>Ga0302319_10014282_pt1 | contig 14826 bp, 15 predicted proteins | sample Bog_T0_2_FD_203319 | JGI IMG/M metagenome (GOLD analysis project Ga0302319, IMG submission 203319) | Peat permafrost microbial communities from Stordalen Mire near Abisko, Sweden - Bog_T0_2 | ecosystem: Environmental > Terrestrial > Soil > Wetlands > Peat | place: Sweden: Abisko, Stordalen Mire... | reverse complement strand
CTATACCCTTCGAGACACGCGCTCAGGCGGCGCGACGCCGTTCAACCGGCTGGGAGACGGGTTCCGCTAGAGGAGCCTGCGACCCAGGATTGGTTGTGTGAAAGCGGCCAAGGACTTCATTGGTGGTGTCCTGCAGCCGTGTGTTCGGCTTGTGAAGCTTCCTGGTTGCCTTGCTAGCCAGTTGACAGAGCTGGTAGCGATTGGACACATGAGAAAGTGCCCCGAATACTAAATCAGAACGCATGACGAATCTCTCCTTTGTTACTTACTGCCCGACCGGAATTGCCTGGTGGCGATGGCGCGGCAGGGTTCGACTGGATCAACGATTTTCCCCGAAAATTGCCAGCCCCAATTCTTAGACGCACGAAGCGTGTCTCTAGTTCAAAATCTTGAGGCACATTCGCACAGTTTGGAAGAGCCTTTGCGCTCTGGCCGTGATATACGTCACCGCATTGGGAATCCAAATGCCCGTATTCCCAAACCTGGCGGAGGTCGAAACGCACCCGGGGCATCAACGGATGAGCCTCAGCTCAATATGATGCGGGAAATTACAGATTGGCTGTGCAGATTTGCACACTGCAAACTGCACATATGGATGGTACTGACCAAGATATACCGAACTGCCTGCCCGGTCAACTGTTTTTTCCCGGTTGCCTGCGGATGCGCGCCAAGCTGGGGAGGGTCATGGAGGTGGCGAAGCAAGGCACATAAAATCAACGAGATAACAGGGAGACATTGGGGTGGTTTTCGAGCGAATTCGGCTGTTTTACGCCGCTCGATGGGGTCACAACGCGGGGTAAGAGTCTGTCTGGTTACGGGGATACGCCGCCTGGCGTTTCCTGTGGATAAATTTTGGCTGCGGTACCGGCGGGGCTACGAGACTCGGTGACAGCCCGGCTGGGGTCAGCGACAGGCTGGGTGCGCTACGCCCAATAACTGCGGTCGAGGGTGCGGTATTGGATTGCTTCGGCCAGGTGAGCGACGGCGAGATGCTCGGCGCCTTCGAGGTCGGCGATGGTGCGTGCGACTTTGAGGATGCGGTCGTGGGCACGGGCGGTCAGGCCCTGTTGTTGCATGGCCCGCTCGAGGAGACGCTCGGAGTCGACGCCCAGTTCGCAGTGGGAGCGGATCTGGCGCGTGGTCATCTGGGCGTTGGCGTAGATTTTCTCGCCGGCCTTCTTGAACCGCTGCCGCTGGCGCTCGCGCGCAGCCATCACACGGTCGCGAATTTCCGCCGAGCCCTCGGCCGCCGCGCCTCCGCGCAATTCCTTATAGCGCACCGCGGGCACCTCGATGTGAATGTCGATACGGTCGAGCAGCGGGCCGGAGACCTTGGAGACATAGCGCTGAATCATGGGAGGGGTGCACCGGCACTCGCGCGACTTGTCATTGAAGTAGCCGCACGGGCACGGGTTCATGGCCGCGGCGAGCATGAAGCGCGCGGGAAAGCTGAGCGACATGGAGGCCCGCGCGATGGTCACCGAGTGATCCTCGAGCGGCTGGCGCAAAACCTCGAGCACGTTGCGAGGAAACTCCGGCAACTCATCGAGAAACAGGAGTCCGTTGTGGGCCAGCGAAACTTCGCCGGGGCGCGGAATGATTCCGCCGCCGATGAGGCCCGCGTCGGAGATGGTGTGGTGGGGCGCGCGGAAGGGACGCTGCGTGACGAGGCCCGCGGCGGCATCGAGCACGCCGGCGACGGAGTGAATCTTGGTGGTCTCAAGAGCTTCTTCAAACGTGAGCGGGGCCAGGATGGACGGCAGCCGTTTGGCCAGCATGGTTTTTCCTGAGCCGGGCGGGCCGATCATGAGAATGTTATGGCTGCCTGCCGCAGCCACCTCGAGGGCCCGCTTGGCTGTCTGCTGTCCGCGCACGTCTTTGAAGTCCACGGCAAAACTCTGCAACTCTCCCAATAGAACTGAAGTGTCCACGCGAACCGGCTCGCGTTGAATGACGCCGACTACGGATGAGTTGAGCAACTCGAGTACATCGAGCAGCGACGAGACCGGATACACGTTGACGCCCTCAACCACGGCTGCTTCGGCGGCGTTGGCCGCGGGCAGTATCAGGTTGGGGATATTTTTTTCGCGCGCCAGGATGGCAATGGGCAACATGCCGGGCACCCCGCGCACGCTGCCGTCCAGGCCCAACTCGCCCACCAGCAGAAACTGGCTCAGGTCGCCGATGCGCAGCGCGCCATAAGCGCCGAGCAGGCCGACAGCGATGGGAAGATCGAAGCCCGCGCCCTCTTTTTTCATGTCGGCCGGGGCCAGGTTGATGGTGATGACCGTGGGCGGAATGGAGTAGCCGGAGTTTTTGATGGCGGCGCGCACACGGTCGCGGCTCTCGCGCACCGCGGCGTCCGGCAAGCCGACCGTGTGGAAGACTTCCTTTTCGACAACGGCGCCGCTGTAGTCCACCTCGACGTCAATGAGGTTGGCGTCGATGCCGTAAACTGCCGCGCTGAGGGCCTTGAAGAGCATGGTGAAAGTGCTAGCGAGTGTAACAGGCGGTTGAGGGCCTTGTGTGTGACCTGTGACCATTGCAGTTCCGGGCCAGATCCGGCGCTGGACCAACTAGACAACGGGGACCTTCTACGCTTCAAATGAATGTGATGGCAAGATTCTCGAATCCAGCAAGATCTCTCAAGGCCGCGGTGTGGTCCGCGCTGCTCATTGCCGGTTCCATCCTGTTCATCGCCGTCGTTCGCGGCCTGATCGACCTGGCTTTCGACGGGAAATTCCGCATCGACTGGCCCCTTGAGCTCAAGTTCGCAGGAGTCTTCGGATCGATCTGGTTCATCGCAATTTTTGCCTGGGGCCAGATCGTTGGCATTCGCTCGCAGCCGGTCCTGGACATACTCGATAAAGACCCCGATGAATCCACGCTGCAAAGAGAGCCTCTCAGCGGCTTTGTCGCGATGGAGTTCTTCTGGCTGATTCTGAATCGGACCTTTATCGTCTTCATTGCACCCGAGGGGCTTTATGGTTGGCGGGCGTGCGGGCCTGTGACCAACGCCGATCGGAGTTTTTTTCAGCCCTACCAGGACATGGCCGACGATCCGGATTTCATGCGCGACCTGGACGCGATTGAAAGGCTCTCCCGCCTTCGCGGCGGATTCTTCATTGAGCGTCCCGCGATCGCCGCCATCGAAGTGAATGACCGGCCCAAGTGGGGCATGGGCGGAATTCCTGAGAGCGGCCGCGTTGTTCTTTGCTTGACGTCCGGCAAGACCCGAGAGTTCATCCTCCTCGGCAGTGTCTATCCGGATACCATCCGGGACAGGATCTCCCTTGGGTCCGCTCCCGGCGTACTTTCGGTCAGGTAGGCGAACCAATTATGACCACCAGTCTTTTCGACCTGTACAAAATCGGCGTTGGCCCTTCGAGTTCACACACCATGGGACCGATGCGGGCAGCCTGCAGGTTTGCGCAGGAGCTTGGGCCGCGGGGTGTGCTCGATCGGGTGGCGCGCGTGCAGGCGGAGCTCTACGGATCGCTGGCGCTGACTGGACTGGGCCACGCGACGGATCGGGCCGTGCTGCTGGGGCTGTCAGGGTATGAGCCGGCGAATATCGATCCGGCGGCGATTGAGGCGACGGTTGCGGAGATTCGCGGGACCAACAGGATCAACCTCGCAGGGGTGCGGACGATTGCGTTTGATGAATCAAGCGACCTGGTTTTCCACCGCTCGGTGATGTATCCGCCGGGCGCCTTCACGCACCATCCCAACGGGCTGCGCGTGAAAGCCTTCGATGCGGCAGGCGATGTGCTGGATGAGCGCACGTTCTTTTCCATCGGCGGCGGATTTATTACCGAGGATGGCGTTGACCCTTCGGCAGAAAAGAAGCAGGCAGCGATTCCGTTTCCGTTTCACAGCGCCGCGGAGTTGCTGGCTACCGCGCATGCCAATGAGCTTTCCATCAGCCAACTCATGCTTGAGAACGAGTGCGCATTGGTTCCTCGCAATCAAGAGCGAGCGCCGGTTGCGGTGGTGCGTGAAGGGATCGAGCGCATATGGCAGGCGATGCAGACTTGTGTCGAGCGCGGGATTGCGGCGGAGGGGATTTTGCCGGGAGGGTTGCAGGTTCGCCGGCGCGCACATCGCCTGGCTGCGCGATTGCATGAGAAAGAGATCGATGGCCGGCGCGGCGATCCGCTGGCCCCGCTCGACTGGGTCACTGTGTACGCGATGGCGGTGAACGAAGAGAATGCGGCGGGTGGGCGCGTAGTGACCGCGCCGACGAACGGCGCCGCGGGTGTGGTTCCTGCCGTGGCGCATTATTATGACCGCTTTATTCCCGAGGCGGACCACGAAGGGTTGATGCGTTACTTTCTCACTTCAGCCGCCATCGGCATCCTATATAAGGAGAACGCTTCGATCAGCGGGGCGGAGGTGGGTTGCCAGGGCGAGGTGGGGGTGGCGTGCTCAATGGCCGCGGGCGGACTGACGGCTGCGCTCGGTGGCACTAACGGAGAGGTGGAGCACGCCGCGGAGATTGCGATGGAGCACAACCTGGGCATGACCTGCGACCCCATCGGAGGGCTGGTGCAGATTCCGTGCATCGAGCGCAACGCAATGGGCGCTGCAAAGGCGGTGCAGGCCTCGCGCATTGCGATGAACGAGCAAGAGGAGCACAAGGTTTCGCTCGACCAGGTGATCCGAACCATGTATCTGACCGGGCTCGATATGCAATCGCGGTACAAGGAGACGAGCCTCGCGGGGCTTGCCTTGAATATCATCGAGTGCTGAGCGGAGGGACGACCGCGCAGGGTCGTATTCTTCGCGGTCGCGCAATGGACTCGTCATTCTGGATCGATCCTCATCAATTCCACGTCAACTTCCTGTAGAGGGACTTCCGCTTGCAGACTCCGGAGCACGATCCACTCAACCTACCCCTGACCGACATACCGCATGAGCCACCGGCGGCGCCGCTCGCAATTGCTCCCGTCTGGCACACCGTTGTTCTGTTGGCCGGCATTCTTGCCGTCTCCATCGATGGAGCTTCGCGGTTCCGGTCCGCGCATGCGCCGGTCAACCGGCTTGTAACGTATGGGGTGACCGTCGCGATGGAGTTGGGGCTGGTGGGCTGGATCGTGTTGGGACTGCGCTTGAGAAAGACGCCGATCGGTTCGCTGCTGGGTTCGTTCTCATTCAGCTTTCGATCCATTGTGGTGGATCTTGGCTTCGCGCTGATCTTCTGGGTCGGGTCACTGATGGTGCTGGGCACGCTCGCTGTTGCCTGGGTGGGTACTGAGGCGGCAATCACGCATCGGCTGCCGATGACGGCGAGTGGCCAGCCGAACAACCCCGCGCAACAGCAGACTGTGCGCACGCTCACGCAGCTTGCTCCCTCAAACGGCGAGGAGATTGCGGCCTGGGCGCTCTTGTGCCTTGTAGCTGGATTCGCTGAAGAGATTACCTTCCGCGGTTATCTGCAACGCCAGTTCATTGCGTGGTCGCGCGGCAAAGTGCCCGTGGGCGTTGCGCTTTCGGCGCTCTGCTTTGGTGCGGGTCATGGATATGAAGGCATGCGCAGCATGTTTCTGATTGCTGTTTTCGGTGTGCTGTTCAGCCTTCTTGCCATCTATCGGCGCACTCTGAGGCCTGGCATGTTCGCACATGCATGGCATGATTTCATTGCCGGCATGGCGCTCGCGTTGCTCAAGTGGTACCACTTTATCTGAGGTTGCAAATCGGTCTTCGCTTCAACGCAGAAAAATTGTTGCCCTTTTTTCCACTGTTGCTACGTTTTTTTCTTGACACTGTTGCAGCATGAATCTATACATTCATCAACTGCAATTTAACTATTGCAGAATCGATGCAACCCATCGAAAAGGGAGAATAGGCAAATGGCAACGAAAAAGGCAGCCAAGAAGGCACCCGCGAAGAAGGCGGCAAAGAAGGCCGCAAAGAAGAAGTAGCGGTACCTCCAACCAAAAGGCAACACATAAGGGGGTCGCTTAAAGCGACCCCCTTAGTGTTGTTGCGGAAGGAATAGAGTTGAAGACAGAAGAGAACGGTATGGAGAGTAGATGACGCGCCGCCGCTGGATTGCCGAGCATTGGGACGAGGCCACTGCAACGATTATTGGAGCGCAGGCCGAGCACATGGCCCGCGTGCTGCGCGCCCACGCAGGCATGGAGGCCGATGTGGTGGCCGGCGGGCACGTGTTTCATGCTGAAGTGGCCGCCGTTGCCGCAAATGAAGTTCGCTTCAATCTGATTGCTGAAGTAGAGGCCGATCCCGCGCTGCCGGTCACGCTGGTGATCGCTGTGTACAAATTTGACCGCATGGAGTGGGCCATTGAGAAGGCCACCGAGTTGGGCGTTGCCGCAGTTGCGCCGGTGATTGCGCGCCGCACGGAGAAACACCTTGCGCAGGCAGCGGAGAAACGCGCGGAACGATGGCGTCGCATTGCGCAGGAAGCTGCTCAGCAGTCGCGCCGCTCCGATGTGCCGGTGATTCACGAGCCGGCTTTGCTGGCTGCGCGGGTGCAAGCCGCATCGGAGGCCACGAGCCAAGCTTCAGGGACCACTTACATTGTGCTGGCGGAGCAGGAGCGTACGACAACGCTGCGGCAGGCGCTGGACGAAGCGATCGCGGGCGCGCAAGCGGAGATGCCCCGGCTGGAGATTGCGATTGGACCCGAAGGCGGATGGGCGCCCGAGGAAGAAGCGCTCTTCGACGCGAATGGCTGGCGAGCGGTAACGTTGGGCCCACGCATTCTGCGCGCGGAGACGGCGGCACTCGCAGCGCTCGCTGTGGTTGCTTCTTGCCTGGAGTAAGGGTCCCCTCTCAATACAAAATAAGGCGCAACCTCCGATTCGCGGTTAGCCGGCGCGGGGCTCGATCAACGCGGAATCGAAGCATCGACCCGGAATAGTCGCAAGCGGTGCGTCTATGGTGATATATCTTGGCCGGACGTGGATATTCGCCGAACCGTTGACTTGATTCCGCGCGAGACGTGCGCGAGGGGGATGTTGATGCATTTACTTGAACTCAAATCGCAGGTGCGCGGGCTTGCCTGCCCACCGATGCTGACCGAGGCGAACCGGTGAGCGGTCAGCCAGGAATGCCCCAGCCCTTGAAGCGCTACGCGTTCATGCTGCGCCTGCGGCCGGGCGCTGCCGCGGCCTACGAAGAGGCGCATCGCGCGGTGTGGCCTGAGATGCTCGATCTGCTGAAGAGCGCGGGCATCAGCGAGTACTCCATTTATCGCAGGGATGAGTTGCTGATTCTCGCGCTGCGGGCGGTGGACTTTGAAGCCACCTGGAGCCAGATCGACAATCATCCGGTAAACCTGCGATGGCAACGGGCGATGGCTCCTTTTTTTGAGCCGCTGGAGGGCTTGCGCTCCGGTGAGCGCTTCCCCATGATGGAAGAGGTCTTCTATCTGCCGTAGGTGGCGGCGTGAAGACGGAACGCAGGAGGAAAGTGACGATCATGAGCGAGCAAGGCCTGCGCGTTGGTCTTTGCGGAATTGGCCTGGATGCTTACTGGAGCCAGTTTGCGGGGCTCAAGGAGCGGCTCGAGGGATACGTGGACCGGGTTGCGGTGCGACTGGTGAGGCCGGGGGTCGAGGTGGTCAACCTGGGGCTGGTGGATTCGCCGGAGCGTTCTTGCGAGGCTGGGCACAGGTGCCGGCGCGAAGACATTGACGTGCTGTTCCTCTACGTGACCACCTATGCCTTGTCAAATACCGTACTGCCGCTGGTGCAGCGCGCAGGCGTGCCGGTGATTGTGCTGAACATGCAGCCTGAGGCGGCTATCGACTATGCAGCCTTCAACAAGCTGAAGGATCGCACGGCGATGACCGGCGACTGGCTGGCGTTTTGCTCGGCCTGCCCGGTTCCCGAGATTGCAAACGTGATGGCGCGTGCGGGGATTCCGTTTCACCAGGTGACCGGGGTGCTGGATGCGCCGGAGACATGGCGGGAGATTGAAGAGTGGGTCGCGGCCGCGACGGTGCGCTCCGTGCTGGCTTCAACGCGGCTGGGGCTGATGGGCCACTACTACAGCGGCATGCTCGACATCATGACAGACGCGACCCTGGTCTCGATCACCTTTGGCACACACATCGAGATTGTGGAAGTGGACGAGTTGAGCGCGCTGGCCGCGGAAGTGGACGCGGCGAGTGTTGACCGACGCGTCGAGGAATTCCGAGAGGCATTCGAGGTGCAGCCGGATTGCCCAGTGGATGAACTGCGGCGTGCTGCGCGCACCTCTGTGGCCCTGGATGCTTTTGTGGCAGGGCACCATCTGGACGCGCTGGCCTACTACTACAAAGGCTCAGGCAATGCGGCCAATGAAGACACGATGAGCTCCATCATCCTGGGCACTTCGCTGCTTACCGCGCGGCACATTCCGGTGGCCGGTGAGTACGAGGTGAAGAACGCGCTGGCGATGAAGATCATGGACTCGCTGGGCGCAGGCGGATCATTTACCGAGTACTACGCGATGGATTTCAACGACGATCTTGTTTTGATGGGCCACGACGGACCGGGACACATTGCCATCGCCGAGGGCAGAACCAAGGTGCGGCCTCTCGATGTTTATCACGGCAAGGTGGGGCGCGGACTTTCAGTCGAGATGAGCGTGAAGCACGGACCGGTAACGCTGCTCTCTGTTGTTGAAGACGAGAAGGCGCGGTTCAAGCTGCTGGCCGCTGAGGGTGAGTGCGTGCCGGGAGAAATTCTGGAGATTGGCAATACCAACAGCCGCTATCGCTTTCCGCTGGGGGCGCACGGGTTTGTGACTGCATGGAACGCGCAGGGACCGGCGCATCACTGTGCAGTGGGCGTTGGGCACGTGGCTGAAACGTTGCGCAAGGCGGCGGCGCTGATGGGGATCGGCTTTCATCAGGTTTGTTAGAGCGGGCTTGTCCGTGTGAGCAGGGCGAGACTGTAGGTGCGTCGTCAGAAGTGAGCATAGCGCAGCAACAGACCTGCGAGGGCCGCTCCGGCAAGGTCGCCGATGATGGGGATGGGCGCGTAGTGCCAGTTGGAGCCGCCCTTGCCGGGGATGGGCAAGAGCCAATGAACGAGGCGCGGGCCCAGGTCGCGCGTGGGATTGATGGCGTATCCCGTGGTGCCGCCGAGTGAGAGGCCGATGCCCCACACCAGGCTGGCCACCAGCCATGGAGCCAGGCCAGGTGCAGGTCCGCTGGACGAGACGCCGTGCGAGCCGATGGCGAAAGCCACAATCACCAGGACCGCGGTGCCCAGTGCCTCGCTAAGAATATTGAAGGTTGGGCTGCGCACGGCGGCGTTGGTGCAGAAGACGCCGAGCTTGTCCACCGGACCGGGCGTGAGTTTCCAATGGGGAGCGTAGTGCAGAGCCATCAACGCGGCGCCGGCCATGGCGCCCAGCAACTGCGCCGACCACAGGAACAGCACCTGCGAATAATCTCCGCTGACGATTGCGGCGGCAAGGGTGATGGCGGGGTTCAGGTTGGCTCCGGGACTGCCGAAGGCCTGCGCCACCAGCACGCCGCACAGCACAGCCAGCGCCCATCCGGCGGCGATGACCATCCAGCCGGAATCCGCCGCGTACGATTTGCGTAACGTGACGCCGGCATTGACGCCGGTACCCAACAGCACCAGAACCAGCGTGCCGATAAACTCGCCAAACCAGACAGAATGCATTGAAGTCTTCCTTGAACATCGTAATGGTGATCGCGATTGGTTGCTTGATCCATTCCTTGAATCCTTGCCGGATCAGAACCAGGTCTTCCGCTTGTATTCCAGGTAGGCCGCGCCGAATTTTTCTGTAAGCACCCGCTGCTCCTTCCGGCTTCGGTAAATTTGCATCGGAATGAGAGCGACGTAGCAAAGCAGGAACCATGGCTCATTGACAAAGATGATGACTCCCGCGAGCATGAGGGCGCCAAACACGTAGATCGGATTGCGGATGCGGGAGTAGAGCCCGGTGGTGACCAGCGTGGTGGCTTTGGCCCGCAGGCTGAAGGCGCGTCCGAGTTGAATGCGGGCCACGCAGAAGAGCACGAATGCAGGGGCGGCGATGGCAGCGCCCACAATGCGCGCAGGTGTCCAGGGAAGTCCCCAGACGCGCGATATAAAGATGAGCGCGAAGGCACTGACGAGCGCAAGCGTAGCGTAGTTCTTCCCCAAGATGGACCTCCATGGCCCTGGACTCTGCGCGAACCTGCCGCACCTTGGCCGCCGTGCCCCGGTGCCGGCAGCCTCACAGCGCAAACGATAACAGGATTTGCGGAACTCAAGCATTCTGCACCGTTCGACCCTGTCTCGCCAAGGGGCCGGGCCGGCTCGGCGGCGAAGCGGCTTCCAGTTTGCCCGGATTTGACTCGGAGGAAGGAATTCCTCTATAGCAAGGATTGATAGGCGATTCGCTTTGAAACAGAACACCAGGAATCGTTGAAGGGCTCACGATGACATCGGACCAGGACCTTTATCACGAACTCGCGTACTACACGCTGGCGCATCAAGACCCTTCGTTTATCCACCAGAACGTTGTGGATGCGTATGCGGCGCAGCATGCCGATGAGACATCAAAGCCGATCCTGGTCGTCTTCGCGCTGATCGGGCTGTACTTGCACCTGGAGAAGAACTACACCGGCAAGCAGGTGCAGCGGGCTCATATGCAGCTTGCGAAGAACCGCAAGCAGTGGGTTCGGCCGGCGTTGCCCAGGGAGCGGGGCGCTGTTGCGATTGCGGATGTGCTCGCGGCTGCGCCCGGCGAGGCCAGAGACGCAATGATACGGCTTTGGTGCGCGTCTGTCTGGGAGGCATGGAAAGAGAGCCGGGCACAGATTGTGGATTTGGTGCGGAACGAGTTGGGCATCAACTGAGTGAGTACGGATGGGGATTGCTACGGTTTCGATGCTGCGGGTTGATTCGCGCCGGGGATGGTTTGTGCGTATTGCGGCCAATGGGTGAGCAGCTCACTTACCACTGCATGACCCACCGTGTAGGCGGCTTCAAGCGAGGGCAGGTAGCCGCTGTACTTGCCGATGCGCTGCGTGGCGAGGCTCTCGGAGGCTGTCATGCCGCGCGGTTGCTGGTCAAAGTTGCTGACGGTGCGCAACACCAGGATGCGCTGCGAGTCAACCCGGCCCGCAGTGGCGAGAAACTGCAGGGACTGGAGTGTGCCTGTGTCTTCCATGGCCGTGGTCGCGAAGTCGCCCATGCCACCGGTGAAGTAAGGAACCCACTGCGCGGCCCACGCGTCAAGGAGCTTGCCGTGCCAGTAGGTGGATGAAGAAAGCTCATCGCCCATGGTGACGAAGGGCGGGCGCTGGGCAGCGGCGCCGTCGAAGTTGGCGCGAATCTCCATGAGATGATCCGAGTCGGCGAGCGGCGTACTCCGCGTCAGGTTGAAGGCCCATGCGGCGAGCGCGGCGTTCAGTTCATAGACCTGACCTGGGAGCGCGGCGGCGGGCGGTTCAAAGGGACGCGCTTTGCGGAGCGGAACGTAGCCCGTGGTCCAGTCCGGTGGAATTTCGCGCGCATCGATCTCATAGCCCAGGTCGCCATCCACCACCCAGCGGGCCCATGCGGCTGAGCCGAGCGAGACGCGCTCCGGATTTCCGCCCGCGATGCCGGCAACAATCCAGTAGGCGTGGCTGAGGTCGAAGCGCGGGTCGAGGCCGAGCGCCATAATAGTGGACGCGGCGTGCGCCGTGCCCTGGCCGGTGAGTACGGCCATCTCGCCATTGGCGTTCATGCGCACGGCGTGGTAGCCGGCAGGGAGCGGATAGACACGGTCGAGGTGATCGCGCTCCACCCAGTATTGAAGCTCGCCGGGCTGGTCGCCGGTGTCGGCGCCGACTTCAAACATGGCGACCACGACTACCTTCACGGGGATAGGGCGCGGCCTGGCGTGGGCTGCAGCAGCGAAGGTCATCAGCAGAAGGACAACGAAGCAACGTCGCGCGCTGGTCATCATTGATTGCGATAGTAACTGAGGCGCAACGCAGGTCAAGGCAAATCGTGGCGGCAGGCGATACCATGAGAAGAATCCAGGAGGGACGCGCGTGCGCAAGACAATGAAAATTCTGATATCGGCGGCGATGGGGGCCGCGTTGGCGTGGACGGCGGCGGCGCAGCAGCCCGCGCCTGCCAAGGTCATCGGCTTCATGACGGACTTCGATGTGAAGGACGATGCGGTGGGGATCTGCAAGGCGGTGATGGATGGCGTGGCGCCGGGGGTGCGCATTATCGACATCACACACCAGTCCGAGCCGTACAACATTGCCATGGGCGCGCGGTTTCTGGCAGGCTCTGTGCCGTACTTTCCCAAGGACGCGGTTTTTGTGGTAGTGATCGACCCGGGCGTAGGTTCAACGCGCAAGGCCATTATCGCGAAATCCGGAGTGGGGCAATTCTTCGTGCTTCCGGATAACGGGCTGCTCACGCTGGTGCAGGACCGCGATGTAATCGTAGAGGCGCGCGAGATTACCAATCCCGCGTGGATGATCGGCTCCGGAATTTCTTCCACGTTCCACGGACGCGACACTTTTTCTCCCGCCGGAGCGCACCTGGCCCGTGGCGACGACTGGACCACCGCCGGTCCGGCGCTGGACGTGACGAAGCTGGTCCGGCTCGAATTGAAAAATGCGACGCTGGATGAGAAGGGCCTGCACGGGCAGGTGATCGGCACGGACGGACCATACGGGAACCTCGTGCTCAACGTTCCGGCAGAGACGTTTGCCAAGCTCGGCTACAAACTTGGCGACCAGGTCCCTATTGAGCTTGCCGGAATGCATTTCGCCTTCCCATTCGTGAAGACGTTCAGCGATGTGCCGGTGGGCAAGGAGCTTTTTTATATTGACTCGCGCGGACGCTTGTCGATTGGCATCAATCAACGGGACTTTTCCGACACATATAAGGTAGGCGAAGGCGCGGAGCTGACAATTCCGAATAAGTTGAGCAGTGAAGAAGTGAAGTAGGGAAGACGTGACGGAGTCAGCAGGCCGGCGAGTCGGCGCTGCGATGAGAGGGCGTGGGGAGGCAACGCGATGAAAAACGCACTGCAAATTTGTGTGTTGGCCGGGATGGTTGGCGGAGCGGTTGCAACTACGATGGCCCAGCAGGCCGCCTCGCAGCCCACGCATCATTGGGCGATCGTGGTCCACGGCGGTGCGGGCGTAATTGAGCGGGCGACGATGAAGCCAGAAACCGAGGCGGCCTATCGCGCCTCGATGACCCAGGCCACCGAGGCCGGCGCGAAGGTGCTGGATAAAGGCGGCTCGGCGCTCGATGCGATCGAAGCTGCGATTCAGATTCTCGAAGATGATCCGCTATTCAACGCGGGGCGCGGCGCGGTGTTCACGGCCGAGGGCAAGAACGAACTGGACGCGGCCATCATGGACGGCTCGAACCTGAAGGCCGGCGCGGTGGCCGGCGTTACGCGTACACGGCATCCCATCAGCCTGGCGCGAGCGGTGATGGAGAAGTCGCCGCACGTGATGCTGATTGGTGCGGGTGCCGATGCGTTTGCGGCCAGCGTGGGCCTGGAGCAGGTTGATCCCAGCTTCTTTTTTACGGAGCGGCGCTGGCAGTCGCTGGTACGGCAGTTGCAGAAAGAAGGACGGCCCATTCCGCCGCGGCCTGCCGGTGTGCCACCTCCGCCGGCGGTGCCCGTTGCGGAAATTGACGCGCCCGATGCGCATAAGTATGGAACCGTGGGCGTGGTCGCGCTGGACCGCGCTGGCAACATTGCGGCTGGGACGTCAACCGGCGGGACACAGGCCAAGCAGTGGGGCCGCGTGGGCGACTCGCCGATTATCGGTGCAGGCACTTACGCGTCGAATCAGTCCTGCGCGGTTTCCGCCACCGGCACGGGCGAGTACTTCATACGGCTTGGCGTGGCGCGCGAGGTGTGCAACCTGGTTTACTTCCATGGCATGCCGTTGCAGCAGGCCGCAGACCAGGTGATTCACAAGGAGTTGGAGGCGATCAAAGGCGACGGCGGGCTGATTGCTATCACGCCGGACGGACAGCTGGCATGGAGCTTTAACACTCCCGGGATGTACCGCGCCAAGCTTACTGAAGGTGGAAAGCTGCAGATCGACATCTATAACGACGAGCCGTAAACGCCGTGATTGCCGTTTGTGTTTGGCTGGGTGTGAGTTAGCCACGGCACCAGCGGCCCCCTATGTTACGCCTTGTTCAATTTTCATTGTTGAGTAACTTATATTCCGCGGGAAACGCGCGCCCGCCCCGGCGAGTCCATCAATTGACAATGGAATGACAAAGCAAAGACATCTCTCCAGCGCAGCCGAGACTATGGTTGGTGCTGGCTCGCGCACGACCCTTGCCGAGAGATCGATTCCGCCCTCCCCCCCTCGACGCATGAGTCTCGAACCCAAGGAGAGAATGTGATGGAAATCTGCGAATCCTCTGTCCAACGCACGTCGAATGTTCCAATGCTTCCAATGCGAGGCATGACCGGGTGGCACAAGGCTTTGACGGCTGCGATCCTGTTGACGAGCGCCACCGGAATTGCCCTTGCGCAACGATTTGATCCAGATGCGGCGTTTCTGCCGAGCCCGGTGAGAAACGTGTCGACAACGCCCGCCAATGGAGATCAGAATCCATACGGCGTGGCGTTTGTTCACAACAACTTTCCAACCGGATCGGGGCCGCTGAAGCATGGAGACATCCTGGTCTCGAACTTCAACAACGGTATGAATCTGCAGGGAACCGGAACGACCATTGTCCGCGTGCCTGCCGGTGGAACGCCGACGGTGTTCTTCCAGGGCAACGCCGGACTAGGGCTTTCTACGGCCCTGGGAACACTGCAGGTTGGGTTGGTCGTAGTGGGCAACGCGCCGACTACGGA
>Ga0302319_10014281_pt1 | contig 14827 bp, 18 predicted proteins | sample Bog_T0_2_FD_203319 | JGI IMG/M metagenome (GOLD analysis project Ga0302319, IMG submission 203319) | Peat permafrost microbial communities from Stordalen Mire near Abisko, Sweden - Bog_T0_2 | ecosystem: Environmental > Terrestrial > Soil > Wetlands > Peat | place: Sweden: Abisko, Stordalen Mire... | reverse complement strand
CGTAATTTCGTGCCTTCCAAAGAGGCCGTCGCCGAACGCGCTTATTATCTCTTTTTAAACCAGGGCTGCACCAACGGCTACGACCTCGATCACTGGCTCGAGGCCGAATTGCAATTGGTCGCCGAACACAACGCCGCCCTCAAAAAGGCCCAGTCAGCCCAAAAATAGGTTCGGGCATGGCCCCTCCGTCAATTCAGGGCCTTTGCTCCTCGGCCCCACCATGGCCGAAAAGCTGCTTCTGGATTAGTTTCAACCGATGCACAACCGCCTCCAGCACTTTCCGCCTCCACCCAATATCAAGCCCGCCAAGAGCCCAAAACCCGCCTACCGCCTAACTCCCGTGGCGGCCGTGGCAGTTACCGTGCTGGCCGTGGAAGCTCCCGTCTTGGTAGTGGAAGCTCCCGTGGTGAAAGCGGAAGCAAAACCCCTCACGGTAGATTTCATTCCCGCCCACCCCGACGTGGCTCTCCGCGCCTATTACATCTTTATCAACGAAGGTGCCCGGCATGGCTCCGACGTCCGCCACTGGCTCGAAGCTGAATTGCAATTGCTGGCCGAACATCAGGCCGCCTAGAAAATGGCCCCGACTCGCAGCCTAATAAATGAACTTAGCCACTCCGCCGCCGCCCGTTTCCACCGCTGGCTCCGCCAGCGGTGGAATGAACGCGAGCCCGGCCGCCCAGGCCGCGTTCTTAAAAAGTTGATAGCGGGGCGAATCCGGCGGGTCCCACTCCTTATTCGTACTCAACAAAGCCACCACCGCCGCATGACCTTCCCTTTGTTGGAGCAGACAGTTTTCAATCCATTTCTTGAGCGATTCGGGAAAGTCGCCCGCGCCGTTGAAGGAAACAATGATCATGTCCGCCGAGTGGGCTTCGATGAGGAAGCAGTCGAAGCGGTCGGGGTCCTGCAGTTGGTCAACGGGCACCGGCAGGAGCCGCTCGCACCCCCAGTCGCGGAATTGGGGGACGAGATGCTCCACGGCGTCCGCTGCGAGCAACGCGGCATGAATATCGTTATAAACGACGACGACCACGGACAAGGGGCTGGGATTCAGGTCCCGGCAGTTTTCGATATAATGGGTCCCGGCGATGACCATGCGGTTGGCCAAGGCATGAGTTTTGGCCTCCGACTCGTCCGTGGCCTCAAAACACGGCGGCAGTATGTCTAGCATGAGTTCATTCATCTTTTTGCGGGTTGAGAATCCAAGAGCGGCGGCACCATTTCCAACCGCGCAAGCAATGAACATAACTCCACCTACGCGCTTGACGCTATGGGGCATTTCCCTACCCAGCGGGCGTCTCGGTGCGATGACGAAAACTAGCGCGGACGGAAGCCAGGATTCCACCGCAGCCCCCTCAACTCGCCTATTATTTAGTTTCTTTACTCCCCATTGCCTCCACCGCGTCCGGCCGGGGCGTCACATATTCCAAACCGGCTGCCCAGGCTGCATTTTTAAAAAATTGATAGCGCGGCGAATCCGGCGCGTCCAATTGCTCATTCGAACTCAACAGCGCCACCACTGCCGCGTGGCCGACCCGCTGCTGGGTGAGGCATTCCTCAATCCACTTTTTGAGCGGCAAAGGGAAATCACCCACACCGTTGAAAGAAACGATGATCATGTCCGCCGAATTGGCGTCCGAGAGCAGGTGGTCAAAACGGCTGGGGTCGCGCAACTGGTCAACTGGCACGGGCAGAAGCCACTCACGCCCCCGGTCGCGAAATTTATTGCCCAGGCGCTCTACCGCTTCCGCCGCCCGCAACGCCGCATGAATATCATTGTAAACAATCACGATGGACGGCGTAGCCCCCGCCAGCCCGCGACCGCTCGCGTCGAGAATTTTGTCCGCCGCGAAGACCATCTTATGCGGCTCCGCGTGAAAATGGGCATCCGGCTCATCGGCGAGACCGTGGCGCGTGGGTGAAATTTCTGTATCTGGGTTGTTCATTTTTTTAAAGGTTTAATAAAGGCAAGAGCGCGGACCGGTTTCTGATCCGTCAGGGTTAAGGATAGTCAATCGGCGTCTCTTACTCTATGGGGCGTTACCCTACTCGGAACACCCGGCGGCAGGTGAATAACCCATAGCCGGTCCACCGGCACATGGAGTATGCTCGCCGCATGAATAAAAACTTCTATCAGGACCAGAATCAAAAGCCGGCGGGCCCGGCTCACGTCGCCACTGCTGGGGAGTTAAATCATAACAAAACTGACTTTCCCCCGTATAAAGACGAAGTGTCCGCCCGGGCTTACCTCAGCTATGTGAACCAAGGCTGCCCGCATGGGCGTCATATCGAGCACTGGCTGGATGCCGAGGCGGAAATCCTCAAGGAGCGCAACCTCACCCGCACGCATGGCTACCCACACCAGAAATAAGTAGCATTGCGGCCGACCAAGCATACCCAACCTCCAGGCCGAAAAATCTCCGTACGTTAATTTTCAATCCATGAAACACGTTAAACACCAATACCACCACGACCACAGCCAACACTTGATCAATACTCCAGTGGTGCCCATGCCAGAGCCCACGGAAACCAAGCATCAAGGGGTCGATTTTGCGCCGCCCGAACACGAGGTGGCGGAACGGGCCTATTATATCTTTTTAAATCACGGCGGACATTGCGGCCATGACCTCGACCATTGGTTGGAGGCCGAAGTGGAATTGGCGACTGAGCATAATATTGCCTTGAATGGCGGAATGCCTGCATTGACCGGAAAATAATCTATGACGAAATCGCCCAATGCCGACGTTGCCGAAGCGGCTAAAATGTACGAAACCGAAAACGACCTTCCGGAGCAGCGTCGCGTGAAGTTGAATGCACTGATGAACCAGCGGCTGGCCTCCGCCGTGGATTTGCAGACGCAGATCAAGCAGGCGCACTGGAATGTGAAAGGTCCGAGTTTTATCGGCCTGCACGAACTTTTCGACCAGGTGGACGAAGCCGTGGAGTCCTACGTGGATTTGATTGCCGAACGCATTGTGCAACTGGGCGGCACGGCCGAAGGCACCGCCCGCGTGGCCGCCGCGCACTCTCAGCTGCCCGAATACCCCTTGATGATTGCCGACGGTCTCGCCCACGTCGCCGCCGTGTCCCAAGTCCTGGGCTGCTTCGGCAAAGAAGCCCGCGAAACCATTGCAGAAGCTGCCGCGCTGGAAGATGCCGACACCGCCGATCTCTTCACCGAGGTATCGCGCGGCATCGACAAATGGCTCTGGTTCGTGGAAGCGCACATCCAGGCGCCTAAATAAAAACTTTAGTTTCATTAACCCAACCAAACAGAAAATAAAAATTATGAACACCACCATCGTCGCCCGCGACCTGACCCGGCGAGCCCCGCACAGCCCCCGCGAACGCCTCGCCGGCTTCGCCATCGCCAAACGCACCATCGACAAATGCCGCGCCAGTGTCGCGGACAGCATTGGCGAATACCATTACGACTGCCCGCTCGACAACATGCTGTTTACCTTCAAGGGCATCAACGGTGACCAGTTCAAAGCCGCCGTGCAAAACTCGGAAAATTACGAGGATGTCGGTAAGTGGCTGCTGGCCAACGGCACCGCGAAAACACCGGCGGAAATCAAAACCTGGTCGGATAAAATGGAAACCGTCAGTATGATGAACGATCCGGCGAAGCGTGACTCCTTTATCAAAAATTGCACCAAGCTCGGGCTCGATCCAGCCAAGAGCAGCATGTTCGACTGGCTCGAAGCCGACGACCGGGCGAGTTTCAAGCCCAAGGCTGCGTAGCCTTTTTCGGCCGTTCCAAAAGAATTCCAACCTCCAGTGCATAAGCCCATGAAAAAAAATCCATTGAAAGTAAACTCGGGGGTTGAAAACCCTCCCAGTCGTGGCCAACTGACTCGCGCAAAGCAGCGGCATGCGACAGATTCGCAACGAGATGACGCCACCATTCCTCCCGCCGCCGATTCTGAAGGCTGGGGTGCGCCGCCGGTCTCCACCGGGCGTCACGTGCCGATTCCTTCCGGCGATGATGAGGACGCCGAAGGCCGCAGCGATACTGAGCGGCTCGTCATCGATGGCGTCCGCGAAGCTGGCGACGAGCAAATGCGCGCCGCCCGGCGGCCTGCGGACAACAATCCCTGAGCGATCCGATATTCACTAGTGGGAAACAACCCATGGCGCGCCGAGCGCACAAAGGCGACCTTGTGCTTCGAGGGATAAAAAATAAATTTTTAAATATATGACTACGCAAAACAACGCCGTCGTGGCGACTTATTCATCCCACGCTGAAGCCGAAGCTGCGGTCAAAGAGTTGCAAACCTCCGGCTTTGACATGAAGCAACTTTCCATCGTTGGACGCGACTATCACACGGACGAGCAGGTCATCGGCTACTACAATGCCGGCGACCGCATGAAGTACTGGGGCAAAATGGGCGCGTTCTGGGGTGGCATCTGGGGCTTGATGTTCGGCTCCGCGTTCTTCCTCATTCCAGGCATCGGCCCCTTGCTCGTGGGCGGACCACTCGCGGCCTGGATTATTGGTGCGCTGGAAAGCGCCGTGGTGGTCGGCGGCGTGAGCGCCCTCGGCGGCGGTCTGGCCAGCATCGGCATTCCCGAAAACAGCGTTTTGCAATATGAGACGGCGCTCAAGACCGGCAAGTTTGTGCTGATCGCCCACGGCACCGCGGCAGAAACCGCCCACGCCCGGGAAATCATCCGTCGTTCGAAGCCAGAAGCCTTGGATGAACATGAGCTTTGCTTCAACAGCAGCAGCTACACCGCGACCGCTACAGCGGCCAAATAGTTTCCGAAGGTCCGAGGGGTTGGAACAGGTTAACTTTCCGGGCTTTGGGCAACAGGCGTCCGCGCTTGGCTTACGCAGATGAATTTGAGATGGGTTCTGGAAATTAAGGATCATTTGCTTAACTAAATCTTAATATTGCCGAAGGGTGATGAGTATCAAAGCCCCGCAATCACTTGAATCCAAACAGTACGGTTGGCTCGACCACGCACGTATTAATGCAGGTAGGAGCTTTGGGTGATAGATGTGATGAGTTTGCGGAAAGGCAAAACATTCAGCGGGTGGGGTAATTCCCCATGTCCCCCTAAAAATGTTACGCGTATACTAAGACGTTTCCAAGAGGCAAAAGATCAGATCCTTCAATAAATTAAATACCAATCCAAGCGGCGCTCTTTTGCCAACTTTATTATAAAATTAAAAACACGCCAATTTGCATGAAATTTACGCGCAATTCGTCAGACGCCATACAACTTGCATCCCCCCCCCCCACGCACACACGCCCCATGCCCTTACGCCCCATGCAACAGGTACTCATCACTGATCCGCATAAAGCGCAGACTGGAATTGTCGGCTTTGATGAAAATACCCGAGGTGGGCTGGCGCGAGGGCGCGTTACTCTGGTGGTAGGCGGAGCGGGCTCTGGCAAAACGCTGTTTGCGCTGCAAACGCTGGTGAACGGGGCGCGCCATTATAAGGAACCAGGAATTTTTGTCGCCTTTGAGGAAAGTTCGCACCGAATCAAGGCCAACTCCTCGAAGTTCGGCTGGAACTTGGATGCCTTGCAGCGTAAAAACCTTTTCTTTCTGGATGCACAACCCACTGCGGAATGGATCCAGTCCGGCAGTTTTGATTTGGATGGCATGCTGGCGGCGCTCGGGGCCAAGGTAAAAGAAATGGGGGCCAAGCGCATCGCTTTCGATGCGATTGACGTTTTGCTGTCCTTGTTGGATGACCCGAGGGCGGTACAGCGCGAAGTTTGCAAATTGAATGAATGGCTGCTGACGCGCGGCCTGACCGCCATCATCACGCAGAAATCGGATCATGGCCGGAAATTCGAGACGCAATTTTCTTTTATGGAATTCATGATGGATTGCGTGGTCCGGATGAATCATACCGTGGAGCAGGGCGTTTCCCAGCGCAACGTGTGCATCGAGAAATATCGGGGCTCCGCTTTTGAAGAAAATGAAACACCCCTGGTCATCAGTGGTGAAGGACTGGAAATCGCGGGATCGTATCAGGGCAGCGAAAGCCGGATCACGGTTTCTAATGAGCGCATTTCCAGCGGCGTATTGCGGCTCGATACCATGTTGGGCGGAGGGTATTTTCGCAACTCGAGCGTGTTGATTTCCGGCTTTCCCGGCACTGCCAAAACCACCCTGTCGGGCGCGTTTCTGGAGGCGGCCTGCCTGCGGGGTGAACGCTCCCTGATGGTGAGTTTCGATTCGGATGCGAACGAGGTGGTCCGCAACTTGTCTTCCATCAACATCCGGCTGCAACGGTTTTTGAAAAATGGCCTGCTCCGCACCAAGTCGGCGCACATGACCAATGGCAGCGCAGAAATCCATTTTATGCGCATCAAGAAAATGGTGCGGGAACATCGCGCACGCTGCGTGACCATTGATCCGGTGTCGGCCCTGGCCAAATCAGGCGATGAATCCACCATTCAAAATGTAACGGAGCGATTGATTGAGTGGTCGAAGCTGGAAGGCATTACCCTCTTGTGCACCAGTCTGCTGGATGGCTCATTATCCCGACTGGAAGGCACGCCGATCCAGATTTCCACGTTGGCGGACACTTGGATTAATTTGAGTTACCTGGTCCAGGCCGGTGAGCGCAATCGGGGCTTGTCCATCATCAAATCCCGAGGCACCGCCCATTCCAATCAGACCCGTGAATTGGTGCTGAGCGCGAAAGGCGTGACCTTGGAAGACGCCTATCTGGCGGGTGGCGAAGTATTGATGGGCGCACTGCGCTGGGAAAGAGAACGCGCCGAGCAGAAAACACACGCCCAAGCGGAAATTGCGCTGCTAAACCACCGGGTTCTCATGGAAAACGAGGAGGCTGACCTGGTCGCGCAGATCAAATCGTTGCAACGGGTATTGCAAGGGAAGAAAACCGAGAAAAATCTGGAGCTGCGCGCCGCAGCATTACGCGTGGAGGAACTAACCGAGGACAACAGCCATTTGCGCAGACTGCGCCGGGCCGATGCCGTCAATCCAACAGCCAAATGAATCAGCCAGTGAAACCCGCTGATTTCAAATTCCGGCTGTACATTGTCGGCGACGCGCCAAACTCCGTGCGGGCGGTGGCGAACCTCACCGCACTTTGCCACAAGCATCTACCGGATCAGCATCATATTGAGATCGTGGATTTGCTGCTGGAACCCAAACGGGGTTTGGCCGACCGCATCATGCTCACCCCCACGCTGGTCAAATATTCGCCCGCGCCCACCGTCAACATTATCGGCAACCTGAGCGAGCCGCAGATTGTGCTGCAAACTTTGGGGATTTCGACCTGAGCGCCATGAACAAACACCCCGCACGGCCAAACGGGCAACCGAACGACGACATTTCGGTGCTCGTCAGGCGGCTGCTGGAGACCGAGCAGCAACTGATGGATTTGACCGGCGGCTCGGTGGATGCGGTCATTCGCCCGACGGGACAATCCTATTTATTGCAGAGTGCGCAGGAGAAACTCAAGCAGAGCGAGGCGGAATTCCGCACTTTGGCTGAAGCGATGCCCCAAATCATCTGGGTCACCCGACCCGATGGTTGGACGACCTATTTTAGCCAGCAATGGATGAACTACACCGGACTTACGCTGGCGGAGAGTCTCGGGCATGGCTGGAACAAACCGTTTCACCCCGCCGACCAGCAGCGGGCTTGGGAAGCCTGGCAGCACGCGACGGCCACCACCAGCAATTATTCCATCGAATGCCGCCTGCGCCGGGCGGACGGGGAATATCGCTGGTGGTTGGTGCGCGGCGCGCCACTGAAAGACGCCAAAGGCAACATTCTGAAATGGATTGGCACTTGCACTGACATTAACGACATCAAGCAGACGCATTCTGCCTTGCAGGAAAGTGAGAATCGCTTTCGCAGCATGTTCAATTCCGCCGCCACCGGCATCGCGATTTGCACACCGCGGGGTGCCTACCTTCAGGCCAATGAGGCATTTTGCCGGATGCTTGGCTATTCGGAGGACGAGTTACGGGCGCGGGATTTTAAGTCTGTGACCCACGCCGATGACCTTACCCGCAACCATAAGTTGCTGGACGAACTGCTAGCAGGGCAGACGCCGAGCTACGTCATGGAAAAACGTTATCTGAAAAAGAACGGCGACATCGTATGGACCAGCCAGAGCGTTTCCGCGGTGCATGCCGCCAACGGAGAAATCTCAATGTTGATCATAGTCTCAGAAGACATCACTGAGCGAAAGCGGCTGGAGGATCATTTCCGGCAGGCGCAAAAGCTGGATGCCCTCGGCACTCTGGCTGGCGGCATTGCGCATGATTTTAACAACATCCTAGCCGCCATCAACGGTTACAACGAACTCTCCCGGATGAAACTTAAGGACAATCCGGAAGTTCGCCAGCACCTCGGCGCAGTATCCGTGGCGACCAAGCGCGCCATTCATCTCGTGCGGCAGATTCTCGCCTTCAGCCGCCAGGAGCAATCGGAGCGCCTGCCCATAAAACTGCGGCCCGTCGTGGTGGAATGTGTCGAGCTACTGCGCGCAACCATCCCTTCGACCATCGATTTCGACCTTTTGCTCTCCCCGGATGCGCCCATGGTCCTCGCCGACGCGACCCAAATCCACCAAATCCTGACGAACCTGGGGACCAATGCGGTGCATGCGATGAAGGATGGACCCGGCCTCTTGCAGATCAAGCTCGAGCGGTGTGTGGTGGATGCGGCGCATGCGGCTACCCAGCGTAAACTGCGGCCCGGTGTATATGCCCGGATCTCCGTCAGCGACACCGGGCGTGGCATGGATAAGGAGACGCTGCGGCGGATTTTTGAACCATTCTTCACGACCAAGCAGCCCGGCGAGGGCACGGGGCTGGGTCTCTCGGTGGTGCATGGCATTATGGAAAGCTATGAGGGCGCGATCACCGTCTACAGCCAATTAGGCGAGGGCACCGCCTTTCATCTCTATTTTCCCGAGCACGCCGGCGAGGCTGAGCAGGTGGCGACCGAAGAGACCCCGGTGCCGCGCGGCCATGGTGAACGGATTTTATTTGTCGATGATGAGGAGTTGCTCGTCCAACTGGGCCAGCAAACGCTGACCGAACTCGGTTATGAGGTCGAGGTCGCGATTCTGCCTTCGATTGCACTCGCCAGGGTGCGCGAAGATCCGGCGCGCTTTGCGCTGGTGATTTCCGACCAGACCATGCCCGGGATGACGGGCCTGATGCTCGCCGCCCGCCTTCAACTCATTCGGCCGACTCTACCCATCATCCTGACCACCGGCTACAGCCTAACGCTCACGCCTGAACGAATTGAGGAGGCGGGCATTTTCCGGCTCCTGCCCAAACCGGCGAGCATTCATGCACTCGGAACCGCCGTGCATGACGCGCTGGCATCCCAACGCTCTAACTAATTTATGGCCCGCATCCTCCTCATCGACGACGACGACGACATGCGCACTATGTTGGGTCTGACCCTGACGCATTTTGGCCATACCGTCATTGAAGCACAGAATGGCAAGCAAGGGCTCGCCATATTCGCGCAGGCGAACGCCGACTTGGTAATGACGGATATGGTGATGCCGGAGAAAGAAGGGATCGAGGTTGTCATTGAACTGCGAAAAAATAACCCCGACCTGAAAATCATCGCGATGTCGGGCGGTGGGAGAGGCAGCGGGACCGGCTATCTCCTTGCCGCGAAAGGCTTGGGCGCGAACAAGGTGCTGGCCAAACCTTTTTCCAACGAAGAATTGAATGCGGCAATTAGCGAATTGCTGCCAGATACTGCGTCGCGCTAGCAACTCACGCCTTCGGCCTTAAGTAACGCGCGTTTCTTTTTTGGGCCCCAGACGTAGCCGCCAATTTTCCCGCCGTGGGCGAGGACGCGGTGGCAGGGGACGAGCACGGCGACCGGGTTGGCACCGACGGCCTGGCCTACGGCGCGCATGGCACCGGGGTTCTTAATCTTTCGCGCGAGGTCGCCATAAGTCGTCGTCGTGCCGCGGGGAATTTTCAAGAGTTCGCGCCAGACTTGCCGTTGAAATTTCGTGCCCTTGAGCAATAAATTCAATTTTTTGCCGCGACCGTGCCATGCGGCCACGGCTTGTTTGAGCGCCGCGGCCGTGATTTTGGTGTCGCACTTGACCTCGGCACCCGGCCATGCGGCGACGAATTGGTCCATCACCGTGGCTACTTCTTTACCCCGGTCCACCAGGCATAACGCCGCCAGTTCCTGGCCCACAAAACCCACCATCACCCAACCCCAGGGGCTTTCGTGGACGCCGACCACGAGCTCCGGCTTGCGGGCTTGTTTCTTCCACGCCGCGGCGTCGATTTCTGAAATGCCCAGAGTCATGCCTTCACCCCTATCCCAATCACGTCCGCTGGCAACATTTCTCCAGGTTAAAATTGGGCAAAAAAGTGGGAAAATGGCTCAAAATCAAAGTAGTGAACAAATTTGCATTATAGGCTTGCAATGCCTTGGGTGCGGCTTATTTTTACGGCTAAAACTCAAAGATCGCCAAGCAGGGCAAAAAACCTTTGCTTCCCGCGCATTTTTGCGGTGAATTTTTCCTCCTCCATCCCCCCCTCATTACCATGGCCAAAACCGCCCACGCTGAACCCCTCGTCTCCAAGACCGGCAAGCCTATCGAGCTGGCCCTTTCCGCCATCAATAAACAGTTTGGCGAAGGCACCATCATGCGCTTGGGCGACGCGACCAAAATGACCGTCTCGTCCATCTCCACCGGCTCGGTGGCGATTGATCTGGCGCTGGGCGTCGGCGGGTTGCCGCGCGGGCGCATCTGCGAAATTTTTGGGCCCGAATCATCGGGCAAAACCACCCTGTGTTTGTCCATTATTGCCGAGGCCCAACGCCAAGGCGGCAACGCCGTGTTTGTGGACGTGGAGCACGCGCTCGACCCCAAGTACGCCAAGACCGTTGGCGTGGACTTGAGCAACCTCATGGTCTCGCAGCCGGAGTCTGGCGAAGATGCTTTAAATATTGTGGAGACCCTTATTCGCTCCAACGCGATTGACGTCGTCGTGCTGGACTCCGTCGCCGCCCTCGTTTCCAAAGTCGAACTCGAAGGCCAGATGGGCGACGCCACCGTCGGCCTGCAGGCGCGCATGATGAGCCAGGCCATGCGCCGCCTGACCGCGTGCATCAGCAAGAGCCAGTGCGTGTGCATCTTTACGAACCAAATCCGCGAAAAAATTGGCGTGATGTATGGCAGCCCAGAAACGACCCCCGGTGGCCGCGCGTTGAAGTTTTTCTCCTCCATCCGCATTGACATCCGCCGCGTCACCCAGATCAAGGACCCGACGGGGCGCGTCACAGGTAACCGCACGCGCGTCAAAGTGGTCAAGAACAAGGTTGCTCCGCCGTTCACGGAGTGCGAGTTCGACATCAATTTCGACGAAGGCATCTCGCGTTCAGGTTCGCTGCTCGACTTGGGCATTGAGCACAAGATTTTTGAAAAGAAAGGCGCGTGGATTGCCTACCAGGGCAACCTCATCGGCCAAGGGCGCGAGGCGGCCAAGAAATACCTCGACGACAATCAGAAGATCGCGAGCGAGGTCAAGGCAGCCATTATGGATAAAGTCCACGTCACCGGCGGTGAGACCATCGCGGAAAAAGGCGATAAAGACGAAGACGAGAAGTAGTTTAAAAACTTACTGTCGCGGATGCCGGAAACCTTTGGCCGCGCCAGCCGCAAAATTGGGGTTCTCGGGATTGATGGTCACCTTGCGGGCTTGGGGCAGCACGACCAAGTCCATATCCTCCATTGGAATCGCACCAAGCAATACTTCGTCGCCCATCACCACTGCGCCGACCATGCACCCACGCTTGTCAAAGCGCACATGCACGGGTCCAACATATGGGCAAATTTGCTTTCGCCCATCGGCCAAGATTACCTCCCTTTGATAAAGTGGCTCCAACTTCAATTGCTCCGCCACCTGTTCGGGTACGCACAAATACACCGCGCCCGAATCCGCCAGCGCCTTGACTTGCAGCGGTTTTAACTTCGGCAGTTTCGGGTTTTCGAGAGTGATGTTGGCGTGGGCTAACCCCATTCATTAACTCTGACAAGTAACCGGCTTCTAAGCAAGCTCACCGTTATGCCTTTGCCCCGGGCAGCTCAATTTGCTCAAATCGTTTCATCACTACTTTTCTATGAACATCATCTTCACCGCCGCCTTTTGGCAGACAACCGGACTGCTCATCTGCTCGAATATTTTTATGACGTTTGCCTGGTATGGGCACTTGAAGAATCTCTCGGGCCGTCCATGGATTATCGCCGCGCTGGTGAGCTGGGGCATTGCGCTCTTTGAATACCTGCTGCAAGTGCCGGCGAACCGTATCGGCAACGCGGCAGGCATCCCGCTCGGGCAACTCAAGGTCATGCAGGAAATCATCACCCTGTCGGTCTTTGTGCCGTTTGCGATGTTCTACATGAACCAGCCGTTCAAGCTCGACTACGTTTGGGCGGGCGTCTGCCTGATTGGCGCGGCGTATTTTATCTTCCGCAGTTCCTAGCTCGACACGGCGCGTAGGACAAAGCATTATCCCCGCCACCCCACCCCATGTCCGAACTATTTGATGTAGTGGACGAGCACGACCAGGTGCTGCGTCAGGAGTCCCGCACGGAAGTCCACCGCCAACGGCTGCTGCACCGCGCCGTGCATGTGCTGGTCTTCAACAAGAGCGGTGAAGTTTACCTGCAAAAGCGCGCGGCCACCAAGGATACTTACCCAAACCGCTGGACTACCTCCTGCTCCGGGCATGTGGACGCAGGGGAAGATTATGACACGGCGGTGGTGCGGGAGTTGAAGGAGGAGTTGGGCATTGGGGGCGTGAGGATCAAAGGAGCAGAGAAGCAAAGGAGCAGAGGGACGGCGGAAGGCAGGGACAAAGGAAGGAAAGGCCCTGAGGCGACTGGGGCGAAGCAACTGGTTATATCTGCTGCCCAACTCGAAACCAAAAACTCGAAACTCGAAACTCATGTTTTGCATCCCTATGCAAAACATGACCCTTGCCGCGAAACCGGCTGGGAATTTATTTGGATTTACACGCTGACAACCGATATCGCACCCACGCCCGACCCGGGAGAAATTTCCGAAGGCCAATGGGCCACTCCCGCCGAGCTCGACGCCTGGATGACCCGCGAACCCAAGGCCTTTACGCCGTCATTTATCCTCGTCTGGAAATTGTGGCGGGATAAAAAATAACATTCTGTCAATACACCCTTCCCGTCGCCTTGAATTTTTCGTAGCTGTCGGGGTCGAGTTCGGCGAGGAAGCGGCTGGGGTCGAGGACGGCGGGCGGCCCGCCTTGAGTAACGATGCGGGGATAGAGCACCATCAGTTCGTCTTTCGCGCGCGTGGAGGCGACATAGAACAGGCGGCGTTCTTCTTCGACGTCGCCTTCTTCGATGGCACGCTTCAATGGCAATAGTCCGTCGGCGGCGCCAATCAAAAACACGACAGGAAATTCCAATCCTTTGGCCTGGTGGATGGTAGTCAACCAGACGGTGTCGGCTTCGGGTTCGACTTTGCGGTCGCTGGTTTCGGAATTGAGGAGTACGAGTTGCGCGAGCAATTCGTTCATGTCCTCGAAACGCGCGGCGAAACCGATGATGCTGTCGAGGTCGTCGCGGCGGGACTGCCAGTTGTCGTGAATATTGCGCAGGTAGTCGCCATACCAGCCTTCGATGGCGAGGCGGACGATGTCGGCAGGAGAAGGGACTAAGGGACGGCGGGAAGCGACAGAGGGGGGCTTGGAGCGGGGAACCGGGAGCGAGGAGGAAGAAGCAGTTTTATTTGCAGATGATTCCGACTCCACTTGCGAAAAATCATCTTCAAAAAGCGATACCTGCGAATGGGCTTCTTCAGGTGGCAGTTGTTTTTCCGGGTGCAATTGCGCGGCACCGGTTTGGGCGAGGGCTTCTTCCAGATTTTGCAACGTGAGCGCGAGGTCTTTGAAATCGGCGCGGGCTTCGGCGGGGAGTTTGGCGGCCACAGAATCGTAAGTGAGTGCGCCGATCAGGGTTTTTCGATTTTCGCGGGCGGCGGCCAATGCGGCAGTGAGCGCGGCCTCGGCCTTGCGCGCACCAACCTTGGGCAGCAGCGAGACGAGACGGGTGAAGGCCACGGTGTCGCGTGGATTGTGGGCAAAGCGCAAGTGGGCGACGAGGTCGCGTACGTGGGCCTGTTCGAAAAACCGCACGCCGCTGGTGATGGTAAAGGGCAACCCGGCGCGCGAAAGCTCGATCTGTAAATCCATGGCCTGGTAGTGGGCGCGGTAGAGCACGGCGATGTCGCGCAAGGGCAGGCCGTCCGTCTCGTGCAGTTCGCGAATGCGCATGAGGACGAGCTGCGCCTGCTGCTTGGTATCGAGCGCGGCGATGACGACGGGCTTGCGCTTGCTGGGGCGCACGGCGCGCAGGTGTTTGTGAAAGCCGTCGGCGACGTGCTGGTGGTCGAGGATGCCGTTGGCAAAGCGCAGGACTTCGGGCGTGCTGCGGTAGTTGATTTCGATTTTGAAAATCTGCGCGCCGGGATGCCGTTCGGGAAAACCGCGGATATTGTCGAAATTCGCGCCGCGCCAGGTGTAGATGCACTGGGCGTCGTCACCCACGGCCATGACCTGATGCTGGCCCGCAATGATATCCACAATTTCCGACTGGAGCTTGTTGGTGTCCTGGTATTCGTCGACGAGGATTTGCCGGAAACGCTGCTGGTAGTAGGTGCGCACCGGCTCGTCAGTTTGCAAAACGCGCAGCCAGTGTTCGAGGAGGTCGTCGTAATCGCAGACCTGCTTTTCGAGCTTGGCCTGCTGGAAGGCCGTGTAGAAGCGTTGGAGCTGTTCACCGATT
>Ga0302319_10014280_pt1 | contig 14827 bp, 11 predicted proteins | sample Bog_T0_2_FD_203319 | JGI IMG/M metagenome (GOLD analysis project Ga0302319, IMG submission 203319) | Peat permafrost microbial communities from Stordalen Mire near Abisko, Sweden - Bog_T0_2 | ecosystem: Environmental > Terrestrial > Soil > Wetlands > Peat | place: Sweden: Abisko, Stordalen Mire... | reverse complement strand
GTTCTCCACGCGCGTGGGCAGCGCATTCGACGGCCCACCCCATCTGTCGTGAGCATTCAGGCCGGGCTCATCGTATACGCCAAAGAGCGAACCGTGCAAGGAGTTGCTGCCGCTCTTGGTGACCACTTTGATCTGCGCTCCGGAGTTGCGGCCGTCGGATGCATCGAAGGACGTGGACACAATGCTGATCTGCCCAACCGCTTCCTGATTGGGTGAAACCACAGCGGCGCCGCCATAGGTAAGCGAGTTAACGCTGACGCCGTCGATCATGAAGTTGTTGTCGGCCTGGCGCTGGCCGTCCGCGGAAATTTGCACCTGATTCTCGGTTTGAAAAATGCCGGAGTTGGAACCTCCTGGTCCGGCGCCATTGGGAAGAAGCAACGCCTGCCCGGAGCCGCTGCGCGCGCCATCGCCGGTGATACCGGGAGCGGTGCGCAAAACCTCATAGGGGTCGGCGCCGTAGACGGGCAGCTCTTTTATTTCCTCGCCGTCGATGGTCGTGCCGACGCTTGCGTCTGAAGTTTGCAGCAGCGCGATCTGGTCCGCCTTCACTTCAACCGATTCGGTGTTGCCGCCCGTTTGCAGGGTCACATCAAGGCTGCGCGGCGCCTCGGCTTCGATGGTGACATCGGTGAGATTGGTGGTCTTGAAGCCGGAAGCTGCAACCGCAAGGGCGTAGTGTCCCGGAGATAACTCGCTGAAATGGTACCCTCCGGTGCTATTTGCAGTGGAAGTCTGGATTTGCTGTGTGGCGCTGCTGGTAAGTGTTGCGATTGCGCCGGGGATGGCTGCGCCTGTTGCATCCAGCACGGTGCCGGAAAGGCTGGAGCCGAACTGTGCGTGAACGGTCGCGGCAAACAGGATCAGGAGCGACAATGCTCCTACCCAACAGTGGATGAATTTCGGCAAAGTTCTTTGAGCTCTCCCGAAATAACCTGCGAAGTTTCTGGGATCGACTTGTTGCATGGGGCCTCCTGAAAAAGCGTTTTCGGTGCTTGCGTTGGATTGATCGCTTTCCTGGAAGTGGGGTCTGGGTCACCTGCGCGTCTAAGGGTCGACATGCGCAGGGTGAGACTGGCTTCACTGGCGGGAATTCGCCCTTGACATCTCCGTCTCGACCGAGAGGACTTGCCGCCCAGGTATCGAAGGGGAACGAAGAAGCAAGAGCGGTTCTAAGGTCGTACCCGACACATTTTGATGTATATAGGAGCCATACGGGATGCTCGCTGTATCAAATAGCTCATAGATTTGAGAAAGGTACGTGCTGCCGGAAAAGCTGGCTTTGGCCCACGAGAACCTCTCCCGCCCCTCAGGCGACACATCTACGGCCAGTCTCATCTCAACGGCTTGGAACGGAGGGGAACCAAACGTCGCGGACTGCTGCAAGGTTGGCTCCTGCATCTCCGCCTCACCTGGAGCAGCCAATATGACCGGAAGCAAAGCCGTGGATGCCGCAGCCGGCTCTGCCAACTCGCCAAGCTGGAGGGCATGTCTCCAGGCAAATACCCGGTTGGCGTTCACCCCGTTCGCCCGTGCCACACACGCCACACTCGCACCAGGCTCCAACGTCAATTCGACAATCCGCCGCTTCTCTCCAACAGAACCAAATCGCCGGGCACGGCGATCCGTTCCCTCTGCATGATCCATGCCAACATCGTCAAATCAGAACTTGTACCGATGCCAGACGGGAAGACCGCACGCTTACGTCTTTGCGGCACCGTGCCGCGCCGCTGTTCATGTCGGGAACTACAAAGATGCAAATGCAGTCAACCGGCTCAAGACAGGTCGTGGTATCAGCCTACAGGCGCGGTGCATTTCGCCGAAAATTCGACAGGTGGACGAAGCAATAACCCCAGCCTGCCGGCAGTGGGCGTTCGAGGTACACCCCGAGGTTTGCTTTTGGGCTCTCAACGGGAAGAGGCCAATGGCGTACAGGAAGAAGACCGCTCAAGGAAAAGCCGACAGACTTGGACTGTTGAACAGAGTCTTTCCAGGCATGGAACAGCACCTTTCGCGCCGGGCACAGCTTGTCGCGGAGGATGATGTGTTGGATGCAGCGGCCGCGGCGTGGACTGCTCTTAATATGCAGGACGGAAGGGCAGAACGCGTCTGCGAACCGGAACAAGATGAGAATGGGCTGGCCGTCACGATTCACTATTAGCGGTAGACGGGAATGACGCGGGCACTGTGGGCTTCCCGACGAGCGGCAATTATTAGATTTTCGCTTCCGTCACAGCGCACACAAAAGCCCTTTAAAAGCGCCACTCTTTCGGGCATTTTCGGAAGGGGTTTTCCGCTCGCTCTATTGAAGCTTGTCCAGAACTTCCCTTCCGTCGGACTGCGCTTTGTGCTCGCCGACTCCGCAGAACTGGAAGTACCGTGGGTAAATTCTCCTCGCGGCGACGCTCAACCTCCGCCATCTCGATTCGGTCTCCGTCAGACACGTATCCATCAGTGCATGCCGACCCCCGGGTTTTACTCCGCCCTTGACAACAACCCTGAACAACCCCTTGCCGGGGCTCTTGAGGCATGTGCAGAGATTCTGAAATACGTTTGGGAAGGCGAGTCGACGAACCATGAGTCCCGGGCTGCTGCAGCAGCTCAAGGTCCGAGCGAAGCTCGGACACAGAATTTCCCGCGCGTGCCAAGTCAGAATTCGAGCGACACCGATGAGGCTTCGTCTCCCGTCTTTCCCCACAGTACCGTTTCGGCTTGCGGTGAACCCTTGCCCCAAAGAACGGTCTTGCCCCACAAGACCGTGACGCCGTTGGGATCGTTGTTGCTCCATAGAGGCGTAACGCCCCAAATCGCAGCAGAATTCGTTCCCGACAGGAACGCCTGGCTTCCGTAGACACCGGATGCGGACCATGGCCCGGACTGAGTCCAGAGCGTACCGGGCTCAGCTACCGCCGTGACTTCACCAGTCGAGGCGCTGTAGGTAGCGATAGGCGACATCGCAGTGCCTGCGGGCACCGAGCCGCCGTTCACCAAGGCGGCATTGATGGTCTGAGCGATATCGAGGTAGCCCGCGCCGATCGTGAATACGTCGTAGTTGGCAACGTAGGTCACTCCATCGGCAGTTACGTTGCTGGTGGCGGGGAAGTAGCTGCGGTCGGCATTCGCCATCAGCAGCGCTTTTGTCTTGTCTGGGGTCAGGGCCGGGACTGCCTGCAGCAGATCGGCAATGGCTCCTGAGGCAACGCCAGCCGACATGCTGGTGCCACTCATCGGGAAATAAGCCTGCGAAGGGCTCTCGGATCCGGCTGTCTGGTAGAAGGAGTACCAGGTGTAGAAAGAGGGATTGTTCACCGCCAGCGGATCGCCGTTGAATCCTAGACTGGTGACAATGTTGCCGGGTGCGACGAGATCGGGCTTGACAACATCGTCAATGAACGCCGGCCCCTTGGAGCTATAGCTGGCGATGATGTCGTCGTTAATCTGGGGCGTGAATTGGGTATTCATGGCGCCAACAGTAACCACGTAGGGATCGTTCCCCGGAGAATCGATAGTGCCGTAGCCTTCGGGATTCAGATTCAAATCGCGGCCGTCATTGCCTGCGGCTACTACCACGACGATGCCGGCATTCCACGCCTTTTCGACTGCCTGACACAGCGGATCAAGCGTGTAACTCTCATAGATTGGGCGGCCCAGCGAAAGATTGAGGACGCGGATCTTGTAGGTGCCCGCCAGCGAGATCGCCTGGTCGATGGCGGCGATCACTGCAGAATCGGAGCCGGAACCGTTCTGATCGAGTACGCGCAGGTTGATGATATTGGCATTGGGAGCGGTGCCTCGGAAGGTGCGGAAGTAGCCTGGGCCGGTAGACTGGGTGCCGTTTCCGGCGACGAGCCCGGCCACCAGGGTGCCGTGTCCAAAGTGGTCGAGGGCGTCGTTCTCGCCAGGCACAAAATTCTGGCTGTAGACAATGCGGCCGGTGGCGTAGGGAGGGTTCTCATTGAAAGTAGACAGGAGCCCCGGAAGAAGCGAAGAGTTGAGAGGAAGCGATAAGATGTTCAGGCCGAGATCGGGAACTGGCGTAATGCCACTGTCGACAATAGCGACGCCGATGTTGCTTCCCTCAAATCCCTGTGCCCACACTGCCGGAGCGTTAATGGGCTCGGTAGTGTATTCGGCATTGGGAATCGAAGCGGCCTGTCTCGCGCCGAGCGCCCTGTCGGGACTAATGTATTTGACATTGGAATCTGCGGCAATGCTGTTCAGGCTGCTGAGAGGAATGACTTCGACCACGGCATTGATAGGTCCCAGCACAAGTTTCAGCACACCACCCAGCAGTCCCAGCAGTCCCGTATCCCCCGTAGACGGCGGGTTGTAGTACTGGACAATGACCTGTACGTTTCCAGAGGAGGAAGCAGCGGCAAGATCGGGTGAGATCTTGCCGCTGGATTGACCAGCTGCGCACGCTGTTCCCGTGGTGGCGAGCAGCAGAGTCAGGGGAAATAACGTGCAGAGTCGCATAGGGACTGGCAGCCTCCGGGCTATATGCACTTCGCTGGCGCCATGCATGCGACGCGCCTTGTCGTGCTTTCCTTGGGGAATTGCGTCCCATCGAACACTGATGAGTCCGTTCATGAATACTAGCTGGGAAGTACCCCGACGGCAATTACTCTTATGGTCTCTCACGTAACATAATGGTAACCATGACTGTAATCCTTAGTAATTTATTACTCAGAACTAACGTAACCTACCCTGCATGCATACTGCTCTTTCTTTTCAAGACCTGTCCGGGGAACCTCGTTACTCCTGCGTCAAATCCTTCCGGTAGCTGACGAGCACTTCGGGAGGAACTGGAAGCGCGTTCAGCAAAGAAATCGTAGCGGGATGGAGAGCCCTGTCAATCTCACTCACCGGTAAAGTTTCCACGACGGACCCCGCACTGAGCACGGCGATCCGGTCCGCTATTTGGAGCACCGAAATCAGGTCGTGCGAAACATAGAGGAAAGTGACCCCATGTTTGCGATTCAGCCGGCGGAGCAGGCAGACGATCTGGCTCTGGGTCACGGGATCCAGTGCGCTGGTTGGCTCGTCTGCGACGATCAGGTCGGGACCATGAAGAAGCGCGAGCGCGATAAGCACCCGCTGCGCCTGGCCCACGCTGATCTGGCGCGGCCTGCGCCGCAAGAACGCTGGCTCGGATGGCAGTTGCACCTCAGACAACAGACTCCGAACACGGGACAGGAATCGATTGCGATCATCCGCCTCGTGGGCTTTCCACGCCTCCCGGAAGTGACTCTCGAGGGTGATTCCCGGATTGAGGGCGCTCATCGGGCTTTGCGGAATCAGAGCGATGCGGCGCCCGAGCAACTCGCGCAAATCGCTTTCGGGCATTTGGAGCAGATTCTGCCCGTCAAGAATTGCCTCACCGCTTACTCGCCCGCCGCGCCAGGGCAGCAAGCCGAGCAGAGCCAGAACCAGTGTGCTCTTCCCAGCTCCGCTTGCGCCTACTAGACCAAGCACTTCGCCACGCACGAGCTCCAGGCGAACATCGCGCAGTGCCGGTGCGCCATCGTATTCGGCGTCGAGGCGGACACGGAGCAGCAGTTCGACCGTCATTGCGAACCCTGCAGCCGAAGTCGCTCCACATTCCAAACCAATTCCGGCTCGAGCAATGCCGGCTCAACGCCCTGGAGGCGCGGCGAAATGGCAACCAGGGTATTGGGATAGACGAGGTAAATGAAGGGCTGCTGGTCGGCGACGATCTGCTGAACGCGGGCAACAGCCTGCTTGCGCACGGTATCGTTCAGGCTTGTGGCCTGCCGATTCATCTCGCGATCGATCTCGGCTTCCCATGGAGTCGCCGGCGTTTTTTCCGACGGGTCCCACTGATGGTTGGGCGAGGAACTCAGCCATACGTTCATCATGGCATTCGGCTCGGGGTCGACGTTTTCAAGTCCCAGAAGGCAGGCCTCGTAGTCCTGCGTGTGCATAAGTCGCTCGATCAACGCCGGGAAATCGAGAGCGACCACGTTGACCTCCATCCCCAGAGCCGCGAGGTCCTGCTGAATCAGCGTTGCCATTTTTTGCCGCGCCGCGTTGCCCGCGTTGATCAAAATAGAGAATTGGATCGGGTGACCCGCTGCGTCCGCGAGTTTCGATCCATTCCAGCGAAAACCCGCGAGCGACAGAGCAGACCGGGCAGCGGCAACATCGGTGTGCGGGGCGGAGAGATTGGGGTTGTACCACAGGCTGTTCGAAGGAGAAATAAAACTGTACGCCGGAGTTGCGTGGCCAAGATACGCGATGCGCGCAAGGTCGTCGCGGCGAATGGCCTGGGAAACCGCAACGCGAAACGCTCGATCCTGAAACCACTCTCTTTCCCAGGCCGGAAGCGGCGAAGCCGGAGATTGGTTGAACCACATCTGCTCGGTATTCAGCGATGGGCCAAGGTCGCGCGCCATTGACCCCGCCTGTTTGCTGAGCATTTCAAAGTAATCAGGCGGAAGATGGTCAATCAGGTCGTACTCGCCGCGCAGAAAAAGCCTGGCTTCCTGCTCTGTGTTGTTAAGAATGTCGAGACGCACGCCGGTTGCATAGGGCAGAACCACTCCGGAGCTGTCGCGCTCGTAATAATGGGGATTGCGTCGCAGGCGCACGAATTGCGAGCGCCGGTATTCGCTCACGACAAACGGCCCGGAAGTGATACGGCCTTCGCTGGGACGGTCGGCAGGCTCGATGGCGATCTCGTCAAAGACTTTGTCTATGCCGATGACCCGCTGCGGAAGGTGGACGATCACGGTGCTCGAGTCTGGCGATTCCACGGTGACATTTCCAGGAGAAATGAATTCATCGGCTACCGGCGCGCCCGTGGCGGGAAGCAGAACGCGGCGTATCGACCACGCCGCGTCACGCGATGTGAGGCTGCTGCCGTCGGAGAATCTGAGTCCGGCGCGCAGCTTGAACATAACCGTTTTGCCGTCAGGCGATACACTCCAACTTTGCGCCAGGCTCGGCTCGACTTTCTGGGTGAGACGATCGAAACGCAGCAAAACGCCGCTGGTGAGATAGCGGACTGTCTCAGCGTCGATGTCATCTACCTTCGCTGGATCGAACGTCTTGGGGTCATAACCGATGGTCCAGACCAGCTCGCCCGGCAGGCGCGGGGCGACCTGGCCGGCACAAGACGTGCCCAGCACGGCAAACTGCATGGCTACCGCACAGATGACCGAACAACGAACGAAATGCATCGTTAAGCCTCCACCAGGATTGCTTCCATAAGTACCAGGACAAGGATCAGAAGCACCACAGGAAAGTAGACCCAGCGGGTTTGGAGCAGCATCGCGGAATTATCCAACTCAAGCAGCATCCCTCCCCAGGAAGGGAGTGGTTCGCCTATACCCAACCCGAGCGCGCCCAGGTTTGCTTCAGCGATCACGAAGGCCGGCACCGAAACAAGAAACTGAGGCAGAAGCAGCGGCAACAGGTTGGGAACCACATGGAGGAGCGTCTGGCTGCGGCGCAACCCCGCAGCACGCGCCTGCAGCATCCAGTCAGCGTTCTTCAGTTCAAGCACTCCGCTATAAACCGCGCGCGCGCACGCCGGCCAACCCAACGCGGCAAGAATTAGAAAGGTGACGGCGGCCGAACGCGCCGGCGAAGTAGTCAGCGGCAGCGCAGAGCGCACCATCATGAGAAGAAAAAGCCACGGCAATGCGAGAAAGATGTCGCAGAACAACAGGATCAGCCATCGACCGGCGCCCGTGGCGAATGCCGCCGAAGCGCCCACTCCGGCAGCAGCGGCGGTCGTAAGGGCAGCGGCAGCCGAAGCGCCGGCCAGGCTTAGCACAAGAGCAGCAGCTGTGCGCACCAGGCGATCGCGCCCCAGCGCGTCGGTGCCGGCAGGATGGCTGGGTGACGCAGCGGCGAAAGGCTGTTCGCGATCCTGGCGTGAATAGCTTGCACCCGGTGCAAGCACGGCTGCAAGGGAAACGCCTGCCAGCCCGATGAGCAGCCACACCGCCAGACGATGGAATCTCATGCGCGCTCCCCCTCCGGACTGCGGCCAGGCCCCATTCCGCAACATGTGACTGCGATCGCCATGATCAACGTGATGGCCAACAAGACGGGAAGGTCGCGGTTGAGTGCTGCGTTCCAAGCCAACTGGCCCAGTCCAGGAACGTTGAAGATCACTTCGACGGGAACAAGCGCGCTCAGCGCAGTCACAACGGAAAGGCTGGCAAGTGCCGCGAGTTGACCGGCTAGGGAAGGCAGGACGTGTGCAACCAACAGGCGCGATGTGGTTATGCCCTGTGCTCGCGCGTGCAGCACGTATGGTTCAAGCCACGCCTGGCGCAACATGCGATGGAGAAACTTGAAGTCACGCGCGGCAATCAGCAGAGCCATCACCAGCACGGGACCACCTTTGCCGGCCAGCAGACAAAGAGTCGCCATCGCAGCAGTCGGAATGGCCAGCAGGAGAGTGGCCGGCAATTGCCAATGCATCGACGGGTCGCGGCCCGCACTGGAGATGATCGACACACAGATCGCGAGCACCCAGCCCGCAAAAAGCGACCGCAGCAACAACCCTCCCGTAATCGCAAGGCGCGGCTGGATGAGTTCCTGCACTGGAACTTCAAACTGGCGGGAGAGGCCGAAATCTCCGTGCAACCATCCCCTCACTTCCGTCGACACCAACTGCAAGAGCGAATGGCTCCGCGACTCCTCCAGGGTTAACTCGACCCGCGCTGCTTGTGCATAGCGCGGGTCCATTTCCCGCTCGTCGCTCAAGTATCCCGGGGCAAAGCGCACCAGGATCGTGGTGCCCGTAATGACCAGAATCAGAATGGCAAGCATGCGCGCCAGCCACGCCAGGATGGCAAGAACCCGCTTCCTCATGATGGTGCGCCGCGAAATTCGAGGTGGGGCGCATTGCCGTTTGGGTGGGCAACGGCTTCGCTCCTCTGGCGGTCCACCAGAGTAAGCGCAATCTGCGGGCCAATCTCCTCAAGGATGCGAAGGTGATCCTTTGAAAATGCCACATGGTCGCGGGCGTACAGCGTAAGCACTCCCATCACGCTGTCGGAATCCATGAGCGGGATGGAAAGCGCGGAACCAGTAGCGATAAAAAATTCCGTCTCCTTCAGGAAGTTCGGTTCCACGGTCGGATTGCCATTGACAATGGGTCGCGCGTTCTCCGCCACCCAGCCAGAGAGACCTTTGCCTATTGGAATCGGGCGCGCCGAGAATGCCTGTTTGCAGAGGGTGTCCATATATTCTGCAACCACCAGGTCGCCTGACTTGAAATAAACGGCCAGACAGTCGAAAGGAACCAGAGATTGCAGGAGTTCCGAAATGGCCGCACAGTCCGACTGCGTGTTCTGCGCGGCAGTCAGCATACCGCGCAACGAACTGACTGCTCTGGCCTCCTGATCGGCGATGGTCGCGTGCTGCGGAGATTCGGAATTCGGAACCGGCGGTGACGGGACCGCATTGAGTATCCCATGCGCCTTGGCACGGTCTTCCTGGGCAAATCCCGCTGCTGGCGCAGTGCCGCGCTCGATCGAGACATCGGTATCAAGCGCCGTCATCTCCTCGATCGTATGACGCGCCTTCTCTTCGAGAACCAAGTAATTCTCTTCCAGCAGTCGAACGATCTCCGGATCCAACTGGGTCCCTGCCTTGCTTCTCACCATCGCCATGGCTTCGCCGAGCGGCATCGCATTCCGATAGGGCCGTTCCGATGCCAGCGCATCGAAGTAGTCGACGGTGGTCAGGATCCGCGCTCCAATGGGAATCTCTTCCCCTTTCAGGCCCTCGGGATATCCACTGCCGTCCCATGCCTCGTGATGCGACCGCACGATGGGAACCACCGGATAAGGGAATCTGACCCGTTCAAGAATCTCTGCTCCAACCACCGGATGGATCTTCATTTTTTCGAACTCCGCGGGGTTGAGCTTGCCGGGCTTATTCAGGATGACCTCCGGCACCGCCAGTTTGCCGATGTCGTGCAGGTAGGCCGCGGTGATAAGCGCCTTCATCTGCGCCTCGTCGAGCCCAATAATCCTTCCCAGCTCCGAAACGTAGACGCGCACCCTCATAAGGTGCCGGTGCGTGGTCTGGTCTTTGGCCTCAATCGCCATTGCAAGGCCTTCGATTGTACGCAAATGGAGAGCCTCGATCTCAATGACGTGCTGTTCGCGGTCGTGGATGATCGCCATCTGCGCACGATACGCGCGGTACACCGTGTAAACCATGGGGATGATCAGCATCGAGGTCAGCCAGCCGAAGTGGTCGCCAATGAAATCTGCAGCCGCGGCTAGCATGGCCCCCACCAGGTAAAACGGAAAGTACCAGAGAAGTTCCTGGTGCCATAGGCGCAGCGGGGACTTGCCCGATTCCCAGCCGAAAACGAGCGCCATGGGTATGATGTTGGCGAAATAGTAGACGGTCACGCTGATCGCCAGCGCAGGCGCAACCTGGCCGCCCACCTGGGGAAGCGTCGATGTATAGCTATCGCAAGCCAGCACTGTGGCCGTGATAACATTGGCCACGTTGAAAAGAATCTGAACCAAAGTGAACGCCTTGACTACCTTGAAACGGCACTGTGCGATCACGCTCGCCGCCGCCAGAGCAACGGCCTGAAGGGGCGAGAGCTGCAGAATGCCAAGCAGGATGAACGGGAAGTTCACCGACACCGTCCCGTCGCTCTTTGGCATTGCGACTTTCATCCCCGAGCTGAGCAGGATGGCAATCAGATAAACAAGGAAGTGAAGCCACAGTCCCTGAGGGTGCCCCTGGGCTGAGTACAAGCTTACCGCCGCACCGGCCACGACCGCGCACACGAGAACCTTGGTTCGGAACTTCATTCCTGACCCCCAATTAGTTCTCGACCTGGACGCAGGATCCGTTCTTGCCTCGCCGGACTCGCTTGTCTCGAAGCTGCACCTCGCCAGGCGCTCTCCGTGAGTCTACCTCTGCTTACATACGGGGAGTATATGTATGGATCAGAATACGGTGCGGAACGGACATGCGCAACCCACTTTTGTTGCACGATGTTCCTGCGCGGGGAATTGCCACTGTCATTCAGGTCGGGTGGCATTCTTGATTTTCCGTGGATTTGTATGCAGTAGTTGCCGGAACTGTTGCTCTATCCAACCGAGCCGCAGAGCCACAGCGGAAGTCAGCGGCAATTTCCTGGATGCTGCGATGGCATGCCCGGCGATTTTTAAACCAAATGCACGAAGAGATACCTTGGGGGTTGAAGCGTCGTCGTGATTTGCAAAACTTGAGACCGGCTCACAATGTAGTCGAAATCGTAGCGGTCAACGCAATTTGGATCAACTCCGATCTACAGCTCTCAACAGCATGGCTGCAACATATTCAATCGAACGCAGTTAAATTCACGCAATTTCAACAGTCTTCAACATGCGGCAAGAACTGGTTCGGGAGCGGAGGGTCGGGCAGGCCGACTCAGCTGCATTGCGTCAGGTTTGGCGGAGTCACAGAGCGTGATGATTATCCTCACTTTCTCTGGCTGTTAGGAAATGGAGCCGAACCGTATGTTGATAACCTCCACCTACGATTCCCCACCCGTGATTGGCCCGCTTTGTACCAATTCTGCCGTGCTGCCAGCGCTCAGGAAGCTGTGGAAAAAGAAACAGACAGCCAGGGCATTTCGAAGGTTTGCAGCCATTCACCTAACTAAACGACTAGAGCCACCCGAAGGCGGCTCATTTTAAACAACTTAAAAACATATGGTGCCGAAGAAGGGACAATCGCAATAAGTGCTAAGTTGTTGGAGATAAACGGTTTGCACGATTTCTAGTGCGAACTTAGTGATTCTGCCCGGCAACTCGGTATTAGACAGAGAACCTTACACACGGTGAACCATAGTTTGGTCGCTGCTGAAAGTAGGGTATCTAAAACCGGAGCGAATCCCAAATGGCAAATTCAGCAAGTCTCCTGCGCAACGCAAGCCTACCCGGCTTGGGTTGGCGGCGGGGCACATTAGTACAAGGAAAGAACGGACGCATCAAGCCGAATGCCGTCCTCTACAACGGCGTCGAATACACGGTGGAGCCAGAAAACGGCCACTTCCAAATTCGCCAATATGAGAAAGGCAGGAGCATTTACACCAACTGCGGCACTGACATTGAGACCGCCGTCGCACGGCTGTCTCAGCTACAGGCGAAGGCGACCCTCCTGACTGCTCAGCGGAAGTTGGGCTTGGCAAACGAGCGGACTCAGCAACTCCTCACCAAACTCCTCGGCCCCTTCATTGAGAAATATGCTCATGGCTCCGAGGACACCATGTACGCATACAGGTACACCGCCACGTCGTTTGTGAATCTGATGACCCATCGCGGTACTCTGATTTCCGCCGACATCAATGAAGACTGTGTGATTGCCTTCGACCGTTGGCTCGAAGCGCAGGGGAACAAGAAGAACACTCGGGCAACCCGTTACGGCTACATCCGTTGCTTTCTCCGCTACTGTGGTCTTGACCCGAACGTGCTCATTACCCCGGAGGAGCACAAGAAGCTGAAGGCCAAGCCCAAGCTGGCAGTGGAAACGTACTCCGAGGATGAACTGCTCAAGCTGCTTGCTGCATCCTCGGAGCGGCGCCGTAGTGAGCGTAATTCTCCCGGGCCTCCTGCAGGCTCAATGCCCCATTGACGGTAAGTCTGACGTCCGCGGCGTCCTCGTCTTCCTGGCCGTCGTCCTCCCACCAGCACACCGGGCACAAAGCCATGGCGCCCGCAATGTCCAGTGTTCTGCATCCACAGCACGGACACCGAAAACGAGTTTCGGTCAAGCTTTCCACATTAAGTTGGACGAGGTTGCCGAGCGTTAAGTTTACCTGAAGATCAGTTCCGGATGAGAACGCGCCCCCGGCTGGAGTAGAATCTCGCCCCAGGAGGCAAGGAGCCTAAATGCCGCGTCTGAAACATTGGTCCGATTTTCGATTGAGTTGCATCTTGTTGCCGGCATTGCTTTTAGCTGCGCAGTGCGTGGCGAAGGCCCAAACCCAACCGCCCCCACTGAAAGTCGCCATCGTAGGCCTCGAGCATGGCCACGTCGAAGGATTCCTCTCCAGCTTGCCCAGCCATCCGGAAGTTGACCTCGTTGGCATTGCGGACCCTGATCCTAATCTGTTTGCGAAATATGCAAAGAAGTATTCGCTTCCCCAAAGCCTGTTCTTTTTGAGCACGGAGGCCATGATCGAGGCGCGCCATCCGCAGGCCGTTCTGGTTTACACCTCCATCGCAGGGCATCGAAAGGCCATCGAAACCGCTGCCTATTACGGCATTTCGGCGATGGTTGAGAAGCCGCTGACCATCTCGTTGGACGACGCTTTGGCCATCCGCCGTGTTGCCCGCGAACATCACATCCATGTCCTGGTGAACTACGAGACCACATGGTACTCGAGCAACAAGGCCGCTTACGACGAGGCGGAGAACGGCAGGCTGGGTGAGATTCGCCGCGTGGTCATTCACGATGGGCACAACGGGCCGGTTGAGATCGGGGTGCCACCTGAGTTCCTGAGTTTTCTTACCGATCCGGCCCAGAACGGCGCTGGGGCCCTCTATGACTTTGGCTGTTACGGCGTTGACCTGATGACGTGGTTGATGCGCGGGGAAGCGCCACTGACGGTAACCGCGGTGCTGAATCAGGACAAGCCGAAGCTTTATCCCAATGTGGATGACGATGCGACCGTTGTGCTGACCTATCCTCATGCGCAGGCCGTGATTCAGGCCTCGTGGAACTGGCCGTTTGGGCGCAAGGATATGGAGGTCTATGGAGCCACCGGGTATGCCATCACCGTTGGCGCGGACAAGCTTCGGCTGCGGCATGAGCACGATGCGGAGGAGCAGTTGAGTACAGCCGCGCCGCTCTCGGGTCCGAATGACAACTCATTGAATTATCTCGCCGCTGTCGTGCGTGGCCAGCTTGAATCCAAAGGCGATCTGACCGCGTTGGACACGAATGTCGTAGTCATGCAGATCCTGGATGCCGCGCGCGAGTCAGCGCGGACGGGGAAGTCTGTGCGGCTGACGAAGGTGGAGGAATAAAAATCCTGACAAACTCACCGATTCTTTGACAAAAGGCCTCATTTCAAGGGATCATACCCCAATTCTCAAAGTCAAAAGAATGACATCCTTTTGCAATCACTGTGCGTCAGAGGTGGAACAGGGCGCAGTGGTTTGCGTTCAATGCGGGGCGGCACAGAATCACCCTGGGGACTCCGGTCGCAGCTTTGATACACCCACGAAGCCTTCCTATTCTCTGGCTGAGTTGAATCAATTGCGCACGTTGCTGCTTGAGGAGCCAATGCCCGACGTCGACAGCCATCTTAACGGCATTGGCGGATGGTTGATCTGGATAGCAATCAATCTTGCAATCGCTCCTGTGTTCTTAGCTCGCCATCTATTAACTGTTCACCTTCCCTCCATCGCAGGCGGCGAGTACGAGGGCTATCTTTCCACGCACCATGCAAGCGCGGTCCTCATTGCCTTCGAAACCATATCGGACTCTGTCTTTCTGCTTATGGTCCTCGTTCTAAACTTCCTCTTCTATCGCAAGCTCAAGGGCTTTCCGCCGGCCATGGTCCTCTATCTCGTGATCCACCTCGCGTATATTGCAATCAATCACTTCTCGGTTGTCGCTCTCCATCCGGAAATGAATCACTCGAAAGACACCGGAACGCTGATCGGTACAGTGATCGGTGCCGCCGTTTGGATTCCCTACTTCATCGTCTCCCGCCGAGTCAAAGCTACCTTTGTCCGAGGAGGCCCAAAAGACGAATGTCCCAGGCCTCAATCGTGAAGGCTGGGACATCCGCCGCAATTTTTTCCTGAACCCTGATCTCTGA
>Ga0302319_10014279_pt1 | contig 14827 bp, 12 predicted proteins | sample Bog_T0_2_FD_203319 | JGI IMG/M metagenome (GOLD analysis project Ga0302319, IMG submission 203319) | Peat permafrost microbial communities from Stordalen Mire near Abisko, Sweden - Bog_T0_2 | ecosystem: Environmental > Terrestrial > Soil > Wetlands > Peat | place: Sweden: Abisko, Stordalen Mire... | reverse complement strand
CACATTCACTTGCTCTGATTAATTTCGATACGCGGAGGTTTCGGAAAAGTGTAACTTTTCCACCTATAGCTGTATCTGAAATTTGAATGCCTTATGAAGTGGTTGACGACGTACTGCGCGGGCGCGGACGTCCCCGTGATGAAGAGGCGCGCGCACGGATTTTGGCGGCATCGCTGGAAGCATTGGAGGAACTCGGGTATCCGGGGGTGACTTGCGAAGCGATTGCGGAAAGAGCAGGCGCCAGCAAAGCAACCATCTACCGCTGGTGGCAACATAAAGAAGCAGTGATGCTGGAAGCCCTGCGTGAATCGGTAGCGCAGGAGTTGCCGTTTCCCGATAGCGGCAGCCTGAAAGAGGATATCCGAATTCAGCTTCATAATTTTATAAAACTATTAACAAGTCCCAGGGGGCGCGTGTTCAAGGGCATGATTGCAGCGGCGCAAAGCGATCCCAAGGTAGGGGCGGCTTTTCTTTCGATTTGGGTATTGCCGCGGCGCGAATTCGCACGGCGCGGCATAGAGAAATATAAGAAGGAGCTGCGCCGCAATTTGGACCCTGAGATGATTCTGGACGCTCTGTACGCGCCGCTGTATTACCGGCTTCTCATCGGACATGAACCGCTCACCATTGAATTTGCCGACCAGGTGACGGAGCTGGTGTGGGCGGGCATTTCGAACCGAAAGAATGCGTAGCGTTTAACGCGGCGCAGCTCGCGCGCCGGCGGGTTTCGCCGCCAGCACTTCGCGAACTTTCTCAAGCAGCTCGGCGGCGGTAAACGGTTTGGGAAAGACGTCGATCGAATGGAGGGCTTCGCGGTAGCGGAGCCGGTCGTCATCTAATGAACCACTCACCATCAAAACTCGCATTCCGGGTCTCTTGGTTCGCAAATACTGGGCGGCATCGTGTCCAGCCATGTTGTCGATATAAGGGCGGATGAGTAATAAGTCGGGCTTGTACTCTCGCAGCCGGTCCACGGCAGTTCCGAGTTCACCGACTGACAGAACTACATATCCCTCGGTTTGGAGTGTCTCGTCGAGAACGGAACGAATGACCGGATCGGAGCAAAGGAGGAGGATGGTTTCATTCATAAAGTCGCTGTCCCCAACAGGAGGCAGTTTCAGTGTAACTCCGATTCAGGGTAATGAAAAGACGGCCAAGGTGTCGGAGGTGGGAGAATCGGCGAGAAAACCTCCACCCGTGGCGACGATGGCGACGTATTGGTTGCCGTCTTTGCCTTGAAAGGTCATGGGAGCGGAATGGGCGCTGGCTTCCAATTTCGTCACCCAAAGTTCGCGGCCGGTTTTAGAATCGAAAGCGCGAAAGCGGCTATCGGTGGTGGCGCCGATGAACACGAGGCCGCCGGCGGTGGCTAAGCTTCCGCCAATGTTGGGCCGGCCGGTATTCTGATGGCCCTCGGGCAGCTCATCGGTGATGCCTAGAACGCTTTGCCAGGCGATCTCTCCGGTATTCACATTGACCGCGAAGAGCCTGCCCCAAGGCGGCTGTTGACAAGGCCAGCCTTTGTCCCGATCCCAAAAGCGGCCCACGCCGCCTAATGGACTGGTTCGAGAGTAAGGAGTGCGCGAGCCTTCTTTGTTTTTGACAATTTTGCCGATGCTGCCCAGGTCTTGCGTATTGACGAAGAGGTAGCCGAGTTTGGGATCGAAGGAGAGCGGATTCCAATCATTGCCGCCGAGAGTGCCGGGGAAAACCACGGACAACGTGGCGCCGTAAGGCGTGAAGGGGCCGGCATTATGCATGCCGCCTTCGCTCGCCAGCAAGGCAGTGCAATATTTTTCGTGCCCGGCAGTGACGGTGGCAATCTCATCCGCTTTGAAAGTGTTGCGCCCGAGAGGAGGAGGTTTCAAGGGAAACGGCTGCGTGGGCCAACTCTGTTCGCCTTCCACATCGCTGGCGGGGACAGGGCGCTCCTCCACGCCATAGATGGGCTTGCCCGTGCGGCGATCCAAGATGTAAAGCAAAGCGGTTTTGCCAATTACGGCCACAGCGGGAATCTGGCCGCCGTTGTGGGTGATGTTGAAGAGAATGGGAGGCGCACTGGGATCGTAGTCCCAGATATCGTGATGAACGGTTTGGAAGTACCATTTCAATTTGCCCGTTCTGGCGTCCAACGCGACGAGGCAGTTGCCGAACAGGTTCGCGCCTTTGCGATCTCCTCCGTAGTAATCATAGGTACTTTGACCGAAAGGCATATACACAATGCCACGCTCGGTATCGACAGTCAGCATGCCCCATACGTTGGTGCCGGAACGGTTTTTCCAGCTATTGCCCTCCCAAGTATCATGGCCAATTTCGCCGGTTTGCGGCACGGAGTGAAACTGCCATACCAGTTTGCCGGTGTGGATATCCCAGGCGCGCGTATCGCCGGCTGCGCCGAGGCTGGGAGACTCCTGCGTATGCGCGCCGGTAATGATGAGGTTGTGATAAACGATGGGCGGCGAAGAGAGATCATAGAACGCGTTGGGATAGCCGTTCAGGATGCCTTGTTTTAAATCTACAGCCCCTTCATTGCCAAAGCCGGGAACGGGTTTGCCGGTATTGGCGTTGAGTGAAATGAGTTTGGCGTCGGAGGTGCCAAACACGATTTGCGGAGGAACGTGTGCGTCGCCGGGGTAGTATTCGAGACCGCGCACCCCGGGATTCGCGCCCGCAGGAAGTTCATAAGACCAAAGGAGCTTTCCAGTCTCCGGTTCCATGGCGACGACTTGGTGGTAGGGCGTGGCGAGATACAGCTTGCCATTTGTAACTAAGGGCGTGGCTTCGCCGACGTGCGTGGTGGGAGCGGACGAGTCGGGAGACATGTGAAAGGTCCAGGCGCGCTTGAGGGTTGCCACATTGCCGGGGTTGATTTGGGTGAGAGGAGAGTAGCGAGTGCCGGCGGGGTCATGGCCAAAGGTGGGCCAGTCGGTTTGGGCGTGAGCGGGAAGAGAAAGGAGTGTGGCGAGAGTGAGAAGCGCCGAGACGAGTCTCGGCGCGGCTGACACGAGTGTCCGCGCCACATATGGCGGCGTCGGGGGAAAGCGTTGCCGCTCCTTCACAGTCGCGGCTTGGCTAGAGGCAGTGCGGTGAATAGGAGGACGAGTCGGTGGAGAGGGAAAGCAGGGCATGAGTGACATATTCCAAGCATGCCCTTTTTGAACTACTTTTCGGTGACGCGCAGCGAAATACGGCGGTTCAACTGGCGGCCTTCTTCGGTCTTGTTATCGCCAACGGGATGATCTTCGCCATAACCTTGCGCTTCCATGCGGGAAGGATCGACGCCGAGCTTGACAAGTTCGGCCATAACGTTCTTGGCGCGATCGTCAGACAGCTTGAGGTTCGCAGCGGGGTCGCCGGTGTTATCGGTATAACCGCCGAGCTTGATTTTCACTTTCGGATACGCCTTCAGGATGGCGGCGACGTTGGAGAGTTGCTCTTGCGAAGCGGGCTCCAGCGTGGCCGAACCAGTAGCGAAAAGGAGACGGTCAAAATCAAACCAGGTTTCCTTGTCGACAGGCTTGGAGGATTCGATCCAATCGACGAGCTTGTTCTCGACGCCAAGTCTGGGGATGCTGAGCTCGGTGCCGTCGGCGAGTTTGCGTTTGAAGAGATCGCCCAATTTCGCCCAAGCGGCTTTGGTGGCGTCGGAGATGGCGTTACCGGCATCGGCAGCGGCGGTTTGGGTAGCAGCAGCGGCATTTTCCACCGGCTTCGTCACGTCGGCCGTGCCACGGTTGAAATACCATACCAAGCAAGCAATCAACAGAGCGCCGAGCAGCAGGACCGGCCAAAGCCAACCGCCCGTGGCTTTTTCGGCCGCTACGGCCTTGGGGGCCGAAGCGGCACTGCTCAAGTCGGGCAGATGTACACCCGGCAGGCCGGCGGGAACCAGGCCCCGCAAGCTGGGTAGTTCACTGGTGAGCGCACTGGCCAAACCCGTTACGCCGCCACTCAATTTGCTGGCGAGCGTACCAAGAACCAGCGGAGCGGCAGTGGCCAAGAGAGTTGCGCCGGTGCCCGAACTGAGGCCGGCGGATTGTGCAATCTTGCCCTCAATAGCGGCTTTGTTGCTGCCAAAGAGCGTGCTCACGAAATTGGTTCCAGCTTCACTCGCGGCGGCGGTAGCAGCGCCACCGGCTCCAGCCGCGGCGCCTAACGTCTGCGTGCCGTAGCTGCTGATGAGCGACATAATCTGGCTCATGAAGCCGGTGTCATTCACTTTACCGGCCAGCGTCGCGAGCATGGTAGCGGCCGCCGTCTCCACTCCCTTCTTCACTCCGTCCGGCGACTCGCCAGCGCTGGCAGCGATGGAGCGAATCTGGTCCGGCGAAATTGAATTCTTGATTGAGTCCAATAAGGAACCCATGTAGTGTAGCCTCCTAAGTCTTGTTCTTTCGTTTCTCTATAGCTAGATCACGCCAGGCGCAAGGAAGTCACTTAAATGCGCCCGGATTTGTTTTTTTTCTTGCTCGATTGAGTATACATGCAGCGGATCGCCTCGGAGAGGGCTATTTCAGGCGCGCGAAGGCAGTTTTTTGGGGCTGGCCGGCGGCTTGGGAGACAGGTAGTCAAGGGCTTTCTCCAAAACTTCGTCTTTGCCGCTTCTGATTCCGTTCAGGGTCGGCTCGGCGTTAAGATTGGGTTGCAAACCTAGGCGTTGCAGTTTGCCGCCGTTGGCGTGGCGGATGTCTTGGCCGGAAAAGGTGATGCTGACGCCGCCGGGAACGGTGAAGTTGCTGAGAACGGAGTGGGCGCCGGCAGTGGGAGTGCCGGCGAACTCGGTTTTGTTGGCGGCTTCCAGAAACAGACCGGCTTCTTCGCCAGGGCCGATGGTGCGCTCATCTACCAGCATCATGGTTCTGCCTTTGAACTTCCATTGCGGCGAATTGCCGATGGTCTCAATGAAGAAGTAACTGGAAGATGGACTGTCGATAGAGCCTTTGGGAAGATCGGGCACGGCGGCGACGGGGCCGGTGACGATAGCGGCGGGGACATCGGGTTCGGAAGCCAGGCGCGGGGCGATGGCGCGAATGGAGTCATCGGCGGGCACGCCACGCATGTCGAAAATGATGGCGCGGGCGTTGCGGAATTTTTCAAACATGGCATCGACTTCAGTGCGCTTGAGGCGGCGGAGATCCGCGTAACCGATATCGCCGCGCAGCAACTTCGTGGACTCGGACGGAGATTCGGCTGCGAGCGGTTCGATGAAGCGCTTGCTGCGCTTGAGGGTGACGTCTTTGCGGTGTCCGGCAGGGTCTTCGAGTGTCAAGACTGCGTTCGAATCGTCGGGCCCATTTAAGATGCGGTTGACAACTTCGAAGCCCAGGCGCTGCGGCGTGGAAGCGGGCAGGTATAGTTCTTGGCGTTTGAAGCGATTGACCAAGGTTTCGCCGTCCACGGTTTTCACAACATCGCCAATTTTAACGCCGGCTTTGACGGCTTCGGGATCGAGAATTTCGGTGATGGTGACGTGCTTCTCTACAATGAAAACGCGCAGACCGACAGGGGCTTCGCCGAAATATTGGGTGAGGGTGTAGCTTTGCGCGGCGGTGAAGGTATCGGCTGCGTGGGTTAGCCATTCGGCGATGGCGAGGTTGTATTCGAGGTCATCTTTTGCGGCGACCATCCGAGGCAGGAATTGCGCGAAGAGGGCATCCCAGTCTTCATCGATGAGATCACGATAGGCGAAGAAGTAACGCAACACGCCCCAGATTTTGTAGGCGGCGAGGATGCGAAGTTCGGTGGAAGGGTAGGTATCGAGCTGAGAGCGCGCGGTGAGCGGCGATGGAATGGGAGGACCGGTGGAGGCGGGTTCGGAGAGAGGGACTTTGATGGCGAATGCGCCCATGGGGACGGTGATTTCTTCCGGAGTGTTGGTGGGTTTATAGAGAAAGGCGGAGTAAAACGGAGACTCGGAGGGGTTTCCTGTTTCGGGGGTGAAGCCGTGATGAATGCGGATGCGTTGGCCTGCAGAAGGACCGAGAGGTGTATTGGATTCTAGCGTGTGCATAAGAGCCCGCACGGCGGCTTCGTATTCAGCGGGGGTTTGGGCGGAACGGATTTTGGGAAGGGCATCAATGAGAGCTTGGTCCCAGTTGAGACCGGTGCGATGGGCGAGGGCGGGGTGAAAGAGTTTGACGGTGATCCAGAGTTTGCCCGTGGCGAGGAGACGGTCGGTTTCGGATGGGAGGGGCTGAGCATTAGCGGGCGAAAGCGCCGAGACGAGTCTCGGCGCGGCAGACACGAGTGTCTGCGCCACAGTGAGAAAGAGGAGGGTGCAGACGATGGAATGCAGACGGCGTGGCAACACTTAGACGGGCGGGCCGACGGACAATTCGTTATCGACGGACTTGACGCCCTTCACTTTCTTGGCGAGTTTGGTGGCTTTGCTCTTACCTTTTTCGGTATCGACGCGGCCTTTGATGATTACTTCGCCATCTTTTGCGCTCACCTCCAGCGCGCCGCCTTTAACATCGGCATCGCCGGCAAGGCGCATGCGGACTTGGTCGACAATTCGATCGTCTTCGGTGGAGACCGCGGCGGCGTCGGATTTCTGGCCTGCTTGAGACGGCTGTACCAGCGCTCCCGCAACCAGCAGGAGGCACGCAGCAAGTAAACGTTTCATAAAGTTGTGTCGGTTTATTCCTTTGGGCTGTTATCTTCCGAGCCTACCATCGAACGCCAATCAACGGCATTCAGGAAAGACGGATCTTCGCGCCAGTTTGGTTTCACCTTCACGAAAAGAGATAGAAAAATTTTGTTAGCCAAAAGGCGTTCGAGTTCCAGGCGCGCGGCGGTGCCGATTTTTTTCAGCATCTGGCCTCGGGTGCCGATCAAGATCGCTTTCTGGCCGGTTCGTTCGACGTAAATGGTGGCGGCAATCTTGACCAGTTTAGGCTTCTCTTCCCAGGTATCGATCAGAATCGCGGTGGCGTGGGGCACTTCTTCGCGCAGGTTATCGAGAATCGCTTCGCGGATGATTTCGGCGGCCATGAAGCGCGCGGGTTGATCGGTGAGGTAGTCGTTGGGAAAAATCGCCGGGCCTTCGGGAAGGTGTTTAACAATGGCTTGCTTGAGAAGATCAATCCCTTCGCCGTTGCGCGCGGCAATGGGGAAGGCTTCGTTAAACGGGAAAAGCTGGTTGTAGCGTTCGAGCACGGGCAGCAGCAGGCGCTTATCCGAGATCTTATCGATTTTGTTCAGGACGAGCACAGTTAGGCCGGATTTGCTGAGGGCGCTGAGTGCGTGTTCGTCTTCCTCGGTGATGCGCTTGGTAGCGTCGGCTACATAAATGACCAGGTCGCGATCCTGCAAAGCGCCGCGAACGGTGTCCATCATGCGCTTGTTGAACAAGGTATCTGATTTGTGAATACCGGGTGTGTCAATGAAGACAACCTGGGCTTGCGGAGTGGTGAGGACGCCTTGAATAGAAGTGCGGGTGGTTTGCGCTTGATGCGCGGTGATGGCGACTTTTTCGCCAACCAGGGCATTCAGGAGCGTAGACTTGCCTGCATTGGGCCTGCCGGCGATGGAAACAAAACCGGCGCGATGGGGTTCGGCAGGGCTCATTGGGCGGCACCGACAGGCGTTGGCTCGACGCGCGAGATGCGGACTTCTTCCACGCGCCTTTCATTGCCCGCTAAGACTTCAATACGGATGCCGCCTTTTTCGGCGGTTTCTCCCACTTGCGGCACATGGCCCAGCCATTCGGCCACCAGTCCGCCCACGGTGGTGGATTCGGTATCGCCATTGGGGCGAAAGTTGAAGAGGTCTTTCAAGCGGTCTAAATCAAGGCTTCCGGGCGCTATGAACACGTGTTCACTTTCTTGTTTCACATCGCGTTCGGGCTCATGCTCGTCGCGGATCTCTCCCAAAATTTCTTCCACCAGATCTTCCATGGTGGCGAGGCCGGCAGTGTTGCCGTATTCATCGACGACTACCACCATATGCGAACCATCATGCTGCATTTCGCGCAACACGTCGGAGCCCGGCTTGGTTTCCGGCACGTGCGGAATGGGGCGCATGAGTTCTTTGAGCGGCTTGGTTTGGCGTTCTTCCGGATCGAGCTCGAAAATATCGCGCACATGAATGAAGCCGATGATGTCATCAATGCTTTCCTGATATACGGGCACGCGGGAAAACTGTTCGTGAATGACGAGCTGGCGGAGATCTTCAATGGATTTGCCGGAAGAAATGGCGACGATGTTGGGGCGCGGCGTCATGACTTCACGGATGCTTTTATCGCCGAAAGCGACGACGGATTGAATGAGCTTGCTGTCTTCTTCGGCCAGAATGCCTTCTTCTTCGCCGGCGGTGATGAGTGCGTCGATGTTCTCGGCCCCTTCCAGCGCGTGCGGTTCGCCATTCTTGCCGTTATCGAGTTCGAGCATTAAAGATTGGAAAATGCTGACCAAGCCGACGAGCGGCGCGGCGAGGAGGGCAAGGAACTTGATAATGGGGAGCCATCTCTTGAGCCAGCGGCCTTGGGTGCGGCGGTACAGAAAGAAGGGAACAAAATAAGTGGCGAAGAGCATAGCGAGCAACGATGTGCCAGTGGCTTCGAGAACGCTTTGCCAGTGGGGGGCTTCGGCGCGCAAGAAGCCGCAGAGAAAGAACACGCCGATGAGAAACAGCGATATGTGTTTGATGAGCGAGAAGGCGAGCGAACCACGCTCCTGCTCCAAACCGATTTCAGCCGCGAGTTTTTCGCGGAAGACTTCCAAGGCGGGTGTTTCGCGGCGCAGCAGGCGCAACGATTCCAGATAGAGCAACTGCACGTAGGAAACGAAGCAGAGAAGAGCGGTGAGGCTGGAGGCAGCCACGACACAGAGCGCGGTCATTGGGCTGCACCTTGGCGGGACTTTCCGCGCCGGCCGTAGCGGGCTGAACGCGCAATCAATGTTTCCGGCAGGCCGAATTCCGCGCGCCAGCGATTTTCTTCGAGCGCCATGGCGTTGTCGCCATCGTCGTGATCGAAGCCGGTCAAATGCAGCGTGCCGTGCAGTAGCAGAATTTTGATTTCATCGAGCGGAGCGTGGCCGAATTCAGCGGCTTGGGCAGCGGCGCGTTCAAGCGAGATGGCGATCTCTCCGATTTCCGGCTTGAAATCGGTGGAAGGGAAAGAGAGCACGTCGGTAGGGTAATCGAGGCCGAGAAAATCGCGATTCAATTGGCGGAGTTGTGCGTCGCCGGTGAGAAGGCAAATCAGCGGACGAGAACGGCACATGCGGCGGCAGAGGGTATGCACAAACTGCACGAGTGTGCGCTTATCCGCGGCCGACGGTTTCAATTCAGCGGGTATGGCTCCGAAGAGCAAAGTACTGCCAGAAGTCATGGGTCAGGAGAGGGGAAACTCGGGAATTTCCACGGTTGTATTTTGGGGCGGATCGGCAACGGGCTCGGTTACCGGTTCATTGTTGAGTTTGAGCGCCAGTTGACGGCCAGCGCCGATTTGTTCGTTGTAGCGGTCATACGCCTTTACGATGCGCTGTACCAGCGCGTGGCGGACGACGTCTTTATCGTCAAACGCGACAAACGCAATGCCTTCGACGCCTTTCAGCACTTCGACGGCGTTGATGAGTCCACTCTTTTTGCCAGCGGGCAAATCGATTTGCGTCTGATCTCCGGTCACCACCATTTTCGAATTAAATCCCTGGCGCGTCAGAATCATTTTCATCTGTTCGCTGGTGGTGTTTTGCGCTTCATCGAGAATGATAAAGCAATCATTGAGCGTGCGGCCGCGCATGAAGGCGAGCGGCGCGATTTCGATGACGTTGCGCTCGAGCAGCTTTTCCACTTTTTCGGAATCGATCATGTCAAACAGGGCGTCGTAGAGAGGACGTAAGTAAGGATCGATTTTCTGCTGCAAAGTGCCCGGCAAAAAACCCAGGTGCTCGCCGGCTTCGACGGCGGGACGAGTTAAGACGATGCGACCGACGCGCTTGTTTAACAGATCGGCGACGGCCATGGCGACGGCGAGGTAAGTTTTGCCAGTGCCGGCGGGGCCGATGCCGAAGATGAGATCGTGGTGCTCAATAGCATCGATATAGCGGCGCTGATTGACGGTTTTGGGCGCGAGGACTTTCTTACCGAAAGAGCGGGATTTACCGCTTTCGACGAGGCGGCGGAGCGAGACGCCTGGATCGTCGGTGCAGACACGCATGTAGCTGTTGAGATCGCCGTTGTTGAAGGCGTGGCCTTCGCGGACAAGATCGGCGTAATCGGCAAGGATTTGTTCGGCGCGTTTGACTTGCGCTTCGTCGCCTTCGATTTCGAGGGTATTGCCATCGAGGAGACGGGTGCGGAGTTGGAGCTGGGTTTCGAGGAGACGGATATTTTCGTCGCGCGTGCCAAACAGCGACTCGATGCCGCGGGAGATCTGTATACAGGACTTCATTCGGTGGGATTGCTGGTGAATAATAGTGGGGGCACTTTGAGAATTAGCGGGTGATGGATGTTAAGAGTGGCCGCACAGCGACAGAGGATGGGACGACGCCTTACGTTAATCCTTTGAACCCACGGGCGCGGACGCCGGAAGCTCATCTCCTAAAGTATACCATTTTGGGGTTTGGGGGATAGAGGGGTTCCCGCTGATAGATGCTGCCATGAAAGTGCCCCCAGGACACACTACGGGTGTAGCAAGAAACTGAAGTTTTAGGTTTTCAAAGAACCGCCGGCCAACGCCTACGAACACCTTGCGGCGAAGAAGGATTGGCCACTGATACACACTGATTGACACTGATAAGAAACGAAGACGAATTTAGCCGCTAATAAACGCAGATAACAAGCGCCTGGCGGTGGTTTAGGCGGCGGCCTCCATGGTTTGCGGGGTCTCGGCGGCTTCCGCGAGAGCTTCTTGCAGCAATTTTTCGCGTTGGACGGGGTTTAGGCGGCTCATATAGGTGGCGTAACGCTTTTCTGAAAAAACGAACCCAAGGCCGGGGACGTTGGTGAGCGGTTGGTTGCTATGCTTGGCCAGGACAGTCGCTTTGGCGGCTTCGGCGAGGGCTTCCTCTTCCTTGGAGCGGCGCTCGGCTTGCAGGCGCAGCAGTTCGGCGGTTTCGCGTTCGCGACGGCGGGCGAGGCGGTTTTCGGTGAGTTGGAGATTACGCAGTTCTTTTTCGTGGCTGCGGCGGACGTGCACTTCGACCGCAGTTTCAGCTTGGCGGTTTGCAAAGTTGGGATGTTGGTCTATGAATTCCACGCGGCCGGTGGCGAGGAGGGCCAGTTCAAGGCCGGGAATTTGGTTGAGGCGCCAGCGAATGTCGGCGATGGAGCGAGCCAGAGAGGTTTCTTCGGGACCGACGGGTTGGTATTGCGTTTCGTAGGATGTGACGTGCGCCTTGTAAAGATTGGCCTCTTCTGCGTTGGAGAAGAGGAGGAACTTGCCGGTGAGGCCGTGTTTGATGGAGTTGAGAGACGCTTTGGCCTTACCTTCGGGGGTAGTGGGTCCGGTAGATTTTTGGGCGTTCTCGCGATTGGCGGCGATGCGGGCATCCGAGACGGGATGGCTGGGCGCGGCGTTTTGCTCTTCCTGTTGCGCGAAGTCGGCGTTCGCGGGGGCAGGATCGAAAGAGGCGCCTGCGGCTGCGGCGGCGGCCATAGTTTGCGGTTGGGTTTGGGCCTGGGCTTGTTGCGTTTGTTCACGCTTAGCAGCTTTGATGGCCATGCGCTCAGCGGCGCGACGGATAGCACGGTTCGACATAATTCGAGATACTCCGGTTTGAAATGGAAAAAGCCCAGTGGCGAGGGATGCTCGCACTGGGCCTTTCTGGTTTGACGATAGCAGCTTGGCCCCTGATTTCCGAACCTAGGTAACCGAGTGGAGAGAGAAAAATGGGCGGTAAGAGATTGATAGGATTGGGGATATAAATATGATTAAAGTTTATTTATATTTGTGACTGAAAAATGGGAAGTGGCTAGAATTGTTGCCGCGCCGGGAGATTGGCGGTCGGCCCGGCCGTTTGCTCTCGTGAATTGCATTCGAGTGTGCTGGCACGAATAATGCCAAGGAGTGTGGCGATGTTGCGAAAACTCTGGGGAATTTAGGCATTTCGGTGGCTGTCCCCGAAACCCCCCCGAAACCCCCGAAACCCCCCCGAAACCCCCCGAAACCCTCCCCTTGAAAGAATGAATCAACTATTGAGACTGGGCATTTGCAATCGATGGCTGGAATGCTGGCGGAGTGTCTTTTTCTCTTGTGTTGATAGCGGGTGCGCCATGACTGAGGAGGGATCTTATGGCTTCAGCTCCCTGCGCGACTCCGCTAGCGAGAGTGCCGGAAGAACTCACGATCACAGCGGCGGGCGTGCCCCAAGCGTGGTAGGCGTCAGCGATCTCTCGTTCCTTTTGGAGGAGGATATGGGTCGGAAGCAAGCCATTTGCTTTCGCAAGGTTTTCTTGGCGGCTTCCTTCGGTTAGAACGAACACGCTGAGGCCGGCCGGCTCGGTACGCATCCAGCGCGCAACTTCTTCCACTAAAGCGACGCAAGGTCCGCATTGGGGATTCATGAAAAGAAAAAGCAAATTCCTACCGCTCGCGAGCAAGGATGGAAGGCTGACGATGTCGCCGGCCAACGAAGGCAGGGAGAAGAAGGGTGCTTGCCCTCCAACACCTAAGCCGGGAGCTATGTTGATGCTTGTCTGAGTTCCGGGCTGGCTGGCGTTGAGGATCGTCAGAATTCGTCCTTGCTGGCGCAGAACTTGGAAGGTCAAGAACGCTTGCAAGAGGACGAGAACGACCAAGATCCCAAGAGATATTCCGATCACAGAGGCGTGGTTGGCGATCCAGGCCAGCGGATCGTAGATGCTTGGGCCAGGACCCATCGAGAGAATGAGCGTTGCGAAGGCGGCCAGGACTAAGTTCCGGACTACCGTCAGGGGGCCGATGGGCGCAGTGCCCATCTGACCAAAGCAGTTGCAGCGCGGCTTGCGACCGCGCGCGAGATTGTAGAGCATGCCGCCAATAAAGAGGAGGAGCAGCAAGAGGGCGGCGGACGCACCAAGGGGCGCAGTTCGGACGCTTAGCAAGGCCATTGCGACCGCCAGCTCGACAAGCGGCAGACCTTTGGATAGAAAGGCGGTAAACCGCTCCGGCACACCGAATTCGCTCAGCGTGTTTGCCAGTTGCTGTCTGTCCCGCAGCTTGGCAACACCTGCAACCGCGAAGGTCGCCGCTAAAGCCAGGCGAAGAATCAACACGAGCGGATCGAAATTCAGCATTTGTTTTCAGGCTCCTTAGCCTATGGGGCTGGGATTCACACTGGTGCAAACATATGTTCCGTTAGCGGCGACGCAGTACTTTTGACCGTTACCGCAGCAAACTCCGCCACAGCAAGTGGGGGAAGTGATGGGACAGCAAGCGCCAAGAGTAACGTTATTAGGGCCAAGGGAGTGACAGGGAGTTTTGAGTAACGCGCCAAGCGTATTGGAGCAGCCCATGCACGAACCGTTACTGCAAATCTGTCCGGCGGCGCAGCAAGTTTGACCGCACACTTGGGCTGCCGTTGGGCAGCAAACGTTATTCACGCAAGTGCCATTGCAACATTGCCCATTGCAACAGCTACCGAAGGCGTTGCAACAGGCGCCATTGCAAAAATGGGTAGGCTTTACACAGCCCTGGTCACAATCGCCGGGCGCAGCACAAACACCGCCGCAGCAGATCTGGCCTTGCGTGCAACACTGCTCCTGGCAACTCAGCATGCCGGTCGGACAGCCGCAGGTTCCGTCAGAAGCACAGCTAGTGATATGGGATCCGCAGCAAACGTTATTGCAGACCACCATACCGGACGGGCAGCAGAGATTGCCATGAAAACATTGGTCGTTCCGACCGCAACAGGTGAACGCGCCACCGCAGGGGACCGGACAACAGCCGCCATAAGGCAAATAGCAGCCCGCGATGCATTTCGTGTAGTTAACGAAGTACGTCAATAACGCCTCTGCAAGACTGGCCGCGTCAACGAGTGCTTCGAATATATTCTCGATGTCGTCTATAATCGATTGGACATCCGTCGAAGGATGCCCGCAACCATCCAGACAACTATCACAGCCTGGACTATCGTAGGTGCCGCCACTCAAATACCAACCGTCGCCCGGATCGTTCGCGCCATTACCTCCAGGTTTCAGACTGAGATCTCGTAGCACCCCACGACTGGCTGTCGTTCCGGCGGATGAGCTATAGCAAGAGCGAAGTCTACTGTCCAACTGTTTGGCAAGTGTGATGATCGCGTCGTGAAGTGCCGGCGCGATAGTGATCGTGGGTGGCGGACGATGATCGAGGAATTCTGTTTGCTTAGTCGCATTGGTTTGTTGAATCGTGACTGCCCGGCCGTCAATAGTTCCTTGAACGGTTTGGCCATCTTTTGAGCTGAATGTCGCAGTCTTGACGCCGGAAATCGCCGCCCCATAACTCAAATGGACAGTTGTCAGGCCACCTGGCGTCCCTGTCAATGTGCTCGTGAAGATCGCGGCCGAGCTCTGGGCGATGGTGATGCTGTTGCTCAGCGTCTTGGCGGTTGCATCGTAACTGAGAGCGTACTGGAGAGAAACGTTGCCCTGGGTAACCTTGACGGATTGAGTCAGGTTGGAACCGTTCCAAACGCGCTGACACTGATCGGGCGGCAATTGAGGGGCGATGTTACTGAGATTGACGGCGTTTTTTTGTAAGGGCACAGTTGGTTTGGCTGGACCTTGACCAGCGGCCGGAACATCACCGTTGAAGAAGCCCAAGGCTGTCCCCGAGAGTGCGGTTTTCAAAAAGGAGCGACGGCCAGATGCGTTGCCTGGAACGGGAATCCAGGTGACTGGCGGGACATGCTGTTTGCCTGCC
>Ga0302319_10014278_pt1 | contig 14827 bp, 13 predicted proteins | sample Bog_T0_2_FD_203319 | JGI IMG/M metagenome (GOLD analysis project Ga0302319, IMG submission 203319) | Peat permafrost microbial communities from Stordalen Mire near Abisko, Sweden - Bog_T0_2 | ecosystem: Environmental > Terrestrial > Soil > Wetlands > Peat | place: Sweden: Abisko, Stordalen Mire... | reverse complement strand
AGTACGAGGAGCCGACCGACGTACCCATGATGCCGAATTTCATCCGTGGCATCGTCAACCTGCGGGGCGCGGTCGTTCCGGTGATCGATTTGTCCGCGCGCTTCGGCAAGGCGAGCACGGCCGTGAACAAGAAGACCTGCATCGTCATCCTCGAAACGATGGCGCACGAGGAGAGCCAGGTGCTCGGGGTCGTGGTCGACGCGGTGAACGAGGTGCTCGAGATACCGCACGCAGACATCGAGCCGCCGCCGAGCTTCGGCGCGTCGGTGCGCACCGATTTCATCGAGGGCATGGGCAAGGTGCACGACAAATTCGTCATCATCCTGAACGTCAACTGCGTTCTGTCGATCGACGAGATGGAAAGCATCGCGGCGGCGATGGAATCCGCGCCGAAGCATTGATCGACGGCCAAATGGTGCGCCCAATGAACCCAGGACCACATGCGGATGAGGAAGGCATCGCCTACGCGCAGGGCGGCGACGCCCTCACCGACGCGCTGCCCATCTTCGCGAGCCAGATCGAGAATGCGCGCGTGCAGAGCGAAGCGGCGATCCTCGCCCTCAGCACGCGCTTTCGCGGCATCGTGTCGGGCCTCGACAAGGCGGTGAATGCGTCGCAGCAGGTTTCCGGCGAGGGTGGCAGGGATCTGCTGGGCGCGATGGATGGCGGCCGGGAGCAGCTGCTGCAGGTGATTGCGGCACTCACCGCCATCCGGGACAGCCGCGCCTCGCTGATCGAGGAGATTCGCGCGCTCGGCACCTATACCGAGGAACTGCGCGACATGGCGAAGCGCGTGGAAATGATTGCCTTCAACACCAACATGCTGGCGCTCAATGCGGCCATCGAGGCGGCGCACGCCGGCGGGGACGTCGGCCGCGGCTTCGCGGTGGTTGCGCAGGAAGTACGCCATCTCGCGACCGCTTCGCGCGAGACCGGCAAGGTCATCGGCCAGAAGATCTCCGTCATCAACGAGTCGCTCGCCAAGATTCTCGGCTCGAACGAGCGCGTGACCGAGCGCGAGGCCGAGGCCGTGAAGGATTCCGAGGCGCGCATCAGCAGCGTGCTCGAGAGTTTTGGCGGCATGACCAGCCGGCTGCTCGGCTCCGCCGAGGATCTGCGCCGCGAGAGCGAGGTGATCAAGGACGAGATCATGGAATCGATGGTGCAGCTGCAGTTCCAGGACCGCGTCGGGCAGATTCTCGCGCACGTCGTCGGCAGCATCGGGGAATTGCACGAATTGATGCGCGCCGACGGCGGCGTGAGCGCGGATGGCGGCGCGGCCGCGCAGTATCTCGGCCAGATGGCGCAGAGCTACACCACCGAGGAGCAGCGGCGCATCCACTCGGGTGGCAGTGCCGCGGAAGTGGCGCCGCAGGCCGCCGAATTCTTTTGACAGGAGAAGATGATGTCGAAGCGAATATTGATCGTCGATGACTCAGCCTCCGTGCGCCAGGTGGCCGGAATGGCGCTGACGCGCGCTGGCTACGAGGTGGTCGAGGCGAACGACGGCCAGGACGGGGTGAGCAAACTGAGCGGCAAGCTGCACTTGATCATCAGCGACGTGAACATGCCGCGCATGAACGGCATCGAGTTCCTGAAGGCCGTCAAGGCGCATCCGGGATACAAGTTCACGCCCGTGATCATGCTCACCACCGAGGCGGGCGATGACATGAAATCCCAGGGCCGCACCGCGGGCGCCAAGGCATGGATCACCAAGCCATTCCAGCCCCAGACCCTGCTCGACGCGGTATCCAAGCTCGTCCTCGCCTGAACCGCGCCGCAGCCATGGAAACGATCGTACTGACCGATGCGGAGTTCGCGGAGGTGCGCGCGATGGCGATGCGCCTCGCCGGCATCAGCTTGAATTCCGGCAAGAAGGCCCTGGTGGTGGGCCGCTGGGGCAAGCGGCTTGCACACCACGGCTTCACGACGTTCCGCCAGTATCTCGATTTGCTGCAGGACAGCGGCTCCGGCAATGAATTGCAGATCTCCCTCGACCTGCTGACCACGAACGAGACCTATTTCTTCCGCGAACCGCAGCATTTCGACTTCATCCGCAAGGAGATTCTGCCGCAGTTCGCGCCGGGGAACCGGCTGCGGATCTGGAGCGCGGCCTGTTCGAGCGGCGAGGAACCGTACAGCGTGGCCATGCTGCTCACGGCCGAGCTTGCCCACGCCAACTGGGAGGTATGGGGATCGGACATCAGCACCCGCGTACTCGAGACCGCGCGGGGCGGACTCTTCGAGATGGCACGCGCCGAGCACATCCCGGCAGAATACAAGCGCCGCTTCTGCCTCAAGGGCACGGGACCCCACGAGGGCAAGATCCTGCTCGACGGCGCGCTCATGGCGCGCGTGCAATTCCGCCAGGTCAACCTCAACGAGACATTGCCGGGCCTCGGGCAGTTCGACGTGATCATGCTGCGCAACGTCATGATCTATTTCGACACCGAAACCAAGAGCCGGATCATCGAGCGGCTGATTCCGCGCCTGAATCCCGGCGGATACTTTTTGATCGGTCATTGCGACACGCTGCACGGCGTGCCGCACGGTCTCACCACCATCAAGCCGTCGATCTACCGCAAGCCCCCGCCATGACGGAGACGGCGGCCGAGACGGAAATGGAATTGCGATTCCTGCCGGTCGGTGATTTTTACTTCGGCGGCGACGCGCTACGCATCCAGACGGTGCTCGGCACCTGCGTGTCCATCACGATGTGGCATCCGATCAGGCGGCTTGGCGGCATGTGCCATTACTTGCTGCCCGAGCGAACGTCCACTTCAGCCGCGGGCGAAGGGATGCGGGGCGTGTACGCAACCGAGGCGATCGCCTTGTTTGCCGACTCGCTGCGCCGCGCGGGTGCAAAGCCGCGGGACTTCGTGGTGAAAATGTTCGGCGGCGGAAACATGTTTCCCGAACAACTGCGCGATCCGGATTGCCGCAAGCAGACGTGCTCGGACACGAAGCGCCTCGCCTGCGACAGCATCGGCTGCAGGAACATCGTCGCCGGCCGCCGTCTGTTGACGCAGGAAGGCTACTCGGTCGGGGAGGGAGACGTGGGCGGACACGGCAGCCGTCAGGTGCTGTTCGACGTTTGGAGCGGCGATGTATGGGTGAGACAAGGCCACGCCCTTGGCCAAATGGAGACGCAATGAAAAAGATCAAGGTGCTGATCGTCGACGATTCGGCCGTGGTGCGGCAGGTGCTTGCCGCACAGCTGTCGGCCGACCCGGCGATCGAAATGATCGGCGCGGCGGCCGACCCGATATTCGCCATGGCGCGCATGAAACAGCAATGGCCGGACGTCATCGTGCTCGACGTGGAAATGCCGCGCATGGACGGGCTCACTTTTCTGCGCCAGATCATGGCTGAGCACCCGACGCCCGTCGTCATCTGCTCGACGCTGACCGAGCGCGGCGCCGCCACCACCCTGGACGCGCTCGCCGCGGGCGCGGTCTGCATCGTCACCAAGCCGAAGCTCGGGCTGAAGCGGTTCATCGAGGACGCCTCGGCCGATCTCGTCCACGCCGTGAAGTCCGCCGCCGCGGCGAACGTCTCGCGCTTGAAGCCCGGCGCGCGTGCCGCCGTGCCTGGCGGTACGTCCGCCCCGATCTCCTCGAAGCTGAACGCCGACGCGATCGCAGCGCCACCCACCGGCGGCGCGATGAAGAAGACGACCGAGCGCATCGTCGCCATCGGCACCTCCACCGGTGGCACGCAGGCGCTCGAACTCATACTCACCGCGCTGCCGCGCGATTGCCCCGGGATCGCCGTCGTCCAGCACATGCCTGAGAAGTTCACGGCCGCCTTCGCCGCGCGCCTCGACACCCTGTGCGAGGTGAGCATCAGCGAAGCGGTGGACGGCGAGCGCCTGCTGCCCGGTCACGTTTTCATCGCGCCCGGCGGCAAGCACCTCATGCTCCGCCGCAGCGGCGCGTATTATTACGCCGAAGTGATCGACGGCCCGCTCGTCAACCGCCACAAGCCCTCGGTCGACGTGCTGTTCCGTTCGGTGGCCAAGTGCGCGGGGCCGAACGCGACCGGCATCATCATGACGGGGATGGGCGACGACGGCGCCCGTGGTCTGCTCGAGATGCGCGAGGCGGGCGCGCCGACGGCGGCGCAGGACGAGGCCACGTGCGTGGTGTTCGGCATGCCGAAGGAGGCGATCCGGCTCGGCGCGGCCCAGACCGTGCTGCCCATCGGGCGCATCCCGCAGGTGATCATCGATTGGGGCCGGAGCGGGTGAGCGGCGACTCGACTTAGAACAGCCCCACCACCCGGCCCGCCGCATCGATGTCGATCCGGGAGGCTGACGGGTTTTTCGGCAGACCCGGCATCGTCAGCACCTCACCGCAGATGAGCACGATGAATTCGGCGCCGGCGGCGAGGCGCACTTCGCGCACCGTGATCACGTGGTTCGACGGCGCCCCGCGCAGGTGCGGATCGGTGGAGAAGGAATACTGCGTCTTCGCGACGCAGATGGGGAAATGTCCATAGCCCCGGTCCTCGAGCGCCTGAATTTGCGCAAGCACATCGGGATCGGCGGCGACACGCCCCGCACCATAGATCTTCTCCGCCACGGCGCGCAGTTTGTCCCATAGCGGAGCTCCATCCTCGTATACGAAGCGCGGACCGCTGCCGGGATTGCGCGTCAGATCGACGACGCAGCGGGCGAGCGCCTCGGCGCCCGCCCCGCCCTCCGCCCAGTGGCGCGACGACACCACGGGCACGCCCTGCGGTTCGAGACGGCCTTGCAGCGCGGCGAACTCAGCATCCGTGTCGTGGGTGCGATGGTTCACCGCAACGACGCATGGCAGACCGTAATGTTCGCGGATGTTGTCGACGTGGCGCTGCAGATTGGCGATACCCGCCACGAGCGCCTCCACGTTCTGCCGGCTCATGTCCTCGAGACTGCAGCCGCCGTGATACTTCAGCGCGCGCAGCGTCGCGACCACCACCACGGCTGCGGGCTTCAGACCCGTCTTGCGGCACTTGATGTCGATGAACTTTTCGGCGCCGAGATCCGCGCCGAACCCCGCCTCGGTGACGACATAGTCGGCGAGCTTCAATGCGGTTTGCGTGGCGAGCACGGAATTGCAGCCATGGGCGATGTTGGCGAACGGGCCGCCGTGGATGAAGGCTGGATTGTTCTCGATCGTCTGCACGAGGTTCGGCTTCAGCGCCTCGCGCAGCAGCACGGTCATGGCGCCGTCGGCCTTCAGGTCGCGTGCCGTCACCGGCTTTTGCCCCCGCGTGTAGCCGACCACGATGTTGCCGAGCCGCTGTTTCAGATCCACGAGATTGCGCGCGAGACACAGGATCGCCATGACCTCGGAGGCGACGACGATGTCGAAGCCATCCTCGCGCGGATAGCCGTTGGCTGGGCCGCCGAGAGCGCAGGTGATGGCCCGCAATGCCCGGTCGTTCATGTCCATCACCCGCCGCCAGGTGACGTGGCGCACGTCGATCCCGAGTTCATTCCCGTGGTAGACGTGGTTGTCGATCAAGGCCGAGAGCAGGTTGTGGGCGAGCGCGATGGCGCCGAAATCGCCCGTGAAATGCAGGTTGATGTCCTCCATGGGCACGACCTGGGCCCGCCCTCCGCCCGCCGCACCGCCCTTCATCCCGAACACGGGCCCGAGACTCGGTTCGCGAAGACAAATCACCGTGCGCTGGCCGATCCGGTTGAGCGCATCGCCGAGACCCACCGTCGTGGTCGTCTTGCCCTCCCCTGCCGGCGTCGGGCTCATGGCGGAAACCAGGATGAGGCGGCCGTCGGGCCGGTCCTTGAGACTCGCCGCATACTCGAGCGACACCTTCGCCTTGAAGCGCCCGTAGGGATCGAGCGCCTCCGGCGGTATTCCCAGCTTCCCGGCGATTTCGCCGATCGGCCGAAGGGTTGCGCTTTGGGCGATCTCGATGTCTGAAAGCATTCAAAAACTCCAATGTTTTTATAACCGGCGTTGCCGGCCATTTTTTTAGAGCCCGGCGTTGCCCGCGATCGTTTTCGCGATGCCGGACCAGTCGATGTCTTCGCCGTCGCGCGCGATCGTCTCGAGGAGATGATCGCGCAGCACGCCGAGCAGCGGCATCGGCACGCGGCGCGCCTCGGCCGCCTCACCGACGAGGCGCATGTCCTTGAGGCCGAGCGGGGCGGCAAATCCGGCCGGACGGAAGCGCTGCTCGCGCAGAATGGCGCCGTAGGTGCGAAACACCGGTCCATCGAACAGGGTCCCGGTCATCACCTCGAGCAGCGTGGCCTTGTCAATGCCGCCCTTCCCGGCGAGCGCGAGGGCCTCGCCGAGCGTTTCGATCGTGGCGAGTATCATGAAATTGCCGCACAGCTTCACCAAGTTCGCCGCCGAGGGTTGCGCACCGACGGTGAAAACGCGCTGGCTGATGCCCGGCCAGAGCGGCGCTGCCGCGGCGAGTTCGGCGCCGCCGCCGGCGGCGACGACGAACAGCTTGGCGGCGCGCGCCGCCTCGGGGCGGCCGAACACCGGGGCGGAGATGAATCGCTGGCCATGGGCCGCATGATGTGCGGCGATTTCATCGGCGGTCGCAACCGCGATGGTGCTCATCGAGACGTGGAGCGCCCCCTCGTGCAGGCCTGCATACAACCCGTGTTCTCCGGCAAGCACGGCGCGCAGCGCCGCGTCGTCGGCAAGCATGCTGAATACGATCTCCCGGCCGAATGCCGCCGCTTGCGGCGTGGGCGCCAGCGCGGCGCCGGCCTCCACCAGCGGCCGCGCCTTTGCCGCGGAACGGTTCCACACCAGCAAGTCGTGCTGGGCCCGGATGAGGTTCGCGGCGATCGCCGCTCCCATGTTGCCAAGACCGATGAAGCCGATTTTCATGCAGCACCTTCCGTGATCGCCGGCGCCGCGCGCCCAACGCGACGCAGCGGGTCGAGGATACCCCGGCGCGATCCCGAGGGGAACGGAGTGGTCGACCGTGACTGGCTTCGCAGCATCGGCGCGGGCTCCAGGCGCAGACTCATCTCAATGATCTGGCGCAAATTCGAGCGAGGGGTGGTCGAGGCGTTCCGCAGGCGCGGCTTCACCGTCACCGGCTTCGGCGCCAATCGCACCGATGGCGGTGCAGACCTCGGACTCCTCAAGGATGGCGAGCGTTTTCTCGTCCAATGCCGTCACTGGCAGAAAGCCGAAATCGGCGTCACCGCGGTGTGGTCCCTCACGGCCGACATCGCCAACCAAGGCGCCCAAGGCGGCTTCATCGTGACCGGTGGATGGTTCTCGCCCGCAGCGCGCGAGTGCGCGCAGCGCAATTCCATCCAGCTCTTCGACGGCGCGACGCTGAATCAGCTGCTGGGGCGTGTCGGGGCAGACCTCGAGGTTGCAACCAGTTAAAGCCCTGCGGTGCGGCGGCCGACAGCCGTTTGCGCCCCCGTCCGACATCCTCCCCCCCTCCAGCGCGAGATCATCCCGCCGGGATGGTACTCATACTTTCACCAACGTGGAGTGAATCATGGACAAAGATCGAATCGATGGATCGGCCAAACAGGCCAAGGGCGCCGTCAAGGAAGCGACCGGCAAGGTACTCGGCGATGCCAAGCTCACGGCCGAAGGCAAGCAGGACAAGGTCGAGGGCAAGGTCCAAAACGCAGTCGGCGGCTTGAAGGACGCGCTCAGAAAGCCGTAACCGCGCTAAAACCGCGCTAAAACCGCGCGAGAACCGCGCGAGAACCGCGCCAAATCCGCGGGCCCAGGGATCGGGCCCCGCTCGGCGCGGAACCAGCCCGTCCGTCAGGCAGCTGCCGCGCCGTCCGGCGCGCCGGCGTTGACGTCGATGACCACTCTGCCGCGAATCTCGCCGCGCAAGATCCGTGCGGCGAGCGCGGGCACCTCGGCGAGGGTGGCAGTGGCGGTCATCGAATCGAGCGTAGCGGCCGGAAGATCCGCCTGCAGCCGCGCCCAAGCCTCGACGCGCCGCGGTCGGGGACACATGACCGAGTCGATGCCGAGCAGGCTCACGCCGCGCAGGATGAATGGAATGACCGTGTGCTCGAGCTTGCTACCCCCCGCGAGCCCGACGGCGGCAACGGCGCCGCCGTAGCGTGTCTGCGCCAGCACGCGTGCGAGGGTGTTGCCGCCGACCGAATCGATGCAGGCCGCCCAGCGTTCGCCTTCGAGGGCCCGCTTCGCCTGATCCGCGAACGGCGCACGGTCGATGACCGCCGCGGCGCCGAGGCTCTTGAGGTAATCATGCGTCTCGGCCCGGCCGGTGGACGCCACCACCTGGAATCCGAGTTTCGCCAAGATCGCCGTCGCCACCGATCCAACCCCGCCGGCCGCGCCGGTGACGAGGATTTCGCCGGAGGAAGGTGTCAGGCCCTGGTGCTCGAGCGCCATCACCGCAAGCATGGCGGTGAAGCCCGCGGTACCGATCGCCATCGCGCGGCGCGTGTCGAGGCCCGCAGGTAACGGTACCAGCCAATCGCCCTTCACGGAAGCCTTCTGCGCGAAACCGCCCCACTGCACTTCGCCGACGCGCCACCCGGTCAACACGACTGACTCGCCCGCCCGGACCGAGGGATCACGGCTTTCGAGCACGGTGCCGGCCAAATCGATGCCGGGCACGTGCGGATAGCGCTTCACCAGGCCGCCCGCACCGGTCACGACCAGGCCATCTTTGTAGTTGAGCGTCGAGAAATCGACCGCGACGGTGACATTGCCCGCGGGCAGGCTCGCTTCGTCGAGCGTTTGCACCGAGGGCATGACCGCACCGCTGGCATCATCGAGCACCAAAGCCTGGAACATGACGCGCAATCTCCTGCTCTGTCGTTATGTCACCCGGCGATTATTCGCCTTTGGCTTTGCAATTGTTAGATCCCGCCGCTCCGCCAACGGTACTGCTCGCTGTGGCGCGAGCGGCAGGTGACGCGAGCGAGGTCACGCGAGTGGCAGGTGGTGCGGGCGGACCAGCATGTGCCAGTCCTGATGCTCCTCGAGAATCAGCGACAGCGCCGCCAGCACCGACTCCTTGGTGGCGCGCGCGCACAGCGCCGGATCCTCGATTGCAACGGTGAGACGGATGGCCTCGATGGCGCCCTGCAGGTCGATGACCAGGCGCTCGGAGGTGACCGAGAGCCGGTAGGCTTCCGATTGTGCGAGCGCGCCATGCAGCGAGGCGCCGAGCGCCGGAAAGAACGTCGTCACCAGCGACAGCCACAAGGTGTGCACGATGAGGTGAGTGAGCGCGCCGAGCGCGGTCAGGCCGAACAGCCAGCTGTTGACCCGGTGCACGCGGTGCAGAAGCGCGTGCTGGCGGCTGGCGACGCGATGATGGTAATGCCGCTGTCCGGCGAGTATGTCGATCGTCCACTGCGCATAACTCGCGACGAATGCTGGATCGCTCCAGGCATCTGCGAGCAGCGAGCGCACCAGAGCCTCGTTGGCGGCGCACAACGCGGCGACGTCGTCCGCGCTGCGCAGGTGCTGACCCGGATCGAACACCCGCAGATACCAGTTGGCCTCGCCCCGCGGACGCGCGAGGTCGATCAACGGTGCCACGAGCGGCAGATACCAGGTGAGCTCCGCGGTGGTGCGCGTCTGCAGCCACTGCCCCTGCCAGTCGCGCCGGTGCCCGATCCAGTAGATGAAACTCACCGACGCGATGACGAGGACCTCGGCGATGGCCCAGAGGCCCGCGAAGGGATGCAGCGCGTGATTGCGATTGTCCCAGCCGAGGGCGAGCGGCAGGACGGCACACAGCACGGCGATCGCGGAGAGCATGTAAATCGCCCAAAAGCCGCTGCGATAGCGATGCCCGAAGTACACCGCGCGCTCGTCGAAGACGCGATGCGCGGGCTCGATGGCCTCGATGAGCGCGACCAGGCGCTGCGGCGGCCTCGGCGACGGCGGCGGCGGCGGATTCTCGAGATGCGCGCCGATCAGCAGGATTTTCTGGATGACTTGATGCAGCGCCATGTCTGTCAGGTCACAATTTCGTAGGTAGACGCGAACACGGGGCCCGAGACCACGCCCAGGCTGCCATCGCCGTAATCGACCAGCCAGTCGCCGGCATGCCCCGTCAAGCGCGACACACCATCCGAGAGCAGCACGCCGAACGGTTCCGACATCAACACGGCAACGATGCGGTTGGGCAGGCTCGCATACGTGCCCGCCTGTCCGGCGACGGTCGGCGGCACCGCGCGGTATTTGGCCGGGAATTTGCTGCGCGACACGCGCCAGTGCTCGCCGGCGATGCCCGTGATGATGGCATCGCCGGGCTGCGCATGGACACTACCCTCCGGCGTCTGCACGATGCAGGCCTCGGGCGTGAAACGCACCTGCACCTCGCGCTCGAGCTTGCGCGCCTCGATGCAGCGCGGGTCGTCCGCGATGGCGGACGAAAACCCCTGTCGCCCGCTGGAGCGATACTCCATGGCGCGCGCCGAACTCACGCCGCTCCCGTGCGGATGCGGGCTTGCCACAGGCGCACCGAGGAGAGCGCGCGCATCTCGGCGGGAACGGCGTCGATCAAAGCCGTGGCTTCGCGCAACAGCGCCGGCGCGCGGCGATTGTCGGCGAGCGATTCGGCATAGAGAGCCGCGGCGAGTTCAACGTGCTGCCATTGGTCACCATGGTTGCGTGCCGCGAGCGCCCGGTGAAATGCGACGACGGGGGCGATGACCTCGAGCGCCTCGTCCACGCGGCCCTGGCGTGCGAGCGCCATGGCGAGGTACGTCGTCACCTCGGCTTGATCGCGCCGTTCACCGTCGTTGGACAACGGCCACTTCGCGCGCACCTCGAGCGCCTCGCGCAGTGCGCGCTCGGCGTCCGCGTATCGGCCGAGGAGATACTCATCCTGGCCCAGTTCGCCTTCGCCGAAGTAAATGCAGTTGTGCTGATAGCTTTCCTCGGTTCCTCCCTGCGGCTTGATACCCTGCATGAAGCCGAGGCTTTGCTGCAGATAGCGTCGTCCGGTCGCCGCATCACCTTGGCGCACCGCGACCCACGCCTGTCCATACTCGAGCAGGCATTCGCCAAACGCCGGGATCGCACTCGTCGCGGGTGAAATCTCGTGCAGATGCGCCACGGCGCGCGCGGCCGTGGCGATGCTCGCCGCGGCCGCAGCCGCGTCGCCGACGTCGGCCTGCCGCACGGCCATGACCGCGGTCGTATAGAGTGCATTCATGATGAAATTGGCGCCGCCCTGATTGGCCTGGTCGGTCGCCACGAGGGCCGCGCGGTAATTCTCCAGCGAGTCGCGGATGTTGCCCGCGGCCCAATTGGCGTCTCCCACGTGCTCGAGATTGGCCGCCATGTTGTTGTAGGTGACGGTGTTGTTCGGCTGCAGCTTGAGGAGCATGCGCGACGTCCGATCCGCGCGGCGCCCGGGTTCGAATGCGTCGTTCGGACGCATGTCGTTCACCGCGACATCGACGGCGACGGTGTCGAGCAGTTCCGCCGCATGCAGCGCGAGTGCGTAGGACGGACGCACTTCGAGGACCCGGGCAACGAGATCATTGCCGTCGGGGGCCGTGACACGCACCTCGTCGCCGCGGCCGAGCTCCGCGAGCGTACTGGCCTCCCACGCGACCGACTCGGCATACCAAACCGCCATGTCGATGGGCTGAAGCACGCGGGCGCCGGAGCGGGCGGCAATCTCCTTGGCGCGCCGGAAGGTCGTGAGCGCGGTTTCCTGCTGCTGCGCCCGACTCTGCATGAGGCCGAGGACATCGAGCGTCTCGATGTAGGCGCGGCGGGCCACGAGGGTGGCGCCTTCGGCTTCCGCCGCGGGCTTCAGGAGTGCCGCGGCACGTTCGGCCATGGGCAGCGCACCGGGATCCTGCTTGTTCTGCAGGATTCGCGATCGCACCGCGTACGCCTGCCCGAGGGCGATCGTCGTCGCCGCCGAGTCCTCCGACGGATCCCGCACCCGCAGCGTCTCCATGAGCTGCACCGTGCGAGCGGAGGCTGCATCGGCGAGATCCATGCGCCCGAGATACCGGTTGGCCTTCGCGTATTGCACCATCGCAAGCGCCGCATTGCGGGTGCTGGTGGCGCTCCGCATCGCCGGCGGCAACGCATCGAAGTAGGCAATCTGCCGCCTGGCGAGTTCCGCCACCGTGTCCAAACGGCCGAAGCTTTCCAGCTCGATGGCGAAATCATCCGCGAGATAGCCGAGCAGCTGTTCCGCCTGGGCGCGCGTCTGCTGGGCGACACGCTCGGCTTGGCGCGCCCGCTGCGTGCTGAAATACGCAAAGATGGCGGCGGCCACGGCGCACGCCGCGAGCGCAATGCAGCCGACGGCGATCTGCCGCGCACGCACCAAGGCAGCGCGCGCCGCGAGTTCCCGCGTGCGCTGTTCGGCGAGCAGGCGCTCGGTGGCATCGCGCGCCTCGCGCTCCTGGCGCAGATCGCGGCTCGCCTTGACGACGCCGCACAGCACGTCATGGGTGAGTTCCACGCGGCGTACGTCGAGCCGCTCCTCGATGCGCAGCAGCCGCCGATTGACCAGCACCGCCAGCGTGTCGGGCGCGGCGCCCGCCGCCCGGAAGCTCACGAGCACGCGCTCCTCGGCGACGTTTTCACGAAACCCGGATGCGGTGAGCAGTTCGTCCTCGATGACCCGCCGGACCGCCGGCGGCTGATCCGCGAGCGACCGCTCGTAGAAATTGCTGAGAATGGTGGCATGCGAACCCGCGAGCAGATCGAGCGAGATCTCGCCGCGCCCCTGCGCGATGCGCGTGTCGTTCAATTCCCGGCAGATGAGGCTGAGGAGCGAGGGCTCCACTTCTGCGTTGGCGATTTCGGCGCCGCCGGCGACGAAGCGCACGATGGCGGCGGCCACCTCCTCTGAAACCAGGCCGCGCCCGGGCTGCAGCACGGCCGCGAGCGCCTGCCGGCCGGTCATGGGCGCGAGCCGCAGGCGGTTCTGCGTGATGCTCGGCATCGCGCTCTTCAGACCTTCGAGCGGCGCGAGATAGTCCTCGCGCAGCGCGATCAGCACGCGGTAGTCGCCGCGCGCAAAATCGAAGCGCTCGGCAGCCGATTCGTCGGCCTCGAGCCGCGCCTCGAGCGCCCGCGGCGGGCGGTTCTCGACGAGATCGGCGAGATCCTCGACGAAACGCGCCGCCCGCGCCCGCCCGAAATCATCGCTCTGCGCGAGCGTGAAGATCTCCTCGAACTGGTCGAATATGAGCAGCGGAATCAGGGTCGCACCCGACTCATCCTGCAGAACGTCGTCCCGGTGGTGCAGGAATTCCCACAGCGACTCCCCGGCGACCGCGACACCCGCCTGGGACCATTGCCCGGCGCGGCGCGCGCTGCGCGCGATCGCCTGCTTGATCTGCTCGGCCGGCTCCGGCGCCTCCCGGCCGTAATCAATGCGCACGTACACCGGACAATAGCCCTGCGAGCGCAGCCGCGGCGCGAGACCCGCGCGCAGGATCGAGGTCTTGCCGAGGCCGGACTGGCCGAACAGGACGGTCAGGAGTTTGCGCTGCACGCGCCGCGCGAGCTCCGCGACCTCGTCGTCGCGGCCGTGGAAGTAGGCGCGAGTCTCCTCGGTGAAGGAAGCAAGCCCGAGCCACGGATTCTCCGCGTCGATGGTGGACGCCGCGGCGTCCGCCGCGCCGGTATCGGGCGTCATGCCTGCCGTGCCTGCATGAAGTCGGTGAGACGGCGGGCGAATTCGGCGGGCACCTCGCCGCCCGGCAGCGAGGTGAAATGCAGTGCCTTGAACCGATCCGGCACCAGGGCCGCCGCGGCCGTCGTCGCATCGATGCTCACCGGCAGGATGAACAGCGCGCCGTCCGCCATGTTGCGCACGCGATCCATGGCGTAACTCCACTCGCGCCGGAAGTAGCCCTCGAGCCGGCGCTGCGTGGTCGCGGAAATCACCGGGATGAAGTACGAACAGCGCGCGATGTTGCGCTGGATCTTGCGATCGTAATCATCCCCGACCTCGAGCCGGTCCATGTCGAACCAGGTGACGACGCCGGCCGCTTCGAGGCCGGCCTTGATCCGCTGCACGGCCGGCAGGTCATCGCGCGCGTAGCTGATGAACACGGCGTTGTCCGGCATCTCGCGCGCCGGCGGCAGGAAGCGGGCGGCTGCCGCCGGTGCCGCCGCGGCGGCGGGCTTGCGCCGCGCCTGCCAGCGCGCGTGCAGTTCTTCGACGAAGCGTTCCGCACCGGGGTAGATACGGGTGCGCACGCTCACCTGCTGCAGGAACGACATGAGGCGGTCGTCGTGGCTGGTATGGTCATCGGCCATGATTTCGCCCACATCCCGCGGATCCGACAGCCGCTGACGCTTGGCCATGCGCAGGAACAAGCGCGCCAGCCAGTTGGTGAAATTGCTGCCGATGAAGAGCAGGTGGCTGTGCTCGAGTTCGTGGAACAGCTTCTCGGGGGCGAGGTGCTCGCTCTGCAGCGCGCAGATGAACTCCAGCAGGTCCTCGTCGGATATGACATAAGTCGGCGAGGCCGAGACGCGCCCGAACAGGTGATACACCACGGGACGCTGCAGGCGGTCCCGCTCGGTGGGCAGGTCGGCAACGCGGTTCGGCGCATATGACAGCACCTCGGTCGATGGCGCCCCGCCGAACCGCTCGAGATTGACGGCATTCTCCATCAGCGAATCGAAGGTCGTCGAGACGAAGAGATCGAAATCCGTGATGGCGGCGAGCAGACGCAGCGCCGGCGGCGGCGCGAAGCTGGCGTCCTTGAGCACGCTGCGCAAGCGCACGTAGGCCTCTTCGCGGCGGCCGCGGGCGGAGAGAAACCAGCACACCACGTCGTTCAAGTTGTAGGGCTGGGGCAGCGCCGCGACGTCCACGTTCAGGCGGCCGG
>Ga0302319_10014277_pt1 | contig 14827 bp, 7 predicted proteins | sample Bog_T0_2_FD_203319 | JGI IMG/M metagenome (GOLD analysis project Ga0302319, IMG submission 203319) | Peat permafrost microbial communities from Stordalen Mire near Abisko, Sweden - Bog_T0_2 | ecosystem: Environmental > Terrestrial > Soil > Wetlands > Peat | place: Sweden: Abisko, Stordalen Mire... | reverse complement strand
ATCGGCTCCAGTCTCAGTGGGTCCGCCGGCAAATTGCGCGCCGGCGCTGAAGGCTGCGCCGGTTGCTACGGTTCTGGTGGAGGCGGCCGCGAAGGCCGGCCGGCCGGGCGCGCAGGTTGCGGGAACCGCCGCGGAGAGCACGCTGCGCGTGGACGTGACGCTGTTGAACCGGATGATGAACCTGGTGGGCGAGCTGGTGCTGACGCGCAACCAGGTACTGCAGGCCACGGCGTCCGATCCGAACCTGACGCTGCTTTCGCGACGTTTGGACATGGTGACGGCGGACCTGCGCGAGAGCGTGATGAAGGCGCGCATGCAGCCGGTATCGAACATCTTCGGGAAGATGCCGCGGATTGTGCGCGACCTGTCGCAATCGCTGGGCAGGCGGGTGCGGCTGGAGGTGGAGGGCCAGGACACCGAGCTGGACAAGAGCCTGCTGGAGGCGATCAAGGACCCGCTGACGCACGCGGTGCGGAATGCGCTGGACCATGGTATTGAGCCTCCGGAGGTGCGCGAAGCGGCGGGCAAGTATCCGGAGGGAACACTCAAACTGCGCGCGGCGCAGGAGGGCAGCCACGTCCTGATCGACATCAGCGACGACGGGGCCGGGATTGCCGTGGAAAAAGTGCGCCAGAAGGCGATTGAGCGCGGGCTGATTACGCCGGAACGCGCCGGGCAAATGGGGGAACGCGAACTGCTGCAAATGATCTTTCTCCCTGGCTTCTCAACGGCTGCCGCGGTGACCAACGTAAGCGGGCGCGGGGTGGGGATGGACGTGGTCCGCACCAACGTGGAGAAGATCGGCGGCAAGGTGGAGATCGACTCGCACAGCGGGCAGGGAACCACGCTGAGGCTGCGCATTCCGCTGACGCTGGCGATCATCCCCGCGCTGATTGTGCGTAGCGTGAACCAGAGTTTCGCACTGCCGCAGGGAGCGCTGTCGGAACTGGTGCACATTCCCGCGGAGGGGGCGGCGCAGCCGATCGAATGGCTTGAGGGCGCGCCGCTTTACCGGCTGCGCGGCAAGCTGCTGCCGCTGGTGTTTCTTGACCGGCTGCTGATGCCGGGCGGCGAGCACGAGACGGCCGCGGAGCGGGACAGATTTATCGCTGTGCTGGACGCGGATGGACGCCAGTTCGGGCTGGTGGTGGATGGGCTGGCCGATCCGGAGGAGATTGTGGTGAAGCCACTTTCCGCGGTGCTGAAGGAGATTGGCCTTTATTCCGGCGCAACGGTGCTGGGCAACGCTGACCTGGCGCTGATTCTGGACCCCGGGGCGATTGCGATGAAGGCCGGGGTGAGCATGACCGCCAAGGAGGACCGGGAGCGCGCGGCGGACGTGGAAGACGAGGCCGACGGCGGGAAGGGCATGGAGTATCTGCTGGTGGAAGCCGCGGGGCGGCGGGCTGCGGTGCCGCTGAAGGACGTGCTGCGGATCGAACAGATTGCCGCTTCACGGATTGAGTACATCGGTTACCGGCCGGTGCTGAACTTCGAAGGGCAACTGCTGCCGGTGGAGGACACGGGCAGCGTGCTGGCCGCGGCGGAGAGCAACGCCGAGGCGCAGGTGATTGTGGTGGTGTGCCGTGAAGGGAACCGGCACGTGGGCATCGCGGTATCGCATGTGCTGGATGTGGCGGCCGGGGGCGATCTGTTTGAGGCAGGCACGAGCCAGCGAACGGGCGGAGTGACGCTGCTGAAGGAGCGCGTGACCGGGGTCGTTGACCTGGGGGTCGTAGCGCCGCTGCCGGCGGTGGAACAGGCGTCCAGCGAGTTGGGCGAGTTTGCGGAGACACGAGGATGAGCGCAGCAGTGGCGGTGATGAAACGCGGGGAAAAGGCGGCCGAGACGCTGGTGGAGATGTGCTCGGTGCGGCTGGGACAGACGCTGTTCGGCGTGCCGATCAGCCATATTCTGGAGATTGTGGGCGGAGCGCGGCCGCAACCGGTTCCGCTGGCGCCGGCCTACGTGGGCGGGCTGGTTCACTACCGCGGCGATGTGCTGACGACGGTGAGCCTGCGCCACCTGCTGGGCTTGCCACCCCGGGAAGGCAAGCAGGACATCCTGGTCCTGGAGAACTCGGGCGGATGCTTTGGACTGCTGGTGGATTCAGTGGGCGAGGTCCTGATGGTTTCTTCAGCGGACTTTGAGCCGAACCCCTCGATTCTGGATGAGCGCCGGAGGGCGTTGTTTGCGGGTGCATACAAACTGAAGGACGGCCTGCTGGTGATGCTGGACCCGGAGCGGCTGGACCCGATGCGCCTGGGAGCGTTTCAAGCGTAGGGCCGGCCGGGTAGAACGCATAGTGAATTGGAGGCAAGCGATGCGAGCGCTGATTGTGGATGATTCCCGTTTCGTAAGGGGCTTTGTGCGCGGCCTGCTGGAGGGGATGGGAATGGAGTGCGATGAGGCGCCCGACGGTGAGGCCGGCATGGATCGGCTGCATGAGGGCGAGGCGTTCGACCTGGCGCTGCTGGACTGGAACATGCCGGTGATGAATGGCCTGGAGATGCTGAAGCAGTTGCGCGCTGAGGGATTTGAAGACGTGAAGGTGATGATGGTGACCACCGAGGCGGAGAACGACTTTATTACTTCCGCACTGGATGCCGGCGCGGATGAGTACCTGATGAAGCCGTTTGACGAAGAGGGGCTGCGCGAGAAGCTGGCCATGCTCGGCCTGGTGGAGGTCTAAATTGACAGCCGGGAGGCGGACCCGGATTTTGATTGTGGACGACTCTGTGGTGATGCGGAGTCTGCTGCGCACGGTGGTGGGCACGGACGCAGCGCTCGAAGTGGCGGGAACGGCAGCGGACGGCGAATCGGCGTTGCGATCGATTGAGACAGTCAGGCCCGACCTGATTCTGCTGGATGTGGAGATGCCGGTGAAGGACGGATTGGCGACCCTGAGAGAGTTGCGCGCGCGAGGATACAAGATGCCGGTGATCATGTGCAGTTCTCTGACCCAGCGAGGCGCGAAGGTGACGATTGAGGCGCTGACCGGGGGTGCGTCCGATTATGTAACGAAGCCGGCTGGGCAGTCGGGGCGCGACGCGGCGATCGAGACGCTGGCGCAGGACTTGCTTCCGAAGATTCATGCATTGACCGGCGCACTGCCAGCGCAGCCGCACGTGCGGGCGCAGGTGATGGCCGCGGGCGCGGCGCGGCTGCCGCTGATGTTGCCTCTGGCGCCGGTGCTGAAGCAGAAGCCGATTTCGTCGGTGCCGGTGGTGCTGGCGATCGGCGTATCGACGGGCGGCCCGGCGGCGCTCGAGTTGCTGCTGCCGGCGTTACCGGCGAAATTTCCCTTGCCGGTGATGATTGTGCAGCATATGCCGGAGTTATTCACCGGGCTTCTTGCCGAGCGCTTGAACGGGCGGTGCCGGTTGCCGGTGCGGGAGGCGGCGGAGGGGGATGCGGTGCGTGCGGGAAGCATTTACATCGCGAGAGGTAATTGGCACATGGAGGTTTTGGCGGCCTCGCGCGGGGGCTCGCCGGCCACGCTGCACCTGAACCAGGGTCCGATGGAAAATCATTGCCGGCCGGCGGTGGACGCGCTGTTTCGCTCGGTGGCCTCGGTTTATGGAGCGGGAGTGCTGGCGGTGGTGCTTACCGGCATGGGGTCGGATGGAACGATGGGTTGCCGCATGATTCGCGACCTTGGCGGCAGTGTGCTGGCCCAGGACCAGGCGTCGAGCGCGGTGTGGGGCATGCCGGGCTCGGTGGTGAATGCGGGCCTGGCGCACAGGGTTTTGCCGCTGAACGCGATGGTGCCCGAGATTCTGAGGATCTGCAGCCGGGCAAAAAACGAAGCCAGTGAACTTCGGAAAGCGGTGGTCTAGCGATGGCGACTACCATGGGGATCGACTACGGCTATCTGCGCGATCTTGTCTTCGGTTACTCGCAAAATGTGATGGACCCATCGCGCGATTATCTTTTCGATACGCGTCTGACCAAGATTCTGCGGCAGCAGGGCATGATGCACCTGGAAGAGCTGGTGAATTGTTTGCGCATGCGGAAGGACCCGGTGCTGGAGCGGGCCGTGGCCGAGGCGATGACGATCAACGAGACCAGTTTTTTCCGCGACAGTCGTCCGTTTGAGCTGCTGCGCACAGAACTGCTGCCGAAGCTGATTGAAGAGCGGCGGCAGGCGCGCAGCCTGCGATTCTGGAGCGCGGCCTGCTCGACGGGGCAGGAGGGTTACAGCCTGGCCATGCTGATGCGGGAGTGGTTTCCGGCGCTAGGTGGATGGAATATTCGCATAGAGGGCACGGATTTGTGCGCCGAGGTGGTGGAACGCGCACAGGCCGGCTGCTATCACCGCATCGAGATGAACCGGGGGCTGCCGGCGCGCTTTGTGGTGCGCTACTTCGACCATGCGGGCGATGATTGGACGGCGAAGGAGGAATTGCGGAAGATGTGCAACTTTCGCCAGGCCAATCTGTGCGGATCGCACTTTCCGTTCCAGCGCGGCAGCGACCGGTTCGACGTGATTTTTTTGCGCAACGTGATGCTGTATTTTTCGCAGGAGACGCGACGGACCTTGCTGGCCTCTATTCACAAACTGCTGGCGCCGGACGGGATTCTTTTTCTGGGATCGAGTGAGCAACCTGCTGATCCGTCGATCTGGACGTCGGTGCTGGCGGGCGGGACTTGTCATTTCAGGCCGAAGGGCAGCCGCTAGCTTCTAGCTATCAGCTTCTAGCTTCTAGCTATCAGCTCATATCTTATCGCTTATCACTTATCGGTCAGGACAGTTGACTTAACGTTGGTGTCGGTATCTTCTGGCTCGATATTTTGCTGGATTCCTGGAGAGCGTATGGAGACAGCAAGGACTGACTAACTGAACGCCAGGAGCTAAAAGCTGGAAGCTAGGAGCTGATTTTCAACAGCTTCTCCACTTCGGCTTGGAGGCGGGCGGTGATGGCTGACTCAGTGTCAGTGGGGGCGAAACGGATGGGTTGGCCAACGCACAGCTCAACGGCGCCGGAGCGGAACCAGCTGCGGCCGCTGGCTTTCAGGTCACCGAGGCCGCGCATGGCGATGGGGAGCACAGCCGTTGCAGATTGCTTGACGAGAAGGCCGATGCCGGGACGGAAGTGCGCCAATTGGCCCTGTTCGGAGCGTGCGCCTTCAGGAAACACCAGCACGTTGAAGCCGCGGTCGAGCGCTTCGCCGGCGTGGGCAAAGCTGCGCTGGAAGTCGCGCTGGCGGGGCAAGGGGAAGACGTTGAAGAGCGCTGTCACGAGGAAGTAGTAGAGAGGGCCGGGGAGAAAGAATCGTCCCGTGGGGTGGAGGGGCTCGGAGTTGCGGAAGCGGCGATAGTCGGCCAGCATTTCTCCGGACATGGCGACGGCCATGCGCCTGCGGATGTGGCCGGGGAGCGCGTACTCGACCAGGGGCCCGTCGAAGGCGGTGACGTGATTGGCGACGATGAGCATGGGCTCGGCGGCGGGCAGCGGGCCCTGGGAAAGGATGGTTGGATTGGCGAGGAACCAGACCAGCGGGCGGACGATGGCTTCAAGGAAGGCGGCACGCAGGGCGCGGAACGGCAACGACCAGGGCCAATGGGGGTAGACGAACTTGGTGGACGGAGGCGGCGACTCCCGAGGAACAGATACAGGCAGAGGCTCATCGCTTCCCACCCTTTCCGCCGAGCGCCGCGGAAGGGATGGGACGCCCGGCTGCTGAGGGGAGTGGGCAAGGGGTTCATCCGCTAATGTGGTCTCCCAGGCCTCAGAAGCGAGACCTGAGGCGCCCGTCGATTCAGCCACGGGAGGGGCAGCGAGCAAGTGGCGCAGGTCGCCCAGTGTGCGGGCCTGGTCGAGACCGCCGTTGCCGGATTCGGGGGTGGTTCCGATGCGTTCTTCAATGGCGGCGGCCAACTGCACGCGGCCCAGGCTATCGAGATGGAAGTCTTCGGTGAGTCGCAGGTCGTCGGTGGCGCTGGAGGGGGTTTCGCCGGAGACCTGCGCGATGAGAGTCAGGAGCCAATCCGCATTTGCGCGCTTCGAGTTTCCGTTCAGAGACGAGGCGGCGTGCGCGGCATACCCGTTGGTGCCGGCGAGCCAGCTGGCCACTGCGTTGCGGCGGACCTTGCCAGTGGAAGTGCGGGGCAGGTCAGGCTCGGGCCACAGCTTCCATCGGCTGAGGCGCTGAAACTCCGCGAGGCGGGTGTTGGCGTGCTCGATTGCGGCAGCAGCTTGCTGGGTGCTGCCGCGAAAGGCGAGCACGGCGCAGGGTTCGGGGCCGGACGGGGTTTCCACAGGTACGACGGCGCAGGCGGCTACGCCGGGCTGCTGCTCGACGGCTGCCTCGAGATCTTCGGGGTGAAGGTTAACGCCGGAAGCGGTGACGATGACCTCGCTTTTGCGGCCGAGAAAGCGCAACTCGCCGGAGGGTTGGGTCTCGGCCAGGTCGCCGGTGGCGAGCCACTCACCGCTGCGCGAATGCAGGGCGCCCCCGGACCAGGTGGCGCTGGAGATGGCGGCGCCGCGCACCAGGACCTCGCCATCCGGACCGAGTTTTACTTCGCGCCCGGCGAGCGGCTTGCCGATGGTTCCCTGCGCTACGTGGAAGGGGTGGTTGAGGGTGATGAGGGCGGTGGTTTCGGTCATTCCGTAGCCCTGAACGACGACCAGGCCGACGGCATTCCAGAATTTCTCAAGCGGGCCGGCGAGCGCGCCACCGCCGGAGATGATGGCCCAGAACTTCAGGCCGAAGGCGCTGTGAACACGGCGGAAACGCCACCAGCGCAGCCATACGGGAGCGCTGGCCGCAGTCCCGTTTGGGCCCTCGGCCAACTCGGCGAGGCCGGGGATGGTGGATTCGAGATGGGACTTGAGCAGGGCGAGGACGCGGGGCACGGCGGCAAGGACGGAGATGCGTTCGCGGCGGATGGTTTCAATGAGGCGCGGGGCGACAAGGCGGCTTTCGAAATGCAACTCGGCGGCATAGATGGGTGGAACCCAGAGGCCCATGGTCTGGCCGAAGACGTGGCTCAGCGGCAGTGTGTGCAGGATGCGCAGGGGATGGATGAGGCGCTCGTAGCGGAGATAGGGCTGCGAGGCGGTTGCGATGGGGCCGACGCTGGCGAGGACGTTGCCGTGGGTGATGACAATGCCTTTGGGGTCGCCGGTGGTTCCGGAGGTGAAGAGAATCTGGAGTGGGGTTTCGGCGGAGATGCCGGATATGGGTCCTGCTTCTTCGGCGGGCAGAACGGAGAGCCAGCTTTCAAATGCGATTGTCGGCAAGTTGGAGGGGAGCTGGCTGAGCAATTGCGCGTCGCCGATGGCGAGTTTGGGAGCGACGTCGGCGGCAACGCGCGCGGCAAATTCGGCGGTACCGTGGGCGTCAAGCGGAACAGCGAGGACGCCGCGCAGCAAGCATCCGTGGAAGGCGGCGATCCATTCCGCACTGTTTTCTCCCCAGATGAGCACGCGGTCGCCCAGGCCGATGTTGCGTTGGGCGAGGAGGGCGGCAAAACGGCCAGCGAGTCGCGCGATTTCGCCATAGGTGGTGACGCGGCGGCGGTTGCCCTGATAGCGAACCACGGCGACGTCGCTGCTGTGGCGGCGGAAGTCGTCGAGAAGGGTGGCCAAATGGTCGCGCATGGTCGCTCCCGGCAGGGTTGGGGATCCGGTGACTGGTGTTAGATGCAGCGCCGCGCGGTTTTGTCGCGGTAAAGACACAATCGCATCAATCGCTTGGCAGAATTGATGGGATTGTGACACTTTTAGCGGCTGGATTGTTCCGATGCGGGTGGTTGACGACAGTGAACGGGCTTAGGGAGTTGGTGATCGAATATCAGCGTTGAATTGTGCGGCTCGCCCGCTATGTTTTCGCTTCCTCTTCGCCAGTTTCCGCGCTATTCTTAAAACTCATGTTCCCCGACGGCTCCAATCCACTTCGACCCAATCCGGACCCATTCGTCGACTCGGCTTCGACTGCGGATCCGTTCGCGTGCTTTCATCCGGTGACGGCGGAATGGTTCAAGGCGGTGTTCGATGCGCCGACCTCGCCGCAGCGGATGGGCTGGCCGGTGATTGCGCGCGGGGAGAGCGCGCTGATTCTTGCGCCGACGGGGACGGGCAAGACGCTGACGGCGTTTCTTTGGTGCCTGGATCGGCTGATGCTTGGAAGCAGGGATCAGGGAACAGGGATCAGGGATCAGAAACCCGCCGGCGATCAGGTGCGGGCATGCCGGATTGTTTATGTTTCGCCGCTGAAGGCGCTGGCGGTGGACGTGGAGCGCAACTTGCGGTCGCCGCTGGCGGGGATGGCCAACATGGCGCGGCGGATGGGCGTCGAGTTTCGCGAGCCGACGATCAGCGTGCGCACCGGGGACACGCCGCAGAAGGAGCGGGCGCGGTTTGCGCGGCATCCTGCCGACATTCTGATTACTACGCCGGAGTCGCTCTACCTGCTGCTGACGTCGCAGGCGTCTGAAACGCTGCGCACGGTGGACACGGTGATTGTGGATGAGATTCATGCGTTGGTTCCCACCAAACGCGGTGCACACCTGGCGCTGACGCTGGAGCGGCTGGAAGCGCTGACGAAGCGGCGGCTGCAGCGGATTGGGCTTTCGGCGACGCAGAGACCGCTTGAGGAAGTGGCGCGGTTTTTGGGAGGGGTGGAAGAGCAGGGATCAGGGAACAGCCGCCCCAGTGTGCAAGGACCGCTCACTGGGGACCCCGACAGGGATCAGGGGTCGGGGGCGGACCTTGGGACTTCAGATTCCCATCCTAGCGACAAAAACAGAGACGTCGCGAGGGTGGGGTACCCAATTGGCGAGTTCGATGAGGACCCGGCGCTTGGATCTGGCCAGGCGTGGGCGGCGGATGTTGCGGATGCGGCGACGCTGCGGTATCGGCCGGTGACGATTGTGAACGCGAGTGCGCGGAAGCAATTGAAGCTGCGCATCGAGGTGCCGGTGGAGGATATGGCGCGGCTGGGCGAGCAGGAGTACCTTCCCAGCGGGCCGGCTTCGCAGGCACCGCGGCGGGTCTCAATCTGGAATGCGATTCATCCGCGGCTGCTGGAGATTATTCGCGAGCGCAACTCGACGATTTTATTTGTGAACAGCAGGCAGGTGGCCGAGCGGCTGGCTGGCGCGTTGAACGAATTGGCAGGCGAGCCCATTGCGCGCGCGCATCATGGATCGCTTGCCGCGGCGCAACGCTCGGTGATTGAAGAGCAGTTGAAGGCGGGACAGATTCGCGCGCTGTGCGCTACGTCGACGCTGGAGTTGGGCATCGATATGGGTGCTGTGGATTTAGTGATCCAGATCGAAGCGCCGCCGTCGGTGGCCAGCGGGATGCAGCGGATTGGGCGCGCGGGACACCATGTGGATGCGGTGAGCGAAGGGATACTGTTTCCCAAATATCGTGCTGACCTTGTGGCTTGCGCGGCGGTGACGCGGGCGATGCACGAGGGACATATCGAGTCGACGCGGTTTCCGCGCAATCCGCTGGACGTGCTGGCGCAGCAGCTGGTGGCGATTGTGGCGCATCCGCCGCATGCGGCGGTTCCGCGCAAGGTGAGAGTGCTGAAGAGTGCGCGACGAGGGAAGAATTTTTCGGCCGAGTTAAGGTTCGGGGAATCCCACCCTGGCGACAAAGACAAAGGCGTCGCGAGGGTGGGGCACCCGGAGACTTCGGCGGAGCTGAAGTTTGATGAGTGGGATGCAACGCGTGAAGAGACAGAAACGCCGAAGCCGGAAGTGAGCGTGGATGCGCTGTTTGAGCTGGTGCGGCATGCTGCGCCGTTTGGAGGATTGAGTCGCGCGTCGTTTGAGGGAGTGCTCGATTTGTTGAGTGGGCGCTACCCTTCCGACGAGTTTGCAGAGTTGCGGCCGCGCCTGACGTGGGATCGCATACGCAATGTTGTGACGGCGCGCGATGGGGCGGCGCGGTTGGCGATTCTGAATGCGGGTACGATTCCCGATCGCGGACTGTATGGAGTTTTTCTGGCGCACAGCGAGGGCAAGGCGGTGCGCGTGGGAGAGCTGGACGAGGAGATGGTCTTCGAGAGCCACTCGAATGAGACGTTCATACTGGGCGCTTCGACGTGGCGGATTGTGGAGATTACGCACGACCGCGTACTGGTGGTGCCCGCTCCAGGTGAGCCGGGCAAGATGCCGTTCTGGAAGGGCGACGGGCCGGGACGGCCGCTGGAATTTGGGCGGCGCATTGGGGAGTTGGTGCGCGAACTGCGTGGGTTGCCGAAGCCCGCTGCGCTGACGCGTCTGGTGGCCGAGCACGATCTCGATCCGGGGGCGGCGGAGAACCTGATGCAGTTTCTTGCCGACCAGGAGGCCGCGACAGGCTCGGTGCCTGACGATCGCACGGTGGTGATTGAGCGCTGCCGCGATGAACTGGGCGACTGGCGGGTGTGCGTGCTGACGCCGTTCGGCAGCCGCATTCATATTCCGTGGGCGATGGCGGTGAGCGCGCGGATTCGCGCAGCAGGCGGGCCGGAGGTGGAGACGCTGTGGGGCGACGACGGATTTGTGCTGCGTTTTCCCGACACGGATGAGCCTCCCGATCCGGATTGGTTTCTGGTGGAGTCTGCCGAGGCGATGCAGTTAGTGCTGCGGCAGTTGGGCACGACGGCACTGTTTGCGGGTCGGTTTCGCGAGGCGGCGGGCCGCGCGCTGCTGTTGCCGCGACGGCGTGCGGACGCGCGTTCGCCGCTGTGGCAGCTGCGCAAGCGTTCTTACGATTTGTTGCGCGTGGCGGCGCGGTACCCGTCTTTTCCGCTGCTGCTGGAGGCGTATCGCGAATGTTTGCGGGATGTTTTCGATATGCCGGCGCTGATTGAAACGCTGCGGGCCGTGGAGCAGAGGCAGTTGCGCGTGCACGTGGTGGAGACGCAGAAGCCTTCGCCGTTTGCGGCGTCGCTGCTGTTCAGCTATGTTGCGAATTTTCTGTATGACGGCGATGCGCCGCTGGCTGAGCGGCGGGCGCAGGCGCTGACGATCGATCAAGACCAGTTGCGCGAGTTGCTGGGCGAGGCGGACTTGCGCGAGTTGCTGGATGCGGACGCGATCAGCGAAGTGGAAGAGATTGCGCAGTGCCTGGCGGAGGATTATCGTGCACGCTCGGCGGATGGGATTCACGATTTGTGTTTGCGGCTTGGGGATTTGTCGCGCGAAGAGCTGGGGAGGCGCGTGGTGTCGCAGGAGTTGTTGCAGAATGTAGATCGGTTGGTTCGGTCGCGGCGGTTGCTGGAGTTGCGCATTGCCGGTGAGCGAAGGCTGATTGCGGCTGAAGATGCGGCGCGGTATCGCGATGGGCTGGGGATTCCGCTGCCGCCGGGGCTGGCCGCGGCGCTGCTGGAGCCGGTGGCGCATCCGGTGATGGAACTGGTGCGCAGGTACGCGCGCACGCATGGACCGTTCACGCTGCGCGAGGTTGCAGATCGATTTGCGTTGGATGGGGAGGCGGTGGAGAACGCGCTGCGGCTGCTGGCGCATGAGGGGCGTGTGCTGGAGGGAGGATTCAGGCCCGGTGGGCTGCATCGAGAGTGGTGCGATGCGGAGATGCTGCGGCTGATTCGGCGGAAGTCCCTGGCGAAGTTGCGGCGTGAGGTCGAGCCGGTGGAGCAGCACACGCTGGCTCGTTTCCTGACGCATTGGCAGGGGCTGGTGACGCCGCGGCGCAGTGGACATGGGCACCTGGACGCGCTGCTGGATGCGATTGAAAGCTTGCAGGGCGCGCCGCTGCCGGCTTCGCTGGTGGAGAGCGCGATACTGCCGGCGCGGATTGCGGAGTACGCGCCGGCGGGGCTGGACACGCTGATTGCGGCAGGCGAGGTGGCGTGGGCGGGCGTGGAGCCGATTGGCGAACGTGACGGGCGGATTGCGCTTTTTCTTGCGGATAAATTGTCGCTGCTGGCGCAACAGAGGCCGCAGGTTGAACCGCTGACGGAGCGCGAAGAGAAGGTGCTGGCGGTGCTTGAATCGACGGGCGCGAGTTTCTTTGATGGACTGCATCAGGCGGTGGGCGGAGGGTATCCGGGCGAGACTATTGAGGCGCTGTGGAGCCTGGTATGGCGCGGGCTGATTACGAACGATTCGCTTCATGCGTTGCGGGCGTACATCGCGAGGCCGGAGAGTGCGCGTGGGCCTCGGCGAGTTCAGACCGGGGCGGTGTTTCGTTCGCGCAAGACGACGCCGCCGACGGCGCAGGGACGATGGTCACTGTTGCCGCTGCGCGCGCAGAAGGGGAGTGAAGGCGCAGGACCTACGGCGACGGAGGCGAGTCATGCGCTGGCGCTGCAATTGCTGAATCGCTACGGCGTGCTGATGAGGGAGGCTGTGGCCGCGGAGAATGTTCCGGGAGGATTTTCAGCGGTGTATGACGTGCTTAAAGCGCTGGAGGAGAGCGGGCGGATTCGGCGCGGATATTTTGTGGCGGGGCTGGGGGCGACGCAGTTTGCGTTGCCGACGGCGATTGATTTATTGCGCCAGTTGCGGAATGCGCCGCCGCAAGAGAAGCCGGAGTTTGTGCAGTTGGCTGCGGCCGATCCGGCCAATCCGTATGGATCGGTGCTGCGCTGGCCGGAGTTGCCGGTGGCGGAAGAAGACCAGGAAAGCGCGCCGCGATTGCTTACGCGTTCCGCTTATGCGGAGGTGATTCTGCGCAGTGGGGAGTTGGTTGCGTGGCTCAAGCGAGGGAATCCAAATTTGCTGGTGTTCTTGCCGGGCGAGGAGCCGGAGCGGGGGCAGGCTGCGGCGGGGCTGGCGCATTTTCTGTGTGCGCGGGGGCAGGAGCGAATGCGCGGCGGGGGCCACCAGGGTGTGCTGATTACCACGATTAACGGGCAGCCGGTAGCGGCGCATCCCATGGCACGGTTTCTGATGGATGCGGGGTTTCATCCTGGCCCGCTGGGGATGCACTTACGGCGCCTACTGTTGCCGGTGGGACAACACCTTCACGAACCGGGCGCTGATGCGCATGCGGGCGAGGTGCAGTAATCCATGCCTGAGGGGGACACGATATTTCGCACCGCACGGGCACTGGGACGCGCGTTGACGGGCAAGCCGGTGATTGGATTTCGTTCGACCTATCCACTGCTGACGCGGTTCAACGACGACACGCCACTGGCGGGACAGACGGTGGAGGAGGTGGAGTCGCGCGGCAAGTGGCTGCTGATTCATTTTTCAGGCGGCGGGACGCTGGCTACTCATATGCTGATGAGCGGGAGTTGGCATATTTACAGGCCGGGCGAGCGATGGCAGCAGCCGCGCATCAACATGCGCATTGTGGTGGAGAACAGCGAGTACATTGCGGTGGGATTTCGCGTGCCGGTGGCAAAGATGCTGAAGCCGCAGGAGCTGGCTCGGGCGACGAAGATTCCCGTGGCGGCGACGGATGTGCTGAGCGAGGAGTTCGATGCGGTGAAAGCGACGCGGAGGCTGATGGCGCATGGGGATGAAGAAGTCGCCGATGTGCTGCTGCACCAGGAAGTGCTGGCTGGTGTGGGGAATGTTTTCAAGTCGGAGATTTGCTTTGTGACTGCGATTAACCCGTTCTGCAAGGTTGCGGTGCTCACTTCAGTCCAGGTGCAGGGCTTGATTGCGGCGGCACAAAGGTTGGTGGCGGCGAATGTGCTGGAGGATTCCGGTGATGCGATTGTGACGTATGGCGGAAGGAAGCGGCGGACCACGCATGAGGCTGATCCTGGCGCGAGCTTGTATGTTTATGGGCGCAACGGAGAACCATGCCGGCAGTGCGGCGAGAGGATTCGCAGGCGGATTCAGGGGCCGGACGCGCGCGTGACGTTCTGGTGCCAGCGATGCCAGCCGATGGTAGATGGCTCGGATATTGATGGGTGACGATTGGAGCGGATCAATTCGGCGGTTTGCCGAGGCCGAAGATTTTTTGCAGCAGGTTGCGTTTATCGGGAGGGTGGTCGCAGGTGTCAGTGGGCGCGGTGCCGGGAAGGAAGGCTGCGCTGTATGCTTCGGGGCAGGCTTCGTCGCTGAGCAAGTTGGTTACCTTGTCGAGCCTCACGACTTCGATGCCATCCGGCGGGCTGAACTCGTGGGTGTCAGAGTATTGCGGCAGTAGCACGGCGCGCTTCATGAACTCGGCCCAGATGGGCGCGGCTGCAAGGGCACCGGCAAGTTTCACATCGGTGTAGTCGTCGTTACCTACCCAGACAATACAGATGAGGTTGCTGGTGAAGCCGGCGAACCAAGCATCGTGCGAGGTTCCGGTCTTGCCTGCGGCAGGGGCCATGAAGCCGCGCTTGCGGACTTCGTAGCCATAGCCGAAGTTCATCACGCCTTCCATCAGGTTGGTGGTCAGGTAGGCCACGCGGGGGTCGAGCACCTGTCGGGAAGAGGGTGTGTAGTCGGTGATGATGTCGCCGGAGGGAGTGCGCACACTGGCCAGCATCCACGGGTCGAGATGCAGACCGTTGTTGGCGAAGATGGTGTAGGCGCCGGCCATGTCGAGGGGTGTGGCGTCATACGAGCCAATGGCTACCGAGGGCGTTCCGCGCGCATTTTTGATACCGGCGTCGCGGCCTAGCGCGGCCACGTTGTCAAAGCCAACTTCAGAGGCCAGGCCGATGGTGGCATTGTTGAGCGAGTGAGCGAGCGCGTAGATGGCCGTGACTTCGCCGTGGTACTCGTCCTTGTAATTGCGCGGTGTGTATTCCTGATCGCCGATCTCGTAGGTGGTCTGCTCGTCGTTGAGCATGGTGACGGCTGAGAAGGGTTTCTGCTGGTCAGGCAGAATTGTTCCGGCAATGGCGGTGTTGTATGCGGCCGCGTATACGAATGGCTTGAAGATGGAGCCGGTGGGACGCTTGGCCACGG
>Ga0302319_10014276_pt1 | contig 14828 bp, 12 predicted proteins | sample Bog_T0_2_FD_203319 | JGI IMG/M metagenome (GOLD analysis project Ga0302319, IMG submission 203319) | Peat permafrost microbial communities from Stordalen Mire near Abisko, Sweden - Bog_T0_2 | ecosystem: Environmental > Terrestrial > Soil > Wetlands > Peat | place: Sweden: Abisko, Stordalen Mire... | reverse complement strand
CCGTCTTCCTCGACGCCGACTCCGCCTCCCAACTCTGAGCAACCTCGATCACCCGGTGCTGTCATCGGGTGGCACCGAAGGCAACACACCATCGGCAGTACCATCGGCAGTACCGTCGAGTCGCCCAGACGGCATGCGAGGCACAATGGCTCGAAGGGCATGGTGAGGTCGTTGCGGCAGAACGGACGTTCAGTCGGGATCACTGGCCATCGGAGGCGATTGGCAGCCACGGCGCTGGCGGTACTGGCGGTAGCGGCCGCAGTGGGGCCGACGACGTTGGTGGCAACGGCGGGGGCCGCCACGAACCATGGCCACCGGATCATCTCCGCCCACGACAAGCCCCTCAAGTCCGGTGAGTACCGGATCAACAGCGACCTGACCCTCGACCTCGGGACCGGCGTGTCCGGCTCCGTCAACGGCGAATCGGAGAAGTGCGTCAACAGCAACGGGGGATTCGGCTACACCACCGGATCCGACCAGGAGACCCACGACTACTGGATCGACGTCAGCGAGTCGGTCATCCCACCGTGTTTTTCGTCGAAGAGCTACTCCTATTTCACCGTCCACGTGAACAGCCCCTACAAGGGTCAGGTCGGCCTCCTGCTGGCCGAGGAGTCGGACGGGAAGCCGGGCCGGTCCGACTACCACCTGACCTGTACCACCGGACTCGCCGTCCACCTGGCCTGCAAGCAGACCGGACCGCTGGCCGCCACCGTCACCTGCGTCGACTCCCCCTACCAAGGTGCCTGCGTGGATACCTCGTCGAGTCCCCATATCCAGTGCACCGGGCACGTGGAGCTCCATGTCGGCCAGCACCTCGACCACGAACACGTCTGCACCGCCACCGGCAATCCGCTGCCCACGGTGACCCTCTCGGGCGACCCGCTCCCCGACGGACTCACCTATCGGCGGTGGCCGACCAACACCGACACCTGGATTGTGCTGGACGGGACGGTCACCCGGGCTGACCTCCGGACAACCAGCACCGCCTTCATTGCCGGACCCCGGGTGGCCGCCACCGTCGACTTCTCCGTCCGCAGCTGACCGGCCCCGCCGGTCGTCCTCGGCGGGCTCGCCATCGACGGTGGCGACCGAACCCTCAGCCAACGCCCGGGGTCCTCCCCCACTGTTCCTCGATGAACCGGTAGGCGCCCTCGCCGTGCCACTGGTGCTCCCCATCGTGGATCTCGTGACCGATCCGGTCTCCTGCCCCGAGGTACTCATAGACGCGCCGGAGTCGACGGACCGACGCTTCGGCGGTGGCGATCGGGAAGAGCGGATCCTCCCGACCGCTGGAGACAAACAGGGCACGCGGAGCGATCAGGGCGCCGATGTCGGCGTGCTCCATGGTGCCGAGCATGCCCGGTAGCACCTGTGACCCGCACATGTTCCAAGGCATCTTGTGGGACTCGGCCCACGACGAGAAGTAGCCGCTCACCACCGAGGCGGCCACCCGTTGGTCACAGGCGGCCAGGAACAGGGCGATGGTGCCGCCATAGGAGAATCCCACCACTCCCAGCCGGGCCGGATCGACCAGGGGGTGGGACTCCAGGATGTCGAGGGCCCGGGCGCAGTCCCACAGGTTCTGGGTGAGGGGGTTCCAGCCGGCCATGACCTGGTGGACGAGGTTGGTGTCGCAGGCGTAATGGTCCTCGGGGTTCCAATCGAGCCGTTCGCCGAAGCAGCGGAGGTCGGGGGCCAGCACCAGGTGCCCGCGACGGGCCAACTCGGCGGCGTAGTCGCCACCGGGCGGATCGTCGGGCTCGAGCCCGCAGATGCGGGACTTGCCGGGGCCATGGCCGTGGACGGCCAGCACCGCCGAGCCCGGGGCCGTCCGCCCGTGGGGCACCAGGAGCCAGGCCGGCACCGACATGGTGTCCTCGGTGTCGAAGACCAGCCGGTGCCGGCGGTAGCCGTCGGCGTCATCCCCGTCGTCGATCTCGGTGGCCAGGGGAACCCGAGTCGGCCACGGTGCCAGGGCTCCGGCGAAGCGGTCGGCGAAGCGACTCCGCCAGGCGTCGAATCCGGCCAGGTCGTCATCGGGCAGCGGGTCCAACTCCTGGGTGGCCAGCAGGCGGGTGACCACCTGGAACCACGGTGAGAAGTTCCGGGCCGGGGGATCCACGATCGTCACGCTGGGTCGTCCTTTCGCCGCCGGGCCCCCGATCGGGCACCCCGACCACGTTGCCATATCGGCCGGGGCCGGCACCTGGCCTCCGCCCACCCCGGTTGAGGTGCCACGACCGGTGGGGCACACTGGTCGCCATGACGGGAGACGGAGGGCTCGACATCCGGCCCCTCTCCCCCCTCATCGGTGCGGAGATCCACGGGATCAACATCGCCCGCCCGCTGGATCCGACGACGGTGGCCGGAATCAGGGAGGCGCTCAACACCCACCACGTGGTCTTCTTCCGCGGCCAGGACCTCAGCGATGAGCAGCAGGCCGACTTCGGGCGGCAGTTCGGCGTGCCCACCGAGGGCCATCCCGTGCTGCCGGCCGTCGATGGCCATCCTGAAGTCCTGTCCATCGACGGCCGCGAGGACCGGGCCAGCTGGTGGCACACCGACGTCACCTTTCTCCCCACCCCCCCGCTGGGCTCGATCCTCTCGATGCGTACCTGTCCAGAGGTGGGGGGGGACACCACCTGGGCCAGCCTGCAGGACGCCTACGACCGACTGGCCCAACCGGTTCGCGATCTGTGTGACGAGCTGATCGCCATCCACTTCGACCCGTGGTTCGCTGCCGACGTCGACACCCGGGGCGGGTTCGAGTGGCACGGGGAGCACTTCGACAAGCTGCGCCCCGCCCTCCACCCGGTGGTGCGCACCCACCCGGAGAACGGGCGGCGGGGGCTGTTCGTGAACCCGCAGTTCACCCAGGCGATTCTGGGGCTGTCCGACAACGAGAGCGCTGCCATTCTGGGCATGCTCTACCGGCACTGCCAGCAACCCGAACTGACCTGCCGGTTCCACTGGGAACCCGGCTCGGTGGCCTTTTGGGACAACCGGGCCACCCTCCACTACGCCCTCGACGACTACGGTGACGCCCTCCGGATCGCCCACCGGGTCACCCTGCAGGGGGACGCTCCCTACGGGCCGGCGGTGCCCAAGCGCTGACCTACTCGACGGCGTGGGAGTCGAGCGCCTCGTCGGCCTCCCGGATCTCCTTCCAGAAGATCCGACTGACGCGCTCCTTGCCCCCCAGGGCGTCAGGGCGATAGCTGAACAGCCCGTGAGGCGGGCCGAATCGGGTCGACCGTGGAAGCTCGCCGGTCACCGAGTCGATGACGCCGCTGAACTTCACCTTGATCAGCACGATTCGCCGATCGGTGGCCACCACCACCAGATTGATGGCACGGGCCCGAAATGCCCCGAACACGGATTCGATCAGTTCATCGGGTTCGAGGTATGGCTCCACCTTGTGGCGCCACGGGACATCCGCTCGTTCCGGCTTCCACCACGACACCGTCGCTCGCCCTTTCCTCGCCGATGAATCCTGAACGCCGAACGTATCCCGTTACCGTCCGGACCGACGGATACTCGGCGCTCTGATCTTTTCATGACAAGAACCCCACTGTCATCGGCCTCGGCCGCCCCAGAGAATTTGAGGCCACAATCTGGGGATGGACCGGTACCTTGCGAACCTCGATGGACTCTGAATTGCGGGAGTTGCAACCGACCGATGTTTGATACGGGAGACGCGTCGGCGGTGAAAAAGGTCTCAGGCCCGAAGATCCTCAGTGGTCCAGTCGGCATCAGCATTCAGAATTTCGGGATCGCCGGTCAGAAGTATCGCATGGTGAGCGTTCGCAGTCGCCACGGCGAATGCATCCGCAAATGCCATCGGATAGTGGGCCTTGATGCGAGCCGCTTCGAGCACGCGTTGGTCTGAGGGCAAGTCCAAATTGAGCCGTCGCCGAAGATCCTGAACGATCTGGCGACACCGATCGATGCCCGCCGCCCGCTCGACGATGTACGCAACCTCCCCGAGATTGATCCAACTCATCACCGGTCGAGCGGCAAGGGCAGCGTCAACGCGACTGGCTGCCGGTTCGTCACCTTCCAGCCATCGCAACACCGCCCACGAGTCGAGACAGTCCCTCACCGGTCGCGCTCTTCCCGATGGTCCGCTTCAAGCATCGAAACGAGCCCAAGACCGGCAAGAGAACCGCGTAGCGAGGTGCGCTCTTTCACCGCTTCAAGGCGGACCACATCATCGTCAAGCGAGAAATCAATCTCGTCACCGGGGACGATACCCAACCGATCGCGGATGGCCTTCGGGATCACTACCTGGCCCTTCGGCCCAACACGGTAAGTCATACTTGGGAGTATAACCTCAAACGAGGAGATACGACTGCAAGTAATTGAATGTGCAGCGGTCTGTCGTCAGCCCGGTTTCCGCGATACCGAACATCAGTGGGTGTCACTGATCAACCAGGGACTCCACAAGCGCAACCGACCGCCGATCCCCAGCGCGATAAGCATGACCGTGCCGTAGTCCCGCTTCTCGAAGCAGGGTCGACTGGTTTGGCACAACTCCCTCCCGCAGCGAACAGTCGAGTAGCGCCAGACGAGCGCCATGGGAACGAGCCACAGCGACTGAAGAAGGAGCGCGGGTGGAGCGGCGATGATCCGGGTGTCAGAGCCGCGCCAGCGATCTCTCACGGCATCCCCGGTGGCCGCCTTTTTGGGGCGGACCAGCTCTAGCGGAACTCGTTGCCGGCCCTGATGGAGCTGACCGAGTTGGCCGCAACATCGGCCTGCGCCGCTTCGCCCAATCTCTCAAACCCATCCCGGGCATGGATTGCAAGAGGGAGCGCTTCGGCAATGAGGCCAACGTGATTGAGAATGACGCCGAGGTGCAATTCGGCATTGAGGGTCCCAAGGTCTTCGTCGCCTTTGTTGCGACGACGAGCACTTAGAACTTCCTCTCGCACGACCCGAGCCTCTACCCAGCGATCGGCGCCTTCGAGTGCAGTCGCAAGTCCTTCCCTTGCACGTGTCGTTGCTAAGCCATCAACTCCATGGGTCCGGACGAATAGCTGGACAGTCTCCTCCGCAGATTCGACCAACATCTCAGGAGCGACTGTGGTTCCCATGCGCTCAAGGCGTTTCACCACCCTGGATGTGCGATCGCCCTTCCGTCCAAACCTCTCGCTTCGGGACCAACCTCCACCCCTGCCTTCGCCCACAAGCCAAAAATAGATCATGCGTGTCTCTGTCGCCGGTTTCGATCGCGGCGAATGTCCGATGTCGGGCGCCGGCTACGGCCTGTCAGGCGACGACCTCGACCCGGTCCCGCCGGCCCCGGGCACCGGTGCCCCGGACACCGCCAACGCCTCGGCACTGGCTCCCAGGTAGGCGGCCAGGGCCCGGGGGTCGGCGGCCACCTGGTCGGGCGTCCCCGACGACACCACCGACCCGGTCTCCATCATCACCACATGCGTGCAGAGGGCGAACACCAGCGGGACATCGTGCTCCACCAGCACGATGGTGGTATCGGCGAGCTCGTGCAGTCGACGAAGCAGCGGTACGAACGCCTCGGCCTCCCGTTGGGCGATGCCGGCGGTCGGCTCGTCGAGCAGCAACAACCGGGGACGGGCCAGCACCACCGACGCCAGGTCGACCACCCGTCGGGTGCCGGTGGAGAGGTGGGCGATCTGGTGCCGCCGGAACCGGTCGATCCCGAAGGAGCCCACTACCTCGTCCACCGCCCGGCGTTTGGACCGCTCCGACCGTCGGGCCCACGGGGCCTGCAGGGTGGTCGACACCACTCCCACCGGCCGGCCGGCGTCGAGGGTGAGGAGCAGCACCTCCTCCACCGTCAGCTCCGGAAACAGCCGGCAGTCCTGAAACGACCGGACCAGGCCCAGGGCCGAGCGCTCCTCCGGCAGGTACTCGACGAGGCTGACGCCGTCGAGGCGCACCGAACCCTCGGCGGGGGTCACCAGCCCCGACACGACGTCCAGCATGGTGGTCTTGCCGGATCCGTTGGGACCGATCAATCCGACGATGGCCCCGGGCTCGGCCACCAGCCCGGCACCGGCCACCGCCCGAACCCCGCCGAAGTCGACCACCACGCCGTCCAGCTCCAGTCGGGCCGGACCCCGGCCGTCGGCGCGCTCCCCCGCCGGGCTCATCCGACCACCTGGGGCGTGACGGCCTCGACAGGGGTGTCAGACGGTGGATCGGCGCCGTGCCCACCCAGGCGCTCGAGACTCAGGGTCACCACGTCGGCCAGCCGGTGGAGGAGCTCGGCCAGGCCCCCGGGCAGGTAGAGGATGAAGACCAGAAGCCCGAGGCCGCTGGTGAGGAACTGGATGGTGGAGGTGGTTCCGAACATGGCCGGCAGCCCCACCAGGTAGATGGCCCCCAGCACCGCACCGTCGATGTCCCCCAGGCCGCCGATGACCACCATGGAGACCACCAGCACCGAGTAGGTCGGGTCGAAGGTGGCGGTGGAGATCCGCTCGGTGGCGAAGGCCAGGCAGACCCCGGCGTAGCCGGCGATGAAACCCGACAACGCAAAGGCCAGCAGCTTGGTCCGGGCCAGTGGAATGCCCATGGCCCCGGCCCCCGTCTCGTTGTCCCGCACCGCCATCAGCCGACGGGCCACCCCCCGGTCACGCCACAGACGGACCATCAGCAACGAAAGCACCAGGATCCCCAGCGAGAACCAGGCAAAGGCCCGTTCCGACCCGAGCGAGAGCCCGAACAGGCTGGGTCGGGCCAGCAGGGTGGACTGTGGATTGGGGAGACCGGTGCAGAGGCGGCGATGCACCAGGGGCACGTCCCAACAGGTGGTGCCCAGCACCGAGCCCATGAACCACAGATTGAACGCCAGGGTGCTCACCGCCAGGTACAGGCCCCGCACCCGGAGGGCCGGCAGACCGATGAGGACGGCCACCACGGCGGTGACCACTCCGGCCAGGGGCAGCAGCACCACCAGTGGCAACCGGGTGCCCAGATGGGCGGCCAACAGTGCCCCCACCGCCACCAGGCCGAACTGACCGAGCGACACCTGGCCCGCCCAGCCGGTCAGCACCGTCATGGAGAGGGCGATGACGGCGTAGATGCAGATCTGCGACAGCAGGTAGGTGCGGCCGGTGCTCAACACCAGCGGCGCCAGGGCGGCCACGACCAGCGCCACCCAGACCCCCGTACTCCCCACCCGGCGTCGCAACGCCCCCTGGGTGCGGAGGCGGGTTCGGGTCCCCTCCAGCCACGAGGAGCGCTCTTCCCGACGGTTCCCGGTCTGCAGGGCGGCCACCCGCACCAGCAGGACGACCATCACGATGCCGAAGAGCACCAGATCGACCTGGGCGGTGCTCGACAGATTCCAGATCAGGATCTCCTGGACCACTCCGACGCCGATGGCCGCCACGAAGGCGGCGGTCAGGCTGGTCATCGCCCCCACCATGGCAGCGGCCAGCGCCAACAGCAGCAGCTCCGGACTCAGCACCTCCGTCAGCGACGACGTCTGGCCCGGCGAGGTGAGGATGGCGGTGAACGCCGACAGCACCCCGGCCACCGTCCAGGCCATGGTGGACGTCCGACGGGTCCAGACCCCCGACAGCCGGGCCGAGTCCCGATTTTCGGCCATGGCCCGCATGGACAGACCCCACGTCGACCACTTGACCAGCGCCGCCAGTCCGATGGCCACCAGGGGCGCCACCACCAGGGTCATCACCTCGGCCGGGGTGAAGGTATAGGTCCCGATGTGGAACGAGACATCGAATGGCACCGGAAACGGCTTGTAGAGGTTCTTCGGCCGGATGAAAGGAAGGGCGGTGAAGACGAATAGCACCTGACTCAATCCGATGGTGGCCACCATCACCAGTACCCGGGGACGATTGGCCAGCCGGCGCAGCAGCAACTCGCTGAGGGCACCGACCCCGGCGGCCATGGCCAGCGCCAGCACCAGCGAGAACCAGTAGTTGAAGCCGAAGTCGTAGAAGCACTTGACCAGAAACACCGCCGCCACCACGCCCAGCTGGCCCTGGGCGAAGTTGAGGATGCGGTTGGTCTTGTAGATGAGGACCAGGCCCATGGCCAACAGGCCGTAGCCGAGGCCGGTGACGACCCCTTGGACGAGGACGAAGCTCGGAATCGACACGGTGCCCCGCTACCCCAGCCCGTCCACTGCCGCCCCCAGAAACACCGGGCGCAGCAGGTCGGTCCGCTCCAACAGGTCGGCGGTCCGTCCGTCGAAGCGGACTTCGCCCCGCTCGAGGAAGATGGCCCGCTCGGCCAGGCTCATCGCCCGGTTGACGCTCTGCTCCACCAGCACCACGGTGGTGCCGGCGGCGTTGACCTCCCGGACGATGTCCATCAGACGGTCGACCGCCTTGGGGGCAAGGCCCAGTGCCAGCTCGTCGATCATCAGCAGGCGAGGGCGGGTCATCAGCACCCGGGCCAGCGCCAACATCTGCTGCTCGCCGCCCGACAGGGCGCCGGCCGGTTGGTGGAGCCGGGTCGCCAGTTCGGGGAACCGGTCGAGGGCCTCATCGACGGCCGTACGGGCGTGGCCACCCTTCCCCCGGAGCGAGTACGCCCCCAGCTGGAGATTGTCCTTCACGGTGAGGCCGGGGAAGGTCATCTTGCCGCCCACCAGCAGGGCAACCTCCTGGCCGATCACCTGCTCGGGCTCGAGGAAGGTGCAGGTGACCCCGAACATCCGGATCACCCCCCGGTGGGGGTGCTCGAGGCCGGCCACCGTGCGGAGCAGGGTCGACTTCCCGGCTCCGTTGGTCCCCAGCAGGGCCACGATCTCCCCTTCTCGGATGTCGAGATTGACATCGAAGAGCACCTGGTTGGACCCGTAGTAGACGTCGAGATTGTGGACCTGCAGGGCGGGCACCGTCTCCTCCGACTGGCGACGCCGCCCCTCGGCGTATCGCTCGAGGACGTCCTCGATCACCATGGTGATGTCGCGCTTGACGTACCGGGAACCGATCAGCAGCATCAATCCCCCGACGGCGCACACCGGGCCGATGACCGTGAGTGCCACCGTCGGGCCATGCAGGAAGCCGGCGGCGTCGCTCACCGCCCCCAACAGCACGCCCCCCGCGAAGCCGCCGAAGATCAGGGCGGCCACCCCGAACATGGCGAAACAGATGGTGCGCATCTCCGGTGGCGCCGTGGCGGCCAGGGTGAGGAAGATGCAGATGGCCAGGGGAGAGACAGCGGCCTGGGCCAGCAGCTGCAGCACCACCACCATCCACAGATGGGGCATGTACAGCGAGGTCACGAACAGGATGCCGTAGGCGGTGATGCAGATGCCTCCCACCAGCAGCGGCCGTTCGGGGGAGCGACGGAACATCCGGTCGCCGACCACGTAGGCCACCGGAAGCCCAACGAAGGCGGCCAGTCCGATGATGGAGAACACCTCACCCCGCTGGGCGGTGTCGAGCCCCCACCGCCGGGCGAAGTAGAGGCTGCTGAACAGCGGTCCGCCGGTGCCGGCGAAGCCGAGGATGGCCACCGCCACCAGCTCGAAGTAGATGGAACGGATACGGAGCAGGCGGGTGATAGCCGGTCCCAGCAGCACCCGCGGGGCTTTTTCCTGCTGGGCGTGGACGTCCATGCCCGATGCCTTCAGGATGTGACTCGACTCGTTCTGACCCTTGTCGGGTTCCCGCAGGGTGAACAGGGAGATGCCGATGGGGATGCCGGCCAGGGCGATCAGCATGCCCCACCGCCAGCTGTGCCCCACCGTCACCACCAGGGTGAAGACCAGAATCCCGAGCGTCAGCGAGAGCGGGTCGGAGAGGTTGTGCCAACTGAAGACCCGGCCCCGGCCCTCGGTGGGATAGGCGTCCGACAGGTAGGAGTTGTGCACCGTCTCACTGACGTAGAAGCCGATGGAGGCGATGAGGTAGAGGAAGGTGAATGCCCAGATGTTGGGGGCCAGTGCCATAAAGGGAGCCACCACCGAAAAGATCAGCAGGGCCACCCCGGCCACCACCTTCCGGCTGCCCCGGTCGGCCCACAGCGCCAGGGGCACCGCCCAAAGCAGCTGGGCCACCGCCGCTACGAAGGTCACCGCCCCGAGGGCGGCATCGTGGATGTGGAAGGTGTGCTCGAGGTTGCTGCCGATGAGGGAGATGCCGTTGCCGAAGGTGTCGGGGACGATGGCGGCGGCAGTCAGCAGCACCAGGGGGGCGTAGCCGTACTGCCGGAGGATCCCCCGCAGGGGGGGCGGCTTCCCCTCGCCGGTGCCCGGCATCAATGCCAGGTCGGCGACCACCTCCGGGTTCCCCGACTTGGCCACCACTTCTTGCAGCAGTTCGTCCGGGACCGCGAAGTCGAACTGCACCTGGTCGGCCATTGGTCGGACACCCTATCCCCGCGTCATTCGGCAGGCGCTGATCGCCTCGGTGTCCCCGGAACCGCAGCGATCGGCACCACCATCGGGCCCCGCGGCAGCACGCAGAGCCGGGCGCCCGACCCCCGTCGGGCCAGGGCGGTGGCCACCGCTTCGGCCACGTCGGCCACCGGTGTCATCAGACTGCTTCGCACCTCATCATCGGTCAGTCCGTCCGAGTGCACCCAGACCTCGGCACGTTCCAACACTCGGCCGAGCACCTGGGTCTGCCAGCCGTCGAGCACGGCCGTTTGGTCGGGACGCGCCAGATCGGCGGCCGAGCTGGCCCCGGCCAACAGGTGGGCGAACGCCCCATGGGCGGGGATGCCGTCGCCACAGGCGGCGGCCAGGATGATCACGCCGCCGTCGACCACCACCCGAGCGGCGGCGGCCAGCCCCTTGACCGCTTGGTAGAGGTTCCGATCCAACGGATGGCCGCCGTTGGTGGTCACCACCACATCGAACGGTCCATCGATCACCGAGGTGGCGGTCCTCGCAGCCACCGCGCAGGCCGTTCGGTGGCTTCCGGGAAGCACGCCGGCCAGCACCCCGGTCAACCGGCGGCGGCGGTCGATGGTCACATCGACCGCCAGGTCCGGTGGACAGAGGGACGTGGCGGCGCTGACGAAACTGTGGACCGGATTGTCATCCAGCGCCAACCATGTCGACCTGGGGTCGGCGATCCGATCGGGACTGTGCGCCTCCAGGATGGTGGCGGTGGCGGCCAGCCCCGGGCAGACGCCTTTGGGTCCGCCACTCCACCCGGCGAAGAAGTGGGGCTCGACGAAGCCCGTGGTGATCCGGATATCGGCATCCACCCATCGACGATCGAGCAGGACCGGGATGCCGTCCACGGCGCCGACCCGGACATGGTCAGGATCGGTGGCCTGATGGTCGTGCACCCGGTAGCCGGCCATGACCTCGGGACCGACGAGTGCCGCCATCTCCTTGCCCGTCGCCGGCCGGTGGGTGCCAGTGGCGCAGAGCAGCTCCACTCGGTCGGGGCCGGCGCCGAGTCGGGCCAACTCGTCGAGCAGCGGCGGCAGCACGGTGGGATTCGGCATCGGCCGGGTGAGGTCGGGAAAGGCCACCGCCACCGCGGTGCCGGGTCGGACGAGGTCGGCCAGCGGCATCCCCGAGTGGGGATGGGCCAGCGCCCAGCGGACGGCAGCATCCTCGTCCGGAAGGACGGGTGGCTCCTTCCCTTCCACCACCACCGTGTCGTCGGGTAGCTCCACCTCGAGCCCATCGGAGCCGTAGTCGAGGGTCAGTCGCATGGGAGCGGACCCAGATCGACCAGCCGCGCGGCCACCGCGTCGACATGATCCCGCATGGCGGCGTAGCGCCGCACCTCCCCGGGGTCGGGGTCAATCCCTCCGGCCACCGGGTCGAGCCGGTCCAGGTCCCAGGCCTCCCCTACCGCTCCCGCGGCAAGCCTCGCCGCTCCGGCCGAGGCCGCCTGGCCCGACCGGCGATGACGGACTGGCAGTCCGGTGATACCTGTGAGCACCGACCACCAGATCGGGGTGGTGGCACCACCGCCGGCCAACGCCAGCGCCACCGGAAGCGGTCCGGGCGGACGCCGCTGGTGCATGGTCTCGATGCACCGCTGCACGTCGTAGGCCACCGCTTCGAAGATGGCGCGGGCCAGTTCGCCGGGGCCTTGAACTTCCGCGAGTCCCACCAAGGCGGCGCCGGCCTCCGGTCGCCACCAGGGCGCCCGGGCACCACCCAGCCACGGCACGGCGATGACCCCGCCGGCACCCGGTGCGCAGGTGGCCGCCAGGGTGGACAACTCCCCCGGCGCCCGACCGCTCAATCGGCCCAGCCAGGCCAGCAGCGAGCCGGCAGCGGACAGCCCTCCCTCCAACTGCCATTCCCCGACCGCCGAACGGGTCACCACCAACCCGGGGGGAGCCGTTGACGGACGGGCGGCCACTGGCAACGACACGTTGGCCGTGGTCCCCCAGCTGACCATGGGCACCGCCGTCGAGGCCCCGGTCCCCATCACCTCGCCCTGTCGGTCGCCGGCCCCGATGACCACCGGGACGCCGACCGACAGGCCGAGGACCGCGGCGGCACCATCGGTCAGCGTCCCGGTGACCGTCTCCGACCCCACCGCCGGGGGTAGCCGGTCGACGAAGGGCCCGGCCAACGCCCCATCCACCGATCCGTCGACCCGATAGCAGTTGGTCAGCGAGGCCAGCGTGAGATCGGTGGCCACCGTACCGGTGAGCCGCCACGCCACGAGGTCCCGGGGGGCGAGCGCCCACGCACACCGCGACAGTTGGTCAGGTCGGTGGGCGGCCAACCAGGCCAACTTGGCCGGGACCGAGGCGCCGTCGAGGGGTGGTCCGATGCCATCGCCGACTGGCAGCCGGAGGGCTTCGTCACTGGCCCGACGGTCGGACCAGACGATCCCCGATGACACCGGACCACCGGCGGCATCGAAGAGCGCGAACGTCTGGCGGGCACCGGTACAACCCACGGCCCGTACTCGTCGGAGCCGACCCGGTTCGGCGGCCTCCAACGCCGCGCACGCACCCACCACCGACGACCACCAGTCAGCTGGATCCTGCTCCACCTGGCCCGGTGACGGGTGCCGGGTCTCCACCGCCACCTGGGCCAGTCCCACCAGTCCGTCAGGCTCCCAGAGGGCCGCCTTGGTGACGGTGGTGCCGAGGTCGAGGGTGAGGATCACCCGCCGTGCACGATGGCGGCCAGGGCGGCGGCCGTGCCTCCCGGGTCGGGGTCCTCGATGACCGCCCGCCCGATGGCCAACCCGGCGGCCCCGCCGTCCACCACGTCACGGGCAACGCTGGTCACCGGCTCGTCACCCTCCCGGCGGGGCCCGCCGAGAAACAGGACCGGCGCCCCCACCGATGCCACCACCCGGGCCACCGCCTCGACACGTCGCCCACCGGGCTCGGCGTCGGGAACCGGGACCTTGAGGAGGGACGCCCCCAGGTCGTGAGCCACCACGGCACCGAGCACCACGTCGTCGGTGGCCCGGGACATCCGGCCCTGGCGCCACACCACCGGCTCGATCAACGCCTCCAGCCCGGCTTGGTCGGCCTCCTCCAAGACCTGACCCAGCAGTTGGATGGCGGCCGCCCCACCCGGGTCGTCGGGGGCGATGCGGGTCATCAGCTTCACCCCGGTCCAACCATCGGTGGCCGCCCGTCCGACACTGGCGACCAGCCGATCGTCGAGCTCGAAGGCCGTACCGGCCAGACCCGTCCGGTTGATCGAGAGGTAGGTGCGTTGATCAGCACGGAGACCGTCATCGGCGGCCAGATCGCCCAACGGCTGGGCGGTGGCCAGAATGCCGTCGCAGTGGGGCAGGGCGGCTCGCAGGGCGGCCAGGTAGTCGGCGTAGACCTCAATGGTGGCCACTCCGCGCGCCCGGTGGTCGGCCGCCAGTACCAGGCGCCGACCGTCGGTGCTCCCCGAGTTCGTCACCGGGCGGGATCCTCCAGGCCGGCCAGTCCGAAGACCACCTTGGCCACCGACGAGAAATCCTCACGCCCGTAGCCGGCGGTGGATGCCGCCGTCAGCGCCTGGCGGGCGGTGGCGGTGGAAGCCAGAGGTACCCCGGTGCGGGCCCCATAGGCCAGGGCCAGATCGAGATCCTTGGCCATGAGGTCGGTCATGAAACCCGGGCGCCAGCCATTGGAGGCGGGGCTGTCGGGCACCACCCCGGCCACCGGTAAGCGGGTTCGCACGGCGACACAGTCACCGGTGGCGTGGGTCAACACCTCGTGCAACTTGACCAGATCGACGCCGGAGGTGAGGGCCAGGGCGGTCGCCTCCGAGGTGGCGAGCATCTGGGCCGCGTAGATCAGATTGTTGCAGAGCTTCACCACCTGGCCCATCCCCGGTCCGCCGACATGGACGATACGGGCGGCGAAGGGGTCGAGCGCCGGGCGGACGGATTCGAGGACGGCATCGTCGCCACCGACCATCAAGGTCAGGGTGCCGGCCTCGGCCCCCGCCGTCCCACCGGACAGTGGAGCATCGAGATAGCCGGCCCCCACCCCGGCAACCAGGGCGTGCTGGGCCCGCGTCACGTCAGGGTCGATGGTGGAGCAGTCGACCACCACCTTGCCGGACCCAAGGATCGGCAACATGTCGGCCACCACCTCCACCACCTGGGGTGAGCTGGGAACGCACAGGACGATGACGTCGGCGGCCTCTGCCACTCCCGCCGGGGTTCCACCACGACGCGCACCGAGGGCCACGGCCACCTCGATCGGTCCGGCACTGCGCGACGCAACCGTGACCTGATGACCCGCTTCGAGCAGGTGGCGGGTCATGGGGAGCCCCATGGCTCCTAGGCCGACGAATCCGAGTTGCATGCTCTCCTCCAGATCGGGACGGGTGGTGGACCCGGAGGTTACGCCGCCGTCAGGAACCGAACCGCGGCAACCAGGCGGCGGTGCCGGCCAGCAGCTCATCGACC
>Ga0302319_10014275_pt1 | contig 14828 bp, 16 predicted proteins | sample Bog_T0_2_FD_203319 | JGI IMG/M metagenome (GOLD analysis project Ga0302319, IMG submission 203319) | Peat permafrost microbial communities from Stordalen Mire near Abisko, Sweden - Bog_T0_2 | ecosystem: Environmental > Terrestrial > Soil > Wetlands > Peat | place: Sweden: Abisko, Stordalen Mire... | reverse complement strand
ACCCAAAGTCGGCAGCAGAGCGTCCTCGTCTACCCGAGTCCGACTCAGGAAACGGAGAGCGCGGCGGGTCGAGAGGTGAGCCAACTCGGCACCCAGATCGCACGGAAGAACCTCAACGTTCAGCCCACGATCAAAATTCCGCCAGGCTACAAGTTCAACGTCCGGGTGAATCGCGACATTCTTTTCGAGGAGCCGTACCGCCCGGTGCAACCCCTGTCAAACGATGGTCTGGTCGGAGTGTCGAGAAAATGAAGCCCACCAATTGGAAGTTGAGCGAGGTGTGATCCATGAGTTCGAAAGTTATGCGTCAGATTCTTCAGACCATCGAGGATGGAGTAAATTCGAGACCCTCGGCCATCGAATTCGAAATGGCGTACCAGGCTCGCGTCGCCATCGACCGGATCAGGTTCGCGATCAAGCATACGGAGCAGTTCGTGCCGTGTACGGACCAAACCCGTGAAGCCGGCCTGCAGTTGCTCGACGCACTGGAAAGACTCGAAACCGTTGATCGTCGATTTCAGGAACGGTCCCGGGTCGGGGTCCGGTGCGGCGGGCTGGAGACCGCGCGCGCCACTCCATTTGTTAACGGAACAGGAAGGACTTCTCACCATGAGCCAGCAAAGAGCATGTGAGTCCGCAGTTGCAGCACGTTGCCGCGTGGCTGCGTATCTCGCCCTCTACGGCTCCGCGACCGCAGGGATATCCCACTCGGGCGACGTGCAGCACCGTCAATTCTTCGGCGGTGATGTATGACGAGGCGCGGCGCCGTTGAACCGACCCCAATTCCTTTTGTCTTTGAGAGAGCCCACATGTCCTCAGCCGACTCCACGCTTCATATTTTGGCCAGCGCGATAGCTCAGGAAGTCGCGGCGAAGGTGAAATCGGAAATTGCTGCACACATGGAACATCACGTTCTGCGGGTCCACCCCGCGCTGTTGAGTGTGAAGGAAGCCGCGGTGTATCTCGGCCGATCGGAGCAGGCGGTTCAGCACTTGGTTTTCGAGAAGGAACTGCCGGTGGTTCGGGTTGGGCGTCGAGTGCATCTCGACAAGAAGGACCTCGACAGCTGGATCGAGAAGAATAAATATTGACACGCACTAGCTTTTTAGGTTACATTGAGGCATGCCTAAAAAGTCGGACGGTTCAGGCACTCTTTACCTGAGAGGCGACATTTGGTGGGTCAAGATCCGCGTTGACGGTCGTCCCGTCTACGAATCAAGCAAATCAACCAAAAAGTCTGATGCCATCAAGCTTCGGGACAAACTGCTGGCCCAGAAGCATCGCGGAGAACTCTCGGGTGGTGCGCCCGACAGGGTGCTGATCACTGAGCTTCTCGACGATGTTCTCAAGAGCGACATAAAGGATTCGACCCGTTACGTCTGGGAAAAGGTGATCGAAAAGAACATCCGTCCATTTTTTGGGAAACTGCGCGCACAACGCCTCTCGACCGATCATATGGACGAGTATCGGAAGAAGCGCAAAACGGAAGGGCGCGCGGACGCAACCGTCAATCGCGAGCTTTCGATCCTCAGAACAGCCTTCCACAACGCGCGAAAGCGCACGCCGCCAAAAGTCAACGTTGTGCCCTACTTCCCGATGATGGCTGAGACGAACGTGCGCAAGGGCTTTTTGACCGACGAGCAGTACACCGTACTTCGTGACCAATTGCCCTCGGAACTGAAGTCCCTCTTCGTGACGGCATACAACACTGGTATTCGTCGCGGCGAACTCACCGCGATCCAGTGGCCACAGCTCGACTTCGAGGCCGGCTTCATCACTCTGGAAAAAGGCGAAACCAAGAACGACGACGCTCGCTCCGTACCCATCCTCGAAGGAGATATGCGTGATCTGCTCTTGGCTGGGAAGAAGGACCGCGACGAAAAATGGCCGGAATCCCGATGGGTTTTCAATCGCCTGGGAGAGCCGATCAAGGACTTTAGGTGGGCGTGGGACGAAGCCTGTAAGCGGGCCGGTGTTCCGGATCTGAAGTTCCACGACCTTCGCCGTACGGCTGTGCGCAACATGCGTCGGGCAGGGATTCCGCAGGTGGTGCGTATGAAGATCTCTGGCCACAAAACGGACAGCATGGAGCGCCGGTACAATATAGTGGACGCGGAGGATTTGAGCATCGCCAAGCAGCTTCTGGAACAGCGTCCGAAGACCTCTGGGACTGTAACCAAAAAACTAACCACGGCAGGAAACCCGGCGAAGACGGGAGAAGCTGTTCCTGTGGAATCAGATAGTTAGTTAGCGCTCGGCTCTACCCCTTTGCCGCCGCGCGTTCCCGCATACGCTGAAACATCTCAGCCTGCTCAATCGCATCGTCCAGTGCGTTATGGGTATGCCGGGACTTTCCCTTGAATTTCGATGGGATCTTACTCGATTTGGTGTCCTCCCAGGCGCATCCGCTCAGCCCCATGTAAAAGGCCTTGATGTCGATTCCGCCGATGCCGAAGGGGTTCTCCCGGAGGTATTCCTGAAAATAGAAGTTGATGAACGCCCAATCAAACGTGGCATTGAAGCCTACAAACACCGGATTGGCCTCCCCGGCTATGGCATCGGTCCACTCGCGGAAGGCCATCATGGCGTCCCTCGGTGGCTTACCTGTTTTCTGAAACTGTTCCAGCGTACGTCCGACCACCTGCATTGCTGCGGGAACAAAATTCGCGTTGATGGGCTGGATTTCAACATAGAAGGTGGAGTCCGGAGTGTCAACTGCTACCGCTCCGATGGAAAGCAAGCTGTAGGTCGGCGGCACCGGTCCCGCGGCCTCGACGTCAACGGAAATGTAGATTTCCTTCATACTCTTAAGACCCTTTTATGATCTGCGGCCGGTCTATGTTTCTCTGCCAGAATTCCGAAAACGCCTTCTGTCGGTCGGGTGCCGAATCTCCCACCTTCCAAAAGTGGCACGGTATCGCCTGTTGGTCAAAGGGAAGATTGGTCCCCTCCTCCGCCGTAACCAGGACACGGTTGGTATTCCTGAGCGCATAGCCGAGCTCGATGAAACAGTTGGGGCGCTCCCCCGTGACATCGACAATTACTGCCGAGGAAAAGTGAAGGCTTTCGAAGATCGCGACGTTCATGAAGGCATGCTCGGTTCGATCCGTGCCCATTTCGACGCGACTCAGGCCGGCCTCCGCTACCACCGGGTCCACGACATCGCGGAAGAAGGATTCCACTAGGCTGAATTTGCTATGGTCAGGCCTGAGCAACCTTACGTAGAAGGCGTCCGGCCGCGCGACCTTGGAGAGTATCGTGGAAAGACGTTCGGCGATCTCGCCCGAAACGGCGTTTCCATCCCGTGTGCCAATGGAAGACAGCGCCGCACCTTCCGTTCCCATTGCAGCAGGGCCGAATCGCAGAAAGCGGTGGGGCTCGGCGCGTGACTGCTTGGACAGCCTCAAGCCCCCGCCGGTGCCATCGTCGCGGCTGGCGCCAAGCGCCAGATCCAAAGGCAGAACCGGCCTGCGCCGAGCCATATAGAGATCGGCTGAATGCTCGACGCCGGTGCCACCCCCAAGGATCACCAAGGCGTCTCCGAACTGTGCCTGCCGCTGTCTCAGGAAAACGGCCGCCCGCGAGCCCGCCATGATGGACTCTACGCGTACTTTTCCGCTGGTGAGTAGGAATTCATATAAGGAGCGGCGGCTCTCCGGGATCTCTGATTCCGACTTCTCCGATGACACCAGTATTATCGGAAGGCCGAGGTCGCCGGGCCAAAGAAGGCTATCGTTCCTTAAGCACGCTGCGGCGGCTTCAAGCGTCGTCCAGTCAAATATCAGGCTCGGGCTGTCGGCGGCAGATCCAGGAGCACGCGGCTCTTTTCCTATGCTGGCTACAATTCCGCCGCCCGTTAAAAGGACATTAGGTACGAGGTGACGGACGATTTCATGCGCGTATTGAATGAGGCGCGGATCAGTTTGAGGGCTCGCCGAGCCAGCTATTTGAATACGGCGGCCGAGGAGGGGCGCACCCGCTGGGGAGCTTGTCGGCGCTGGCGTCATGTGTTCTTCACCACCGGGGAAGACCGTACTTCTTTCGCGGCCTGAAGCAAGTCGTCAGCCGTCAATGCGCGGGTCGGGAACGCCCGGCAAAGGGCGTCCGGAAGGAGCTTGGAGCGCAGGTCGGAAAACGTGAACGCGGGTCGGCCATTGTGCGGGCCGGTGAGCTGCACCAACTCCCGGATGATTTGGTCTGTGACATTGATGCCGTTGAGGTCGGCGCGCAGCAACTCCTCTCGTTCGGCGTCGTTGGGGCGATCAAAGGTCTCCGTGCGGGCAGCGCGCCGGACGATGGCTGGGTCCAGCGCCGCTTCCCGGTTGGTGCAAAGGAATACCAAGACGCGGCCGGAATGGCGGCGGAGGTCGTCCACTTTCTGGATGATCGTGTTTACCGCCACTTTGTCTTCGTGATGGCTCTGTGCGGTGTCCCGGCTAGACGTGAGGGAATCGCCTTCGTCAATGATGAGAAAGGCATGGCGGCTCTTGCCTGCCTGCTTGACGACGGCTTCAAACGCCTCATTTAGCAGGCTGCTCATCTCGCCCACCTTGCCGGACCCACGGACACGGGTACTGAGCTTGAACAACATCGCGTCTCGCTTGGCATCGCGCGCGAGCCGGTCGCAGACGCCTTCGGCGGTGACGGTCTTGCCCGTACCGACGTCTCCGGCAAAAATCACCAACGGGTAACGGTCGGCGACGACCGTGCAAACGGCAAGTTCCTTATGGTGATATTTCTTGCTCCAGGCCCGTACCTCTTCGGGGTCGGCCATAAGCCGGAGATCCCGGTAAATCCGCTGGTATCGGGTCTCAAAACCGATCAGCCGCGAGGTGGCACCCGCGATGGCGTTATTTGGCAGATCCAACTCCAGTTCAAAAAGGCTGGATACTTCAACTACGTTGCTCATGCGCGCTGCCTCCCCGTTTGGTTATTTGAAAACACTCTTGGTCACCCCCCAGCCGTTGCTGACATAGCTGCGATCGGAAGAGCACGTGAGGCCAGGAAACGACAGATCCGTGCTCGCTGCCGACCAGCTGGTATTTAATGTTTTGATGAAGGCTGCCCTTTGGGTCTCGGTCAAATTCCGCCATGTCTGGCTGTAGCGGACGACTACATAAAGCTGCCCTCCGGCTGTGCGCGGCCACAGGTTGTTTCCAGGTCGCTGCGCGGTGAGCGTACCCACGTTCGTTGCTACCTCGTACTTTCCGGCTCGGATGATGGTTCCGGACGCATCCGCGAGCACGATATTTGCTTCCACGAGGTAACCATTCTGCGCCATGAGCTTCACGTCGGCTGCGGATTGCCGCGCTACTTCCCAGGTCAGCAGGCCCGTTGACTGAGCATTCATATCCAGATCGGCGGCAAAGCAGTCGATGACTTTGCCGATGTCCGCTGTGGTGAAAGATACGCTTCGGCTTTGGATGGCTGTAGATGACATTTTTATTCCTCGATGACGAACGATCGCCCAAATACTTCTTTCCACAACTCCAATGTCTGAACTTTACTGCCGTGGTTGCGTGCGTAACTCAACGCCTCCCAGGCCTCCTGCGCCTTGGTCACGATGGCGGTGCAATCCGGATCGCTGATCTTCCGGGCGACATTGTTTCCCTTGTTGCAGGGGTCGAGAATGACGACCCTGTCCTTAGGGAAGGACTTCACGTCGCCGCACTCGGCAAAGCAAATCGGATCGCGAAGCTCGGTCTGAGCCACATAACGGAAGAAACGCAATAATCCCGCTTCCAGGTCGGCGGGCGTGCCCTCCGCATCCTGCAGGTGAGAGACGATCAGCTCAATGGTGAAGGAGCGCAGGCTGTCGTCGAGTTCGTGGAAGTTTCGCCAGTATTTCAGCAGGCGGACAATCGCTGTGAATTTCCGGTAGCCATCCTTGCGGGTGCGGATAAACTCCAGTTGGAGCGTCACACTGGTCTTCACCATTTCCTCGCCCCTCGACGACGGCTGCCAGCCGTAATCGCCCGGCCCGTCGATCGGTATCAGCGGCACGAGATCCATCGCCATGCCGGAGTCATGAAACTGGATGCCCAGTGTGCGTGGCTGAACTGTGAAATCTTCCGGTTTTTTCGTGGGATAGATCCTCGTCAGCAGTTTTCGGATGCGGTCGTGTAGATTCGCCAGCTTGTCAACGGAGCCGTTTGTGTTCAGGAACACGGCCACATCGGCATCGACGCCGAAATCCCCCTTGGGGCGGAGTACCGTGCCCTTGCGGAGCGAGCCGGTTTTTAGGAACTTCTTGATGTTGATGACGGGATCACCCTTGCAGGCCGCGTCGAATTTCTCGATCAGGCGGTCGACCTGCGCCAAAAACTCCGCCCGTTTGCCTTTCTCAAGCTTCAGACGGTTATGGACAAAGTACAGCAGTTGCGAATCGGTCAATTCCATAGAGGCTCTGCCCCCCCTTTCCTACAGTACAGTGTAAGCTTACGTTGCGAACAATGTCAATGAGAAACTTAGAGCAGCAGTTGGCCGGTTTCTGGGGGAAACATCTCGTTGATACGGATTCGGGCCACGACAGGGTTGACATCGAAGACCTCGGCAACGGCGCGGATCGCCTCTCCTCGCCGGTCTTCATCGAGAATTAGCGCGCCGAGCGATCCGATCGGACGCACGAAAGATTTCAGGGCATCGTGCACCAGCGCCTTGGGACAAAGGAGGCCGCCCATCGCCCGGTTCGCCTGGTACTCCCACCACCTGCCGTCGTAGGCGCGCTTTTGCCCCTCATCCTCTTTGACGTCCCGGCAAAGAATCGTATGGTCAGCATGGCTATCCGCGTCGAAGAGTTGCCCTGGCTTATGATCAAAGGCAAAAAGGTAGGCGTGGAGCAGACCGTGGCCTGCTTCGTGCGCCAATGTGGTTCTCACCCGGCGCGCAGCCACCTTCTCCCGCGCGTTCTCCAGCGCCGCAGAAATGATGATTGCATCGACACCCACCTTGGTGAACCTCGTGTATCCTAAGACGCCTTCAGGCAGGTCCTGATACTCGTGGGAAATGCCAAAGCGCTTTTCGATGAACCGGTCAATTCGGATGGCCTGAGGCGATGCGGGATAGAGCCCGGCCTTGCGAAGTTCGTCGTCACAAATGCGGTCGATTTCAGCAGGCTCAAAGTGCGGGCGCTGCGAGAAGGGACCGGAATTGGTGCGGAACGTTTTCACTTCTCGGGCTTCGGGTTTTGGTCTCGCTTCTGGTTTGCCAGCTTCAGTAGCTCGTCGGCGCTGACCTTTTTATCGATCATCGTTCTGAAGGCGAGTGCAAAGCGAGGATCGTCGTGAGTGAGCCGCTTGATTTCCTCGATCGGGGGCCGAACGTCCATAGCTTGCAAAGTTTCGAGCTTCACATCAAGGACGCGCGCAATTTCCGCCAATACCTTGTCCGACGGATGTCGGCGGCCCAGTTCGATGTCGGAAATGAAGGCAGCCGAGCAGTCGAGCCGCTTGGCGAATTCGCGCAACGAAAGATCAAGCTCGTCCCGCCGGTTGCGCATGAATGGACCCAATCCTTCCATACTGTAAGCTTATATAGCTGACAGCGCCCTGTCAAGAAACAAGGTCAAATGCGACGAATCCGTAGTCGAGTCCCGCGAATACGTATGCATGTCCCTCACGGGATAGACGCAGGCTCAACCAAGTCAACTTCGGCTACCGGACTGCATGAGATCACCGGTCGGCCGCGCCACCGGCTATTCGCGTATCATGGTTACGTTGACATCCTCAACGAAGGGATGGAGCCTCTCCTTCGTTAAAAGACGCTATATGGAAGCCAACGTTGCCCCTATGGGACTGTAACCAAAACTGTAACCACGGCAGGATACCCAATGAAACCGGGCGAGACGCAATTTCCCATGAAATCAATCATTTAGCGCTCCGCGATACCCGGCGATACAGGGTCAATTGGCTTGAGGTGCTAGCGGGAGCAATCTCGTGGGGGTTCAAGTCCCCCTCTCCGCACCACATTTTAAAAGGGTTAATCATTTTGACTTTGACCCTATTTACCTGGCAGAACCTTGTTTGGACCTTAAGTTTCTCGGGACCGCTCGCCGATCAAACGAGTGGACAATGAAACCAAACAAGATCCATCGTGCGGGGGGCGCTATTGAGCTCAAATCGCGCAGTCGAACTAGCCTCAAAAACTAGTGGTCGCGAAGGGAGGGCTTTTACTAAAGCGGAATGGTTCTTCAAATGCATACTTCCCGGACTCTGCACCCAACCGCGTCGATAACCTCAAGTTTGTTGGGATCAATCACCTTGACCTCGGTCTCCCCGCAAACGAAGGTCGTGATGCGAATGTTGGATAGCGGCGTTCGCAGTTTCACGTAGTTGGGTCCGAATTTTCTTGCGGCGCACCATTCCTCCAGCGCTACCCCGAGTAAAGCAATGACCGGATTGAATGTTTCGGCTCGATGCCTGCCTCCCGGCAGAGGTCGCTGAGTATGAAGGTCCGGTCGTTGAACCATCCCGTTTCGGCGCGCGACACATTGCAATGCATGGCGTTGAACGAGGTGACCGAATCGGCCAGGGTTCGGGCGTGAACCCTCATCAACCCCCGGCGGAGATCCTTAGTAATCAACCTGCGCAGCAAGAATACCTTCGCCTTCTGAAGACCTCTGTAGAGAACGGCTTCGCCGCGATCGATGTGGGGCTGTGATTCCATATCTGCGATCAGGTAGCTGCCGTGCTGCATGAAAATGAGGCGTTCTCTCGCACATGGATAGGCGTCAGAATGGCGGTAGACTGCGAGCGGGGCCGTTACGTCCTCCAACGGACTCCTTCCATTCGACACGAACAAGTTGTCCAGTTCGCCCCGTCTGGCCCGATTCCAGAATGTAAAAAGCAGTTTCACTTCCCGGTCATCTTTAAACGGACAACCGAACCAGAAATGTCGGCGTACTCTTGTGCCCCCCTGAAAGATTCCGGGAATCACCCACGAATATTGAAAATGGTAGTCCCTGTCGGGCGGCGAATGAGGCGAGTAGGCCAGTTCGCCAGCGGACGCGAGCCATGGCACGATCTCTTCACCATGCAACGTGGAGGTGGAGAATCTGAAACGCTGCATATTCGTCTAGATCACCTCGCCGCTGCCAGTATCACGGCTGCTTCCATTCTCTTGGACAGACCGTCATTTCCAGCTTTGGGCGCTAGTTTCACCAGCGTACGCATCGCGGCGATCTCGTCCTCGTATTGGTTCATTCGCCGGTCGAAGGTGCGACGGTCTTTCGTACAGACCAGGGTTTGAGGCGAACCAACGCGTTCCGTCACGTGGGTTATCTCCAGCCGGTTTCTGTCAATCATATTGTGAAGGTGCAGGCGGCGCTCTTTCTTGATACGGAATCGGTGAACACGCTCGGCGCGATGACGAGCGAAGGACTGGAGTTCCTGGCAATCCGGGCACGAACATGAGAGTTCTACATCCAGACTCCAGTCCGATGGCGGCTGCGGAGGAGCCTCGCTGCGCCGGAGCAGGAACTCCGCCGTACTTGTCCACAGGTGCTGAAGGCTGGTGTTAACGGCGGTAGTCCTTTTCCGGTGCCCGACCCAGATCTGTTCGATTGCGGGAGCAACCAACGTTACGGGGCTGAAGCATTCGGGCCGAGAAGCGATCTTCTCAGCGGCGGTGCCGCACAACGTTCCACCATTGAAGCGCTGTAACGCCCGGAGGAGGTTTTCGAGAAACTCCGGACCGAGAGGGCGTTTCCGCTCCACCGGTTCCCACTCGAAGTCTTCCGACTTGGAATCGCACTTGCCCACGCTGTCGAGGCAGGCGACCGCGGCCTGAGCAACGTCGAGAAAACAGGGAGAAGGATTCTCGTTGAGCGCCAACAGAAGCTCCGCGCACTCGTTCGGCCGCTCCGGCATTCGCGCAGAGACCAGAGTGGAAATAGCCGCGGCGGCCTGCACGTCTCCAAGCACGTTTATCGAGGCAAGCAGCGCTGCGTTCTCAGAGCCGTCATAGCTTGAAGCCACAACTTGCCTCAGAAACCGTTCGAGCAGGGCCGGCGCGTTCAACTTCGTGAGTGCGGCGATCATCTGAGTGCGCTCCGCCGGCCCTGGCCATTCTTTACCAATCGAGTAACCGTCCCACTTGGGAGCGGCAGGCCAGCCTTCCAATATTCGTTCCGCGACCGCCATCGCTTCCGGCCGAGTTCTTGCGCCACCGTCCGCCAACTGCATCAAGTAAGGTAGGGCGGCAACAACGCCAGCCTGGAGCAGCACATCTGCCGTCCGGTTCCGGCGCCAGACAACGAGCACAGCGCGACGATAGGATCGTTCGTATGTGGCGCCCTCATTGCCGGAGGCCTCGGTCAGACGCTTCTCGTCTGGCGGTTCGCCGTCGAGCGCGCCTGCAGGGAGCAACTCGCTACCCGCAATTGGAATGCGGCCAAACGCAGCGGGGCGATCGTCGGTGTCCCGCCACTCGTCAGCGTATTGCCAGTTGTCATCAACGGTGACGGCGTCAAAACCCGCGTCCTCATCGGCTTCTTCGTCATCTCCGTCTTCGTCATACCCGTAACGATTCCGGTGCGATTTATCGAAATAGTCGTAGTCCGGCTCGGCCGCGCCGGACTCGCCGATATGCACCATCCCAAGATAGGCGGTACATTGCGCCTGGGCCGCCGATTGAACGAGGACCCGCGCCTTTGCCGCATCGCTGCCCTTTAAGACTGAGAACGAAAGCCCTGCCGGACTGTACTGGTGATCCAGGAGCCATGCGATTTTCGGCGGCGCGTCCGGCGCCTCGAGGAATCGGTCGAGAATCGCGGCAGCTTCCGTGATCGGGTGCTCATACTCGGGTGCCTTCAGAATCCGATTTCTGCCCTTCGAGCGCTTGTGGATGAGGTTATAAATCAGGCAAACGCGGTTGCCATGGCGTACGGGCAAGACTTCATGCTGGCAGTCGGCATAGAACGCCGCGTAGGAAAGCTCGGACGGATCAGTGGCCTCGCTGGCGAGCGTCACTTCACGGCCCGCATGACTGATCCGGAGCTCTCCGCCGCGATACTCTGACGGGAGTGTCAGGACCAGCGTGCCGAACATCCCGTCGGCTTTTTCGGTGTCCCGGTGTGCCAGGAAGAAGCCGCCACGGTCGTACACAAGCAGCTTGTATAACTCGGCGGTGACGATTGCGTCGTCACAGCCAAGTCCTGTCTTCACTTTCGAAAGGACGTTCTCAAAATTGGCGTTCCAGGATTTTCCGCCGATTTTGATGTGGCCGGCGGAGATCTGCCACACCTTGCGTACGGACGTATCTACGATCGTGGCTTCGCCCTTGCCGTAAGGGGCTCGTTCGGCCCGTCTGATAACATCTGCAACCTGCGCGTCGGGCACGGGAAACGACAGCGTCCCAGCGCCCTCGATCTCCACCTTGGGCATCGGCATCTCGATCGCGCCGCAGACGAAAAAATCGCCCGGCTGCCTCACGCCCAACAGTACGGCTTCAAGCGGCTTCAACTGCTGGTTGTATTCAATCTCAATGTATTGCAAATGCGCTCTCCGCAGGCAGTAACATGCCCTATACAGTGATTATGAGACGAAGCGGTTGATATGATAAGGCCGGTTGTCGAGGTTTGTTCCACCGTTGGCGCATGGGAATTGGTCAGCCCCCTTCACTCCGCCGGATAGCCGTAGCGCTCGATCTGGATACCGGCCTCGTCGGCTTCGAGCGTCACCTCCAGAATCTGATTCGTCAGGTCCCCGTCGGTGTCGAGTTCGTCCAGAACCTCGGAGAAGAGCTCTTTCTGAAGGACGAGGTCCATACCAGCCGGTGCATTCAGGCAGACGAAACCGGCATGGATCGACACATCGGAATACTGGCCCTTCGAGCCCGGGGCTTCACGAGGTCCACGGAAGTCCTCACTATTCCTGGTCACCAGTACCCAGTCCTCTGCGAGGAGGATTTGCTTCAATTCCCAGTCCTTCCAGCCGGACTTGCCGATCCATACCACGTGAGATGCCTCGTGGTGGCCCCGCTCGCGGGCCATCAGAGCGAGTTCGGAACTCAGGCATTCGTCAATTAAGAGTTTGGTCACCGCGCTACGGACCGCGGTTTACGTCGAGACGAGATGACCTTCATGCCTGATGGCGGACCAGCAGGCTGCTTCGGTCTTCCCCGCTGTGGATTCGCTACTGCAAAAAGCGCGGCGAGTTCAACTTGTTCCCGATTCAGACTGGGATAGGCAGAAAGAATCCTCTCGATCGGGTAACCGGCCGCAACTGACGCGGCTACGTCATAGACGGGCACGCGGGTTCCGCTGATTACGGGTATCCCCCTGAGAATCCGGTCGTCCATGGAAACCTGATCGCGAGCCGCGTTCAGGCGCTGGAGGCGCTTGTCGACACTAGTCCAGAACGACGCGAAGTCGATCGTCAGAAATCCGTCTTGGACGATCCTTGTGGACTTCTGTCCTGGAGAATGCCGGCTTGCCATGGCTATCGCCCGCTGCCGCTCCTCGGAAGTCAGCCGGTCGGCCGCTTCAAAGTAGAAAGCGATAAACACACAGGCATCGCTCCGGAATGACCTGGCGCCTCGAACGTCGTATAGGCCTTCCGGCAGAATGTGCTCGTCGATCACCCGGTGCACGTCGCGCATTGACACCCCAGCAACGACAGCCGCTTCGGCAGGTGTCAGACTGTCCATCCCAGCATTCATAGTGCCCTCGCAAATCCAGTATAAACCTTCCGAAGGATCGGAATGAAATGGCTAAGCAGGAACCGCACGGGACGTCCGATCCGGCTGTCCGGCCAACTCAGACCTCCCTCGTTGACCACATCGGTGAGGGCGCCTTGGACCCTATTTGGACCTTACGCTCCTGACCGCCAGGGACCGCCGCGGACCGGCCCCTCGCGGCAAATCAACAATTTAGGTGGAGCGGGACCATCCCGGACCGCCTCAAATCAGCTTGAGGTGCTAGCGGGAGCAATCTCGTGGGGGTTCAAGTCCCCCTCTCCGCACCAGATTCTAAAAGACTTACCAATCACTAGCCGGACCTTGTTCAGCTAGTGATTTTTGTTTTTGGACCTTATAGACGCTCCAGACCGCTCGGGACCGGGGGTGAATATTCAGAAAACAACGGACCATAGAGCCCTGACAGCCTCCAGTTGGCGTGATTCTGATCAGCCACACCAGCTCAAAAAACTAGCGCGTGTGTGTTACACCATGCGCGACTCAGAAGGTCCTCTCTGGTGCTAGACTTTTTGTCAAAATAGTTCCACTTTGGAAGGATATTGACATGGCGTGGTCCGCGAGCACTTGCAATCAATGTCGGGACTTGTAAGCAACCCCCGACGTTATGTAAAATCAGGTAGTGTCCGTCGCCGAATCCATAGCCAGAATCGCGGAGCTCGCCAAGACATCCGGGGTCCTTCGACCGCGAGACCTCGGCGCCCACGGAATCGCCCGCCAGTATCTTCGCCTCGCCGAACAGCAGGGCCTCATCGTCCGGTCAGGCCGTGGACTTTATACATCGGCGGATTCCCCTGTAACGGAATTTCACACCTTCGCGGAAGCGGCAAAGCGAGCACCGCGGGGGGTGATTTGCCTGCTCTCAGCTCTCCGGTTCCACAACATCGGAACGCAGGACCCGTTTGAAATATGGATGGCAATCGGCGAAAAAGACCGCAGACCAGTATCGGAAAGTCCGCGGCTGCGCATCTTTCGATTCTCCAGGCAATCGCTGAATTTCGGCCAAACGACCCACGATGTCGAAGGGGTTCCGCTCCGGGTCTTTTCCGTCGCGAAGACCGTTGCCGACTGTTTCAAGTATCGAAACAAGATCGGACTCGATGTCGCACTGGAAGCTCTCCGTGAATCCATCAGGAGTCGCGAGGCAAGCGCGGACGATCTGTGGCAAGCGGCCAAAGTCTGCCGTGTCGCAAACGTCATGAAGCCATACATGGAGGCTCTTCTTTGAATCCAGCCAACGCACGGAACGTGGCCGCATCTGTCCGCCAGCGACTGCTCAATATCGCGGCTGGAAGAGGCGAAGACTTTGGCCTCGTGCTCATCCGCTATGCCCTGGAGCGTTTGCTTTACCGTCTCAGTCAATCAGTTTTCCGCGATCAATTCGTTCTGAAGGGCGCGATGCTTTTTCAAGTCTGGACTGACACGCCGCACCGACCAACCAAGGACCTCGATCTGCTGGGGCGCGGCGATCCCTCACTCGAACATTGCCAGACAGTCTTCCGGGAACTCTGCCGCATTCCGGTCGAGGACGACGGTCTCATCTTCTCCGCCGACACCGTGAGCGTCGAGAAGATCAAGGAGGATCAGGACTACGAGGGCGTCCGGGTCAAATTCCTCGCGCGTCTCGACAATGCCCGGATTCCTATTCAGGTCGATGTCGGATTCGGCGACGCCGTAATTCCGGGGTTGCTTGACTATCCGACGCTGCTCCCCATGTCGGCGCCGCGCATTCAGGCTTATCCGATGGAGACCGTTGTGGCGGAGAAGACGGAGGCCGTAGTCCATCTGGGCATGCTCAACAGCCGAATGAAGGACTTCTACGACATCTGGTTTCTTGCGCGGGCATTTTCGTTTGACCTGAGAATTCTGAGCGCCGCGCTTCAGGCTACCTTCGACCGTCGCAAGAACGAGTTGGAGCCCCGCCGTTTGAAAGCTCTTCTCGCTGAGCTGTCGGGCGACGGCGCGAAGCAAACGCAATGGCGGGCTTTCCTCCGGAAAGGCAGCCTCGCCGCGCCAGACGACTTTGCAATCGTAACCCACGCTATCCAGGATTTCCTGATGGTCCCAGTCGGGGGCGGGCGTGAGGCAGCGGGTACGTGGCCGGCAGGTGGCCCCTGGCAACTCCGGGAAGAACCGGA
>Ga0302319_10014274_pt1 | contig 14829 bp, 12 predicted proteins | sample Bog_T0_2_FD_203319 | JGI IMG/M metagenome (GOLD analysis project Ga0302319, IMG submission 203319) | Peat permafrost microbial communities from Stordalen Mire near Abisko, Sweden - Bog_T0_2 | ecosystem: Environmental > Terrestrial > Soil > Wetlands > Peat | place: Sweden: Abisko, Stordalen Mire... | reverse complement strand
ACCTCGCCGGAATCACGCAGGCCTTCGTCATCGCCAACCAGCTCGTCGGCTTCTCGGCAGCAATCCCGTCTTAGATTGGCGATATCAGGCCAATGCACGATCGGACATGGCTTAACCAACCTCGGACATTTGTCCTTTGACACTAATCAGTCACTACCGAATCGTCGGCAAACGGAAGACCGGCCCCCATCAAACACATTGTGGGCGAACGTCCCCATATGGTGACAAGGAGCGGACTTCAATCTGATAGCAGAATCCTTATCGCTCGATCCTTGTCTTCATGGCGACGCATTTCTTGCGCGCATGATGCAACGTAATATGCTTCTATTCGCGCGGCAGAATTCGCTTGTCATTGTCCGCTGAAGGCAGACTGGGCCGGCTGTACCGCATCGATGCTATTGCGCTGCTTGAGCCAAATGTAGAGGCCGATCAGGGTACTCATAATGGCGAGTGCGGCGCCGAACTCATCGACCCACCAACGGGTGTGCCCGGTGTCTCCCGTGGCTGGGGTGAGAATGTTTTGAATCCACATATTATGCACCCGGTGCAGCAGGACGCAGGGCCATAGACTTCCCGAGCGCATTCGGACCCAGACAAAGAGGAAACCCAAAGGGATGACCATCGCGGAGAAGCAGAGCAGGCTGTACCAACGCGGTGTGTTGCCCTGATACCCCGCAAAGAAGATGAGGGGAACGTGCCAGAGGCCCCAGATGATCCCGGTAGCAAGCGATGTCTGGGTGAAGCTGAGGCGGGTGGCGAGCGCGGGTACGAGAAAGCCGCGCCAGCCAACCTCTTCGCCGAGCGCTCCGAGGGTACTTCCGCCGAGCAGGCCGACCCCAACGAAGAGCGCGCCCAATAGAATGACGGCGAGCATGTAGGCCCAGACAGGCATCCAGCTGATAAATGCGTTGCCGGCGAGGGGGTTGCGCTGTAGATGGCCGAGACCAGTCGTCCAGACGAAGCTATAGGCAATGAGGGAGTAGCCGATAGGGATGAAGTAACCGGCGGCGATCCACTTCCACAGCGGCCAGCGCCATCCAAAGCGGCGCATGGGCACGCGGCACGCGAGAGCGCTGACCATGCCCGCGAGGCCCGGAGCACACATCAGCCCGAGAACAAGAGGCCAGTGGCCGTCCATCTTGTACCGGGCCAGGAGCAGCCAGAACGGCAGGCTGAAGACGATGGTGAGGCCGAGAAAAACGGACACCTGGGTGCCGACGTTCGCAGGCGGCTTTGACGTGGACGCGACGCTCTCCCTCATACAGCATTCTCCCTTGCTGCGTGATCTCTTCTGATGTCACAGGTGGCCTATACTCACTGATCCGGCTGCACCAAATGCAGCCCCTCATCCCTTATCCTGAAGCGCGATTCATCCATCTTGTGCAGCTTTGCCGCCACGTTTACCCCGTTCACCATTCCTTGCATGTTCAGCAGGTTCGGCCCCGGCTGCTGCAACTTCAAATCAGCCTTCCAGGCCGCGTCGCCCGAGTCCGTAAGCAGCGCCTCATCCTTCGCTTCACTCAGTTTCAGCCGCACAAAGTCCAGCGCTCCATTCTCCGTTTGGATCACCATCTGTTTCGGCGCGTCGAATACCAGCTTTGTCCACCGCTCCTCACCGGGTTGGAGCCTCAAGTCTTTGGTAAGGAACGGTGTGAACAAAGAACTCTGCGACCCTCCTGTCACCGTGAAGTCATCCACCAGCCAGATACCCTGTAGCGGCACCGGCACAGATGCCGCTTTCTGCGTCTCCGCATAGCGGTGCGACTCCGTATAGAAGAACGTCGCAAAAAAAGCCATGCCCAGCACTACCTGCGCGATCTTCACGCCACGGTCCACTCGCCGGTTCGTCGAAAGCGCAATCAGCGGATGCGGCGCCACGGCTCGGTTCCGCACCAGTAGGTTGAATAGCCGCGGCAACTCGGGCGCAGCCAGATAAACGGCTATGAGTAATAGGTTCGTCGAAAACAGCTTCACCGGAATGTTGTATGCCAGGTTAAGTGCCACCACATTTCCCATCACCGCGATGGCGAGGAAAGCTCCCACGCTCGCCAGCTCCGGAACCAGCAACATAACGCCCGCCAGCACCTCCAACGCCCCGCTGAAGAAGGTGTATCCCTTGGACGCCGCCATTAAGCTCCATAGCAGCCCGAAATGGTTCAGATCGCCAAGCTGTTCGATCAGGCTATAGCGCGTAATCGACCCAAACTGGTTCGGGAACACTTTGTCGAACCCGTACGAAAACAGAATGCCAGCCATCGCCAGGCGCGCCAACAACCGCAGCCAGCGATCCAGTACCCGGTAGTCTGGCCTCCTGCGGTCCGCCGCCCACCACAGCGCCGCACCGATCACTGCCAGGCTGAGCAGCACGAACTGCTCCACCCACTCAAACAGATCGTCCCCGGTGAACGATGGCCTCACCGGGCCGGGCATGCGCAATATATGCGCCGCTACCCAGGGCACAATGTGCTTGAATACCTCATGGTCATACTCCACGAAGCTCTGCGTGAACTCCCAATGAGTGATCGAAAGCAAGACTGAAAGGCTGAAAACTACATACAAAAACACATACGCAGCCGCGAAGCGGTACAACACACGATAGACCGGCTTCCATGGCTCACGGGCGTGGGGCGATAGCGGCTCGTCACTCATCAGGGTCACTCCTAGAGTTCAGATTCCCTCAGGGCCGTGTGTAGATCGAGCTGCCGCGCGCGAAGTCGGTCGTTCCGCCTACCACGCTACCGACCACACCGGCGCTAATGCCGAAGATCTCAGCGATACTTCCGGGTCCGCTGCCGATGTCACTTATGCAAATGGCCGCTGCGCAGGGGTTGCTACTGCCCCTGCCGGCGATGGCACCCGAAATCGCGCCGATGCCACCACCGATTCCTGCACCAACGAGCGCGGAACGAACATAGCGCGTCAGCTTGATGTGCTTGATCTCCGTGCGTTGCAAGACGGCTCCTGCTTTGTTGCCGCCCTTGGCACAGGTGAGGGTCTCGTCCGTCACGGCGAAGACGCGGCAGGTTTTGCCGCCATGGTCGGTGGTGATGTGCAGCTTTGTACCGGCGGGAAGCGCCTTCACACGTTCCCAGTTGCCGCCGGCGGGCGGCTGCATGGCCGCCGGCGGGGTTGGCTGGGCGCGCAGCATGGAGGACAAGGCGAAGAGGACCAAGGGCAGGATGTGGTAGCGCAAGCTGAGCAGACTGACCGATGCGAAAGGTCTTGAACGTCTCGGAAAGGTGCGGGGTAGAATAAGCATGGGTCGTGTCTCCGTTGGATATTGAAATGCCTGGGATGGCCGGACTCTACTGAACGATGAGCGTGAGGGTGATGCTTGTGGTCGTGCCGTTGGAGGTGACGCTGACGGGGATGGTGTAGGAGCCGGAGGCGGCCGCATTGGGATCGCCGGAGCAGCCCGTCATCCCTACTGCCGCTGCCGAGAGAAGAAGCACTGTGAGCGCCGATCCTGCCATGCGCAGAGCCGATCTGCGGCGACGGATGCCCGCCAGACTGAGGAGGACAAGAAACGGAAACGAACCGGCGGCCAGCACGAGATCGCCTGGCGCGTGGTTTAGGTTCGTCCGGACAAGACGTGCGGTCATGGTGTCGGCGTTGAGGGTTAGTTGCACGGTCTGCGGCGTATTGTTACCGGTAAAGGTGAGTGTGCTGCTGCTGAAGGAGCAGCTCACATGGGCCGGCAGCGTTCCGCAGGCGACGGTCGTCGTGCCGGTGTAACCGCCGAGGGGGTTGAAGACCAGCGACGTGGTGCCAGAGCCGCCGTGGAACACCGTAAGGGACGGCGATGCGAAGGCCTCGGTTAGTGCGGGGGCGGTGATGGTTTCGGTGACTGGCGAGGAGGTGGAGTTGCTATATCCGTTCACGCCGGTAAACTGCGCCGTGATGGTATGCACACCCGCCATGAGCGTCGAGACCATCAGCGTGGCAACTGCGGTGGTCGTCGAGCCGCTGACCAACGAGGAACCGAGGGCGGTTGTGCCATCATAGAAGGTCAGCGTGCCGACGGGTGTACCGGAGGTTCCGGCGACCGTAGCGTTCAGTTGAACGGGTGCGTTGAGGTTGGTGTTCGGGTTCGTTACAGCCACTGCCGTCGTGGTCATGACCCCACTGCCGATGAGGGTATAGGCCGCTGCCGCAATCTGGCTGTGGCCGAAGGTGGTGGGATGAAGGTCGTCCCAGAAAAGGTAGGTGTCCGGATTGATGGCAGAGTTGCCCTGCGCGCTCAGGGTTACATTAGCGAAGCCCTTGACGAGTGGCGGACCGACGATGGTGTTGAAGAGCGTGTAGGTATCGAGTTGGAAGATGTGGAGGGTCTTGCCGGGATTGGCGGCGGGAAGCGTGGCGAGTCCGGCGGCGAGGGCCTGGTCGAAGCCGGACGCAGCCGCATTCACCGGTGCCGATGTTGCGGAGGAGCCGTTGAAGCGAGGTACCAGGCCAAGCGGCGGCAGGTTCGCGACGATGATGTCCGTGGCACCGGCAGCGATGAGGCGCTGGACGAGGCCGACGTCCCGGGTGGCGGCGTTCACGATGTCCGCCTGGCTGGTGGCGGCGATCAGGTCATTGGCCCCGCCCCACACCACAAAGAGCGTCTTGCTCGTAATCGTCGGGTTGGTGGCAAGGTAGTCGGAGATCTGCTGGCCCATGTTGTTGACGTTGAACACGAGCGCATTACCGGGACCGTAGGCGAAGCTGCTGGTGCCGATGTTGGTCGTGGCGAAGCCGTAGGCGTAGTTCGTCCCGCCGGCCAGGGAGTTCTTGATGGTGGGCTTGTTCGCTAGCATCGCGGCCAACTGCTCGATCCAGACGCCTTTGTAGTTCTGGGCGGCGGGTACGGTGTCCGTCCCGTCGGTAAAGCGGCCGTCGGTATAGCCCGTGGCCGGCCCTGGCACCTGCGCGTTCACGGTGTACAGACCCTTGCTGATGGTGGCATCGTTGCCCGTGTCAGAGAGCGAGTCTCCGAAGATCACGATCGAGGTATATGGGGTCTGGGCAATAGCACTGGCCGCAAACGCCATGCAAAGGAGAAGAGCCATAGAGGTGAAAGAGACAGAGTTGAATAACCGTCTAAGGCACTGCGCGATGTAAGGGGGGATCATGTCATGCTCCAGAGTTTTTATGTGAATCAGAGCCCGTAGTCGTCTTGAAAGCGTCGCTCACGCTTCCGGAACCGGTGCCTAGGAACCTCCTAACGAATGCCTCTGGTGAGTGGTCAAACTGCCGTAAACGAACTCCTGCAATAACGAATTCACAAAGCGCACAGCGGTCACACTGAGCGTACTGGTGAGCAGTAAGCCTGCCCCACGATTGACCGATGGATAGTAAAGCTCGGACAGGGCGCCGGAGGCCAGGTCTCCGCCGATGCTGGAGATATTGAGCTGCGTGTGCCCGTTGTCGCCCTTGCACAGCAACGGGATGGACATCGCGTGCAGGAACCGTGACTTGGGCGTTCCCCCACCCTGGTAGTAGTAGCGCGGATCCTGATGCAGCAAGGACGGGAGTACTGCGCTGCCAATCAGGAAGTCGCTGGTCACACCTGCATAATTCGCACCCATGCGCTGACCAAAACCCCTGGCTCCCTGCCGGTAGGCGGGAGTGTTGGCCGCCTGATCTACACCCGCCAGAAGTGCAGAACCGGCAATCGTTACCGGATCAACGATGGCCCTGACCGCCAGTCTGTATTTGAGCCCCGTGCTGAGCGGGACCTCATCCGCGCGGCTGTACACCATATAGAAGTTTGGAATGACACCCAGCACCCGCTGATGCTCCTCTTCAGACTCGACTTCCATGGCCACTTCTCTTTCGGAGGCGGCTGTCACGCTGTCATCCGCCGCGGGCTTCAGCGTCAAGCCAGTGATAGAGAAATCAATGCCTGCGGTCAGCGGATCGGTTGTCATTGTCGCTATACCAAACCCCCTTGACTCGACAATCAACTTGTAACTGAAACCCGGCCTCAGATCCAGGATGCGGAAGAAGCCGGAGTCGTCCGTCAGGGCGGCATACATTCCGCTGGGCGATCCTCCCACGGCGTTTACTTTTGCATGCGGAATCGCGGCACCGTCTGTGTCTACTACGTAACCGGAGATGCTCCCTGTATGTGGTTCGGGAGCGGATGGGAGTTGACCCAACGCCACACTCGGCGCTAGCAGAGCGAACAAGATGATGGAAAGTTGTCGTAGCTTTCTTGTCATTTCGCTTCCTCTCAATTTCTAATCGCGGTATGCGATTATCTGCTGGCCCATATTGTTGACGTTGAAGACGAGCGCGTTGCCGGGACCGTAGGCGAAGCTGCTGGTGCCGGTGTTGGTCGTGGCGAAGCCGTAGGCGTAGTTCGTTCCGCCGGCGAGAGAGTTTTTGATAGTTGGCTTGGCCGCAAGCATGGCAGCCAACTGCTCGATCCAGATGCCGTTGTAGTTTCGGGCAGCGGGGACGCCTGGGAATTTGGGAAACGGGGCAGCGAGCATGCCATTCCAACTCCGATGATGGTCATTTGCAATAAGCGAACAAGTTCGTCCAGGAATCTATTTCACATAGAACTGCGAATCCGTGGTGCTGCCTCGGCTGCGGACCAACGTCGATGCCGGTGCGACGTTGCCGGTAGCCGTAGCTGAGTAGACGAGGAAGTCCGTCTGACCATTCAGCGTGGCGCCAACAAAGATATTTCCGCCAGAGTCCACGAAGATCTGGTTCGTGTAGACCGCGATACCTATATTGCTTCCAGAAATAGTTCGTGAAGGCGCTACGCCCACGACGGAGCCTTTTGGAAATACATTGATGGCGGGAACGTACGTGCCGTTGTAAGAACTCGGCGAGGCACCCTGAACGATGTAAATGTTGCCAGCTGTGTCGAGCGCGACGCCAGACGGAAAGTAGTCCGCGGAAGTGATCACCGTGGGAGCAACGTTCCCCGAAGCGTTTGCGGCGAACTCGATAATTTGCGATCCCTTGTAGCCGCCACCGGTCGCCACAAACAGGTTGTCGCTGGCATCGAAAGCCATCTGCGTCGCCATCGCGGATGCGAGCATGGTGAGCGCGCCCGCAAGTGTGCGGATAGGAGCCGCGCTTCCCGTAGCGCCAGGTCCATACACGACGATCGTTCCGGAGATCGCGACGTATAGATTGCCTACAGAATCCACCCCCAATGTGCTGATCTGCGGAGCGTTGGCTGCGGCGGTCGCAACAGTAATGGTGCGCGATGGCGTCACCGCCCCGGGAGCATACACGTCCACACCCGCTGTGGTGGCGCTATACGTGCCGGTGTAAATGTTTCCCGCAGAATCGCCGGTAACGGCCAGAGCGCCGCTTGCGTAAGACGATGTGGGCGAAGCAGTACCGTTAAGGTCTGCTGCGTAAACGTCGACCGTCTGATTCGCCAGATCGATGCTGTAGATGTTCTTCGCCGTTACTGCTGTATTGATGGTCGGCGCTGGAGGAGTTACAGGCGTCACCGGGGCGAAGAAGTTAACAGTTGACGATGGTCCGCCGCAGCCGACGAGAAGAACTGCCGCGGCGAGAACTGCGACCAGCAGACGTTTCTCGCCGATAGCAGGCCGGAATAAATTTCGGGAATAAGGGAAAAAGCAGTAAACCATGACAACTCCCGTGTGCCCTGCTTGCTGAAATCTATGCCATTCGAGCATTGAAATTGGCCCAATTATCACTTGGGTCGTGCTTGAAGCGACGCAAGAGCTATTGCGAGAACAAATCTTTGCATGGTGCAGTTTTGCTCCAATGTCCAATCGGACGTGGATCTGGACCACGATTACGGGTTGAATGCAAGGCAAGCGACGGGTCGAAATCCGGCGTAGTCCCTGCGGTGGAAGCGAGTAATCAACACCCACAGGATGACGAAGAAGTGTGCGCTCAAGATAGGGATTCAGTCAGGTATAGACATGGATATTGTCTGGATTTGCTGACAATTTACTTTCGACATCGCGGAGTGTGCCCAACGAAAAGAATGGCTGTGGGCTGACAGAACGGCGACACAAACCTGTACGAACACTGACGAAGCCGCCCTATACTTCTTGGGTGCAACTAAAGATCCTGAAAGACATTCCCGCGCGACGATGGCTTTCCGTGCTTCTGGGGGGGGTGCTGTGCCTTGCTGGATGGCAGGTCTGGCTTACCTTGCGATTGCTGGATCAGGACAAACGCCTCGAGTTGCAACGCTCGCACGAGCGCCTCGACCAGATCGCCGATTTAGGTGTGGCGGAACTGACGGACAGTCTCCAAGACTGGGAACTCCGTCTGCACGAACTAAATACTCTTCCCCCAACGCCGCTCCTGCAGGGCCGCTTTCCCAGGGGAGCTACATTCATCGTGATCTCGGAGAAGGAAATCCATACCTATCCGCAAAGACCGTTGCTGTTTACGCCGGTGCTTCCAACTCCACCCGCCGACGTACCTGGCGCATTCGATCCGGTCGACGAACTGGAGCTCCGCGAACAGCAATACGACCGTGCGATGGCCTTGCTGAAGCCGCTCCTTGGCCAGCCGGCAACCAGAGCCGGAGCGCTCTTGCGTTTAGCTCGAATCCAGTACAAGGCCAATCAACCTGAAGCTGCGCTCGATACCTACGCGAAACTCGCGGGCGAGGACTCGCTGACATCATCCGGACTTCCGTACGCGCTGTTGGCGGCGAGCGCGCGATGTCGCATTCTGAAGGAACTTGGCCGGGAGCATGAAGCTCAAACGGAGGCATTGAATCTGCGCAGAAGTCTTCTTGAAGGGCGTTGGCCCATCAGCCGTGAGACCTTTGAATTCCATTGGGCCGCCCTCAATAGCCTGGGCCTGGAAATTGGACAACCGCCAAAAGTTTCGGTCGACTTCGCGGCGCTTGTTGCCGACCTCTTCAGCCGTTGGCAGAACGCACAGTCTCAGGGCTCAAACACAGCCGGCAAGGAGCTCCAGCCTGACGCCTCCCTTCTTGTCTGGAATGCTACGGGCCAACGCGTCAGCGCTCTGCTTGAACAGCCGGATTGGCTGACGGGGAGCGTCAAGCTACCGGGCGATTCAAGCGATATAAACTGCCGGTTGCTCGCTCTCGGCGCCGCCAAAGGGGAGGGGTACACTGTAACGCGCTCGTTAGCTGAGGTTGGAATCCCCGCTCGTCTCGAATTCTCAAGTGTCCAGCCAATTTCTCGAGCAGCATCAAGCCGCCGCACTCTGCTTATGGGTGGTGGAGTTCTCACGCTGATGGTCATTCTCGGCGCCGGCTACGTGGTGTATCGCGCCATCGATCGGGAGTTGCGGGTAGCTCAACTGCAATCGGACTTCGTGGCTGCGGTTTCGCACGAGTTTCGGTCTCCGCTTACGACGCTGCGCACGATTACGGAACTGCTCGTTCAGCGCCGCATTCCGGACGAAGCGCGGCGCCAGCAGAGCTACGCTTTTCTCGACTATGAAACCACGCGTCTGCATCGGATGGTGGAAGACCTGCTCGACTTTGGGCGCATGGAGTCCGGACGGAAGCAGTACCACACGGAGGCCCACGACGCATTCCAGTTAGTTCGCGCCACCGTTGCCGATTTCACACCGCAGGCGGAAGCAAACGGCTTCCGTGTAGAGGCAGATCTTGGATCCGGCAGGAACGCAGTCACGGCTCTTATTCAGGTGGACGAAGAGGCATTCCGCCGCGCACTCCGGAATTTGCTCGAAAACGCCATGAAATACTCCCCCGAATGCCGTACAGTCTGGGTGAATGGCGCGGTCCAAGATCATCGGGTACTGATCTCAATACGCGATCAGGGAATGGGGATCGGCGCGGACGAACAGCAGGCAATCTTCCAGAAGTTTGTGCGCGGCAACGCGGCAAAAAAAGCTGGGATCAAGGGAACGGGAATTGGCCTCGCGATGGTTCAGCAGATAGCGCAGGCTATGGATGGAGAAATCCGTCTGGAGAGCGAAGTCGGGGTCGGCAGCACATTCATCCTTGAGCTACCGTTGGTTGACAAGTAAGGAAGGAGCATATGGTGAAGATTCTTGTGGTCGAAGACGAGCCCGGGATTGCGTTCAGCCTGGAGACCGACCTCCAGACCGAGGGGTACGAGGTCGTATTGATTGGCGATGGGGCGCTGGCGGTCCCCCGCGCGATCGGGGAATCATTCGATCTGATCCTGCTCGACGTCATGCTTCCGAACAAAGATGGCTTCGAGGTGTGCCGTGAACTGCGGCACCAGGGGCTGAAGACTCCCATCATCCTGCTTACCGCAAAGACCCATGAAGCTGAAAAGATCCTTGGCCTGGACGTGGGAGCCGACGATTACGTGACTAAGCCTTTCAGCCCCCGTGAACTGCGAGCGCGCATTCGCGCCTTGCTGCGCCGCACTGCACCCGATCCCGTCAAGTCAGGGTCCGCGAATAGCCTCCCTGAAGTTCACCGATTGGGATCGTTCGAACTGGACCTGGGACGCTTTGAGCTTCGCCGCAATGGTGAATCCATAGACACCACGACCACAGAACTCAAGCTGTTGGCGGCATTCATGCGGAACCGCGGCCGTCTAGTCACACGTGAACGCTTGCTGGACGAAGTCTGGGGCTCTGGTATCGCTGTCACCGATCGGGTGGTCGACAACCATGTGGTTGCGCTGCGGAAAATGATCGAGGACGAGCCTGCCGCGCCGCGTTATTTGATCAGCGTTAGAGGACTTGGATATCGATTCGACGGCTAACGGACAAGTGTCAGGAAATCGTGACTGAATCCTGACCGGAAACCGTCCATATCGCGATTCGGCAGGTATATATATCCGTCATTCTTGGTTCAACCGGTCGGCATGTAAATGATCTACCATGAGTTACCGATCAAATGACAATGACTCTCTAACTATTTTGCAAAGGTTCAGTTCTTTGGGTTCGAGTGCGCGTGTGCTTTTCCAGCGAGACACGCAAGGACGCTGGCCTCTTGTTTGAGAACGATCCAGGACGGGTTTCCCCTGCGACAAGGGTCGCTTGCGCCTCGTTGCGCCGGAGCACAGTGATCCTGTGCTCCGTTTTTTTTCTGATGGGAGCCCTTCTTCTGTCTCCTGGGTATTTCGCCGATGCCCAAGCTCCTCCCAGCGCTGGGGTGCTTCTGCAGGCCGGTATAGAGAAGGAAGAAGTGGACGGTGATTTGAAGGCGGCCATGGAAATCTATCAGAATGTCGCCGCTGACAACTCGGCTTCTCGTGACGTCCGTGCGCGGGCCCTGCTTCGGCTCGCGGAGTGCGATGAGAAACTGGGCCGCCAGGCAAGGCAGGTTTATGAGCAAATCGTGCGTGACTTCGCAGATCAGCCGGCAGCCGCGCAGGCCCGCACGAGGCTCGCCCTCATCACGCAGCAGCAGCGTCCAGCCCCGCCAACGACGATGAGTGAGCGCAGGATTGAGTGGTCCAGGCTTGGCTCCATGGGACCAGCCGATACGGACGGAGAACGAGCCGTCTTTTCTTCCGGAGATAACTTGTACATGGGCGACCTGGCTGGCCGCAACAAACGCCTGGTACTCAACACCAAGCGCTATGCCTGGACTCCATGCAAAGATTTTTCCCTGGTCGCGTTGAACCTGCTTTCAACACCCGTCCGCCAGCACACTCTGGGGGTCATCAAGAGCGACGGCACAGGCTACCGGACTCTCATTCGCGACGATGCAAAGAACAGCACCTTCAAGCAGGACCAACCATTCGCCATAAGTTGTTCCTGGGACGACCGCAACCTGCTGCTCTCCGACTTTTCTCTCAAGTCCACAATCTCCGGCCAGCTTTGGCTCGTCTCCGTCGCTGACGGTCAACACCGCGTGCTGGTCGATATGCAGGGATGGCGGATCAGAAAGGCAGTATTCTCGCCCGACGGCCGCTTTGCAGCCTATGAGGTTTGGCCGAAGGACCCGGCATCGCCGCACACCTCGCGAGTTTTCGTTGTGCCGGTGGATGGCGGTGGACCGCGCCTCGTTTACGAGTCCGCCGCATGGCAAGTAGGCAACTCATTTCTTGCTCTAATGGATTGGAGCGCCGACGGCCGCAACCTGATTGTCAGGGGTGTTCGACAAGGAAAATCCGCTCTCTACCTGCTGCCCATGAACGACGGAACGGCGACAGGCGCGGCCAGTTTCGTCCGCTTTGGAAACTTTGACGACGGTTACACCAGCGCTTCGGGAGCATTGGTGTATTCGGACAACGATGCTTTGCCCTCCAACACATATGTCTCTCTTGCTTCAATAACTTCAGACGATCGCCTGGGAGACTGGCGAACCGTCAGTCTGAATGCCAACGGGGCGAGCAATCCCTGGCCATCGTTCTCGCCAGACGGAACGCAGATTGCCTACATCGCAAGAGATGCTGATCCCGCGCGCAGAAACGTGATTGTGCGAGATCTTGCGACAGGGCAGGAACGTGAAATCTATCGGTCCTTGTACGCGTCAACTACCTGCCAATTCAGCGCCCTCACTCCCAGACTCTTCTGCACGGTCGAGAAGGAAAAAGGTGAAACAGACCTGATCTCAGTGTTGGTTGAGTCAGGGGCTGTCGAAGAGATCGCAACCTTCTCCGGCTCCCGTTATCTCCTCGCGAGCACACACGATGACCAGACATTCTTCTTTTCCTGCAGCGCCTGGCTGCTGGGGGTCAACGAGCCTCCGATAGTGCGCTGGGATCGGACCACAACGCTGGAGACGACGGTTGAACCGTCATCGGAGGACCGGCGATTACTTTCCGTATCTCCAGATGGTCGGTGGATCGCGCGAGTCCTCAACGGAGAAGTATCGATTCGCCCTGTCAATGGCGATTGGAAGTTCTTAGCTTCAGGCGTGACGATCAAAATTCCTGCCTTCGTCATGCCCGATTCGAAGTGGGTCTTGTATCAGACTGTCGATTCCACGGGTCGACCCGGAGTGTTCCGCGTACCTGCCGCTGGCGGGAGTCCGGAACGTCTGGGCGATCTTCCAAACAACGGCCCCCCGGGCCCATTCTTCTTCAGCCGCGACGGCCACGAGGTAATGTCCTTAGCCGACAAGCCACCTGACTATGGCCTGTCGGTGCTTGAAAACTTTGTAACCCCGGTCAAGAAGTGACACGAGAAATGAAAGGAGGCAACACCAATGCGCGACCACCGAACCTGATGCAAGCAGTCACCACTTTGAAGTGATTGAGATTACGGACCGAACCTGAGCGCAGATCGAACAAGAACACGATTCTGTTCTTACATGAACGGCCCAAGCTGAATCCACAGTAACGCTGTACCAACGATCACGGCCCCTTAACACACTCTGTAGGAGTGAGAGCTTTGAAGAACTTCTTCAACCCGGGTTCATTCGCTAGAAGCGCTGCTTTCGCCGCGTTCTCGCGTCTCCGAGCGCTCTGGAGAAGGCGTGCCCGAATGACAGCGCTTGTACTGGTTGCAGCTCTTCTTGCAAATGCGATTGGTCAGCAGGCGGCGCCCAAGCCACGCCCCGCAGCAGCGCTGGACGGAGTGGGAATCAAGGCCAAGGCCACTCTCACAACCGCGGCGGTGGTTGGGGCCGTGACCTTGATAGGCGTGGGAGTCTACCTCGTCATCCAACGCGCTCACACCGTCACGGGCTGCGTAACAGACGACCCGAACGTCTTGCTGTTGCACACCGGGGATGGCAAAACGTATGTACTTCTGGGAGCCACAACGAACATCAAGGCCGATACAAAGATCAAGGTAAGGGGTACGAAGAGAAAGACGATCCCTGGCGTAATCGACCAACCAAGCTTTGTAGTGGAGAAACTCAACAAGACTTATGGCTCCTGCTCCGTTTCCCCTGCTACACCCGCTACACCTGTTACACCATGAGCTTGCAATACCCGATCAAGGCCCTGCAATTAGCTTTACGCTTCATTCAATTCTCAGGAGGTAGAAAAGTAATGATTCTCTCCCGTTTGTTCCGTTTCACAGCGATGTTTCTGGCTGTCGTGCTTTTGAGCAATAACCTCGCTTTCGCGAAAAAGCCCGTTGATCCAGCGGTGATGAAGGCAAAGATCCAGGCCCGCGGCGTCGGACAGGGCGTCCGTGTCACACTCTCCGACCAAACGGAAGTCAAAGGGGTTATCGTCGCCGTTCACGATCAAACCTTTGTCGTGAAGTCGAAGAAAGTTACAGTACCGCAGGAAATTGACTACGCCAAAGTAACCGGAGTGCACAACGATAAACTCACAAGGGGGCAGAAGGTCGGTATCGTGGCGGGCGCTGTTGTTGCAGCCGTCGTCGTCTTTGCCGTGGTGCTGACTGTTCAGCTCGAACACCCGAAAATTTAGATTGCCGATAGATCGGGCGGGCGTTTCTTAAGGGCGGCACGTTTCATACGCCACACCCCATTTGGAGAGCTGTGGACTTGCAACGGTGCGACACGGGGGAGCTCTTCACAAGTCTCTCCACAGTGAAGGGGTATGCTCCTTCTTGCGATTCTGACGGGTTTCCCCCAACTATCAGCTCACCTTTTCAGGGCTCTCGACAATCCGCAGACCCCTTCGCTTCCACCACAGCAGTTCTTCGCCAACGTTGGACAATACCTACCTACGAACTCACTCACGACCCAGCTTCAAGACTCCCTAAGGCTTATTGAGCCACCAGATCGCTCTCTAAGCCGTGAGACTTACCTGAAATGGATCCCGAGGGTTGCCCGTTTTTCGTTCTATACCGCAGAGGTAAGCGAAGGGACTAGTTAGCCGTGTGGCCTCTACAGAGACGGTGGAGACGCCATTGTAGTGCACCCTGCTAGAACTGGACACTGGAATTAGATAGGGTAGAGGCCTCCGCCAAGGAGGCGTCATGGGAAGAAAAGCAAGGGTACAGCGTACAGCGGAAGAGAAGTGGCAGATCGTG
>Ga0302319_10014271_pt1 | contig 14830 bp, 16 predicted proteins | sample Bog_T0_2_FD_203319 | JGI IMG/M metagenome (GOLD analysis project Ga0302319, IMG submission 203319) | Peat permafrost microbial communities from Stordalen Mire near Abisko, Sweden - Bog_T0_2 | ecosystem: Environmental > Terrestrial > Soil > Wetlands > Peat | place: Sweden: Abisko, Stordalen Mire... | reverse complement strand
AGCGCTAAGCAAACTCTACAGCGTAAAGCTTATTTATTGTTTTGAAAAGAATGGGGTGCTTTTAAATCCTACAGATGAAAATTCTGTTGTGCCTATAATTAAGGCCCAGGAGTATGCCGAATTACATAAAAGAAAAATCATTTCCGATGGCATGATACCTAAACTGGATAATGCCTGGGAGGCCTTGAAGCAAGGTGTTGATAAAGTAATTATAGGTAATGCTTTGCACATAGAAAAGTTAACGGAACCCATGCATCAGACAGGCACTTTATTAATTCTCGGATGAAAAATAACGAAGTGATAAACTTGTTGCAGCAGCTCATTACCATTCCTTCCATAAGTAAGGAGGAGGATAAGACAGCTGATGTGATTGAGGCATTTCTTAAGGGTAAAGGTATTGAAGTAAACCGGCATTTAAATAATGTATGGGCCAGGAATAAATTCTTTGATGCTGCAAAGCCCACTATATTATTAAACTCGCATCATGATACGGTTAAGCCCAATCAGGGATATACTAAAGATCCGTTCAAAGCAATTATTGAAGATGGGAAGTTATATGGCTTAGGTAGTAATGATGCCGGCGGAGCCTTGGTGAGCCTGTTAGCGACTTTTTTGCATTTTTATGATAAACCGCTTGTAAATAATCTTATTTTCTCGGCCACTGCCGAAGAGGAAATTTCAGGCAGCAATGGCATTGAAGCTATGTTGCCTCTATTGGGGAAAATAGATTTTGCAGTAGTGGGGGAACCTACGCAAATGCAATTGGCTATTGCTGAAAAAGGCCTTATAGTATTAGATTGTGTGGCTCATGGCAAATCCGGACATGCGGCGAGAGAAGAGGGAATAAACGCCATTTATCAGGCTATGCCCGATATTGAATGGTTTACAAAATATAGTTTTCCGAAAGTTTCAAAATTGCTGGGGCATGTGAAGATGAGTGTTACAGCCATGCATTCTGGTAGTCAGCACAACATAGTCCCCGACACTTGTGAGTTTACTGTAGATGTGCGGGTAAATGAGTGTTATTCCAATGAAGAAGTATTAGATATAATTAGTAAAAATGTAAAGTGTGATGTAAAGGCGAGATCATTGAGATTGCAACCTTCCTTTATTTCCGAAGAACATCCTATTGTAAAAGCGGGTAGAGACTTGGGTTTGAAAGTTTACGGTTCTCCCACTCTGTCAGACAGGGCGCTGATGCCTTTCCCCAGCCTGAAAGCAGGCCCCGGTGATTCTGCAAGGTCACACATAGCCGACGAATTTATCTACCTGAAGGAAATTGAAGATGGCATTGATTTGTATATTAATATGCTTAATAAAATCCTGATTGCATGAGCAAAAAATTATGGCAGAAAGACATTGAAGTGAATAAACTCATTGAAGCTTTCACGGTAGGGAAGGATACTGAATTTGACATGCTGCTCGCTGAACATGATGTTATGGCATCAAGGGCTCATGCCCGTATGCTTGAAAAAGTGAAATTGCTTTCGAAGGCAGATTTGACAAAACTTTTAGCCGGGTTAGATACTATAGAAAAGCAAATTAAAAAGGGCACTTTTAAAATGGAAGATGGTGTGGAAGATGTGCATTCCCAGATAGAGTTGCAACTCACCCGAACTGCAGGTGAAGCGGGAAAAAAGATACACATGGGAAGATCGAGAAACGACCAGGTGCTGACTGCAGTAAAATTGTATTTAAAAAGTGAATTAAAAGCCATCAGCACACAAGTAGAAGAGGTATTCGGAGTTTTTATAAAGCTGAGCGAGCAACATAAAAATGTGTTGTTGCCCGGATATACACACTTTCAGATTGCTATGCCTTCTTCCTTTGGGTTGTGGCTGGGAGCCTATGCCGAAAGTCTTTGCGATGATATGGAATTGGTAGTTGCTGCCTATCATATTTGCAATAAGAATCCATTGGGAAGCGCAGCCGGGTATGGTTCATCTTTTCCCCTTGACAGGAAATTCACCACAGAGGCAATAGGCTTCGACCAACTGAATGTAAACTCGGTGTATGCACAAATAACCAGGGGCAAATCTGAAAAAGCTGTTGCTGTTGCATTGGCAACTGTTGCAAGTACTTTATCCAAATTCTCCTATGATGTTTGTCTTTATTTATCGCAAAACTTCGGATTTATTTCTTTTCCTGAAGAATTAACTACCGGTAGCAGTATTATGCCACATAAGAAGAATCCCGATGTGTTTGAATTGATAAGAGGTAAATGCAATATTATACAAGGAGTACCGAATCAACTAACATTACTTACGAATAACCTGCCAAGTGGCTATCACCGTGATATGCAGCTTACCAAGGAAGTATTGTTCCCGGCTATACAACAAATGAAAGATTGCCTCCATATTCTTGCTTTTGCATTACCGCAAATGGAAGTCAATAAGGATATTTTAAATGATTCTAAATATGCCTACTTATATAGCGTAGATGCGTTGAACGAATTGGTGAAAAAAGGAATGTCATTCAGAGATGCCTATAAAAAAACAGGCATGGATATTAAGCAGGGGAAATTTAAAAAGCCTTCACAATTAAAGCATACACACATTGGCAGTATAAATAATTTAGGAACCGAACTTATAAAGCAACAATTCCGCAAAGTAGCAAAGGGAATTTCTATCTAAAGAAATAATTTGTTATTATAAAAACCTTATCAGGAGGTAGGCAGCAATGCCCAAGGGTACAAGAGCGGCCAATATAATGCCTAACACGGCATCTCCGGTTCCATTATAGGTATCTGGCTCAGCGTTAATTTCCTTGATAGCAAGAAAGCCGTTGATTATTGCAAAAAGCGCAAAAAGTAAACCGCCGGCACAGCCCGCAATAAATATTGCAATAGCATAAGTTGCTGCAGTTGCAAGCGTACCGCCAACCGATAAAACTATGCCTAACATTATTAAAAATCCTATAACCGGACTTGCTAATGAAAGTATACCGAATACCAAACTTTTTCTCGCGTGGTCATCTTCCTGTTCATCTCCGGTAAAAAATTGCGGTTGGCCTCCCACCTTAGTCGGACTGGAAATAATGGGTATTGTAATTTTTGAAGTAACCCCAATATGATTTGACACTATATCTTTTGTATGAAATGCAGGTAAAGGTTTTAGCCTCGCGGGAACTGCCCATTTTTTGGCAGGAGTGGAAATTACACTTAATCCTTTTGGGGCTATGGTTTGCAGTTGTGGAAGTATGCTGTTATGCGCTATAACGGGTTCTTTTGTGCTTTTTATTTTTTTATTTTTATGTTCCCAGTTCACAGAATAGCCGGACATGTATCTTCTTTGGGTAAGGTTGCAGGAGCTAAATAAAACTACTGTAATAAATAATAAGATGGTATATTTCACTTTTAAAAGAATGTCCCCAAATATACAAAGAATTGGAAATGGCAGAGAATTATTTAGCCAGGGTGTATACCAAAAAGCTGGCTAACCAGGCAAGCCCTCCCATATAGAAGAACTGTATAATGGGCCATTTAATGCTTTTAGTTTCCCTGTATACTACCGCAAGCGTACTCATGCACTGCATGGCAAAAGCATAAAAGAGCATAAGCGAAAAGCCTACGGCAGCCGTATATTCCTTTTTACCCGTTTCAGGATTTATAGCATCCGCCATTTTTTCGCGGATGGAAAGATTATTGTTTGCCCCCTGGGCACTATATAGGGTAGCCATAGTGCCTACAAATACTTCCCTTGCTGCAAAGGAAGTGATGAGGGCTATTCCGATTTTCCAGTCGAAACCAAGAGGTTTAATAACCGGTTCAATCCACTGGCCTGCATTTCCGGCATACGATTCTTTTAGTTTTCCCATGGCAACAAAACCCTGTATTTGTTGGGGCGTATATTTTTTAGCCGAATCGGGATTATTGTAGGCTGTTTCGGCAGCTTTCATTTTAGACGGAGGGCCATGCGAAGCCATTACCCAAAGTATAACGGATATGGCCAGAATAACCTTCCCAGCATCGCGCAGGAAAATAAATGATTTTTGGTAAATGGTTAATCCGATGCCTGATAATTTAGGTACCCGGTAAAGCGGCATCTCCATCATGAAATAGCTTTTCTCTTTTGATTTTACAAGCAACTTTATGACAAAGGCTGCTGCCAGGGCAGATATAAAGCCAAGTAAATACAACCCCATCAATACAAGTCCTTGTAGATTGAAGTAGCCGTAATTATGTGTGGAAGGTATTACAAGCGCTATTAATAAAGTATAAACAGGGAGACGGGCCGAGCAACTCATAAGGGGGGTAACCATAATAGTGGTCAGTCTTTCTTTCCAGTTAGGAATAGTGCGTGTGCCCATAATAGCCGGCACAGCGCAAGCCATACCGCTCATCAGCGGGATAACCGAACGGCCGTTAAGCCCCAGCGGGCGCATCAATTTATCCATCAGAAAGCTGGCTCTTGCCATATAGCCTGTATCTTCCAATATTGCAATAAATGCAAACAGCAAGGCTATTTGCGGAACAAATACAGCAACCCCGCTCAATCCGGCTAAAATTCCGTCAATCAATAAAGAGGAAAGTTCACCCGGTGGCAGCACATTTTGTCCGAACTCCGAGATTTTTACAAAGCAGAACTCTATGGCATTCATAGGGTATTTTGCAATGAGGAAAATACTTTGGAAGATGACAAACAAAATGACTAAAAAGAATAGATATCCCCAGGTTTTGTGCGTCAGAATTTTGTCAATTCTGGCAGTAAGTGATTTTTTCTTTTCCTCTTCATTTATAACAACACATTCTTTTATAACCTCATTAATGGCTTTATACCTGGCTATGGTTTCTTCCGATTGTATTTTGTGCTTTTCAAAATGAAACTTGGTGATGAGTTTTTTAATCTCTACTTTATGGAAAGGAATAGATTCGAAATGGGAAATACCGGTTTCATTATTAATCAGTTGAAAAGCTCCGTAAGCAGTCTCACCCGGAAACATACCCTGAACGGTTTTAATCATTTCCCCGGGGGCAAAATTCGATATTTCTAAAAAGGTTTTAGATGGTTTATGGAATTCATTCAATATGACTTTCCGCAACGTATCAATTCCAACCTTTTTCCTGGCATTTGTTGCCACCACAGGTATTCCAAGTAAATCCGAAAGTTTGGCGGCATCAATTTCAAGCCCTCTTAACCGGGCAAAATCCATCATATTCATTACAAGCACACAGGGAAGACCAAGGTCAATAACCTGGGTGGTAAGAAAAAGGCTTCTTCTCAAATTGGTGGCGTCGGCCACTATCAATACGGCATCAGGGTGGTCTTCGTCGGTATTATCGCATAGCACTTTAAAACATACTTCTTCGTCTAATGATTTGGGATAGATGCTATAAGTGCCCGGTAAATCAAGTAACGAGATAAAGGCTGATTTTCCTGCTTCATCGTTTATAACCGTTTCACCTGTTCGCTTTTCAACGGTAACACCCGGATAATTCCCGGTTTGCTGGTTCATTCCGGTAAGGGCATTAAAAAGAGTGGACTTGCCGCTGTTCGGATTACCCATCAGGGCCACCTTCAGGCTTGTCATGTTAGCATCTCTCTTCAATTTCCTCTTTTTTAACATAGCTTTTATTGGATCCTTTCTATATTAATATATGCCGCTTCCGATTTGCGCAAACTTAACTTATATCCCGAAACAATGATGGCAAGGGGATCGCCCAACGGGGCATAGCTGTCCATCAGTACAATTTCGCCCGGGGTGCAGCCCATCTCCATAAATTTCAGTGCATTTTCTTCATCGTTAAAGGAAACAATACTTCCCGATTCGCCGGGTTTTAACTTATCAAGTGTGCAAATAGCTGCGGACATCAGGGAAAATTTAAAATACAAAGTTAATATCTTACAGTAAAGAGGGGTATACCTTGTTTGGTGTATTTCAAATTGGGTGACATAGTGGAAACTCCTTACCTTTGTATATATTGATTTTAAATAATTGTGCAAAGTACTTTTCGATATAGATATATAAAACGCTGGTTGCAGAATGATATGCGGGTAGGGTTTATGGTGCGCCCACTCCTGATTGCCCTTTTAATAGGTGCATCCGGAATGTATTTGTCCTTTCTTGAACAAGCCTTCCCTGCCATACAAAACTGGATACCCACCCTGTTTTTCCCTATCACACATGACCCGGCTGTGGCCCAAATGATATTAAGCAATATTGCCACCGCCATGATGACGGTAGTATCTATTGTGTTTGCCATTTTACTCATGACGCTTACGCTTGCATCTACCCAGTTCTCTCCCCGTATCATTATCAGTTTTGTACGCGACAGGATTACGCAACAGACCTTGGGAATATTCCTTGGGACTTTTCTCTATTGCCTGGGGGCATTACCGGCGGCCCGCAATGTGCCTGCAGCTTTTTGTCCGGTTGTAACCGTTCTTGGCGCAATGGTATTGGCCTTTGCCTGTGTTACATGGTTGCTGTTTTTCATTATCCATATTTCGAGGGCTGTGAGTGTTACCCATCTCGTTTCACGCATTGCGCGTGAAACAGAAGATATTATAGTAAAAACATTACCGGAACTGCGTGATGCGAATGATGAAGTGCAGAAAACAACACCACCTACTCATTTAACAGATGGAGAAACACCTGTATTGAGTGATGCTTCAGGATATGTTCTTTCTATTGACAGTAATCGATTGCTTAGCCTGGCAAAAAACAATGATATAATTATTTTAGTTGCCAGGCGGGTAGGACATTTTGTTCCTGCCGGTATCCCTTTGTTAGGTATAAAAGGCAAAAGCAAACTTACTCCTGAATTGGTCAGGTCTCTTCGCAAAGCATTTGACATTGGTGCCACCAGAACCCTTGAACAAGATATAGAATTCGGAGTTTTACAAATTGTGGATATTGCATTAAAAGCTGTTTCACCAGCATCCAACGACCCAAGCACCGCAATAAATTGTATTGACCAGTTAAGCAGTATACTCATTCGGTTTGCCGCTTACAAAGCACCCCAAACTGAATTTTATTACCCCGAAGGCACCCTGCGCCTGCGTATTCCCTGGCTTGGATTTGACCGAATACTGGAATCTGCTTTTGAACAGATACGTTTATATGCTCAGGCCGATGTGGCCGTGAGCTTACGTTTATTGCGTGCATTTTCGGATATCGCATCCACCTTACCTGATAAAGAATCGCGAAAATTGATTATTGAACAGGGAATAAGATTAGTTGCCGGTTGCTCTGAAAAGCTGGCGGAAGAAGTGCTGAAAGAAATGCACTCGCGTCTTGCCGCACTGGAGAAGATGGCGTAATTATCTAAATTTATTTTACTTTAGTATTTCCCAATTGGGGAATTAATTTTTATACGGATGAACAAAAATAGGCTTGAAGCCTTTAGCGATGGCATGTTTGCCATTATTATGACTATTATGATATTGGATTTGAAAGCACCGAAGGGAGGCACTATTAATGACCTGATAACTGTTTTACCGGCCTTTCTTTGTTATACCCAAAGCTTTTTGTTTACAGGGGTGTATTGGAGCAATCATCACCACTTATTGGGTACCGTTAAAAAGGTGACTGGGCCAACTATTGTAGCGAACCTGGGTTTGCTGTTCTGGCTCTCCCTTATACCCTTTGTAACCGGATGGGTCGCTTTGTGCAACTTTGCACCCCAGGCTGTGGCAGTATATGCCGTGTTGCTGCTTATACCGGGTTTCTTTTGGAACATTCTCAGATATATAATTAAGAAGAACAATACCTGGAGCAGGCAAATGCAAAAAGCTATGAAACGCCAGGGTAAAAAGGGGTATATATCTATTGCTATATATGCATCTGCTATCCCCTTAGCTTTTGTAAATCCCTATATCTCCGAGGTTTTGTTTTTGCTTGTTTCTATAATGTGGTTTATGCCCGATAAGAATGTTGAAATGGCAATGGAAGCGGAATAAGAAAATGGCATTCGACAAAAGCATAAACAAAACAATGGAGATTAATGTACCCGTTTCCAATGTATGGGATGCATTGACGAACCCTGATTTTATGAAGCTGTGGCTATGGGAAGGGGTAACTGTAACTTCTGACTGGAAGGTTGGAAGCCCTATAATTTTTTCCGGAAAATTATATAAAGCTAATTATAAAGATAAAGGAACGATTTTAAAATTTGAAAAGGAAAAAGTTTTTCAATACAATTACTGGGGTGCGCTTTCTCAATTGCCCGATAGCCCGGAAAACTATACGGTAATTAAGTTTATGTTAACCCCCGGAGAAAATAAAACCCTCCTTACATTGACGCAAAGCAATTGCATAACCTATGAAATTTATGCTCATTGGAATTTTTATTGGATGGTGACGTTGGATATTCTTAAAAAGTTGTTGGAAAAATTGGAGTAAAATAGCAATGAAAAAGCAATGGGTTTGCAATGAATTAGCAATAGATATGCAATGATTTTTAAATTTAGCTTTTTTGTAACATTCTGAATATAAATATATTATAAATTCGGCTATTGCTTTTTGCAATGCTAAGCAATAGAACAATAAAAAAGAGGTGATAAAAATGGGTTTGGAGGAAAGGATTTGTATGTTCATGATACAAAAATAAGATATGAAATAGTGCTTTTAATAAAAGTCATTGACTTAAACAACTAAGAATAAATAAATATAATACTATGAGAAAATTAAATTGTTTCAATTTTATATCCTTAAATGGATTTTATAAAGGGGAGAATGAAGATCTCAGCTGGCATCACCATGATGAAGAGGGTGCCCGGTTTTCGGAAGAGAACCTGAAAGGGGGCGGTACGCTGGTATTTGGGCGTATTACGTTTGAAATGATGCACAGTTTCTGGACATCCAAACAAGCTTTTGAAAGCCTTCCTAAAATAGCCGAAGGCATGAACAAAGCCGAGAAGATTGTTTTTTCAAACACCCTTGAAATAGCTGCCTGGCAAAACACTACCCTAATAAAAGGTGATATGATTAAAGAAGTAAAGAAGCTGAAAAGCACACCTGGTAATGATATGTGTATATTAGGCAGCGGAAATATAATTTCTCAATTGGCTGAACATAATTTAATTGATGAATACCAGCTTTTAGTTAACCCCTTGGTATTGGCAAAAGGGACTCCATTATTCAAAGATATGAAGCATCAACTCAACTTAAAATTGACGAGCACCCGCACATTTAAAAACGGGAATGTATTGATGTTTTACGAGAGGGTGGGGGAGTAGTATATGGCCTCATTTTATTCTTATCTTTGTTAAATGAAGTTTTTAAGGATAGCTTTAGTTATAGGTTCGCTTTACTTTTTGCCATGCGAATTGACTGCCCAATGGAATAAGCTTCCGGCACCTAAAGGGCCATGGGTTGGTTCTGCAATATACTGTCCCGGTGGGGAGCCCGTACCAGCTTATTATATTTATCCGGCTTCTAATGGAGAAATAATATATGATGTAGAATGTTCAGGATATGATCCTTCTTCACCTTCAAGTTATGAAATAATGGAATCTAAAAATGATCTTGGAGCAGATTCCGGAGAAATAGGTTTTAGCAATGGTAACAATGGTTGCTGTTATTCCACGGCTATGGCATCATATAATAATTCAACTATTGCTTTCATTGTAGGTAATGACGGGATACCATCATTATACTATACAGCAAATAATTTTTCAAATGTAAATGTAATGTCAGCATGTATAGCTTCTTATGGAGGACCTGTGGCCATTACAAAAAACTACATATACGCTGCTTCTCAATGTTCCTTTCAAATTCCTAATGACTTCCTTTATATTAGCAGGACAAATATTGCAACGAATACAAACAACTGCATAAAATACTACACAGATTCAAGTTATGGTAAATTAGCTTTTGTTAATGATAGCGTAGGTTTTCTCATTAGTGCCCACAGGGGTGATTTTAGTACTATTTTTCTTCTTAAATCATCTGATTATGGTGTTACCTGGAATTCTATTTTCTATGATTCAACACATGTTGTGACGGATTACTGCTTTCTATCTGCTGATACAGGATATCTAATAAAAGATAATGATAGTTTATATAAAACTATAAATGGAGGAACAACATGGAATAAATTAACTCTTCCATCCGGTAGTTATACTTGTATTCAATTTGCAAATAACCAGATTGGATATATTGGAGGCAGGGGAGGTTCTTTAATTGAAACTACTAACGGAGGAACAAGCTGGACAGCTTTAATATCCGGAGATGCCAATACTATAAACTCGCTTTATACCTTTGGACCTTCTTTGGCCTATTTTGTTGATAGTAATAAAAACATTTATAAAAATCAACCTTTATCAGGAGTAGTGCCTTCAACTTTAAATATAGGCCTGTTTCCAAATCCGAATAATGGAAATTTTACCGTTGTATTGCAATATCTTCCGGTTCCTACTTCATTAGAAATATACGATGTTCTGGGGCAAAAAATGTATAATACACCATTGGTTGCTGGAGATAATAACATATCTATTCAATACGAACAAAAAGGCATATATATCTATAGGATAATTCAGTCCAATGGGGCTATATTGTCTTGGGGTAAGTTTGTATATATGGGAAATAACTAAGCATTTACAGCACTTTTTAATCTTTCTTTTCTCTATTAAGGTATTTGTCTTTAGCTTGATAAAAGGGTTTGCGTGGGTTCATCTGCATTCGTTCGTTGAGTCTTTCCGCAAGCCACTGAAAATACTCACTCATATAAGGGTCCGATTGGCTTTCCCGTATATCGGAAATTAATGGCATTAATTTATCCCAGGAATTCGTCACATAATTGCCAAGCGTTTTATCAACAAGTTCAATACTTATATACTGCTCAGCAACAAGTATACCAAGTGATTCCATTTCTTGAGTGAATTGCATAAACTTGATCTGTTCAGTGCCGGTAAGTGTTTTTAACTCTTCAAACGTGGAAGGGGTATTAATGGTGTTAAGCGTATACATGAGTTCAGCAAATTCACGGGTTTGAAAGTTACGTAAAGCTTCAAGTGTCAACCGCTCCTTTCGGTCACTTGCTGCTGTGATAACTTGCGCAATACCAAAGATAAGCCCCACTATAAAGGATAGTGCAAGTGCAAGATTAGCAATAAGTTCTATTATGCCATTATTCATAAAATCGAAGTTTAGCTACATTCTTTTAAATGAAGAAACAGGTCAAATATAATGTTTTTGATGTTTACGCCTCCACCGTCTTCTCTGGCTTTACAGACTTCTCTTCCTTAGTCTTTTCTTTGGAAGGATAATAGTACTTTTCTAAGAAGTCTTTTTTAGCGTTATTGTAAGCAGTTACGCCGCCAATCTTGCTCAGTATCCAAACATATACCCATGCCAAATCAACCTGGTGTGGCAAAAATCCGGATTGGGCGCTGTTAGGGTAAAGGTGGTGGTTATTATGCCATTCTCCGGCTACATAACCGGGCCAGCGTTGGTTAATAGACATATCATCCCAGTTATAATCTGTACCCGGTGTACGTTTATCTTTTCCTTTTCCGTGTCCTTCAAAGTTAAAAGTACGAATGCCAACAGCCCAAACGGTTGCACCTGCAAAGCAGGCGAAAGCTAAAGGTAGTCCGCCAATAAGGACAAATACCCCAAACCAAAAGGCCCAGTTCAAAGCATGTTCTATAACTACTCTTATAGGATTAGCTACAGAGCCCCAATAAAGATATTGTTCATAGGTATTTGGCACTACTCCTGTATCTTTTAGTAAGGCAGCTACACGGGGGTAATCTTCCCGGCTAAGGGTTTGCGAAATTTGCTGATGATTAGTATCGGCCAAAAAACAATATAAGAATCCGGCATTGGCATTATATGGATCTCCCGGCTGGTCTGATTTGCTGTGGTGGACATGGTGAGAAATAACGTATGTTTCTTCGGGAACAACCTTTATTACCAGATTACGGGTGATGAACATCCAGAATTTGTTTTTAAAAGTAAATGCCCGGTGGGTAGAGTAACGGTGATACCATATAGTACCATGGGTTCCCATACATACCATACCGTATATAAAGCCGCAGATTAACAACTTGATACTGAAAAATTTAATAAAGAATAAGGCGAAAAAGGGTATCAGGCACAACACCTCAAACCAACCGAAAAAGCCTAAAAAGTTTTTTCGTGATTTAAAAATATTCATCCGGCGGAAAGCTTCCCTGATAAGTTCACCTTTCGAAGGCTTAATAAGTTCGCCTTTTTCGTCTGCCCAGCCATAGGAGGGCGGTTCTATGAGAATATCAATAAATGCCATTTAATTGTAAAAAGTGCTCAAAGATAGGCATAATTAGGAAAGCAAAATTGTAATTTTTGTTACATTTGAGCAGAAAATGAAAATCTTTTATACTAGATAATGGATAAAAGATACGTGCTTTCAATAGGATACCTTCCGGAAAGACAAAAAGCGGTAAAATCATATTTTTTTATGTGAGGGGTATTGAAAAAGAAAAATTACTATCTTTGCAGCCCATTTTAAAAAACCATGAGTATAATCAAGTCTTACGAGACTGTATTTATTTTAACCCCGGTTCTGTCGGAAGAACAGGCAAAGGAAGCTGTAGATAGTTACCGCAAACTGATTAAGGACCACGAAGGGAAGATTGTTACCGAAGAACATTGGGGTTTGCGCAAGCTCGCATATCCAATCCAAAAGAAGAGTACCGGTTTTTACCACGTACTCCAGTTCAATGCTCCTACCTCTATTATAAAGGAATTGGAAGTTGCATACCAACGGGATGAACGTATTCTGCGTTACCTTACAGTAACCTTAGATAAGCACGCGTTGGCCTATTTAATTAAGCGCAAAGAAAGATTTGGAAAGAAAGAACCTAAAAAAGAAACCGCAATATAATATTACATGGCTGCAGAAACAAACGAAGTACGTTACCTTACTCCTCCTCCTATTGAGGTTAAAAAGAACAAATATTGCCGTTTCAGAAAATACGGCATTAAATATATAGATTACAAGAACCCCGATTTCTTAAAGAATTTTGTGAACGACCAAGGCAAATTATTGCCCGTTCGCATTACAGGTACCTCCTCCAAGTACCAAAGAAAAGTAGCACAAGCCGTAAAAAGAGCACGTCATTTGGCGTTATTACCTTTTGTAGGCGATTTATTAAAATAAAACTAACGCAATACTGTCATGGAAGTTATTCTGCAAAAAGAGGTTGAAAACCTCGGTAACCAATACGAATTAGTAAAAGTTCGTCCCGGATATGCCCGCAATTTTCTTATCCCTCGCGGATTAGCTGTTGTTGCTACCGTTTCCAACCGCAAGGTGATGGATGAAATTACCAAGCAAAGAGCCCATAAAGAAGAAAAATTTAAAAAGGACGCTGAAAACCTGGCAGTAAAACTGAAGGATGCCGTTCTTAAAATTGCTGCAAAAGCAGGAGAAAATGGTAAAATTTTCGGTTCTGTTAATGCCATTCAATTGGCTGAAGCTATTGAAAAATTAGGTTTCAAGGTTGACCGTAAAAATATTGACCTGAAGGCTGACACTATTAAATCTACCGGTAAATACACAGCGAATGTTCGTCTTTATAAAGACATTACTGCTGAAGTAGCTTTTGAAGTAGTCGCTGAGTAGTAATGGCCCGACTGGCGTTTAATAAATGACATATAAAAAAGGAGATATCAAAAATATCTCCTTTTTTTATGCATATTTGTAAGGTTAATGTGGAAAAGGGAGAAGGCACAAACCCTCCCCTTTTGTTGTGCGGTTATTGAGTTTTGATAAGTTTGTTTTCCGATGCAATACTGCCATCTTTGTTCAATATTTGAACCAGGTAAATTCCATTTGCTTTTTTGGAAATATCAAAGTGCATAGCTGTATTATTGTCGGCAATAGTGCTACTTAACAGTTGCCCTGTATAATCATACAACTCTATTACCTGTCCTTGTACTATTCCTGCAATAGTAAAGTTGCCAGTATTCGGGTCAGGGTAGATAGAAATTTGAGATGGATTGCTGATATTATCTATTCCTAAAGTAGATTGAACCGAAATACATGTGTAGTAGGTGCAACCATTCTTATCGGTTATATTGCAACAGTATGTTCTTGCGCATTGATGTTTAATGGTATCCGTTGTTTGTCCATCAGGAGTCCACTGATAGGTGTAGGGCGGTGTTCCTCCGCCGGGTGTTACTGCTGCCAATCCATTACAACTTCCATTATCGGCCACCGAGTCGTGCATAGCAGTCAATATGGTGGGTTGTGCAATAGTTGCTGTTGAAGTTGCTGTACAGCCATAACTATCAGTAACGGTAACTGTATAGGTGCCGGCTGTAACTCCATTTATTGCGCTGGTGGTTTGTCCGCTGCTCCAGCTATAGTGAAAGGGCGATGTGCCCCCACTTGCACTGGAGGCCGCGCCTCCGTCAGCAGCCCCAAAACAGGTAGCGCCATGCGTTGAGGAAGCAGATGCCGTTACCAAAGCCGGTTGGCTGACAGTGATAGTAGAAGACATGGAGCAACCATAAGAATCGGTTACGTTTACCGTATAGCTGCCAGCCGTAAGATCAGAAGCTATAGCCGTAGTGCTTACCGCAGGTGTCCAAGCATAGGTAAAAGGAGCTACACCATATTTTACTCCTGCAACTGCCGTATAGTTAGCTGCGCCATTACATGTTTCGGTTGTAATATTACCGGAGAGGGAGATATTATCATAGCGGTTATTCCCTGAAGTAAGAACAGAGTTAGGGCCTTCAAACTCCCATCTTACAATAAAGTTCGGATTGTTGTTAACGGCGGGGTCGCTGGTGAAATTGATTTGAACAGGATACCACTGGCTTAAAGCGGTTGTTGGATTAATAGCCTGTAATGTATCGGGACGATAGATACCGCTTATATTAAACGTATCCATAG
>Ga0302319_10014267_pt1 | contig 14831 bp, 9 predicted proteins | sample Bog_T0_2_FD_203319 | JGI IMG/M metagenome (GOLD analysis project Ga0302319, IMG submission 203319) | Peat permafrost microbial communities from Stordalen Mire near Abisko, Sweden - Bog_T0_2 | ecosystem: Environmental > Terrestrial > Soil > Wetlands > Peat | place: Sweden: Abisko, Stordalen Mire... | reverse complement strand
GCCATTTTCGCTTTCAATAAGATGTCGAAGATCTCGCGCAGCTTCTTGACTGGGAGGTTGGACGGGCGCCGCTACCTTCCGGCGGCTGGCGGCAACGGATGGCCTCGCGGAACCCATGCCAGGTTTCCGCTCAGCACATAAATGGCAAGTGCCGCAAACATGAAGATCGCGCCTATCCAGAAGCGCCAGTCACGATGCATGCGCCGCCAGTAAGGGCCAGGATCCGGCTCACCGCTGTCACTGCTGTTTCCTTCGAAGTTGTGCTTGTTCCCAGTCATTTTTCTCCAGTTCTGTAAAAATATCTCTGTGGCGTCTAAGTTCTGAGCCTCCGCCCAAAATGTCATGCACGATGGTTAATGAGTTGCTGTGGCAGTCACTTGCGCCGAAGGGACAGATTCTGCAACAGGCATGCCGCTCGGCGAGGGCAGATTGTCCATCGGAATTTCGGTGCCTGCCGGGAAGATGAGAATCTGGATCGAGCCCCAATCGGCGTCCAGGTTCGCGCCTGTCTGCTTGCCCATTCCTAGCGTCTTAAGTTGGCTGTCGTCAAATCCAAAGTTCTCAACGAGATACTCGCGCACGACCATGGCCCTGGCCTCGGTGAGCACCAGTTCCTTCTTGGAATCGCCTTCCATGCCGGCTGAAACGACCACAACAGCGAAGCCAAATTGATTCTGCGCCAGGAACTCGCCGCTCGCGCTGAGAGACTTCTTGTCCTTGAGCTTGGCCGACTCGCGCGTATCGAAGAGTTGCTTTGCTGTATAGGTAAACGTCTTCAGAGGCGCGCCCGGCGGGAGGCTGCCAATCCTATTTGCGGCCAGATCGCCTGAATCTTCGTATCCACGCTTTTTAAAATACCCGCTCAAGAAGAAGTTATGTTTCAGGGCCTCCATATTCTCCTGGAAGTCTGTCACTCCGGTCTGCGCCTGAAGCATGGTGGTGTGCAGTGTAGTCGTTGACTGTTCCAGGTTGCTATAGAGCTGCTTGTCGTTCACCAGTGCTCCCACGGTTCCCTGCCCCGAATCTATCTTGGCGCTTACCGAGTTCAGATGTGCCGTCGCCTGGGTTGTGTTTTGAATAGCCTGCTGGCTGCTATCCAAAATTCCGCTCGCCTTTTTGAGCATATCCGCCATTACCAGAGGCGGTTCGCTCTGAATGATCTCGCCATCCTTTACCTCGGCTTGTCCTGCGGATCCGAATGAAATCGCCACAAACTGGTTGCCTAATATCCCCTCGGTTTCAATTGAAGCCACGGAATCCTGCTTGATGATCTCGTGCGTCGATTTGTCGAGGTTCATGAGTACCGTGACCTGCTCGCCGGGCTTGTGAGGCAAGGTGATGCTTTGCACGGTTCCGCTGTGAACCCCGCCCACCTGCACATCGGCGCCCGCAGCCAGTCCGGCAACATTATCAAATTGCGCTCTTAGCTTGTACGTAGAGCGAAACAGATACTCATTGCTGCCAATCACGAAGACCCCGGCCGTTAAAATTGCCAGGGTCGCAACGATGAATACTCCCAGCCGCGCCAATCTTGACATAATGCCTCCTACGACTGCTTCAGAAATTCTTTCACAAATTCGATGTCGCTTTGTTGAAGTTCCTCAAAACTGCCCTCAATGATTACGTTCCCCTGGTCCAGCAGAGCCAGGCTGTTGGCAATCGTTTTGGCGCTGTGCATATCGTGCGTTACAACGATGGATGCCATCTGCCGTTCCCGCTGAAGTTTAAGAATCAAATCGTCAATCTCCCCGGAGCTGATGGGGTCGAGACCTGCCGTAGGCTCGTCAAGAAGCAGAATCTCCGGCTCCAGTGCGAGCGCGCGCGCCAAGCCGACACGCTTCTGCATTCCACCGGAGATATCGGATGGCATCTTATTTAGAGCGTTATCCATGCCGACCTCGGCCAGCAATTGCCTTACCCTGTCTTGGCGCTCGGAGCTGCTCATCTCTCTTCGATGGTGCCGCAGGGGAAACGCCACATTCTCGGCGACGGTCAGCGAATCGTAGAGCGCCGCATGCTGAAACAGAAACCCCATCTTCTTTCTGAGTTCGTTCAATTGGTCAAGCGCCATGCCGGCGATCTGCTGATCATGGAGGCGGATCGATCCCGCGTCGGGTGCTTCGAGGCCGATGATCAGCCGCAACAGAACGCTCTTGCCGGTTCCGCTGCGTCCTAGCACGGCAAGGGTTTTTCCGCGGTCCACGCTCAAACTAATCCCGTTCAGGACCATGTGGCTCCCAAAGGACTTATACAGATTCTCGACGGCGACAACCGGCGCACCGACGTCTTCCTCAGTTTGTTCCGGTGTTATCGCAATGTCATACGCTGTGGCCATTTTTTTCTTTCGAGTCCGGTTGTTGGCTAATTGAAGACAACGAGAATGAACTTGACCAGCACTACGTCTGCCAGGATGAGGAAGAGAGAGCCGAGCACAACCGAGTTTGTAGCCGCGCGGCCCACACCCTCGGCGCCTCCGCGCGTGCGCATTCCCTGAAAGCACGCTGTCAAGCCGATAATCAGGCCATAGACCGCTGTCTTGAAGGTCTGCGGCAGGAAAGCATTGAAGGTGGCGCCTTGAAAGCCGCTTTGGATGAACTGATGGAATGAGAGCGGCTCAACCAAAGTCTGCGCAAACCAACCCATTAACAAGGCGGATGCATCCGCGGCAAGTGTCAGCAGTGGCAGCATCAGGATGCAAGCCAGAATTCGCGTCGCAGCCAGCAGTCTGTAGGGGTTGATTGCCGATGCCTCAATGGCGTCAATCTGCTCGGAGACTTTCATCGACGCCAGCTCCGCGCCAATGCCGGCGCCCACGCGGCCGCATACGACCAAGCCAGTGATGATCGGCCCCATGACCTGGATGACGGAGTAAACAAGAGTCTCCGGAAACATCGACTTGGCGCCGAATCGAGTTAAACTGTAGCGCGCTTCCAGCGAAACAATCACGCCAACCGCGGCGCCTGCCAGGGCCACCAGCGGCAAAGACTTCGATCCAACTTCATCGAGTTGCCGGATCAGCTCTCGCCACTCGTAGGGCGGCGTAACCGCTCCCTTGAGAACCTTCCAGGAAAAGATGCCCAGGCTGCCAAACCACTCGAAGAAGCCGTTGATCAATCCGCCCTCAACAGAAGGCATGGGTTCGGCTCGCCGCTTGGGAATCGACGGATGGAAGCCTGCAATGACTCCGTGATCGCTCATTTGTTCGGTCCTTGAATGGGAGAGCCGTGCATATTGTTCAAATGCATGCGATGCAGCAGAGAGTGGGGTCCGCTATAGAAAAACTCCAGGGAGATGTTTTCGCCCACATACGCCAGCATGCTGTAGTTGCCTATGCGGAATGCGTCTTTTGCGCCAAAGCGATTGGGGTACCAGGCATAGACCGCAGTCATGGAGCCAGCATAGGGCGCAACCAGCGCCGGGAAGGAAAAGACGCGGTGGCCGTCTTCGCCACGCCGCGCCGTCAACGTCGAGAAAACGGCGTGGCTCAGTCGCGGGAATACGCCTTTGCATTCGCAGCGGTAATACAACGTGTCTTCCTTGAAGGCTTCCGCCAGTCCATAACGCGTTGTTGTTCCGACAGCCGCAATCCCCAGGTCAGACCCAAACCGTTTGGAATAACCTTCTACGCCTTGATTCCACTCAGGAGGAGAATTGCTATACTGGCCGATGCCAGCCGTTAACGCGGCGCCGGCAATGGGGTATGGACCGTACGCGTCGAAGACGTAGTTTTTGACCATTGTTCTCTGCGTCGGACGCACATAGGCGAGGTCAAGTTGCCTGGAGGGCGCGCTTACGAAAGTGCCGGAGGGGTCTCCAGAAAGCGCCGGCGATTGCGATCTTGCTACCACTGGCGGACCTGCAAGCAAAGCAGCGACCATCAGCAGAAAGATAGCCCATTGAATCTTCCTATTAAAAGGCCCCTTGATTGATCGGCCGCTCTGCCTGACAGCCACGTCTCCGCGGCAGGCGTGTAAAGGGTTCGTATTCCGCGCTTGCATTGCTGTAGTCAAGGCTTCACTCCGATCTGCGTCGCTTCTCCCAGTTACACAAGACGCCGTCAACAACTACTGACAGACAGCCGCGCCTAAAAAAATATTGACAGGATTTGAATCACTTTGGATGGTCACATTTGCTCGTAATTCCAAGTAAGCATTTGCAACTTGTAATATTCACGCTGCGCAAACAAAACCTGTTCCTGTGAGAGGATGACTGTGCAATATGTGTTCAATAAAGCACAGCATTTGCTCTCATGACTGCCGAAAATAAGATACCGGCCACTTCAGTGGTTCGGCGAGGAGACCGTTATGTCTGAAATACATGCATTCCCTTCCATCCCTACGAAGATGCTGTTGCCCATTGACTTTAGCCCATCCTCCCAGGCAGCTTTGGAGATGGCGGCGGACCTTGCTCAGCACTTTCACGCTGAACTCTATCTTGTAAATGTCATTCCATTTTTTCCCACAACCACCCTTCCTGACATGATTCCCGAAACCGAATTCATCCAGGAATCGAGAACATTTGCAGAACTGCATCTGGCCAAGTGCCACGCGGCTCTGGCGCGCAGGGGGGTCAAGGCCACTTGCAGCGTTGAGGTCGGCAATGACATCTCTGGAAACATTATGGAAGTAGTGGAGCGTGAGCATATTGACATGGTCGTCATCTCGACGCACGGCATCTCCGGCTGGCGCCCGCTGGTATTCGGATCGATTGCCGAAAAGGTTGTCAAGCTCGTGCAATGCCCGCTCCTGCTGCTTCGCTCAGCCAAGCCCGAGAGTGGCGCAAAGAATTCATCAGAGCGCTCCACGGAATGGTGGTAGAAAAGGCGGGTTCGCCAAGAATGAGTGCTCATGACATTGCCGCTCCCGCGGCACCGAGTCAGGAGATCGCCTCAGCAGGGCTTTCGAGCGATGAAGCGCACACCCGCCTTAAGAGAGACGGTCCGAATGCAATGCCGGATACGTCGGCGCATCCGTTGCGCAATGCCTTGGAAAAGTTCTGGGCGCCCGTTCCATGGCTTCTCGAAGCCTCCATTGTGCTCGAAGTTGCTTTGAATAAGTATTACGAGGCTGGTGTCATTGCGGCCCTGCTTGTCTTTAACGCCGCGCTTGCCTACTTCCAGGAGAGTCGCGCCCAGGCCACGCTGGCGGCCCTGAAGTCGCGTCTCGCTCTCAACGCATCTGTCCAGCGCGACGGCGCGTGGAAGACTTTGCCCGCTGCGGAACTGGTATCTGGCGACCTGGTGAAGCTGTCGCTTGGCAGTGTAGTGGCTGCCGATGTGCATCTGACTGGCGGTTCGGTCGAACTCGATCAGTCGATGCTCACCGGCGAATCACTGCCCATTGAAGCTGGTCCCGGCGTGGACACTTATGCAGGAGCTCTCGTCCGGCGCGGCGAGGCAATAGCTACTGTAACGGCCACGGGTGCGCGCACAAAATTCGGCCGCACGGCGGAACTCGTGCGTACCGCGCACGTGGTGAGCACACAGCAGAAGGCCGTGCTCAAAATCGTGCGCAACCTGGCGATTTTCAATAGCGCCATCATCGTTGCCATAGGCATATATGCCTATGCCCATGCGATGCCATGGAGCGAGATCGTTCCACTGCTGCTGACTTCGGTCCTTGCCATTATCCCCGTGGCATTGCCGGCAACATTCACTCTTGCCGCGGCAGTTGGAGCGCGTGCGCTGGCGAAACTGGGTGTGCTGCCTACACGGCTTTCCGCCGTGGACGAAGCGGCCTCAATCGACGTCTTGTGCTCGGACAAGACCGGAACCCTGACGCGCAACGAGTTGTCAGTTACCAGCATTCGCTCTTTGCCCGGTTTCGACGAAGCCCACGTTCTAGGCTTCGCAGCTCTCGCAAGTTCTGAAGGCGGTCAGGATCCAGTCGATGCGGCGATTCGCTCTGCCGCAGTAAACAAGCCCGCATCGCAGGTGCCAAAGCTGACTGCGTTTGTGCCCTTCGACCCGGTGAAGAAAACCTCAGAGGCTACAGCGGCGGATGAGAAGGGCAGCGCAGTGCGGATCATCAAGGGCGCGTTCACCGCGGTCGCCGCCCTCACCGCTGCGTCGCCCGCCGCAGCAGCAATCGCTGAAGAAATGGAGAAACAAGGCTTCAGAGTCCTGGCAGTGGCCGTAGGTTTGACGGATTCCATGCAGGTGATCGGCCTGATCGCACTGAGCGATCCGCCACGCGCTGATTCGATCTCTCTCATCTCTGAGTTGCACACCCTCGGCGTGGCCACGGTCATGGTCACGGGAGACGCTCCGGTCACTGCCGAAATCGTTGCCCATGCGGTTGGATTGACCGGCGCCGTTTGCCCACCAGGAAAACTTCCCGACGCAATCAAGCCTGAAGACTTTGCGGTCTTCGCGGGCATTCTTCCAGATGGCAAATATGACCTCGTCAAAGCTTTTCAGAAGAGTGGGCATACCGTAGGGATGTGCGGAGACGGCGCCAATGACGCGCCGGCGCTGCGTCAGGCGCAAATCGGCATTGCCGTTTCAACCGCAACCGATGTAGCGAAATCGGCTGCCGGCGTTGTTCTTACCGAAGCTGGACTGGGCGGCATTGTATCCGCTGTAAAAGAGGGCAGAGTTACATTTCAGCGCATCCTCACGTACACGCTGAACTCGGTTCAGAAGAAGATATTTCAGGTGCTCCTGCTGGCGGTAGGCCTGGTCATGACCGGCCACGCTGTGCTAACTCCCATGCTCATGGTCATTGTGATGATCACTGGAGACTTCCTCGCCATGTCACTGACCACAGACAGGGTGCGGCCTTCGACAACACCAAACTCATGGCAGATCGGCAGAATAACTGCCGCTGGCGTCATTCTTGGAATCTGCTTCCTCGCCTTCTCCACGGCCATCCTCGCGGTGGGAAGATTCGATTTGCATCTGAGCATCGCAGCACTGCAAACTTTGACGGTGGTCAGCATGGTCTTTGGCAGCCAGGTCACAACTTATGTAATTCGCGGGCGCCAACACCTGTGGGGGTTGCGCCCCAGCTTGATGCTCGTTCTATCTTCCGTGGCCGATGTTCTTATCATCTCGACTTTGGCTGTTTGCGGAATTGCGATGGCTCCATTGCCGCTCTCACTTGTTGCCTGTGAGTTTGCCGCTGCAATCATATTCGGCTTGGTGCTGGACTTAATAAAGATTCCCATCTTTGCCCGCCTCCGCATCGCCTGAGTGCCCGCAAGGCAGTTTAATGCTGAATCACGGTCTCGGATTTTGAAGGCTTCTGCGTGATCTTGGCAGGCGTGGGCAACTGCGACCGGTCCCAGCCGCCGCCCAGCGATTCAATCAGTTGAACCGACGCCGTCATTTGCAGTACTTGAACCTCGGCCAGAGACCGCTGGTTGGCGAGCAGTGTGATTTGCGCTGTAACCACGTCGATGTAAGGATCGATGCCGGTTTCGTAGCGCCCCTGCTCGAGCCGCAGAAACGTCTGGGATGAGTCAACAGCTTCCTGTTGGCGCTGAATCTGCTGCGAGAGAATGCGCACTGCCGCGAGTGCATCTTCCACCTGCTGGAACGCCGTGAGCACGGACTGTCGATACGCGGCGACATTTGCATTGTAGGCTGCAATGTACTGATTTACAGCCGCGCGGCGCAGGCCGCCATCATAGACGGTCTCAGAGATCGATGGACCAACGGACCAGAAACGGCTGGGCCATTCCAGGAGGTTCTTGATTGCCGAACTCTCCATGCCGCCGGTGGCCGAGAGCGTCAGAGCGGGATAAAATGCGGCATAAGCAACCCCGATCTGCGCATTGGCGGCGGCCATATTCCGTTCCGCCGCGGCAATGTCCGGGCGCCGTTCGAGCAGTTCAGAGGGAACTCCAACTGGTATAGCAGGAGGCGCGCTCGTTCTTGCTTCGACCGGGATGGAGAACGCCGAAGCCGGCTTGCCAGCAAGCAACGCGATTGCGTGCTCATACTGCGCGCGCGCAATGCCGAGATTGATAGCCGCCGATTGCGCGCTCTCCAAAGTTGTCTGCGCTTCGACAACGGAGATCTGGTCGGCAACGCCAGTGTCATAGGCAGCCCGCACAACTTCGAGAGCTTTCTTGTCTGCTTCCACCGTGTCGTTGAGTATTTGTTGCAGTTTGTCCTGGCCGCGAATCTCAAAGAAGTACTCGGCAAGGCTGGCCTGTTCACTCAGCCGTTCATTTTCAAGATCGGCCGCGGTCAATTGGGCAGTGTATTGGCTGGCGCGCACGGTGTTGCGCACCCTCCCCCAGAGGTCTGGCTCCCAGGAAACATCAGCCGGCAGAGAAAACACCTGCGACTGCTTACCGCCAGTTGTGCCGGTGCTGGACGCGGAGCCAACATTGGAAGATGTCTGCGACCGTGTATAAGAGCCGCCAACACTTACTGTCGGAAAATACTGCGACCGCGCCTCACGCACCATGGCTCGCGCCTCCATGAAGTTCTCGAAGGCCTGACGGATATTTTGGTTGTCAATGTTGAGCTGATCTTCAAGCGCATTCAATTCCGGCTCATTGTAAATCTCCCACCACTTGCCGCGCAGAGCCGCGTCCTGGGGCTGCGCAACGGCGAATTCATCGGCTTGCTTGAACTGCGCGGAAGACTCCTTGAAGGCTGCGGGAGCCGTCATCGCAGGTGGAAGATACTTTGGCCCCACATTGCATCCAGCCAACATTCCACAGAAGACAGTGACGGCGAATGCGAGCAACGCGGTGAACTGTCTGCGTGGTTGCGCGGTTATTTTCATCATAACGAACACTCCAATACCACCTAGGATGCCTCTGCTGGTTCCGGGCGGAGTGTATCTGGTTCTCCGCCCTTGAAGCGCAGGCGCAAGCGATCGAAGAACAGATAGACAACCGGCGTTGTGTAGAGAGTCAGCATCTGGCTGACGATCAGTCCGCCGACAATGGTGATGCCCAGCGGACGCCGCAGTTCGGAGCCTGTGCCGGTGCCGAAGGCGAGCGGCAACGCGCCAAACAAGGCGGCCATCGTTGTCATCAAAATGGGGCGGAAGCGAAGCTGGCAGGCTTCAAAGATCGCCTCGGCAGAGGACTTGCCCTGCTCGCGCTCCGCAACCAGCGCAAAGTCGATCATCATGATCGCATTCTTTTTCACGATGCCGATCAGTAGTATGATTCCGATAATCGAAATGACATTGAGGTCAACCTTGAAGAGCATCAGCGCAAGCATGGCTCCCACGCTCGCCGACGGCAAGGTGGAAATGATGGTCAAAGGATGAACCAGGCTTTCATACAGAATGCCGAGAACAATATAGACAGCGAGTAATGCGGTGCCAATCAGAAGAGGCTCGCTGGACAGCGAGGTTTGATAGGCCGCCGCCGTCCCGGCAAAGAAGCCGCGCACGGTTTGCGGCATATTCAGCCGCTCCTGCATCTGGGAAACCAGGCGGACGGCGTCGCTCATCGACAAACTCGACGCCAGGTTGAACGACACGGTGGCGGATGGAAAGGAGCTGGTGTGATTGATGACCAGCGGCGTGGTACTGGCTTGCGCTGAACTGACCGTGGAAAGCGGAACGATGCCGCTGCCCGTAGTGTTGAGGTAGATGTTCCTCAAGCCGTCGGGGCTTTGCCAGTACTGGGGCGCAACCTCTAACACCACGTAATATTGATTCAATTGCGTATAAATAAGGGATACTTGCGACTGCCCAAAGGCGCTGGATAGGGCGCTGTCCAACGACGACGGCGTAATGCCAAGCCTTGCCGCCGTGGGGCGATCGTAATTGAGCAGCTCTTCCAGGCCGCTATTCTGCGCATCGCTGCTCACATCCTGGAAGCCCGGAATCTTTTGCATCCCCGCCAGCAGAACGGGCCCCCAGTGCGCCAGATCTGCCACATTGTCCGACTGAATGGTGTATTGGTACATGGCATTGCTCGACCTTCCTCCGATGCGCAAATCCTGCGCAGCCTGAAGGAAGGCCGAAGCCACCGGAAGCCGATTCAACTTCGGCCGCAAGCGATTGATAACATCCGCCGCGGATATTTTCCGTACATTCAGCGGCTTCAGTGCGATATTGATACTGCCGGTATTCCCGGAGCCCGTATGAACAATGACATTCGCGACTGCCGGGTCAGCCTGGATGACCTTCTCGATCTGCAGGATTGAGTTGTCCATCACCGGAAAAGATGCATCCTGCGGCCCTCGCGCGCTGCCTGATATTACTCCGGTGTCCTGTTGCGGGAAGAATCCTTTGGGGATGATGTCGATGAGATAGAAGTTCAACCCGATGGTGAGCAGCAAAAGTATCAACATCGGCGTTGAGTGCTCTAACACCCACGCCAAAGAACGGCTGTATGTGGAGAGCATCCATGTAAATCCCTTCTCACTTATCTGATATACGCGCCCGTGCTTGACAGACCTCTCATCCTTGAGCAGATAGGCGCACATCATGGGCGTGGTAGTGAGCGAGATCAGCATTGAGATAACGATGGCCGTAGACAGCGTGATGGCAAACTCGCGGAAGAGGCGGCCGACAATGCCAGCCATGAGAAGAATCGGAATGAAGACCGCAATCAGCGACATGCTGATGGTAAGGATGGTAAAGCCTATCTCCTTGGAACCTTGAAATGCGGCCTTCATGGGAGTCATGCCTGTTTCACGAAGGCGGGAGATGTTCTCCATCACTACAATGGCGTCGTCGACTACGAAGCCGGTCGAGATTGTCAATGCCATCAGCGAGAGATTGTCGATGCTGAAGCCGAAGAGATACATGGCGGCGAAGGTGCCAATGAGCGAAGCGGGAACGGCGACGGTGGGAATGAGTGTCGCTCGCCAGTTCCGTAAGAACATAAAAACTACAAGAATCACCAGAATGACTGAAAGGATAAGGGTCTTTTCCACATCGCCGACTGAAGCGCGGATGGTGGTGGTGCGGTCGAGAACGATGGTGGTCTTGATGCCTTGCGGAATGGAAGCTTCAATCGACGGCAATTCTGCGCGGACACGATCGACGGTGTCGATGATGTTGGCGCCCGGCTGGCGGAAGATCATGACAGTTATGGAGGGCACGCCATTCAGATATCCTGCGTTGCGGATATTTGACTGCCCTTCCGAAACATCGGCCACATCGGAGAGCCGGATCGCGGCACCGTTCTTATAACCAACGATGAGCGGCTTGTATTGATCCGCATGGGAGATCTGATCGTTGGTGACAATGTCCTCGGTGGTGCTCCCGTTTGAGATTTGACCTGCCGGCTCGTGAGCGTTCTGCTGGCTCAGTACGGACTGAATATTCTGGATTGTGAGTCCGTGGCTGTTGAGCAGTGTGGGATTCACTTCCACGCGCACCGAAGGACCGGAGCCTCCGCCGACCGAGACTTGCCCAACACCTTCGATCTGCGAGAGCTTCTGCGCGATGACCGACGACGCCTCGTCATAGAGCGTTGGCTTGTCATACTTGTCGGAGGTAAGCCCCAGAATAATAATCGGGGAGTCCGCGGGGTTTACTTTGCGATAAGTCGGATTGGCGGGCAGGTTTGCCGGAAGGTAAGTGCGCGCCGCGTTGATGGCCGCCTCCACATCGCGCGCCGCGCCGTCGATGTCGCGGCTCAGATCAAACTGCAGCGTGATCGAGGTGCTGCCCAGCGAACTCGATGAGGTCATCTCGGTGACGCCGGCGATGTGGCTGAACTGGCGCTCCAACGGGGTCGCAATAGATGAGGCGGTAATATCAGGACTACCGCCGGGCAAGCCGGCAGAAACCGAGATCGTCGGGAAATCTACTTGCGGCAAAGGCGAAACAGGCAGAACATTGAAGGCGATGGCACCGACAAGAATGATGCCCGCAGTCAGCAACGTAGTTGCTACCGGCCGGCGAATGAATGGGGCGGAGATATTCATTATCCCTCCGCCGGTTGTGGCTGGCTGCCGCTTTCCATCGTCTTCGGCGCGCGGCTGAAGCGATGGCCGATGCGATCAAAGAAGATGTAGATCACCGGCGTGGTGTAGAGGGTGAGCACCTGGCTCAGCAGCAGGCCGCCAACCATGGCGATGCCCAAAGGACGCCGCAGCTCCGAACCCATGCCTTGGCCCAGCGCCAGCGGAAGACCCGCCAGCAGCGCAGCCATAGTCGTCATCATGATCGGGCGAAACCTCAGCAGGCACGCGTCGTAAATCGCGTCCGTTGCGCTCTTGCCGTGCTCTCGTTCTCCCTCCATCGCAAAATCAACCATCATGATTCCGTTCTTTTTTACAATGCCGATCAGCAGAATGATGCCAATAATCGCAACGACACTGAGGTCTTGCTTGAAAAGGATGAGTGCCAGCAATGCGCCCACGCCAGCCGAAGGCAATGTGGAGAGAATCGTAATGGGATGAATGAAGCTCTCGTAAAGGACTCCGAGCACGATATACACAGCAGCCAGCGCGGCTAGAATCAGCAAGCCTTCATTGGAGAGCGAGCCTTGAAATGAAGCCGCTGTGCCTTGAAAACCATACTGCACACTGGCCGGCATATTCAGATCTTTTTGCGCCTTCTCGATGGCCGTGATTGCGCCTCCCAGCGCGGCGTCAGGAGCAAGATTGAAAGACACGGTTACTGCCGGAAACTGACCTTGATGATTGATGGAGAGCGGCTCGGCCACTTGCTCAAGATGAGTGAACGCACTGAGCGGCACGGCGTTGGAGGCCGCAGTGGTGGTGGCCGTATTTGCGGTTGAAGTGCTGCTCGCGCCGATGCCGGAGGTAATGGCATTGGTGGGCGCGCTGAGCGCCGTCGAGGACGGTGTGTAGGCCACGGTAGTCGTAGTTGCATTCGAACCGGCGGAAGATGACCCCGAGGATGCGAAGGACGAGGATGCTCCGGGGCCAGAACCCCCAGAGGATGTGTTTGTCTTAATATAAAGATCCTGGAGTTTGCCGGGGCCTTGCTGATTGCTTGGAGCAGTTTCGAGAATCACGTGATATTGATTCAACTGCGTATACATGGTGCTGATCTGCCGCTGTCCATAAGCGTCATAGAGAGTGCTGTCGACTGTGGATGGCGCAATGCCGAGCCTTGATGCGGTGATGCGATCGATTATAAGCGATACGGCCAAGCCTCCGGTCTGCTGGTCGGTGGCCACATCAGCAAGTTGAGGCAGATGCTTCATCTTGTCCACAAGCCTGCTGGTCCACAAATTCAGCTCGTTCGGGTCGGGGTCCTCCAGCGTGTACTGGTACTGGGTTCGGCTCACGCGGTCATCCACCGTGATGTTCTGCACCGGGTCCATGTAAAGCACGATGCCCTCGACCGGCTGGAGGCTCGTTTGCAGCCTGCGAATCACATTGGAGGCGCTGATCTTGCGCACATTCAGCGGCTTCAGATTGATGGACATTCTTCCGCTATTCAGCGTCGTGTTCGTTCCGTCCGCACCTATGAAGGAAGACAAACTTTCGACTGCCGGATCCTGTAGAATGATGGCTGCCAGTTGCTGCTGCTTGTCCTCCATGGCCGCAAAGGAGATCGTCTCCGGCGCCTGCGAGATTCCCTGAATGACGCCCGTGTCCTGCGTGGGGAAGAAGCCCTTGGGAATGACGATGTAGAGAACAATCGTAAGCACCAGTGTGGCCGCGGCTACTAACAATGTGATCGTCTGGTATCCCAACACAAACTTGAGCGTGCGACCGTAAAAGGCAATGACGTTCTCGAAGACGCGCTCCGAGGCCTTGAAGAAGCGGCCCTGCTGCTCCTTGGGAGTGTGGCGCAGAATGCGCGAGCACATCATGGGCGTGAGGGTCAGCGACACAACGGCGGAAAGAATGATGGTGACGGCCAGTGTAACCGCGAACTCGCGGAAGAGACGGCCGATTACTCCTCCCATGAAGAGCAACGGAATCAGCACCGCGATCAACGACACAGTGAGAGAGATAATGGTGAAGCCGATTTGCTCAGCGCCCTTCATCGCCGCCTGCATCGGCGAGTCTCCCGCTTCAAGATAGCGAGAGATATTCTCGATCATCACGATCGCGTCATCGACCACAAACCCCGTGGAGATGGTGAGCGCCATCAGCGAGAGATTGTCCAGGCTATAGCCCAGCGCATACATGGCGCCGAAGGTGCCCACCAGGGAGAGCGGCACGGCAATGCTGGGGATGATGGTTGCGTACACGTTGCGCAGAAAAAGAAAGATAACCATGACAACCAGGGCAACCGTGAGCATCAACTCAAACTCAACGTCGGAGACCGAGGCGTTGATGGCCGTGGTGAGATCGGTCAGCGGCGTAACCTTGACCGAGGCCGGAAGGTTCACTTCAAGCTGCGGCAAAATCGCCTTGATGGCCTTCACTACGCTGATGGTGTTGGCGCCGGGCTGCCTTTGAATGTTGAGGATGACGGCAGGAGTCTGGTTCATCCACGCTGCCTGCTTGTTGTTTTCAATGCCGTCCACTACTTGCGCAACATTGCTCAGCATGATGGGCGCGCCGTTGCGATAGGCGACCACGACCTTGCGATAGTCGCCGCTGGTCACCAACTGATCGTTGGCGTTGATCTGGTAATCCTGATGAGGCCCGTCGAAGTTGCCTTTGGCTGCATTGACGCTGGCCTGCGTAAGCGCCGTGCGCAAGTCTTCAAGGTTGAGTCCGTACGACGACAGCGCCGCGGGATTGGCTTGAATGCGCACTGCCGGCTTTTGTCCGCCGCTGATGCTTACCAGGCCAACGCCGCTTAACTGCGAGAGCTTGGGCGCAAGCCGCGTATCCACCAGATCCTCAACCTGCGAGAGCGGAATCGAGTCGGATGTAATGGCCAGCGTCAGCACGGGAGCATCCGCCGGATTGGTCTTGCTGTAAACCGGCGGCGATGGAAGGTTCGATGGCAGAAAGCTCTGCGAGG